>Ga0184618_10000329_pt1 | contig 11061 bp, 10 predicted proteins | sample PLM0_30_b1_FD_133159 | JGI IMG/M metagenome (GOLD analysis project Ga0184618, IMG submission 133159) | Groundwater sediment microbial communities from an aquifer in East River, Colorado, USA - PLM0_30_b1 | ecosystem: Environmental > Terrestrial > Soil > Riparian zone | place: USA: East River...
GACCCCGAGAAGCGTGAGAACGCGATTCAGACCATCCGCGAGACGGTGGTCCCGATGCTGCGCGAGTACGACGGCTTCGCCGGCTACATCGCGCTTTACGACGCACAGAACCGACGCGCCAAGGCCGTCCTGCTTTGGGAGAGCGAAGACGCGGCGGAGGCGGCCGAGGAGACACTCGCGGAACGCCGACAGCAGCTTGCCAGCGGGATCGGTCTCACCGTTGAGTCGGCGGATCTCTACGAGGCCCCGGTGGTGGAGCTGGAAACGGCTCGCGTCTAGAGGGTTGATGGGAAATTCGGCCGCCGTCGGGGCCTCATCCGGCCCGGCCTAATTTCACATCAGGCCTCTAGTTGGGTCCCACACAGAAGCGCTGGCTCTAGCCCTGCGCTAGGGACAGCGCTTCTTCTTCTCGGCGCGGCAGATGTCCTTGCCCGGCCCGCCGTCGGCGACGTCCTTGCCCGGACCGCCGATGATGCGATCTGCTCCCGGCCCTCCGAAGAGCCGCTCGTTCCCCTGCTCGCCGAGGATCAGGTCTGCCCCCCCTGCCCCGGAGATCCTGTCGCTGCCCTTGTGGCCGTTCAGGAGGTTCGGTCCGCCGTTGCCGGCGAGCACGTCCGCGAACTGCGAGCCGTGGAGATCCTCGACGCTGCGATAGGTGTCGGTGCCCCAGCCCTTCCCCCTGTGTGTTGCGAGGTTCGCGTTGACGGCGTTCGGGCCATAGTCGTAGAAGACGAGATCGACGCCGGGGCCTCCGTCGAGCGTGTCGTTCCCCGCGTCGCCGTCGAGCCCGTCGGATCCCGCGCCCGCCATCAGCGTGTCGTTGCCGGCGCGCCCGTCCAGAAGGTTGTCCTTCGCGTCGCCGGTGAGCGAGTCGTCGTTCAACGAACCGACGAGCCCTTCGAAGTTGGCAAGCGTGTCGGTGCCCCAGCCGGTCGCCGTGTTGGTCGCCAGGCTGACCGTGACGGGAGCCGGCGACCAGTAGAAGAAGGCGATGTCGAACCCCTCGCCTCCGTCCACCTTGTCGTCGCCCGCGTCGCCGGAGATGGAGTCGTCGCCGACGCCGCCGAGGATCGTGTCGTTTCCGTCCTCGCCGCAGAGGATGTCGTTGCCCCCGCCCCCGTCGATCGTGTCGTCGCCTGCGCCGGCCTTGATCACGTCGTCCTGAGGCGTGCCCGTCAGCGTGTCGTTCGCCGGCGTGCCGACCATCGTCTCGGTCGCACCGAAGCACTCGTGAGCCGGGTCGTGCCACGCGCTCACAGACGACGCGCCGCCAAGGGCGACGAGCACTGCTGCGAGCAAGACGACCCCGGCGCGAATCACCGGCGACACGCTACCTGGTGATCCTGATAGAAGCGCCCTCGTGACCCGGCCGCTGTGGGCTCCGTGGAGGCTCGAATACGTCGGCAGCGCCGACGAGCAGGAGGGCTGCGTCTTCTGCCTCGCGTACGAGGCGGGCGACGAAGAGGGGCTCGTCGTGCGCCGCGGCGAGCATGCGTTCGTGCTGCTCAACAAGTTCCCCTATTCCTCCGGGCACCTGCTGGTTGCTCCGGTCCGGCACGTCGGCGAGTTCGCCGAGCTGGACCAGGAGGAGATCGTCGAGATCCATCGCCTCGCCGGCCAGGGGATGGGCGCGCTAGCCGAGGTGTACGGGCCGCAGGGCTACAACCTCGGCTGGAACCTGGGGCGTGTCGCCGGCGCGGGTGTTACCGACCACATCCACCTGCACCTTGTCCCGCGCTGGGCGGGTGACACGAACTTCATGCCCGTGCTCGCCGATGTGAAAGTCATGCCCGAGCATCTGGTCGAGACACGTCAGAAGCTGGCCGACGTCTGGCCGAGCTAGGCGGAAGCTCGCTGGCGCTCCGCGCTGGGCGAGTCGGCATCATCGGCGAGGAGGCCGGTCATCTTCTCGGCAGGCATGGGACGCCCGAACAGATAGCCCTGCGCCAGGTCGCAGCCGAGCTCGCGCACGGACGCAAGTTGCCCCTCGGTTTCGATGCCCTCAGCGATTGCCGTCAGACCAAGGGCGTGGGCGAGGCTGGTGAGGTTTGCGGTTATCGCTGCGTCCTTCGTATCGTGTTCGACGCCTTGCACGAACGAGCGATCGACCTTGATCATGTCGACCGGGAAGCGACGAAGGTGGCCTAGCGAAGAGAACCCGGTACCGAAGTCATCGATCGCGATTCGTACCCCTCGGTCGTGTAGATCCTCGAGTGCGGCCCGCGCTCGGTCGCCGGCAGGTCCCTCGACGACGATGGCGGTCTCTGTCACTTCGAGCCCGAGCAGGCTCGGAGGGAGACCCTCGGCCTCGAGCGCATCCTGAACGAGCTCGCCGATTCCACCGTGCGAGAGTTGCTTGCCGGAGAGATTGACCCAGGTGACGAATGGGTCGGGTAGCAGGCCCTCACGACACCACTCGGCGGTCTGTCTGCACGCCTCGGCCAAGACGAACTCGCCGAGCGGCATGATCAACCCGGTCGACTCAGCGATCGGGATGAACCGTATGGGCGGGACATCACCACGAGTCGGTGAATTCCAACGGACGAGCGCTTCGACGCCGACGATTGTTTGAGTGTCGAGGTCGATTTCCGGCTGATAGTGGACGCTGAACTCTCCCTGCTCCAGCCCTTGCCGCAGCTCGTGCTCGAGCCCGAGCAGCTCGCCGAATTCACGCGCCATGTCGTGGTGAAACACTTCGTAGCGACCCCTGCCGGCCCCCTTGGCCTCGTACATCGCGAGGTCGGCATGCCGAATCAGGTCTTCGCTTTCGCCGGGTCCACCCGGGTGAAGGACGATGCCGATGCTGGTGCCGAGCGCAAGCAGGCGGTCAGCAATGTTGACTGGCTTGGACAGGCACTCCAACAGCCGCTGTGCGATAACAAGAGCTCCTGACTCGTTTGCTCCTTCGAGGAGCAGTGCGAACTCGTCGCCGCCTAGGCGAGCGAGCGTGTCACTGGGACGAATCACGTCTGCGAAGCGCTTAGCGACCTGTTGCAGTAGCTGATCTCCGGCGTCGTGTCCGAGGCCGTCGTTGACCTGCTTGAAGCCATCGAGGTCGACGAGCAGCACCGCGAGCGTTTCTCGTGATCGCTCCGAGCGGGCAAGCGACTGATCGAGTCGGTCACGGAAGAGAGCGCGGTTGGCCAGGCCGGTCAGACCGTCGTGGAACGCCTGGTGTGTCAGCTCCTCTTCGAGCTCAATGCGCTCCGTGATGTCCCTGGCGTTGAGCACGACCCCTTGAACCCTCCGGTCGTGCTGGAGGTTGGTGACGTTCGCCTCGAGATGTCGCCATTCCTCGAACTTGTCGAGTAGGCGAAAGACGATCTGATGTGGCTCTCCGTGGGCAGCAGCGGCATTCACCTGAACACGATCGTCGGGATGGACGCAACGCCCAAATCCGTCACCGAGCATGTCCTTCTCAGGGCGGTCCAGCATGCGTGTCACCGACTGGCTGACGTACCTGCACCCTCCCGACCCAAACACCAGGACGAGGTCTGTCGACGAAGTGACGAGGCTGCGGAAATGCGCGGTTTGGCGACGAGTTGCGGCAATGAGAGCGAAGGCGAGCAGCAAAGACATGAGGAGCCCAGCAATCCCCAGCGCCACTTGAAGAGTGATCAGGTTGCTGATGTTGGCGTCGGCGCGGATCGCGATCGTGCGGGCAGCATTGAGCGACACATTCGCGGTAAGCGCTGCGAGCACACGCAGTCGCTCGACTGGGTCCACGATCGTCACGCGCTCGTGAGCTGTCAGGGGAATGGTGGTCACGGGTCGGCCGGCCAGCAATGCGTTACCCGTCGCCGTCAGGTCGGCCACGAGCCGTCGCTCCTGTTTGAGTTGCCTACGAACGACCGTCCCGGAAGCTGCCGAGAGCTTCGTTTCGTCGTCATCGCCGTTGACTCCGGGAGCGGTCCCTCCGTCGAGCAGGGCCCCGGCGCTGCTAGCAAGAACTGAGGCCGTGTAGGACGGGTCAGCCTGCGCCCCGGCTCGCGCGAGCAGCACTTCCTGGACGTAGCGCTCTGCGAGCATGCGTTGTCGCGCCGCAACTTCGACCACTGATGCCCGATGCTGCGAGCGCCCAGTCGCTGAAATCGTCACGAAGACACTGATCGCCGAGAACAGCGCGAAGGTCAGGAGGATCGCGGCGATTACGCCACGGCCGCGCGCTGTGAACGGACGGAAAGCTCGCCCTCTGTGCATTGCTATTGCACCACCAGTTCGGTGTGCATGCCTCCCAGGAAGTGGCCCGACATGTTGCAGATCAACACGTATCGGCCGGGAGGCAGATGCAGCAACAATTGCCGGACACTGCCCGGCGCACCGGACTCAAGAATGCCGACGGTGGCCCGCTCCAGCGCTTCCTCGTCGACAGTCGTTCCATCGGGCCGAAGCGGCAAGTGCGAATTCCGTGCCCGCAATACGATCAACTCGTGAGCATCGGGACCGCGGTTATGCACGAGCAACCGGACGTCGCTCGAGGACACCCGCTTTGGCGCCTTGATGTGAAAGTCGCCCTCGGTCACGCGCAACACTGTCCCGGCGGTCGACGGTCCGTGCTGGCCCGCCGAGCATCCGCCGGTTATGAACAGAGAAGCCGCAACGATCGCGACACGTGTTAGCGCACGTGGCACGCGTCTAAGATCGGACGCTCCGCTTGGATACTTGAGCTTCGGCCAGCCGCGCCGCCACTTGACTCGAAAAAGAGCGGACGACGGGGATCGAACCCGCGACCCTCAGCTTGGGAAGCTGATGCTCTACCAACTGAGCTACGTCCGCGCTAAGCGAGTTCAGGATAGCTCAGTAGCAGGGATACTCTCCTTAGCCCGAGAGAGCTAAGGAGGCCGAGATGGCAACCGTTACGAAGACAGATACCGGCCTGGAGGAAATCGCACAGGCCCTCGTCGCCGAGGGGAAAGGCATCCTCGCGGCGGACGAGAGCGACGGGACGATCAAGAAGCGCTTCGACTCGATCGGCGTCGAGTCGACCGAGGACAACCGACGCGCCTACCGCGAGCTTCTCTTCACGACCGAGGGGGTCGAGGAATACATCAGCGGCGTGATCCTCTACGACGAGACGATCCGCCAGAGCGCGTCGGATGGCACCCCATTCCCCGAGCTGCTCGCGAGCCGCGGGATCATCCCGGGGATCAAGGTGGACAAGGGCGCGAAGCCTCTGGCCAACGCGCCGGGCGAGACCGTCACGGAGGGGCTCGACGGGCTACGCGAGCGACTCGCGGAGTACTACGAGCTCGGCGCGCGCTTCACCAAGTGGCGCGCGGTGCTCTCCATCGACGAGGGCTCGAGCCTGCCCAGCGACTACTGCATGTGGACGAACGCGCACGCGCTCGCACGCTACGCAGCGCTCTCCCAGGAGGCAGGCCTCGTCCCGATCGTCGAGCCCGAGGTGCTCATGGACGGCGAGCACACGATCGAGACGAGCTACCACGTCACCGTCCGCACGCTGCAAGCGGTCTTTACCGAGCTCTTCGACCAGCGCGTCGAGCGTGAGGGGATGCTGCTGAAGCCGAACATGGTGCTCGCCGGCTACGAGTGCCCGGAGCAGCCAGACGAAGAGACCGTCGCCGAGATGACGATCAAGTGCCTGAAGAACGCGGTGCCCGCTGCGGTGCCTGGAATCGTCTTCCTCTCGGGAGGCCAGTCGGACCACGACGCAACGCGGCGGTTGAACACGATGAACGCGCGCGGGCCGCACCCGTGGGAGCTCTCGTTCTCGTACGGCCGGGCGCTGCAGGCGCCTGCGCTCAAAGCCTGGGTCGGCGACCCGAGCAAAGTGGAAGAAGCGCAAAAGGCGTTCTACCGGCGTGCGAAATTCAACAGCGCCGCCCGGACCGGCTCCTATGCGCCCGAATGGGAAAAAGTCGCTTAGCGAGGAACTCCTCCGGTCACACGTCGAGCGGTTCAACGAGGGTGTTCGCTCGGGCAACTTCGGGCCGATGCTCGAGCAGTTCGCGGAGAACGCGGAGCTGGCGTTCGAAGGGGTCCCCCTCGGCCCCTTCCGAGGGAAGCCCGCGATCGTCCAGGCATACGTCGACCGCCCTCCGGACGACGAGATCGTGATCCTGCGAACCCGGGAGTCGGGCGAGGACCTCGTCGTCGCCGACTACGCCTGGAAGACCGAGCCGGGAGCCCGAGCCGGCACGCTCATCCTGCGGCTGCGAGACGCCGAGATCGACCGGCTGCTCGTGACCTTCGGCTAACGAAGCCGGACGACGAACCAGCCGTCCACGTTGTCGCAGAGCACCTGCGTCGGGCGCTCGTGCGCGTAGGTGTACACGGGCAGCCGATTCCGCGTTACCTGGATTCGCCCCTCCGGGCGCCGGATGGTTCCGAAGGTGCCTCGGATTCCGGCTATCCGCATCGGAACCGCCTTCCGGCTGCGGACGATGAGCGGAGGCCAGGCCTTCGCACACCGGCCGGTGCATTTGACCTTTCCGCCTGCTCTCTTCTCGACGCTCCAGTAGTAGAGCGCTTGCTTCGTCTGGGTCGCGAGGATGGGCCCGAACTGATCGTCCTGGTACTTGATCACGGGCGCTCTGGCGGCCGCGGTGGGCATCGCCACGGGGACCAGAAGCACAGCCAGGATCCCAGCGAGCGCGAAAACGCAAAGGCGTCCCATGCGAGTACGGTCAGGCGAGGCGCCCAGTTGTTACAGGGCCTTAACGACGGTAGCGGCCGCCCGAGAGCGCTTCCAGCTTCTCGAAGGCGTGGTGCGCCTCGATCCGGCGAACCGTGCCCGACCGTGACCGCATCACGATCGAGTCGGTAACGGCGCCGTCAGGCGTGTACCGGACTCCGCGCAGGAGGGCGCCCGTCGTCACCCCGGTGGCGGCGAAGAAGACGTCCTCGCCGCCGACGAGGTCGTCGGTCGTCAGTACCTGGTCGAGGTCGTAGCCGGCGTCGAGCAGCGCCTGGCGCTCCTCGTCGTCGCGCGGCCACAGCTTGCCCTGGAGTGCACCGCCGACGCACTTCAACGCAGACGCGGAGAGGACGCCCTCGGGAGTGCCCCCGATGCCCATCAGCAGGTCGACCCCGGTCCCCGGCCGCGCGGCGGCAATCGCGGGCGCCACGTCGCCGTCCGTGATCAGGAGCACCTTCGCCTCGGTTGCACGCAGCTCGGCGATCAGATCCTTGTGCCGGTCACGCTCGAGGACGACGACCGACACCTCGCTGGGCTTGATGCCCTTCGCCTTCGCGACCCGCGTGACGTTTTCCGCGGGGGGCGCGTCGATGTCGACCTGGTCGGCTGCCTCGGGCCCGCAGGCGATCTTGTTCATGTAGACGGCCGCCCCGGGAAAGAACATCGTCCCCCGCTCCGAGGCGGCGATCGTCGCGATCGCGTTCGGCTGCCCCTTCGCGGTGAGCGTCGTCCCCTCGAGCGGATCGACGGCCACGTCGACCTCCGGGCCGTGGCCCGAGCCGATCTCCTCGCCGTTGTAGAGCATCGGCGCCTTGTCCTTCTCGCCCTCGCCGATCACGACGACACCGGACATGGACGCGGTGTCGAGCATGAGCCGCATCCCGTCCACCGCGGCCTGGTCGGCGGAGATCTTGTCGCCGCGTCCGATCCAGCGACCGGCCGCCATCGCCGCGGACTCGGTCACGCGGACGAGCTCGAGCGCGAGGTTGCGGTCGGGGGTAGCGCCGAAAGTCGCTGCTTGCGAGCCGGTTTCCGCGGCCTGCGTCACAGCGCCATCCTATGGCACCACCTCGGTTACGACCGGCTCACTCGGCTCGAAGAGCACGACCACGAGCCCGCCCAGGATCACGAGCGCGCCTCCGGCCGCCGTCTGCCAGGTAAGTGCTTCGCCGAGGATGACCCACGCGAGAATCGCCGCCGAAACAGGCTCGAGATAGGCCAGGATCCCCATCGCCTGCGCCGTCACCCGCCGGATCAGCCACACGTACAGGTAACCGGAGACCGCCGTGAACACGACTCCGAGCAGGATGAGGTACACGAGCTCTCCGGGTCGCGGCGTCACCCGGCCCGCCGCGAACAGGAGCGGCACCATCACGAGACCGCTGACCGTGTAGTTCCAGAAGGTCAGGCCCGCCGCGGAAACGCGCGCGGCAACTCGCTTCGTTCCGATGACGAGCGCTGCGTACGTGATCGCAGTCCCGATTCCGGTCGCGATCGCCAGCGGGCGCGCGTGCACCCCCTCGCCTCCGCCGACCGCCACGAGCGCCAGGCCGGCGAGCGCAGGCACGAGTGCGAAGAGCGCGACGACGCTCCGCCGCTCGGGCAGGAAGAACGGCCCGAAGAGCGGCACCAGGATCGGCGCCAGGTACGCAGCGAGCACGGCGACGACGACCGAAGAGAGCTTGATCGTCTCGAAGTAGAGAAACCAGTGGACGCCGAGCGTCGAGCCGAGCGCAAGCGCATACAGGCGAAGCGTCCGCGGGCGCAGCACGTCGAGGTTTCGGGTTAGAGCCAGCCCCAGCCCGAGCGCGAGGACCGCGAACAGGCAGCGGTAGAAGACGAGCACCTCGGCGTCGAGGTGGACCTCGCGCACGATGATCGCGACGAAGCCCCAGGACGAGGCCAGCGCCGCGACCGCGAGGTTCCAGCGCACGCGCTACATCCGCTCGGGAGCTTCGACTCCGATCAGGTCGAGACTGCGTGCGATCACCGACTGGGTTGCCCTGACGAGCCCGAGCCGGAACGCCTCCGCCTCGCTCTCGAGGACGCGGTGCTCGTGGTAGAAGCGGTGGAAGTCGTCGGCAACTCGGATCGCATAGTTGGGCAGCGCGTGCGGACCGCGACGCTCGACGGCCTCGGCGACGACGTCCGGGAACTCCGCCAGCCGCTTGATCAGGTCTCGCTCCTCGCGCGACAGATCCGCAGGAGGCTCGGATCCGACCTTGGCGCCACCCGCGTTCCGGAGGATGCCCGCAGTTCGCGCGTGCGCGTACTGCACGTAGTACACCGGGTTCTTCTGCGTCTTCTCCGCCGCGATGTCGACGTCGATCTCGATCGTCTGATCGGGGCCGCGGTTGACCAGGTACCAGCGGGCGGCGTCGACTCCGACCTCGTCCACGAAGTCGTCGAGGAAGACCACGTCCCCGCGGCGCTTCGAGACCTTCTTCTGCCGGCCGCCCTCGCTCAGATGCACGAGCTGGTACAGCAGCACCTCGACGCGCTCGGGGTCGTAGCCCAGCATGCGCGCAATCGACCCGTACCACTGGCGCGTGCCGTGATGGTCGGCGCCGAGGACGTAGATCGCCCGGTCGAATCCTCGCTCGAGCTTGTCGACGAGGTAGACGACGTCGGCGGCGCGGTACGTTGGTTCTCCCCCTTGCGCGAGCGAGCGGATGAGGACGCGGTCGTCCTCGTCCCCGTAGGCGGACGAGCGCGCCCAGAGTGCCCCGTCCTTCTCATAGGTATCCAGCCGGGGCAGGAGCTCCGGCAACCGCTTCGCGAGCTCGCTCTGGAGCGCCCACGAGTCGAAGTGGATCCGGAACCGCTCGAGCGAGAGCTCGATCTGCTCGAGCATCCTGGGAACCGGATCGCCCTCGATCGCCGCCAGGTCCGCGATGTACGCGCCCTGGTAGCCGTCCTCGGGCGGCTCCTCGCCGCGGCGCACCGCCTCGACCGAAGCCCGGAACCGCTCCATCTGCGCGCCGGCGTCGTTGTAGTAATACTCCCGCTCGACCTCGTGGCCCGCGTGCTCGAGCACCCGCGCCAGCGAGTCGCCGTAGGCGGCGTTGCGGGCAGAGGCGACCGTGATCGGGCCGGTCGGGTTCGCCGAGACCATCTCGACCTGCACTCGCTCGGCCGGGTCCGCGAACCCACCGCCGTACGCCTCCCCGGCGGCGAGGATCTCCGCCAGCGCGTCCCCGTACCAGGCCGGCGCAAGCCACAGGTTGACGAAGCCGGGGCCGGCGACCTCGGCCCGTTCGACGAGCTCGAGCTCCGCGGCCTGCGCAGCGAGCTCGTCGGCGATCTCACGGGGAGCGCGCCTGCGCTCCGGAGCGAGCTGCAGGGCCACGTTCGTCGCATAGTCGCCGTGCTCGGCGCTTGCAGGACGCTCGACCGCTGTCGGCGCACCGACGACGCGGCTGAGCTCCTCGGCCAGGCGCTCGATTGCCTTAGCGGCCAACCGACCGGTCCGACGAGTAGAGGAAGAGGTCCATCCGTATATCGTAGGAGCGTGGACGACGACGACGCCCAGCAGCGACAGCTCAACATCCACATCGACCCCGACGTGATGGCAGGCGTCTACTCGAACTTCGCCAACATCAGCTTCTCGGACTACGAGTTCACGCTGACGTTCGCACGCATCGACCATGAGGTGGAGGAAGGCGACGTGCCGGGTGTTGTCGTGGCCAGGGTGAACATGTCCACCCGCTTCATGCAAGAGCTCCTCGACGCGATGAACGACGCCTACTCGAAGTGGTCGAGCCGGGAGAACATCAGGAACCTGCCCGAGACGACCGACGGCGGCGACGACACCTAGGGCATTCTCGGGCTCCGGCGCTTCGTCCAAGCCTCGGTCATCGCGATTCGCTGCATGATCGTCGGGTGCGTCTCGAGCCAGACGTACGCCCAGGTCGGCGGGTTCGGCTGCTGGAGGCTCGTCTCCGAGAACTTCTCGAAGAGTCCCCGGCCTGAGGCCGGGTCGTTCGTCGCGCGCAGGGCCGACCAGTCGGCTTCCGACTCGTAGCGCCGAGAGACCACGTTCCCCACCGGTGTCAGCACGACGTTCAGGAGCACCAGCACGAGGATCCCGTAGGGCAGCACGCCGGGGTCGCCGAGCCCCCCGCGCCTCCTCGTCGCCTCGGCGAGGACGTACGCGATCGGGAGCGTGAAGAGCACGGTCCAGCCGAGGCCTTTCCAGAGGTGGTTGTGCGCGACGTGGCCGAGCTCGTGCGCGAGCACGAACCGGACCTCGCCTCTCGAGAAGCGCCCGTCCAGCAGCGTGTCGTAGAGGGCCACCCGTGTCGTCGGCCCGAGCCCCGTCGCGAAGGCGTTGGGCTCGGTCGACGTGTCGCTGATCTTCTCGATGTCCACGGGCGTCCCCTCGACGTGCTCCGTTCGCTCGA
>Ga0184618_10000332_pt1 | contig 11001 bp, 9 predicted proteins | sample PLM0_30_b1_FD_133159 | JGI IMG/M metagenome (GOLD analysis project Ga0184618, IMG submission 133159) | Groundwater sediment microbial communities from an aquifer in East River, Colorado, USA - PLM0_30_b1 | ecosystem: Environmental > Terrestrial > Soil > Riparian zone | place: USA: East River...
CTCGACGCGCGACTGGCCAGCGTCCTTGAGAACATATCGGCTGATATTCAGTGACAGGCGTAGCGTCGAAGCGTCCCGCCCGATCTCCTCGCACCGAGAGGCGATCACCGGCTTGGCCTCCAGCACCTCGTCCGGGGTCAGCCAGTCGAGGTTGAGCTCATCGGCGAAGCGTGCGGCCAGGCGCCAGGTCACGTTCGGGCCGTTGCCGCCGACCATGACCGGTACGCGTGGCTCCTGGAGGCCGCGAGGCACATTGATAGCATCGGTGACGGATGCGTACGTGCCGGCGAACGTTGCGTGGCCGGGGGAGAGCATGCGAGTGATCACCTCGAGGTGATCGGCCAGGGTGGCCAGGCGCGTCTTCGTGTCGGGAAAGCCGTAGCCGTACGCGCGCCACTCATCCTCCTTCCAGCCGGCGCCGATGCCAAGGTCCATCCGGCCGCCGCTGATGACGTCGAGGGTGCCGATCATCTTGGCCGTCACGGCCGGGTTGCGAAACGCGGTGCAGATCACGACGTGGCCCAGCCGCACGCGCTCGGTCGACGCGGCCAGCGCGGCGAGGGTGGTGAAGGATTCGAAGGTCAGCTCGTCGGTCGGCTCGGGCTCCGTCTGGAAATGGTCGAAGACCCAGACCGATTCGAAGCCAAGGCGCTCCGCCTGGCGCGTGACCGCCACCGTGCGCTCCCATGCGCGACGCGGCTCCCAGCCGTCGTATTCGCCGGTCCAGCCCTGCGGCACCACCACGCCGATCTCCATGTCGCCAACGTACCACGCGCAGGCATGCAACCTTTCCACCGTCCATCACGGGCATTTCCACGCGAGGGCCTCGTGTGGAAACGAATGTGGATAAGTTGGTGGACAGACCCCCTTCGCAAGGTCGATTTCGCCCCGTACCATTCGGCGCTCATAGATATCCTCGGTCGGTAGGACTCATCGGTCCCGTCTGGGAAACGTCTTCCTTGCGCAATTCGGAGGCACGCCCAACCATGTCCCAACGGTCAATGCCTTCGTCTGCGCCCCCCATGTCGTGGGATCCGCCGGGCGACCCGCCGCCCCCCGATGTTGCCGAGTTCATCCGCTTCTGCCACGACCGCAAGCCGGTCGGCTGGCCCGAGCTGTATGACGAAATGTGTGCCGTTGCCGCACGCGGCGACTTCAAAGGCTGGGATCACGAGCAGTTTGCTGCCCGGGGTCTGACGTTCAGCCTCTTCGAGATGCCCAGGCTCTCCGGTTGGGTGCGAGCCGTCCTGGCGGTGCCGATGGAGCCGATGGAGGGCGTGGCCGTCCCCCTCACTCCCGGCTGACCGGTCACTACGCGGACTCGTCCACATAGCCCGTCAAGGTAGCGCCCCCGTCCGCTTCGAATATCGAATCGGCCTCTGGTGACAGGACGCACCAAGTTGTCCACATCGGCCCATTCGCAGAGGGCGGATGTCCACAAAAGCGGTGCCAGGCTGCCCCTAGTACGAGTGGCGGCGAGCCATCTCCCGTTCGATCAGGCGCTCCATGACCATGTATTTCTCGATTCGACGTCGCAGCTCGTTGGCCTCCGGTGTGTAGAGGTGAACGAACTGCTGGAGCTCGAGTGACAGCTTGCGGCTGAACATCCGCGCGTGATCGAGGTTGCGCCGGAGAAGCACCTGGTCCATGCGACGGAGGTGCTCCTCGTTGAGCAGGTCCTCATCGCGGAGCAGCTGCTGATCGGTCTCGATCTGGGTCGGCTGGAGCTGCACCGGCGCGATGATGCGGTCGTCTGGCATGTCGCCGGCAGTCTACCAATGCCACGCGGGGATCGCGGGTGCCTGTTTAGACTGATTGGCAGAGTCCCCGTAGCTCAGTGGACCAGAGCGGCTGCCTTCTAAGCAGCGGGTCGCAGGTTCGAATCCTGCCGGGGACGCCACCTTCGTCTCTCAGATCCTGGCGATCCGCTGCGGCGCCATACGTGGTCCATAGCGTGGGGCCTGGATGCCGCTCGCCTCGAGCAGGCGCTGGACGCGGCCGCGCTGCCCCCGATACGGCTCCAGGAGCTCGAGCATGCGGGCATCGCTCGCGCGCGGCTCGCGCGCGAGCGCCCATGCCACCAGGTTCGGGAGGTGGTAGTCGCCGACGCTGATCGCGTCGGGATCCCCGAAGGCGATGCGACCCACCTCGGCCAGCGTCCATGGACCGATCCCCGGCACTGCTCCGAGGCGCGCATACGTCTCCGCCGGCGATGCGCCGTCGAGGCGGGGGGCAAGTGCCGCGGCATGGCGAATCAGGTCCGCGCGGCGTCGCTCAAGGCCGAACTGATGAAAGGCAAAATAGGGGAGCGCCGCCAGCGTGGCCGCGGTCGGTTGCAGTCGAAGGCCGCCTGGTCCGGGTGCCGGCTCGCCGTGGCTGGCGATGATGCCGCGGAACGCCGCTCGCGCCTCCACCCCAGCCACCTTCTGCTCGCAGATCGCCGGGAGCAGAGACTCGAACGGCCGGTTGGTGCGGGGCAGTCGAAGGCCCGGAAAGCGATGGACCAGCTCGCCGATCAACCGGTGCTTCGGAACTAACGCACTCGGGTCGTCGTTGGCACCCATCAGGTCCGCAGCGTCCGCCACGGCCACAGCCGCGCCCGGACCCCACGCCGAGACCTCGACGCCACCCTGCGCGGGGCGCAGCCGAAGCGTGGCGGGGCCCTCGGGCGTGCGGGTGGCACGCCAGATCCCGTCAGGCCCGAACCGGATCGTCGGGTCGCCTCGGCCGTGCGCGATCGGGCCCAGGGTCAGGGACAGGTCGGTCGGCGCGGGGAACGAGACGAACCCGCTGGCGTCGGGCTCGTGCATCGGTCAGCGATGCATGCTCAGGACGACGGGAGCCTCCGAGCGCTGGACAGCCTCGAAATCCTCGCGAGATCGGATGCCGCGGTAGCCCTCGGCGACAACCAGCTGACCGCAGATGCCGCCGAGCGAGTTGCCCGGGCCGGGCAGCACCAGGACGTCGGGCGCCTCCTCGCGCAGGGCGACGCGAACGCTGACCGCAAAGCGGAAGGGCGTCGTCACCTGCTCGCCGAGGGTGTAGTCGCGGAGCGCGGCGGGGTTGGTCGACCACGGGGTCCAACGGACGCCACGCCCGTCGATCACGGTCGCCGACGGCGGGCGCCAATCCAGGTCGCCGAGCTGCACCCGTGCGGCCTCGGCCACGTGGGCAACCAGCGGGGTGTGGTACGGCCCGTGCTGGGACAGGCGCAGCGGGAACATTCTCTCCCCGACGCGCACCGGGGCGAGGCGGCCGAGCAGCCGCTCGACGCCGGCCTCGTCGCCGGCCAGGACGGCGTAGGCGCCGAGGTCGATGCTCTCATGCACATGGCCATCGCCATTCGTCGAGGGGTCGCTGAGCGCCGCGGCGACCGCGGCGTGGAGCTGCGGGTCCGGCCGCCAGGCCGCATCCGCGAGCGGGTAGATCACCTGTCCACCAGGACCGCCGGTCGGCAGTGGCTCCTGCTGCAGGATGGCCATCTCCTGCACGAGCCGAAAGGCGTCGTCGAAGGGCAACGCGCCAGCCGCCGCCAGGGCGGTGTACCAGCCCAGCGAGTTCCCGATCACCGCGGTGACCTCGTGGTCGACCACCGCCGCCTCGGCATCCAGCATCGAGACCAGGAAGATGAGCGGCGACGCGTGGATCGGCTGGAGGTGGCGGGCCGGGTCGAAGCGATCCGTCCGGTCCAGGTCCAGCAGCGGCTCGAGGCCGTAGGCCGCGCGCAGCTGTTCGGCGCGCAGGACCCAGGGATGATCCGGCTGGAGCGAGCCGAGCGAGGCCGCAGCGTAGGAGCCGCGCCCCGGGCAGGCAAGAACGGCCCGTCGCGTCATGCGTGGAGCCGGCCGCTGACGGTGGTGAGCGCCCCGGCAACGATCTGGTCGGTGCCGATCAGAACTGCGCTGGTGGCGGTGCCGAGCGGCACAAAGCTGTCGACCGCGCGGACCGACCACAGGCGACGACCGATCCCGGCCTCGGCGAGGTCCGCCAGGATCGCGTCCGCCACCCCGCCGCCAGTGCGGCGGCACTCATCGACCACCAGCACCGCGCCGATGGCCGCCGCCTGCTCCCGGATCGCGTGGTGGGGGAGCGGGTTCAACCAGCGGATGTCGAGCACCCTCGCGGCGATCTCATGCTCTTCGCGCAGCCGCCGCGCCGCCTGGAGCGAAAGGCGCAGGCCGTTGCCATAGCTGACGATCAGGAGGTCTGCGATCCCCGTGTCCAGTGGGCCGTAGATGCCAACCTCGCCCGGCAGGAGCGCAGCCGGCGGCGGCGGGTAGTCGGTCAGCCAACCGCCGTCACCATCGGTCTCCAGGTCCTTCTCGTGATAGAGCGCGATCGGCTCCAGGAAGATGACCACCCGTCCGTCCTCGGCCGCCATCGCCACCGCGCCCCGCAGCATTCGGGCGGCGTCGTCGCCGCGAGCCGGGACCGCCAGCACCACGCCGGGGATGTCGCGCAGGGCGCCGACGCTGTTGTCGTTGTGGAAATGGCCACCGAAGCCCTTCTGGTAGGCCAGCCCGGGAACCCGGACCACCATCGGGTTGCGGAACTGGCCGGAGCTGAAGAACTGCAGAGTTGCCGCCTCGCCGCGAATCTGATCCAGGGCGTTGTGGAGGTAGGCCAGGTACTGGATCTCCGCGATCGGCAGGAGCCCGATGTGCGCGGCCCCCTGGGCGATGCCCAGGATCGATGTCTCGTCGAGGAGTGTATCGAAGACGCGACCGGTCCCGAATCGACGCTGGAGGCCGTTGGTCACGTTGTAGACGCCACCCTTGCGCCCGACATCCTCCCCGAACAGGATGACCTCGGGCCGGCGTCCCAGCTCATCGGCCAGGGCGGCGTTCAGGCATCCGGCCAGGGTCCGGGCGGTCGGAATCAGGGCGTCTTCGGGCAGGGTCCCGCCGTGCAGCTCGACGCGCGCCGCGGGATCCAGCAGCGGCTTGGCCGCGCGCGCCACGATGCGGACCGGGTGGTAGGGCGCCATCGGCGCGACGACCTCTTCGGTCGTCTCGAGTCGCGGCCGCCTGGTCGTCTCCTCCGCCGCCGCCATGACGCGCTCGCGCGTGTCCGCCAGCATTGCCTGCAGCTGATCGGGTGTCGCGGCGCCGGTCTCGATGAGACGACGGGCATTGCGCAGCAGCGGATCCTGCGCCTCGTTCTCGGCGATCTCCTCCGCGGACCGATATGACTGCTCGGCGTCGCTGCCCGCATGGCCCCACAGTCGGACCGTTCGCAGGTGGAGGAAGGCGGGTCGACGGGCGCCACGCACGTACCGCACCGCCTCGGCGACGGTGTCCCAGACCTCGTCGATCTCCCCCTCCGCCAGGTCATAGCGCAGATACTCGAGGTTGCCGAAGCTCGCCGCGATCCAGCCCTCCGGCGTGGGCACGCTGATGCCGGTCGCGTTGTCCTCGCAGACGAAGAGGATCGGCATCGGCAGGCCGAGTCGAACGGCGTAGCGGGCGGTGTTTATCCCTGCCAGGGCGGTTGCGTGGTTGACCGTCGCGTCACCGAACGAGCAGAGGACGATGGCGTCATCGGGCAGGTCCGTCGCGACGCCGAGGCGCCGCGCCCTGGCGAGACTGAAGGCCAGCCCCATCGCCTTCGGCAGATGACTCGCGATGGTCGACGTCTGCGGCGGGACCCACAGCGGGCGGCTGCCCCACACCTTGTGCCGGCCCTGGGCGATCGGGTCGTCACTGCTGGCGACGATGCCGAGCAGCGAGTCGAAGGCCGGCGTGCTGCCGGGTAGCTGGCGGGCGCGCGCCATCATCAGCGCACCGGACCGGTAGTGCAGAAACGCCGGATCATTGATCCGCAGCTGGGCCCCCACGACCACGTTGTTCTCGTGGCCCGCGCTGCTGATGGTGTAGAAGCTGCGGTTCGTCTTCTTCAGCTCGCGTGCCGCGACGTCCAGCTGGCGCGATACGAGCTGATCCTCGAACAGCTCGACCGCCTTGCGCGCGGTCAGCCCGCTCCCCGCGCGCAACGGGGCGTCTGGGGCGAGCGGCGCGGACGGCGCAGGCGAGGCGGCCGCCTGGGCGAGGTAGGCGTCGAGCGATGCTTCGACGATGGCGACGCGGTCGAAGGTCATGCGGCTGCGGCCCTCGGTGGTGATCGGCGGCGGGGGGTCCGGCCATGATACCCGTCGCGTAAGCGGCTGATAAGCGGGCAGTAAGGCCGGCAGCTGTCTCCTGACGACGCACCGATCCGCGTCGGCCGTCGTGGCGCGGCGGTCGCCGTCGCGGAGCACCCCGATGCCACGCAGCATGAATGGGTCAGGCGCCCACACCGGTGGTGGCTGGCCAGGCTGAGACCCTCGCCGATCAGCCTCCGAGCGAAATCAAGACGATCCCGATGACTGCCAGGACCACAGCCACCAGGCCGAGGCGCGGCAGTGCCTCGCCGAGGAGCGTGCGCGCCAGGATCATGGTGGCGAGCGGGTAAGTGCCGGAGAGGGCGGCCGCGATGCCGACCGGGATGGTCGTGAATGCCAGGACCACCATCCCATTGGCCGCAACATCGAGCAGCCCGGCAAGTGCGACCAGCGGAGCTACCTCGCCGAGCCTCGAGCGATCGGCCCGCAGGAGCGCGGTGCCGCCGACGACGAGCGACGCGGAGCCGCGGCTTGCCACCAGCGCCCAGAGCTGATCGTGCTCGGCCGCCCGATCGAGGAAGACGAACCAAAGGCCAAAGCCGAGCGCCGCGACCAATGCCAGCCCCAGCCCTTCGCGGCTCATGCCGCGGGTGGTGGCGCCGCTTGCGGCGGCAACGGCGACGAGGGCGCAGCCAACCCCAGCCAGCTGCAGCGGCTGGACGACGACGCCCCACACCAGCGAGCCGACGGCGAGCGGGATGAGCACCCCGCCGACGCCACTGACCGCGGAGACGAGCCCCATCGCCCCCATCGTCAGGCCGCGATAGAGGGCCGCCAGCCCCAGGCCACCGGCGATGCCGCCGAGAGCGCCCAGGAACAGCGTTGCGGGGGCGGGCAGCGCAGGCCGCAGGACCAGGACCGCTATGAGCAGCACCACGAAGCCGACCACTTGGGCCCCGCCGGTGACAAGCATGCCTCCGGCGCGCCGCGCTGCCAGGCCACCGGCAACGTCGCCGGTGCCCCAGGCCGCCGCAGAGCCGACGCCAAGCAGAACGCCAGGTTCGATCAGACACCTCGAGATTCGGTCGTCGCCGAATGTAGCAGCGATCCCCGAGACTTCTTGACATACCGGCCGCGGGACCGCCAGAGTGCGCCAGATCTCCGGCGCACCGAAGGGAGCCCGTGGCCCTCACGCGATGACCGCATCCCCAACCACACCGCTCGAAGGACAACCTCCGTCCGCCACGGCCCAGCGCGCTGCGGCGGTCACCCTGGAGCACCTCGTCAAGCGCTTTGGCGATGTCGACGCGGTGGCCGGCATCGACCTTGAGATCCACGACGGTGAGTTCTTCTCGATGCTCGGTCCGTCCGGATCCGGCAAGACCACGACGCTGCGCATGATCGCGGGCTTCGAGGCCCCCAGCGAGGGGCGGATCCTGCTCCACGGCAAGGACGTCACCGGCGTCCCGCCCTTCGACCGGGACGTGAACACGGTCTTCCAGGACTACGCCCTCTTCCCGCACATGACGGTCGCCGTGAACGTGGCCTACGGGCTGATGGTGCGCAAGACCCCCGCCGCCGAGCGCGCCAAGAGGACGGTCGATGCCCTGCGCATGGTCCGGCTGGAAGGCTACGAGAACCGACGCCCGGCGCAGCTCTCAGGGGGCCAACGGCAGCGGGTGGCGCTGGCCCGGGCCCTCGTCAACCGGCCGCGGGTGCTGCTCCTCGACGAGCCGCTCGGCGCCCTCGACCTGAAGCTGCGTGAGGAGATGCAGATCGAGCTGAAGGAGATCCAGGGCAAGGTCGGCATCACCTTCATCTACGTCACCCACGACCAGGAGGAGGCCCTGGTCATGAGCGACCGAATCGCGGTCTTCAACCGCGGGCTGATCGAGCAGGTCGGCACCCCGGCCGACGTCTACGAGCACCCCCGCACCACCTTCGTGGCGGCGTTCGTCGGGACCTCGAACCTGCTCACCGCCGCGGCGGCGCGAGACATCCTTGGGATGGACGGCACCTTCACCGTTCGACCCGAGAAGCTCCGGATCGGGGCACCGGACGATCCGGTGGGGCCGGACGAGCATTCCGCCCTTGGGCGGATCAGGGAAGTGGTGTACCTTGGCGCCGATACCCGCTATATCGTCACCCTGGATGCCGGTGGCGATCTGATCGTGACCCAGCAGAACCTGCAGGCGTCCTCGATGGAGGCGCTCGCCGCCCAGGGTCGGGTCGTCCGGCTCATCTGGCAGCGCCAGCACGTTTTGGGCCTCAAGGGCAGCACGACCACGCTGGGGGAAGGAGAGGGAGCGGAGACCTGATGCGGAGACTTTCGATTCCGGCAGCATTGGTGACCATCGGCATCGTGATGGCCGCCTGTGGCACTTCAGTACCGAGCGGCGCGCCAACCTCGTTGGGAGACAGCGAGGGCGATCTCAACCTGATCATCTGGGACGGATATGCCGAGCGTGGCGAAGTCGATCCGGCCTATGACTGGGTGACCGGCTTCGAGACTGAGACCGGCTGCAAGGTCCACTCGACCCCGATGACCGACTCGGCGAACGGCGTCCAGCTGCTCCAGAGCGGCCAGTACGACGGCGGCTCGTTCTCAGGCGACGCGACCATCCGGCTGATGGCGGCCGGCGACGTCGCTCCGGTCAATGTCGACCTGATCCCGAACTACGCTGACGTGTTCGCGGGTCTCAAGCTCAAGGACTTCAACTCAAAGGATGGGGTGCCGTACGGCGTCCCGCACGGGCGCGGCCCGAACCTGCTGATGTGGAACACCGACGTCGTCACCACGGCGCCCACCACCTGGGACCCGATCTTCGAGGGTGGCGCCGATTACAAAGGCAAGATCAGCGTCTACGACTCCTCCATCTACATCGCCGATGCGGCCCTGCACCTTATGCAGAAGAACCCCGAGCTGGGAATCACCAACCCCTATCAGTTGAATGACGACCAGTTCGCCGCGGCGATTGCCCTGCTCGAGAAGCAGCGCGACAACGGCGCGGTGTACTGGGGCCTCCTGACCGATCAGGTCCAGTCGTTCGAAGCGGGCGACACGGTCATCGGCACCACCTGGCCGTACCAGGTCAACCTGCTGAAGGGCGAGACTCCGCCTGCGCCCGTCGAGGCAGTCCTGCCGAATGAGGGCTCGACCGGATGGTCGGACACCTGGATGGTCTACAAGAACGCAGCTCACCCGAACTGCATGTACCGCTGGATGAACCACATCCTGTCGCCCGACGCGAACGCGCAGGCGACCGTCTGGTTCGGCGAGGCGGCTGTCACCCAGAAGGCGTGTGATGCAGCCGAGGCGATCCTGCCCGGTCACTGCAAGGACCAGCACGCCAGCGACGAGGCGTACTGGGACAAGATCTGGTACTGGACCACCCCGCAGGCCACCTGCGCCGATACCGACGACGCGACGGCATGCAAGGACCAGGATGCCTGGGTCGAGGCCTGGAGCACGCTGCGTGGTGCGTGAGCAGGTTCCCGCCTCGTCCTAGCTGAGATCGTCTCCCCGGGAGGTCCGCCTCCCGGGGAGCGTCATCGTTACGAGGTGAGTTCGGAGGGTCAATGACCGCTCCAGGCATCGGGGCCGAGCCGGGCGCGCCAGCCGAGAGTCGCGGGCGACGCTTCGCGCGCTGGCTCTACCCACGGCGTCGCGCCCAGCTGTGGCTGCTCCTCGCCGCGCCCCTCATCTGGATCGGGGTGGTCTATCTCGGCTCGCTGCTGGTCCTGCTGCTGAACGCGTTCTGGGCCAAGGACGCATTCACCGGCAAAGTGACCCCGTTCGACTGGACCCTCAAAGCATTCGTCGACATCTTCACCAAGCCGGTCTACGCGATCGTCGCCGGGCGGACCGTGCTGATTGCGGTGCTGGTCACGATCACGGACGCGGTGCTGGCCTTCCCGATCGCGTACTACATGGCGCGCATCGCCTCCCCGCGCCGGCGGGGGGCCCTTGTCGTGGCGGTGCTGCTGCCGCTCTGGGCGGCCTACCTGGTCAAGACATTTGCGTGGCGCACGATCCTGCAGGGAAACGGGTTCCTCTCCTGGGTTCTGAGCCCATTCGGGATCCCGGGCCCTGGCCTCGACGAGCTGCCGAACGCCTGGCTCGTGCTCAGCTACCTATGGCTGCCCTACATGATCCTGCCCATCTACGCAGGGCTCGAGCGGATCCCCGAATCCCTGCTCGAGGCCTCAGCGGATCTCGGCGCTCGGGCCGGAACGACCTTCCGGCGGGTCGTGCTGCCGCTCGCCTTCCCGGCTGTCGTGGCGGGCTCGATCTTCACCTTCTCGCTCAGCCTCGGCGACTACATCGTCCCCGACCTGGTGGCCGATGCGAAGTTCATCGGCAACGTCATCTACGACAACTCCGCGCTTGGCAACCTGCCGGTCGCCGCTGCGTACTCACTCTTCCCGATCGTGATCATGCTCGTCTACCTGATCGTCGCCAGGCGGCTGGGAGCCTTCGAGTCGCTGTGACCGAATCGCCCTTCGTTCGCGTGCTCCTGCGCATCGGCACATGGCTGGTCCTTGGCTTCCTGTACCTGCCGCTGGTGATCCTGGCCGTATACGCCTTCAATGAGTCGCGGGCGCTCGCCTGGCCGCCGCCCGGTCTCACGCTCCACTGGTTCGGCGAGGCCGCCGCCAACCCGGCCGTGCGGGCCGCGTTCCTGAACTCGATCATCGCCGGGTCAGCCGCGACGGCCATCGCCCTCGTCCTCGGCACGCTCGCGTCACTCGCCGTTCAGCGCTTCTCGTTCTTCGGCCGCGACACGATCGCCTTCGCGCTGGTCCTTCCCATTGCCCTGCCGGGGGTGATCACCGGCATCGCGCTTCAGACCACCTTCAAGACGATGGGGCTGAACTTCGGCCTGATGACGATCATCATC
>Ga0184618_10000337_pt1 | contig 10858 bp, 11 predicted proteins | sample PLM0_30_b1_FD_133159 | JGI IMG/M metagenome (GOLD analysis project Ga0184618, IMG submission 133159) | Groundwater sediment microbial communities from an aquifer in East River, Colorado, USA - PLM0_30_b1 | ecosystem: Environmental > Terrestrial > Soil > Riparian zone | place: USA: East River...
CATGTTCACAGCGACCCCCGTAGATAAATGCCACTGAACAAGTGGCTGAACAGCCGCGAAGTTATTTGGCAGAGTGGTACAGAGGTACCGAAAGGACAGGCCCTGCTGGCCCGCAAAGAAAAGCGAAAACGTGAAGCTTTCACTTTGTTGGATACTGGACGGAAACCTTACTCTTGCGCCTGCGGACCCGCAATGAGCCAAACGGGGGGGTGGTGAAAAATGGGGTCTGTCCCTGTTTTAGCGCTCCAGGATGGCGGTGACACCCATCCCGCCCGCGGTGCAGATCGAGATCAGCCCGCGGCCCGAGCCGCGGTCGGCGAGCTGCTTCGCGAGCCCGGCGACGATGCGCGCGCCGGTGGCGCCGAACGGATGGCCGACTGCGACGCTGCCGCCCTTCGGGTTCATCTTCGCGCGGTTGATCGCGCCCAAAGGCTGCGTACGTTTGAGGCGGGTGCGGCAGTACTCCTCGGATTCCCAGGCCTTCAGCGTGCAGAGCACCTGCGCGGCGAAGGCTTCGTGGATCTCGTAGATGTCGAAGTCCTGCAGCCGGATGCCGGCGCGATCCAGCATCTGCGGCACCGCGTAGGTCGGGGCCATCAACAGGCCTTCGCGCGGGCCGGCGAGGCCGGCGTAGTCGACGGCGGCCGACGCGGTGTACGTGAGGTAAGCCTGGATCGGGATGCCGCGCGAGCGCGCCCATTCCTCCGAGCCGAGCAGCACGCACGCGGCGCCGTCGGTGAGCGGCGTGCTGTTGCCGGCGGTGAGCGTGCCGGAGCCGCTGCGGTCGAACGCGGGCTTCAGCGAGGCGAGCTTCTCGATGCTCGCATCGGCGCGGATGTTGTTGTCGGTCTTGAGGTTGCGGAAGGCAAACACGAGCTCGGAGTAGAAGCCGCCGCGCCACGCCTCCGCGGCCTTCCCGTGGCTGGCGAGCGCGAGCTCGTCCTGCTCCGCGCGGCCGATTCCCCATTCCTTCGCCATCAGCTCGCAGTGCTCGCCCATGGAGAGGCCGGTGCGCATCTCGGCGACGCCGGGGGTCGAGGGTTTCAGATCTTTCGGACGAAGTTGAAGCCAGGGCCGGGTTTTTTCAAGAAAAGACTTGCCCCTCGCACTCGCAAGGACGATCCGCTGCAGATTCCTGCCATAGGAGATCGGGATGTCGCTCGCGCTGTCCGAGCCGCCGGCGATCGCCGAGTCGATCTCGCCGAGCGCGATGCGGCCGGCGAGCGTCGACACGGTGGTGAGGCTGGTGCCGCAGGCGCGCTGCACGTCGTAGGCCGGCGTCTGCGGATCGAGGCCCGCCGACTGCGTCGACTCGCGCGCCAGGTTCCAGTCGCGCGAGTGCTTGATCACCGCGCCGGCCGAGACCTCGCCGATTTTCTGTCCTTTCAAGGAAAATCTGTCCACCAGGGCTTTCATCGCGGCCGACATCATCTCCAGGTTGCCTTGGTCGACGTAGGCGGTGTTGGCGCGCGCGAACGGGATGCGCGCGCCGCCGAGGATCGCAACGCGGCGTGGAATCGTGGCCATGGCGGTTTAGACTTATGCGAGGAGGATTCAGGATGATAAAGACTTTCGCCGCCCTCGCGGCGCTGGCGATGTCGGCGTGGCTCCAGGGCGCCGCGGCGCAGGATTACCCGGCGCGCGAGATCCGCGCCATCTGCAACTACGCCGCCGGGTCGGGCGCCGACCTCATCGTGCGCTTCTACAGCGACCAGCTCTCGCGGCTCGCCGGCAAGCCGGTGATCGTCGAGAACAAGCCCGGCGCGCAGGGCATGGTGGCCAACGAGTTCGTCGCCAGGTCCCGGCCCGACGGGCTGACGATCCTGATCACCCCGGTCAGCTCGACGGTGAACCTGGCGCCGTCGCTCTTCAGGCAGCTGTCGTACGATCCGCAGAAGGATTTCGCCGCCGTCACCACCCTCGCCACGGTGTCGTTCACCCTCGCGGTCGACGCGAAGAGGCCGATCCACAGCATCCAGGAGCTGGTGGCGCATCTGAAGGCACAGCCGAAGCAGGGCTTCTACGGCGCGACCAGCAACGCCGGCGTCATCTCGGGCGAGCTGTTCAAGTCGATGGCCGGGCTCGACACCACCTACGTGCCGTACAAGGCCAACCCCAACGCGCTCGCCGATCTCCTCGCCGGGCAGCTCGACTTCATCGCCTTCGACTCGACCTGGACCCTCGCCCAGCAGAAGAACGGCTTCGTGCGCATCCTGGCCGTGACCACCGCCAGGCGCTCGGGCGCCCTGCCAGAGGTGCCGACGATGCAGGAAGCCGGCTTCAAGGACTACGACATGACGCCCTGGTGGGGCGTGCTCGCGCCGGCCGGGACGCCGCGCCCGGTCATCGACAAGCTCGCCGGCTGGTTCAACCAGATCACCAATTCCGAGGAAGGCCGGCAGTTCCTCGCCCGCTCCGCGTTCGATCCCTTCCCCGGCACGCCCGAGTCGGCGGCCCGGCTGCTCAACGCCGACTTCGAGCGCTGGGCGCGCTACGCGAAGATGGCCAAGATCGAGCCGCAGTAAATGCTGCGCCTTGGTCTTGCCGTAGCAGGGCTGCTGCTCGCTCCGCTCGTAAACGCGCAGAGCGTCTACTATCCCGACGCGCTCTGGCAGCGCAAAACGCCCGCAGAAGCGGGCATCAACGCGGCGCTGCTCAAAGGCGCGATCGATTTCGCGGTCGCCGGCGAATCGCGCAATCCGCGCGACCTGACGCTCAACCATTACCAGACGTTCGGCCGCGAGCCGTTCGGCCAAGCGATCGGCCCGATCAAGGACCGCGGCGACCAGACCGGCGTCGTCGTTTACAAGGGCTACCTCGTCGCCGAATGGGGCGAGCCCCCGCGCGTCGACATGACCCACAGCGTGACCAAGAGCCTGCTTTCGAGCGTGGTCGGCGTGGCCTACGACCGGGGCATGATCAGGAGCCTCGATGACGCGGTGAAGGATTACGTCGCGCCGATCCAGCTCTACGAGACTTCGGAGCTCGTGTCGCTGTTCGAGACGCCGCACAACCGCACCATCACCTGGAACCATCTCCTGCGGCAGACGAGCGACTGGGAGGGCACGCTGTGGGGCAAACCAGACTGGGCCGATCGCCCCAGCGCCAAGCCGAGCGAATGGCTGACGCGGCCGCGCAACAAGGCCGGTAGCGTCTACAAGTACAACGACGTGCGCGTCAACGTCCTCGCGCTCGCCGCGCTCAACCTCTGGCGGCGGCCGCTGCCGCAGGTGCTGAAGGAAACCATCATGGACCCGATCGGCGCCTCGAACACCTGGCGCTGGTTCGGCTACGAGAACTCGTGGATCGTGCTCGACGGCAGCCCGGTGCAGTCGGTGTCGGGCGGCGGCCACTGGGGCGGCGGCATGTTCATCAACGCCTACGACATGGCGCGCTTCGGCTATCTCACCCTGCGCCGCGGCAGGTGGAAGGACCGCCAGCTCCTCTCGACCCGGTGGGTCGACTGGGCGCTCGAGCCGACGCCGGCCGAGCCCGCGTATGGCTTCATGAACTGGTACAACAACCGCGACCGCAAGCTTTTTCCGAGCGCGCCGGCGAGCGCTTTTGCGCATATCGGCAACGGCACCAACATCGTGTACGTCGATCCGGACCACGACCTGGTGGCGGTCGTGCGCTGGATCGAGCGGGGCTCGATCGACGAATTCGTGAAGCGCCTGCTCGCCGCCGTGGGGAACTAGCGGCTCACCACCAGGTAGACGATCGCGGCGACCGTTATCGCTGAACCGAGCAACGCGCGCACAGTAACCGTTTCCTCGCGCAACGCAATCGCGCTGACCAGTGCCGTCACCACCGGATACGCCGCCACGATCGGCGCGACGATCGCCACCGGCGCCTTGGTGAGGGCCGCGTACATCAGGAGCACCGCGGCGCCGTTGAGGGCCCCGGTGATCCCGAACCAGACGAAACTCCGCGGCGTGGCTCTCATCCTTTGCGAGCGCCGCAGCCGGTCCGCGCTCACCACCGTGACCGACGAGACGGCGTAGCCGATCAGGCTCGCCGCGAACGGGTTGGGCCAGAGGAGCAGCGCCGCTCTTGCGCCCACCTGGGCAAGCGCGCGCACCACGGCGCCGAGGAACGCCCAGCCGAGCGACCATCCCGAAAATCGGCGCACGCCGCCCGGATGCCAGGAAAGGAGCGCGATGCCGATCAGCACGCCGACCGCGGCCGCGGCAGCGTGCGAAGGAATCTTCTCGCCGAGCAGCAGCGCGGCGGCGACGAGCGCGAACAGGGGAGTGGTTCCGGAGACCGTGCTGGTCACGGTCGGACCGAGGAGCTCGTTGGAGCGGAAATTGAGCAGCGTGACCACTGCCGGGAAAAACAGGCCGACCAGCGCGAACAGGGTCGCGGCGGTGGCGCTGAACTGGGACAGGTCCAGCGCGAAAGGCGCCGCGGCGGCGAGGAGCAGCGTGGCGGTGGGAATGCTGATCGCCGCGCCGGAGCGGGGATCGAGCGAGCGCAGGCCGACGCTTGCGCTCACATGGGCGATGCCGAAGCACAGCGAGCTGAGAAACGCGAAGGTGATCGCCACCCTGAGGGCTACGGCAGCCGCAGCCGCCCCTTGATGATCTTGCGCGTCGGCGTGAGCGGCATCTCGGGGATCACCACCAGGCGCTCGGGCAGCTTGTTCTTGGCGATGTTCTTGTTCGACAGGTAGTCACAAAGTTCCTGTAGTGAAGGCGCAGCGTCGCCCCTGAGGGTTATAAATGCACAAGCTTTCTCGCCGAGCACCGGGTCGGGCATCGGCACGATCGCCGACTGCATGATCTTCGGGTGCGAGTCGAGCAGCTTCTCCACGTCGACCGGGTTGAACTTGACGCCGCCGCGGTTGATGATGTCCTTGATGCGGCCGGTGATGGCGATGTTGCCGCCTTCGCGCAGCTCTCCCAGATCGCCCGAGCGGAACCAGCCGTCGGGCGTAAAAGCCGTTCTGTCCTCTTCAGGGTTGTTGAAATAACCCGCGAAGAGCAGCGGGCCGCGCGCCTGGATTTCGCCCTCGCCGGAAAGCCTCACCTCGGCGCCGGGGCTCGGCCGCCCGGCGCTCGCCGCCGACCACTCCAGCGGGTCGCCGGGACGCGTGTAGAGGCCCGCCTGCAGCTCGGTCATGCCCCAGAGCTGCGTCACCGCGCATTGCGGCACTTCATCAGCGAATTCCCTGATCAGCGCCGGAGGAGCGATCGAGCCCGACACGATGGCGAGCTTGAGCGAGGACCAGTCGTGCCTGCCGAAGAGGCCGGCGGCACGGCAGGCGGCGATGTGCGCAGGCGCGGTCCACAGCGCAGTGGCCTTCTGATTCCGGATCACCGCGGAGAGATCTTCGGGCTTGAACGCCGGCAGCAGCACGCTGCACGCGCCGAGCGCCCAGGCGCAGTGCAGCGAGTAGAGCCCGTAGAGGTGCGAGAACGGCGCCGGCGACAGGATCCGGTCGCCCGCGGTGAGCCGGTGTTCGTTCGCGCCGAGCCGCGCGTTCGACAGCACCGTGCGGTACGGGTGCGGCACGCCCTTCGGCGAGGCGGTGGTGCCGGAGGTGTAGAGCAGCAGGAAGGGATCCGCGGGGTCGGGCTCCGGGTGGTCGGGGGTCAGCGGATCCGCATCCTCGAGCTCCGTCACCGCCGCCGCCGAATCGAGAAGCAGCCGCGCGCCGCTGTGCCCGAGGATCGCCTGGATCTCGGCGCCGCGGTAAGGCATGTGCAGCGTGCACATCACCGCGCGCAGGCGCGCGATGGCGAGGTAGGCGACGATGAATTCCGGGACGTTGGGCAGCTGCACTGCCACCACGTCGCCGTGGGCGACGCCGCGGGTCTTGAGGCCCTGCGCCGCCTTGAGGACGCGCTGCTGGAGGGCCTGCCACGTCAAAGCGCCTCCCGGAAACGCCACCGCCGACTGATCCGGCCGTTGCCCGGCGTGCCGCGCCAGCCACCGCGGCAGCGTATCATCGCGCCACCAGCCCTGCGTGACGAATTCACGCTCGCGCTGCGAGTCGAACCGGGGCCGTTCCATCAGCCAGCGATCTGCAAACCGTGACGAATAACGCATTCTGACAAAAACATCGGCGGATTGTGAACTGTGCAGGCCGCCTCCCGCGGCGCCCGCGGTATAAAGTCATGATGACGCAACGCGGGTTCACGCTGATCGAGCTGATGATCGTGGTCGCGATCATCGGCATCCTCGCGGCCGTCGCGATGCCCGCCTACCAGGACTACACCGTGCGCGCCAAGATGTCCGAGGTGATCCTGGTCATGAGCGCCTGCCGCACCACGATCACCGAGCTCTACCAGTCCAGCACCACCGCGCCGGGCGCCAACAACTGGCAGTGCGAGAGCAGCACGGGCACGAAGTACGTCGCCGGCCTCGACACGGACGGCGACGGCAGAGTCAGGGTGACCGTCCAGGGCATCAGCGCCAGCGTCAACGGCAAGTTCGTCACGCTGATGCCGCTCGCCAGCGCGAACACCCCGGCTAGCGTCCCCTCGAACCTGGGCAGCGGGCTGTTCGGCTGGCGCTGCGGCGCCGTGGCCGACGGCACCGACCTGCCGCTGAAATACCTGCCGAGCTCCTGCCGCGGGACCTGATCGAGCCGGTCAGACCGGCTCGAGCCTGCCGTTCACCACGCGCACCTTGTCGCCGCTTTTCCAGGCCGGCGGCGCACCCGAAGACACGGTCTTGACCGAGCCATCCTGCAGGCGCACTGAAATGTCGAAGCGCTTGTTGCTGCGCGCGCTGCGCTCGACTTCCTTCACCTCGACCACTACAGCGTGCTGCGCCTTCTGCGCGGTCGAGCCCGGCAGGTAACCGGTCACCGCCGCGATGCCGACGCCCGACAGCAGGATCACCGCGACCGAGGCGCCTGCGACGAACGGATGGATGGGGGGTTCCATGCGCCGATCATAAGAGCCGGCCGGATGGAACTGGTGTGATGTACATCACCTTTGCTGTACCTGTTGCGTTTTTCAGACAATACTGTCGGGCCATGGAAGAAGCGCTGCTGCTCGCCCGGGTGCAGTTTGGGCTCAACATCGCCTTCCACATCCTGTTCCCGAGCATCACCATCGGCCTGGGCTGGGTGCTGGTGTACTTCCGCCTGCGCTATGAAGTCACGCGCGACGCGGCCTGGCTCGAGACTTACCGCCTGTGGGTGAAGGTGTTCGCGCTCAGCTTCGCCATGGGCGTGGTCACGGGCGTGACGATGACCTTCCAGTTCGGCACCAACTGGCCGGGCTACATGAACAAGGTCGGCAGCATCGCCGGCCCGCTGCTCGCCTACGAAGTGCTGACCGCGTTCTTCCTCGAGGCGACGTTCCTCGGCGTGATGCTGTTCGGCATGAACCGCGTGCCCGGCTGGGTGCACGTCGCCTCCGCGGCGATCGTCGCGTTCGGCACCACGGTGTCGGCGTTCTGGATCCTGGCGCTCAACTCGTGGATGCAGACGCCGGCCGGCCACACGCTCGAGAACGGCACGCTCATCGCCGGCAGCTGGTGGGAAGTGATCTTCAATCCCTCGTTTCCCTACCGCCTGGTCCACATGCTGCTCGCCTCGGGAATCACCGCGGCGTTCCTGGTCGCCGGGCTGTCGGCGTGGCGCCTGCTGAAGGCGCCCGACGACGCCGGCGCGCGCGGCACGCTGCGCTTCGGCGCGCGGCTTGCGGCGGTGCTGCTGCCGCTGCAGATGCTGGCCGGCGACCAGCACGGCCTCAACACGCTCGAGCACCAGCCGGCGAAGATCGCGGCGATGGAAGCGCTGTGGGAGACGCAGAAAGGCGCGCCCCTCGTGCTGTTTGCCATTCCCGATGAAGACCAGCGGACGAATCGATTTGCGGTCGAGCTTCCCAGGGGGGCGGCCCTCATCCTCACGCACCGGTTCGAGGGCGAGCTGAAGGGCATCGACGCGTTCAAGGACCACCCTCCGGTCGCGCCGGTGTTCTTCGCCTTCCGCGTGATGGTCGGAATGGGGGTTCTCATGCTGCTGCTCTCCTGGGGAAGTGTTTTCTTCCTGAAAGATCCCCCTCGGTGGTTGCTGTGGGCCTTCGCCGGCTTCACGTTCTCCGGCTGGATCGCGGTGCTCGCCGGCTGGCTGACCACCGAGATCGGGCGCCAGCCGTGGCTGGTCACCGGCGTCCTGCGCCCCGCCGACGCCGTGGGCGAGGCCGGTGGCGCGGCGCTGGGCGCGAGCCTCACTGCCTACATAGGGACCTACGCGGTGCTGCTGATCGCCTACATCGTCACCCTCACGCACATGGCGAGGAAATGAACGCCGAGCTGCTGCCGCTGATCTTCGCTGCGCTGATGGGGGGCGCGATCCTCGCCTACGTGGTGCTCGACGGCTACGACCTCGGGGTCGGCATGCTGATGCCCGCCGCCGAGCGCGCCGAGCAGGACCTGATGGTCGCCTCGATCGGCCCGTTCTGGGACGCGAACGAAACCTGGCTGGTGCTCGGCATCGGCCTGCTCCTCGTCGCCTTCCCCGCCGCATCCGGAGTCGTGCTGGGCGCGCTGTATCTTCCGGTCGCCGCGATGCTGGTCGGCCTGATGCTGCGCGGGGTCGCGTTCGAGCTCAGGATCAAGGCCGAGGGCTGGCACCGCGAGCTGTGGAACTGGCTGTTCTGGGCGGGCTCGACGCTCGCCAGCTTCGCGCAGGGGCTGATGCTCGGGCGCTACATCACCGGCTTCGCGCCGGGCTTCGGCTACTGGCTGTTCGCGGTGGCGGTCGGCGCGAGCCTGTGCGGCGGCTACGTGCTCCTCGGCGCGACCTGGCTGATCCTGCGCACCGAAGGCGCGCTGCAGCAGAAGGCGCTCGCCTGGGCGCGCTGGGGGCTGATGTGGCTGGCGCTCGGCGTCGCGCTGGTGAGCCTCGCGACGCCGCTCGCGAGCGAGACCGTGCGCCACAAGTGGTTCGACTTTCCCCAGGTCCTGTATTTGATGCTTCTACCCGCGGCCACGCTCGCGGCGGGCGGCTGGATCTGGATTTCCCTCGGCAAAAGCGACTGGAAGCCATTTGCCGGCGCGGTGGCGATCTATGTCCTCGCCTTCGCCGGCCTCGCCTACAGCCTGTTTCCCTACGTGGTGATGGACCGCCTGACCCTGTGGCAGGCCGCGGCGCATCCCAGCGCGCTCAAGTTCCTGCTGGCCGGCGCGGCGATCGTGCTGCCGTTCATCGTCGGCTACACCGTCTACGTCTACCGGCTGTTCAGGGGCAAAACCAGGGCCGGCGTCTACGACCACTGAGACGCCAAGGCTGCGCTAGGTGCGGGGAATGGCAACGAAGAAGGACTCGCGCACCACGTCCTTGCCGGCGAGCATCTCCTCCGAGCCGCGGCGCTCCTCGTCGAAGATCACCGCCGCGAGCTTATGCAGCGTCGCGCGCGCTTCCTCGATGGTGCGGCCGTGGGAATTCACTCCGGGCAGTTCCTCGATGAAGCCGATGTAGCCGTGAGTGGCCTTGAGATACACCGCAGTGAAGGCGAGCTTTCCTTGTTCCATGTGACCTCCTGCGCAGCAAACATGGAGGTTACGCGGTCCAGCTTACAAAAGTGTTTCAGCGCCGAAAAAAATTCTGGCGAGGGAAACTTCAAGAACTTTTATCGTCGCAGCGCGGCGACAGAAATTTTGCGACGCGCAAATTACTGCGCAGCATTTGCTGCAGTGCGTTTTATCCCTGCTTACTTTTCCAGAAATTTTTTCTTGTCTTTCACCTTCGCCCATTGATCGGCGTCGGGCGGCGGCGACTTGCGCTCGATGATCGGCTTCCACACTTGCGCGAGCTCGCGGTTGAGCGCGGTGAACTCTTTCTGCGCGTCGGGCACGTCGTCCTCGGCGAAGATCGCCTCGACCGGGCACTCGGGGACGCACAGCGTGCAGTCGATGCACTCGTCGGGGTCGATCACCAGCATGTTCGGCCCCTCGCGGAAGCAGTCGACCGGACAGACGTCGACGCAGTCCGTGTACTTGCACTTGATGCAGCTTTCGGTGACAACGTAAGTCATTTGCAATCAATAGTTTACCACTTATCTTGGGATTCCCCGGCGGCGCCCCCATAATGGAGGCTCTGCGTCACCCCCCCTGGAAGGATCCATGAGCAGTTCAGACATACGCCATGTCACCGACGACACCTTCGACCCCGAGGTGCTGAAGGCGGACACCCCGGTGCTGGTGGATTACTGGGCCGAATGGTGCGGCCCCTGCAAGTCGATCGCGCCGATCCTCGACGAGGTCGCCCTGGAATACCAGGGCCGGCTGAAGATCGCCAAGATCAACGTAGACGAGAACCAGAGCGTGCCGGCGAAGTTCGGCATCCGCGGCATCCCGACGCTGATGCTGTTCAAGAACGGCAACGTCGAGGCGACGCGCGTCGGGGCGCTCTCGAAGTCGCAGCTCACCGCCTTCCTTGACAGCAACATCTGAAATACTTACTCTCTGAGCGGCTGAGCCGGATTTCCCGGCCGGCCGCAGTGGCAAGAGACTCTCCGCGCCGACGCCTTCGGCGCCTTTCCCGAATATGAGCAAGTCCCAGGCCGTCCAGACGGAAGCAGTCCGTTCACCTGTTCCCCCGGAAGCGGCGCCAACGCCGCCGCCGCCCATCTCTATGCATCATCTGTCCGAGCTAAAACAACACCACGTCACCCAGCTGGTCGAGATGGCCGTGGCAAGCGGCATCGAAGGCGCCAACCGGATGCGCAAGCAGGACCTGATCTTCGCCATGCTGAAGAACACGGCGAAGAAGGGCGAGTCGATCTTCGGCGACGGCACGCTCGAAGTGCTGCCCGACGGCTTCGGCTTCCTGCGCTCGCCCGAGACCTCGTACCTGGCGAGCACCGACGACATCTACGTCTCGCCCTCGCAGATC
>Ga0184618_10000338_pt1 | contig 10857 bp, 7 predicted proteins | sample PLM0_30_b1_FD_133159 | JGI IMG/M metagenome (GOLD analysis project Ga0184618, IMG submission 133159) | Groundwater sediment microbial communities from an aquifer in East River, Colorado, USA - PLM0_30_b1 | ecosystem: Environmental > Terrestrial > Soil > Riparian zone | place: USA: East River...
GCGCTTACCATGGGCTCCAAGCGATTACACATGTGGTTCAAAGTCATCCTGCCCGCGGCGCTTCCTTTTATCGTCAGCGGAATGAAGCAGGGCTGGGCGTTCGCCTGGCGTTCGCTTATGGCTGCCGAGATTTTTGTGACAATCCTCACCGGCTTTGGTCTCGGCCAGCTTCTCCATTACGGACGCGAGTTAAGCGCCATGGATCAAGTCATTGCGATCATGCTGGTGATCGTTGTCATCGGTTTGCTTGCGGACAAAATCTTCTTTTCGCCAATAGAGAGATTTCTCCATCGCCGCTGGGGGACAAGCCAGGCATGACACTTCGCGGAAAACAGGCGCCCATCTCAGTCCGACGCGAAGTGCGGATCACCAATGAACTCGGTTTGCACGCGCGGCCAGCCGCTCAGTTCGTTAGACACGCGAAGAGCTATCGATCTGAAATCTGGGTCGTTAGGGAAGGAAAACGATATTCTGCCGCCAGTCTCATCGACATTCTTCGCGCCAATCTGGATTGCGGCGCTGCCGCCACACTCGAAGCGCACGGTGTCGATGCGGAAGAGGCTCTCGATGGATTAGAAAAGCTGCTCGCTGAATTCCACGATCGGGAATGTGCTTAACGCAGCGGCCGGGCGACCAGGATTCCGCTGTCCGATCGGTAGCGATAAAGATATTTCGAAAGCTGCGCGTCCACCATGACGCGGCCGTAATTCCCAGGCGAAGAAGCGTGCATGAAATGCAGGACGCCGTCATTGGTGCGGAACGCAAGGCCGACATGCGCAGTCGAATAAAGCCCCTTTCGGTCGCGCGAAATAATTCCGATGATGTCGCCACTACGTAGCTTTGATTCAATTGCAGCAACATGGTTCTTTGGAATTTGATAAAGCGGGCGCGATGAAACATTGGCCTCCATGCGCGCGAGCGGTCCACGCAACGAACGGTTGGCTGCAAGATAGCGATAATGCCGCCATCCGACGCTCATCTCGCGCGCTGAATGCGGTACATTCAAGCCGCCGAGACTGCGCGTCAGATCTTCAACCAGACCACGGCGATCGTTGTCGTAAAGCCAGTCCTCCAGGTAATGCAGGCGCGAAAGATATTCGCCGGTGCATTCGCCGCCGCGATACCGGTCGAGTTCGATGTAATGTAGCAGACGTTCCGGAGTCCAATTAGATTCCGGTTCGTCCAGCATCCGCGCGAAGCTGAGCGCGATCTCGAAAAACGTCCAGCAATCCATCCCTTGGAAATTCACTGACGGCGACTCGATCCGGTTGTCGATTTCGAGCGTGAAATGTTTGTAGCGCGTTCCGGCCAGCGCCTGTCCCACGGCCGCGGTCCGCTCGCCGATTGCCAGCGAACTCCAATTTCCGGACTTCGCCTTCGCGACCAGTCGATCAAATTGGTCCCGTCCTTTAAAAACCGTGCTAAACGGCAGCCGCGATTCAACCGCGAATGCGACCGAGCAAATCAAAAAGACCGGAATAAGAATTTTCCATTTCCGCATATTCCTTGGAACTGAACGCGGAATTTAAGCGCAATCAACCGGCACTCTAACGGCAGTCTGTGATGGCTGAGTTTTTGCAGCGTCCTTCACGGGGCAAAAGGTTTTGCTTCACTGGAGGGAGCTTATATGCTTCTGCGGAAGTGCCGATTCGTTTTCCAAAAAAAAGCAGGAGAAATATCGTCCGTCAGCCATCAGGGGATGGCGCCCACGCTAAACGTTCCACGCGCGTTCGGCTGCGCCCGCGAGCCGACTGGCGCAAGCGCAATTTTCTAACCAGCGTTCTTATTCCTTCGCTTTTCGTCAAGCGCTCCGGTCATCACGTGCCGCCGCAATTTCCGAAAATCCGCGAAGGCGAGATTTGCATCACCTGGATCGGACACGCTTCATTTTTAATTCAGACTCACGAAGTCAATATCCTAATTGATCCGAACTGGTCGAAGTGGCTCAAGGTCATCAAGAGATTGAAGCGGCCAGGCTTCGAGATCCATCATCTGCCCTCGATCGATTTCGTCCTTGTGACCCACGCCCATTTCGATCATCTCGACCGGCGCACATTGCGCCGAGTAGCTGCCGATCAACCGATCGCCGTGCCGATTGGCGTCGGAAATTTGGTGCACGATCTCGGCTTTCAGATTGTGCACGAGCTTGATTACTGGCAGACGGTTGAACTCGGACCGCTCAAGATTTCGCTTACGCCCTGTCACCATTGGGGCGCGCGATTTCTCGCAGACTTGCATCGCGACTTTGGCGGGTTTGTCATCGCGGTGGATGGCCGCACCATTTTTCATTGTGGCGACAGCGCTTACTTTCCTGGATTTAAGGATATCGGCGAACGCTACAAGATCGACATTGCCCTGCTTCCCATCGGCGCCTATGAAGCGCCAAGTGGTCGCGAAGTTCACATGAATCCGGAAGAGGCGGTGAGAGCCTTTCTCGAACTCGGCGCCAAAACTTTGGTTCCCATGCATTACGGAACTTTTCGCCTCGGTTTTGAACCGCTTCATGAGCCTCCGAAACGCTTGCTTGCCTGCGCCCGGGCGCATGGGATTGAGGAGAATGTTCTCGTCATGACCGAGGGCGAACCGGTTGTTCTTTAAGAAAATTTTCCAGCCACCGATGAACACAGGTAAAACACAGATCAGCAGATTTCTTTTTCTGCATCTGTGAAGATCCGTGTTGATCAGTGGACAAATTTCCTCGGCGCAATCGGTGCCGGCCTGATCGTCGTCGGGTTTTGCTTCATTCTTCTCTGGCACGATCCGCTCGTTTTTTGGAACGATGATTATGAATTGTCGGTCCTGCCCGTGTTCGCCGATGTCGCGCGCAGTTGGTCGGAAGGTCATTGGCCGCTCTTAAGTTCGTGCTCCTGGGTCTGCGGCAATCTCGCCGGTGAATTTCAGTACGGAACTTTTTCGGTTTTTGTAAACGCGGCAGTTGTCCTGATTTGGAAATTTCCGCTGACATTTAGCCAACAGGCAGCCGCTCTTTCCATCACCCATCTGTTTGCTCTGGCGATTGGCGCATTTTTGCTTGCGCGGGATCGCCGATTTCCCGTTCCACTGTCGATCTTCGTCGCGCTGGTTGCCTCTTTGAACGGCTGGATCATTTGCTGGGGCGCCACCGATTGGTTCGGCGCGCTCGGCGCCTTCGCCTGGCTGCCGTGGGCCTGGTGGGGAGCGGAACGCGCGCTGGATCGAACACGGACGAAATGGAGATTCTTATGGCCGGCGCCGTTTGTTTATTTGGTTGTCGCCGGTGGCTTTCCCTACACCGTTTCGATGTTGGCGCTGTTGCTCGCTTGGTTGTCGATCAAATCCGTAGCGCAAACTCGCAGCATCTGGTCAATCTTGCCGCTGGGTTTTGGAACGCTTCTCGGGCTCGGACTTTCCGCGCCAGCGTGGCTCGCGCTTCTCGATTACGTGCAGGGTTCAGCGCGCGAATTGCAACCAGCCTCCGCACATTGGCAATGGATTGTTCCACCAACCGCGCTGCCCGGATTAATTCTTCCCTCATGGACAGTGAACTGGACCGATTTCTCTTCGCGTCTGATGCCGCATACAGCAACAGAATTGGCCTGCGGGCTGGTCGCTCCGGTGGCGCTCATCGCTGGATTCGTCTGGCGCGGGCGCATGCTCGTTCTGCGACTAAAATGGGAGCTGATCCTGCTTATGCTCGTGCTCCTGCTTGCAATGCTGCCGACCGCTGGCCTGTTTCGATGGAGCTTTCGCTGGCTGCCGTTTTTCCATTTGGTCCTGGCAATTTGTGCGGCAGAAGCGCTGCGATCTTTGTACGATTCGATCAGGCCGGGGTCACCGATCCCGGCTATAGCAGCCCTCGCCCTGGTGAGTTTGACAGTCATTGTGATGTCGATCTCGCGAACGGGCGGCTCCTACGCTTTTCCGTTGACCTGGATTTTTCTCGCGCTCGCTTCGCTTTGGTATCTTTTGGAATTTTCGTTACGCGATTCCGAATTTCGTCAATGGATCCCCGCGGCGATCACATTTCTTGCGCTTCTTGCGACGTACCTCTGCATTCCGCCGAACTGCGGCGTTCCCAAATACAACCTCTCGCAAGAGTTGCTCAAACCTGCGCCGCTCGATCCGGGCCGCCTTTATCTCGGCATCTATCCATGGGCGGAGCAGACGTATCGTATTGAGAGCAAGCCGCAACCGGTCGGACAAATTGTGCGTCCCGGCAGCACATCGATGTGGGGACAGCTTCGTTTCATCAACGGTTACAGCCCAATCCGGCCGGCCGGTGTGGCGCGTGAATTCGCGGCCACAATTCACGGTGAGATCGAACCGGAAATGGCAGAGTATTTACTCAATGACCAGGCCGGCTCGGACGGCGAGTTGGCGCAGCTTGGCGTGGACGGAATTGTTGTCGCGCGAGAAATGGATGTCGCTCCCCAACCAGCTTCTGAATGGCAGTTAATTGTTTCGACCGATGAGGGACGCGTTTTTCATCGGCGCAGCGCGCCGCTCGCGGGAGTGCGCTCGGTGACTTCGATTGATTCGCGGCCTAACGAAGAATTTGTCTCCGCAACGATTTCACGAATCAATGATTCGCGAAATCGCGTGAAGGTCGATCTCGATGTGCCAAGCGGCGATCGGCCTGCGCTGTTGACCTTTTCGCGTCCGTACTTCCGCGGATACGAGGCCCGACTCGGCAATCAAGAATTTGCAGTCACTTCTCACCGCGGATTATTTCCAGTTGTCGAAGTTCCGGCAGGCTTACATGGACGGCTCGCGCTCACGTATCGGCCATATTGGTTAAAGTGGGGAAGCGCGGCAGCCATCGTTTGCTCTCTGGTCGTTGTGCTTGGTTTCTTTGCTGCGATTTCTGAGGCAGTTCGGAATCGATCACTGCAACGCGTATCGCTATAATGGACGAGAACACTAAATGACGAACCGATTGGCAGTATTTTGCTCATGACGCTTGTCTCCATTCTAGCCAGCGTCTCGCCTTCTGAAGAATCACTACAGTTTTTTCGGATCTTCCAGCAGTTCGATCACCCGTTTGAGCAACCGCGCTGCACCGCCGCCGTCGATGCTGCGATGATCAAAGCTCAAAGTGATCTGCGCCTCGGTCTTTGGAATAAATTCCTTTTTCGATTCATCCCACGAGGGAACCTTCTTCCCCACGCCGAGACCGAGCAGCAATGTTTGATCGGGCAGGGGAATCGGCGTCCCCCATTCCATTCCGAACGTTCCGAAATTTGAAACGGTCGCGATGCCGCCCGCCTGCATGTCGGGCGAAATCCGTCGCTGTCGCGCAAGCTCAACAAGTTCCTTGTATTTCGCCGTAAGATCGACAAGCGACGTTTTGTCGGCGGAACGAATCACCGGCACCATGATACCATCCTGCACTTCCACGGCGATGCCGATGTCGATGGAGCTCGATTGCACAACGCGGTTGCCGATGAATTTCGCGGCTGCGCCTGGATTTTCCGCAAGGGCGAGCGCGAGCGCGCGCAACGCGTAAAGACCGGGGCCGGGCTTCGAATCGCGGGATTGTCGATCTTGCAATACCGGATCGAGATTCACTGACGATCCAATCGTCGAGAGCGGCCGCGTCCAACTCCGGCGCATCGCGTCGGCTACGCCTGCGCGAATGGCGGAAGCTTCCTGCGCGGTTTGGTTATCGATCTTATGCAGGAAATTTTCCAGATCTTTGATCGTTACCCGATTGCCGGCGCCAGTTCCCATGATCCCTGCGAGATCAGCCGTTGTTAATTGCAACTCGGCCATCCGTGCACGGACACGCGGGGACATGAACGTTGCACCTTTCGTCGAGGCTGGAACTGGCAATCCGCCAGCGCGTCTTACACCTTCACCATCCCTCTGGGGCACGGCCATAGCAGCCTGTTCTTCGCGGCCGGGAATTTCCTTAGCCACCACTCCCTTCGGCGGTTCGGGAACTGTTTTCTTGAACCGGGCGGCGTCTTCTTCACTGGCTTCCACGTAACCGAGCACCGCACCCACCGGATACGTTTCCTTTAATTCCACAGTGATCTTGTCGATCTTGCCTTTGCAGGGGGTGGTCACGCCCATGACGGCTTTGTTCGTTTCGACATCGATAATTTCCTGATCGGCCGCGATCTCATCGCCGGGCTTTACCTTGATATCGACAATCGTGGCTTCGGCGATCGATTCACCAAGCTGCGGCATGATAATCGGAACTTGCGGCATAAATTTTATTCTCGAAGCAGAGCGCGGGCTTTTCTCGCAATCTCGTTTGCATTCGGACGATGCGCCGACCAGAGATTTGGGTGATATGGGATGGGGGTGTCTTTCGCGTTAAGGCGCTGGGGCGCGGCGTCGAGTAAATGAAAACCTTGTGCAGTGACGCGCGCAATGATCTCAGCCGTGGCGCCGCCCCACGGAAATGACTCTCCAACGCAAAGCAGGCGTCCGGTGCGCGCGACCGACGCAAGAACAGTGTTGGTGTCGAGTGGTTTAACGGAACGAAGATCAACAACTTCGATTTCAAAGCCTTCGCGCGCCAATTCTTCGGCGACAGCAAGCGCTTCATGCACCATCGCACTGTAAGCTACGATTGTGAGGTCACGGCCTTCGCGCGCAATCCGGGCCCTTCCGGTGGGCAGGCCCTCGGTCGGAAGCTTCTCGGCTTTGAGATGGTAATAAAGATACTTGTGTTCGCAGTAAACGACCGGGTCATCGATCGCGACTGCCTCGATCAGCATCGTGTAAGCATCTTCCACGGTTGCAGGCGTCATGACGATTAACCCCGGATAATGCGCGTAAAGGGATTCCATCGACTGACTGTGAAAGGGCCCGCTGCCTTTTGTGCCGCCCGAGGGTAAACGCACGGTGATAGGGACTGGAACATCTGTCCGCCAATAATGCGTCCCGGCGTTGTTTAAAATTTGATTGAGCGCGGTGCTGGAAAAGTCGGCAAATTGCATTTCGACAATCGGCCGCATCCCATGCATTGCGGCTCCGATCGCAGTCCCAACCATCGCGTCTTCACTGATCGGCGTGTTCAACACGCGCCCGGGAAATTCCTTCGCGAGACCTTTGGTTGCTTTGAAGGCGCCGCCGAACGTTCCGCCAACGTCCTGCCCGTAAATAAAAACGCGTTCATCATCGCGGAGCAACTTCGCCTGCGCTTCTCGGATAGCTTCCAGGTAGGTGATGCTCATTCGAGAGAATCAACAAGATCGCGCGTCGAGATCGCGTACCAATCTTCTTCATCAGCTTCGGGTGCGGCCTCTTTTTGCGCGGCGGAAATCGCCTGATCCACTTGTGCGTCTGCATCTTTGCGCCACTCGGCCAGCGTCTCGGCATCCACCAAATTAAGATCGACAATCGTTTGCTCGGTAACCTTCAAGCAATCGCGCGCAAAAGGCTCACGCTTAATCTCGTCCGTCACGTAACTCGCGTCGTCATGCTCACCATGGCCGGAGAGTCGCAGGATTGAAGCGACAACCAATTGCGGCGGCCGCCCTGCTCGCGCCCGTTTGACCGCGCCACCGATCACATCCAGGCAGGCGCTGAGATCCGTTCCGTCGAAGCTGTAACCTTCGAATCCGTAACCAATCGCGCGGTCAACCAGATTGTGACACGCAAACTCGCGGTCGTTCGGCGTTGAATAGGCATAATGATTATTCGTTGCAACGAGGACGAGCGGCACCTGTTCGACAGCAGCGAGATTCATGCCTTCATGAAATGATCCGGTCTGCATCCCGCCTTCGCCGATGCAACTCAGGCCGACAAAGTTTTTTTCGCCGTGGAATCGCTTCGCCATCAGTGCACCGACCGTGACCGAGACCATTGCGCCGAGGTGACTAATCATGGCGAGCTGATTGTTCCGTGGTCGGCCGCGATGAATATTGCCGTCGCGTCCGCGCATTGGACCCTGTCGGGAGCCCAGATAAGTGCGCGTGACATCGATAAGCGGTTCGCCGAACGCCGATCGCCCTGCTTGATCGCGAATCAGCGGCGCGAAGATGTCGCCCTTTTGCAAAAACAATCCGCAGGCCACGCTAACCGCTTCCTGCCCGCGTCCGACGTAGACGCCACCCGTGATCAAACCGCCGCGATAGAGACTTACGAGCTTTTCTTCGAGCGTGCGCGCGAGCAGCATCCAACGAAACGCTTCAAGAAAGCGCTCATGCGGCGCGGGTTTTGATGTTGCGGATTTTTTGCTGCGCGTCGCGGTTTCAAGCATCCGCCAATTCTATCCAAGATCGACAAATACGCGCAAAAAATTTTTTGCCACCTATCGCGCGGCAAGGACGAAATGGCGCTGAGTCGGCGGCTGTTCGCCTCCGTTCGACGCAACTTCGACTGACACTTGCCGCGGGGCCGTTAATTGCATTCCAACGAGCTTGCTTACGCCGCGTTCTTCCATCGTTACGCCATAAAGCACATCCGCTTTGGCAATCGTGCGTTTATTGTGCGTCATAATGATGAACTGGCTCTGTCTTACGAATCGCTCCAGCACGCGGATGAAGCTGTTGATGTTGTTCTCGTCGAGCGGCGCATCTACTTCGTCGAGAATGCAAAACGGGCTCGGCCGGACCATGTAAATCGCGAACAGTAACGCGACTGCCGTCATGGCGCGCTCGCCTCCGCTCAGCAATGAGACGCTTTGCAATTGTTTGCCTGGCGGCTTCGCGCTGATCTCAATCCCACAGTTGAGTGGGTCATTCTCGTCGAGCAACGACAAATCCGCGCGTCCGCCGCCGAAGAGCTCCGCAAACATCTCTCGAAAGTTCGCCCTTATCTGGGCAAAGGTTTCGCCAAACAATTTCCTTGTCGTCGAGTTGATTTGCGCAATCACGTCGAGCAACTCGCGACGCGAGGCCGTCAGGTCGTTGTTTTGATTTTCGAGAAAACGATACCGCTCCTCCAGCTCGTCATACTCATGGACCGCCTCGAGATTGACTGGGCCCATGTTGTCTAGCTGGCGGGTAAGCTCGGAAATGACCTTTTGCGCGTCGATTTGGCCAACATCGACATCTGGGTGGATCGTGCGCTCCAAGCGCGATGTCTCATTCGAGGCGGCGTGGCCGCCATTATTAGCATCGAGCGATGGAGCGCTCGATCCACTTTGACGTCGTTTCAATTGCACATGCAAAGTTTTTTCAAACACCGTCTGGTCGGGCACGAACTCACGGAGATTGAGTTGATAACGGCGGGAGATATGCTCGGCCAGATTATCGATCTGCAACTGCAATTGCGCCTGACGAACCTGTTGTTTGGATCGCAAATCGTGCAGCTCATTCAAGGAGTTTCGGACTGCGCGCAGGCTCGATTCCATCTCGTTTATTGTGGCTAAACGTTCGGCGCGCTGATCAGTAAGCCTGGCAACACTTGCCTCCAGACTGGCGCGTTCCTTGGTCTGTTTCTCAATGGCACCTTCCGCGCTCTTCGATTGTTCCGATTGCGCGGCCAATCGCTTTTTGAAATTTACGATCTCGGCCTGCCGACCCGCGATTGTCTCAACAAGTTCAGCTTCGCGGGCGGTCATCGGCTGCCGCTGTGAGATAAGGTTTTCGTAACGCTGTCGCTCCGTGGCGAGCGCGAGACGCAGTTCATTGACCTGTTCCGTGGCCTCATCTTCACGCTTTGCCGCCTTTTCCTGCATTGCCCGGATCTCGAGCTGCTGATTTTGCTCCGCCTCCAGAGCAGCGCGCTCCGAGGCAGATTCTTTTTCTAATTTCGCAATGCGCTCGTCCGCCGTTTGGATTTGTTGCGCGAGAGTTGTCTGCTCCGAGCGAAGCTGTTCGATCTTCTGTTCGTTTTCTTGCAATTCTCGTTCCAGAAAGAGAATCCTATTTTCCGAAACCGACTGTTCCCGGTCAGCCGACTCAAATTGTTTGCGGACTTCTTTAAGCTCGTTCGCTGCCCTCTCGAATATTACAGTTGCCTCGTCGCGTTTTCGCAGCAGCGCCTCGCGTTGTTTGCAGGCTTCGGAATATTCGGTATTCAGGGCCGAAATCCGCGCCTTGCGCTCGAGCAAGGAATCAGCCGATGCATCACGGCTGCCACCAAAAACGATTCCTTCGGCCGAAATGAATTCGCCAGCGAGCGTGGCGGCTGCCAAATCGTTTTCGTGTTTCTTGAAAGAGAGTGCCTGGTTTAGGTCGCCAAAAATTGCCACGTTGTGCAGCAACCGCGCCACGAGCGCGGCAAGTGAATCTGGCGTTTTCACTTTGTCGATCGCCCAGGCGAGGGCCTTTTGCGGAAGAGCTGTCTGAGTTTTGGGCGAAGAATTGGATAAACTCGGAAGAGCCAGCGCAGCTTGTCCGAGTTTCTTTTCCTTCAATCTCGCAATAATTGCCGGCGCCAGTTCTGCGTCTTTCAGAACGATTGCTTGTAGATTTCGACCTAATGCGGATTCGATCGCGACAATGTATTCTGGATCCACATCGAGATTAGAAACCAAGGCCCCGGCCACGGCGGACTGAATTCGCCGTGGATCATCAAGCCCTTTGAGCACAGCCTGGGAACCTTGGGTGAGACCTTCACCCTCCTCGTTAAGCTGACGCAGAATTTCGAGGCGCGATTCTTTTTCTGTCAGCGCACGTTCGACGTCGGACAAACTTTTTTCCGTGCTGGCGAGAAGCGGCTGATGTTGCCGCAAGGTGTGTTCGCTGGTCTGCGATTTTGTTTTTAAAAGATCGAGATTTTTCCGCCCGGTTTCTGCGGAGGCGAGTACGGCCTCGAGTTCTTTCTGAACTTTATCGCGAGTCGCTTGTGTCTCGGAAATTGCGACGTCAAGAGCGCGCCGATTTTCCTCCGTCGTTTCGCGGCGAATCGCAAGCCCGGAAATCTCGTCTTCCAGTTGGGCAACTCTTTTTTCCGTTTTTGACGCGGTTAGTCGCA
>Ga0184618_10000339_pt1 | contig 10836 bp, 20 predicted proteins | sample PLM0_30_b1_FD_133159 | JGI IMG/M metagenome (GOLD analysis project Ga0184618, IMG submission 133159) | Groundwater sediment microbial communities from an aquifer in East River, Colorado, USA - PLM0_30_b1 | ecosystem: Environmental > Terrestrial > Soil > Riparian zone | place: USA: East River...
GATAACGTGAAGATGGTGGTGACGCTGATCACCCCCATCGCGATGGAGCAGGGGCTGCGCTTTGCCATCCGCGAGGGCGGCAAGACCGTGGGCGCCGGCGTCGTGGCGAAAATCATTGAGTAAGAAATGCAAAGCCAACGCATCCGCATCCGCCTCAAGGCTTTCGATTACCGCCTGATCGATCAGTCGGCGCTCGAGATCGTCGACACCGCGAAGCGCACCGGGGCGGTGGTCAGAGGGCCCGTGCCTTTGCCGACGCGCAAGCAGCGCTTCGACCTGCTGCGCTCGCCGCACATCGACAAGACGTCGCGCGAGCAGCTCGAGATCCGCACTCATCTCCGGCTGATGGACATCATCGACCCGACTGACAAGACCGTGGACGCGCTCATGAAGCTCGATCTGCCGGCCGGAGTCGACGTAGAGATCAAGGTTCAGTAGAGGCTCTTAAAATGCCTATAGGATTGGTCGGCCGCAAGGTCGGCATGACGCGGGTCTTCACCGACGACGGAGTCACGCAGCCGGTGACGGTGCTGGACGTCTCCGACAACCGCGTGACCCAGATCAAGAGCGCCGAGAAGGATGGCTATGCATCCATCCAGGTGGCGTTCGGCAAGCGCCGCGCCAGCCGAGTCAACAAATCCCTCGCCGGGCATCTCGCCAAGGCGGGTGTCGAAGCCGGCCACACGCTGCGCGAATTCCGCGCCAGGGCCGAGGACCTCGCCAACCTGAAGGTCGGCGGCAAGATCGGCGTCGAGATCTTCAAGGTCGGGCAGAAGGTGGACGTGCAGGGCATCACCATCGGCAAGGGTTTTGCCGGCGTGATCAAGCGTCACCATTTCTCGTCCAACCGCGCCACCCACGGCAACTCGATCTCGCATAACAAGCCCGGCTCGACCGGCCAGAACCAGAGCCCTGCGCGAGTATTTCCCGGCAAGCGCATGGCCGGCCACCTCGGCGACGTGCGCCGCACGATTCTGAATCTGGAGATCGTCCGCGTCGATGCCGAGAGGCAGCTCCTGCTCGTCAAGGGCTCGGTGCCCGGTTCGAGCGGGCGCGACGTGGTCGTGCGGCCTGCGGTCAAGGTTTCCAAGCCTGTGGTCCAGGCCGCCAAGCCTGCGGCCCCGAAAGCCGCGGCGCAGCCCGCCAAGCCGGCCACGCCGGCACCGCAGCCCGGCGCGAAGAAGAGCTGAGGCGCCGTGGAACTCAAAATGCTGAACGACAAGGGCGCCGCCGGCACCTTCAACGCGCCCGACGCGCTGTTCGCGCGCGACTTCAACCAGGCGCTGGTGCACCAGATCGTGGTGGCGTTCCAGGCGAACGCGCGTCTTGGCACGCGCGCGCAGAAGGATCGCGGCGCGGTCAACCACTCCACCAAGAAGCCGTGGCGGCAGAAAGGCACGGGCCGTGCCCGCGCCGGCATGACCTCGAGCCCGCTGTGGCGCGGCGGCGGCAAGATTTTTCCGAATTCGCCGGACGAGAACTTCTCGCACAAGGTGAACCGCAAGATGTACCGCGCGGGGCTGTGCTCGATCCTGTCGCAGCTGGCGCGCGAGGACCGCATCCGGGTGGTCGACGACTTCCGCGTCGAGCAGCCGAAGACCAAGCTGCTCGCGCAGAAGGTCAGGTCGATGGGCTTCGATGGCGTGCTGGTCATCACCGACGAGATCGACCAGAACCTGCTGCTCTCGTCGCGCAATCTGCCGAATGTCGAGGTGATCACCGTGCGCCATGCCAATCCGGTGGCGCTGGTGCGCTTTCCCAACGTGCTCCTGACGAAGGCCGCGCTGGCGAAGCTCGAGGAGATGCTGAAATGACGGCGGCGAGGAAATACAGCGCCGAGCGCCTGATGACCGTCGTGCTCGCGCCGGTCGTGTCGGAGAAGAGCACCTTCGTTGCCGACAAGAACCGCCAGTACGTGTTCCGTGTCGCCGACCGCGCGACCAAGCCGCAGATCAAGGCGGCGGTCGAGCTGATGTTCAAGACCAAGGTCGACTCGGTGACCGTGTCCAACGTCAAGGGCAAGCCGCGCCGCTTCGGCCGCATCGAGGGCCGCCGCCGCAACTGGAAAAAGGCCTACGTGCGGCTCGCCGCGGGCCAGGAAATCAATTTCGCGGCGACGGAATAGAGGGACAGCACTCGCGATGCCACTCGTAAAAGTCAAGCCTACTTCGCCGGGCCGGCGCGCGCTCGTCAAGGTAGTCACGCCCGAGCTGCACAAGGGCGAGCCCTACTGGCCGCTGATGGTCAAGCAGTCGAAGACCGACGGGCGCAACGTCCATGGCCGCATCACGGTGCGGCACAAGGGCGGCGGCCACAAGCAGCATTACCGCCTGGTCGACTTCAGGCGCGACAAGGACGGCATCGCGGCCCGCGTCGAGCGGCTCGAGTACGACCCCAACCGCAGCGCCCACCTGGCGCTGCTGCTTTATGCCGACGGCGAGCGTCGCTACGTGATCGCGCCGAAAGGCATCGGCGTCGGCGCGCAGCTCATGTCGGGCGCCGAGGCTCCGATCAAGGCGGGCAACGCGCTGCCGCTGCGCAATATCCCGGTCGGCACCATCGTGCACTGCGTGGAGATGATGCCTGGCAAGGGCGCGCAGATCTCCCGCTCGGCGGGCTCGCATGTCCAGGTGCTGGCCCGCGAAGGCTCGTATGCGCAGCTGCGGCTGCGCTCGGGTGAGATCCGCAAGGTCCATATCGACTGCCGGGCGACCATCGGCGAGGTCGGAAACGAGGAGCACAACCTGGAGTCGATCGGCAAGGCGGGCCGCAAGCGCTGGCGCGGCGTGCGCCCGACGGTGCGCGGCGTCGCCATGAACCCGATCGACCATCCGCACGGCGGCGGCGAGGGCCGCACCGCGGCCGCGCAGCCCCCGGTTTCGCCCTGGGGCGTGCAGAGCAAAGGCTACAAGACCCGCCGCAACAAGCGCACGCAGGTCATGATCGTCCGCGACCGGCGCCGGGCATAGGAGAGGCCAGATGGCACGTTCAATCAAAAAGGGTCCGTTCGTGGACCACCACCTGATGAAGAAGGTCGACGCGGCGCGCGGCTCGAACGACAAGCGGCCGATCAGGACCTGGTCGAGGCGCTCGACCATCGTCCCGGATTTCGTCGGGCTGACGATGGCCGTGCACAACGGCAAGCAGCACATCCCGGTGTACGTCACCGAGAACATGGTGGGACACAAGCTCGGCGAATTCGCGATGACGCGCATCTTCAAGAGCCACTCTGCCGTGGGCAAGCGCACCGAGGAAGCCGTCGGCGGCGACCGCAGGCCCCCTCCAGGCACTCAGGGCCCGGCAGCGACGGCTGCCGCGCCGGCAGCGGCCCCGGCGGCGGCGCCGGCTCCCGCGGCGAAGAAGTAAGGCGCCCAGGACATGGAGACCAGAGCGATCCTGCGCGGCGTGCGCCTTTCAGCCCAGAAGGGCAGGCTGGTGGCCGACCTGATCCGCGGCAAGCCGGTCGACCAGGCGATGAGCGCGCTCGGCTTCATGCCCAAGAAAGGCGCCGGCATCATCCGCAAGGTGCTTGAATCGGCCATCGCCAATGCCGAGCACAACGACGGCGCCGACATCGACGCGCTGAAAGTGAAGCAGATCTTCGTCGAGCGCGGCACGTTCCTGAAGCGCTTCCAGGCGCGCGCCAAGGGTCGGGGAAACCGGGTCCTGAAGCACACCTGCAACATCTTCATTACCGTCGGGGACTAAATGGGCCAGAAAATCAATCCGATCGGTTTCCGGCTGGCGGTGAATCGCAACTGGAGCTCGCGCTGGTATGCGAACAATCGCTCGTTCGCGCCGATGCTCGCCGAGGACATCAAGGTGCGCGGCTTCCTCAAGCGCAAGCTCGCGCACGCCTCGGTCGGCCGCGTGCTGATCGAGCGGCCGGCGAAGGATGCCCGCATCACCATCTTCTCGGCGCGGCCGGGCGTGGTGATCGGCAAGAAGGGCGAGGAGATCGAGGCGCTCAAGGCCGAGCTGCGCCGGCTGATGGGCGTCAACCAGGTGCACGTGAACATCGAGGAGATCCGCAAGCCCGAGGTGGACGCGCAGCTGATCGCCGACTCGATCGCGCAGCAGCTCGAGAAGCGCATCATGTTCCGGCGCGCCATGAAGCGCGCGATGCAGAACGCCATGCGCCTGGGGGCGCAGGGCATCAAGATCATGAGCTCGGGCCGCCTGAACGGCATCGAGATCGCCCGTACCGAGTGGTACCGGGAGGGACGCGTGCCTTTGCACACGCTGCGCGCCGACATCGACTACGGGCTGGGCGAGGCCAAGACCAGTTTCGGCGTGATCGGCATCAAGGTGTGGGTCTACAAGGGCGACGTCATGCCGAAGGGCGAGGTGCAGGCGGCATTGCCGTCGGCCGCGCCGGCGGCGCAGCCCGAAGCGCCCGCGGAGCCGAGGCGGGCCAAGAAGCCGGTGCCCAAGCCGGGCGCAAGGCGCCCCTCCGGCAGGCCGAGGCCCGAGGGCGAGCGCAAGGCGGCGAAGAAGCCCGACGCCCCCGCGCCGAAGACCACGGTGAAGCGGCCCAAGAAGCTGTTGAAGGAGGAAGGCGGAGGAACTAAGGAATAGTCATGCTGCAACCGGCAAGAACCAAATATCGCAAGCAGCAGAAAGGCCGCAATACCGGGGTCGCTTCGCGCGGCACCAAGGTCGCGTTCGGCGAGTTCGGCCTCAAGGCGACCACCCGCGGCCGGCTCACCGCGCGCCAGCTCGAGGCGGCGCGCCGCGCGATGTCGCGCCACATCAAGCGCGGCGGCCGCATCTGGATCCGCGTGTTCCCGGACAAGCCGGTCTCGCAGAAGCCCGCCGAAGTCCGCATGGGCAACGGCAAGGGCAACCCGGAGTTCTTCGTCTCCGAGATCCAGCCGGGCAAGATCATCTACGAGATGGACGGCGTCACCGAGGCGCTCGCCAAGGAGGCCTTCGCGCTCGCTGCGGCGAAGCTGCCGTTCCGCACCATCGTCGTGCAGCGCATGCTGGGGTAGGACATGGACCCGACCGAACTCCGCGGCAAGAGCGGCGAGGAGCTGCAGAAGGAGCTCGAAGGCCTGCTGCGGGCGCAGTTTGGACTGCGCATGCAGCTCGCCACCCAGCAGCTGACCAACACCAGCCAGTTGAAGAAGGTCCGCCGCGACATCGCGCGCGTCCGTACCCTGATGAAGGAGAAGGCGGCGAAATGACCGATCAAGCTTCCACGGCCAAGAACCAGCGCAAGCTGGTAGGCCGGGTGACCAGCAACAAGATGCAGAAGACGGTCGTGGTGCGGGTGGAGCGCCGCGTGCGGGACGCGATGATGGGCAAGACGATCACGCGCTCGCGCAAATATCACGCGCACGTGGAAAGCGCCGAGTTCGGGGAGGGCGACCTGGTCGAGATCGCCGAGTGCCGGCCGATCTCGAGAACCAAGTCCTGGCGCGTCACGAGGCTTGTGGAGAAGTCCAAAGCCGTTTAGAATCCGCGCCTTTTCCCGTCCCTTCGGGGTCCAAAACTGCGCCGGGTGCGGCGCAAGTTGGATTGGAGAGCCAAGCAATGATTCAGATGGAGTCGATCCTGGACGTGGCCGACAACACGGGCGCGCGGGCGGTCATCTGCATCAAGGTGCTCGGCGGCTCCAAGCGCCGCTACGCCTCGATCGGCGACGTGATCAAGGTGAGCGTCAAGGACGCCGCGCCGCGCGGGCGGGTGAAGAAGGGCGAGATCTATCACGCGGTGGTGGTGCGCACGGCCAAGGGCGTGCGCCGCTCCGACGGCTCGCTGATCCGCTTCGATCGCAACGCCGCGGTGCTGCTGACCCCCAAGATGGAGCCGATCGGCACGCGCATTTTCGGTCCCGTCACGAGAGAGCTGCGCACCGAGCGCTTCATGAAAATCGTATCGCTTGCACCCGAGGTCCTTTGATGCAGCGGATCAAGAAAGGCGATGAGGTGGTGGTGATCTCCGGGCGCGACAAGGGCAAGCGCGGCACCGTGCTGCGCCGCGTCGACGCCGAGCACCTGGTGATCGAGGGCGTCAACCGCGTCAAGAAGCACCAGCGCCCCAACCCGATGAAGGGCGTCACCGGCGGCATCGTCGACAAGGACCTGCCGATCCACATTTCCAACATCGCGCTGTTCAACCCGGCGACCAAAAAGGCCGACCGCGCAGGCATCAAGCAGCTCAGCGACGGCCGCAAGGTGCGGGTGTTCAAGGCGAACGGCGAGCAGGTGGACCTGTAAATCATGGCCAAGGACGAAAAGCCCAAGCACGAGCAGAAGCCGGCGCAGGCGCAGAAGCCGGCGCCGAAGAAAGAGGCCGCGGCAAAAAAAGAGACTGCACCCAAGTCCGAGACGCCGCAGTTGCCGGCACCGCCGGCCCGCCTCGCGATCTACTACCGCCAGAAAGTAGTGCCGGAGCTGATGCAGAAGTTCGGCTACAAGACCGTGATGCAGGTGCCGCGGTTGGGCAAGATCACGCTCAACATGGGCGTGGGCGAGACCACGACCGACAAGAAGACGCTCGACAACGCGCTCGCCGACATGACCAGGATCGCGGGGCAGAAGCCGGTGGTCACCAAGGCGCGCAGGTCGATCGCGAACTTCAAGGTTCGAGCCGGCTTTCCCGTCGGCTGCATGGTGACGCTGCGCGGCGCGCGGATGTACGAGTTCTTCGACCGCCTGGTGAACATCGCCATGCCGCGCATCCGCGATTTCCGCGGCGTGTCGAACCGCGCCTTCGACGGCCGGGGCAATTACAGCCTCGGTTTCAAGGAGCAGATCATCTTCCCGGAGATCGATTACGACAAGATCGACACGCTGCGCGGGATGAACATCGCGATCACCACCACGGCGAAGACGGACGACGAGGCGCGCGCGCTGCTCGCCGCGTTCCGTTTTCCGTTCAAGCACTGAGGACCCAGGCATGGCCAAGCTCGCAGTCAAGCTCCGCGACCAGAAGCGCCGCAAAACCGTCGAGAAATTCAAGGCGCGGCGCGCCGCTCTGCTCGAGGTGATCTACGACTCTCGCGCCACCGACGAGGCCAAGGAAGCGGCCCGCGGCAAGCTGCAGAGGCTGCCGCGCGACGCTTCTCCGGTGCGCCTGCGCAACCGCTGCGCGCTGACCGGCAGGCCGCGCGGCGTGTACCGCAAGTTCGGCCTCGGTCGCAACAAGCTGCGCGACCTGGCGCTGCGCGGCGAAGTGCCAGGCGTGATCAAGGCAAGTTGGTAGAGATGAGGGTAAGGAGACATCGATGAGCATGAGCGACCCGATCGCGGACATGCTGATCCGCATCCGCAACGCCCAGATGGTGCGGCACGTGGAGGTCGTGATGCCCGCCTCCAAGCTGAAGGCGTCGATCGCCCAGGTGTTGAAGCAGGAAGGCTATATCGAGGACTTCGCCCTGCGCGACAACGGCATCAAAAAGGAGCTGGCGATCGCCCTCAAGTACTACGCCGGCCGGCCGGTCATCGAGCGCCTCGAGCGCGTGTCGAAGCCCGGGCTGCGCGTCTACAAGGGACGTAACGACATACCGCGCGTGATGAACGGCCTCGGCGTGGCTATCCTTTCCACGTCGCGGGGCGTGATGACCGACCGCAAGGCGCGCGCCGACGGCGTCGGCGGTGAAGTGCTTTGCATCGTTGCCTAGGGACGGCCATGTCGCGCATCGCAAAAGTCCCGATCGACGTGCCGAAGGGCGTCGAAGTGAACATCGCCGCCGGGCAGATCTCGGTGAAAGGCCCGCTCGGCACCGTCGTCCGCGCCGCCGATCCAAACGTCGCGGTCGAAACGAACGGTACCCAGCTGCAGTGCAAGGCGCTGGGCAACTCGCGCCACGCCAACGCCATGTCGGGCACCATGCGCGCGCTGGTCGCGAACATGGTCGCCGGCGTGACCAAGGGCTTCGAGAAGCGCCTTACGCTGGTCGGCGTCGGGTTCCGCGCGCAGGCGCAGGGCGACAAGCTCAATTTATCGCTCGGCTTTTCGCATCCGGTGGTGCAACAGATGCCCAAGGGCATCAAGGTGGTGACGCCGACGCAGACCGAGATCGTGATCACCGGCGTCGACAAGCAGCTGGTGGGCCAGGTCGCCGCCGAGGTTCGCGCGCAGCGCGCGCCCGAGCCCTACAAGGGCAAGGGAGTGCGCTACAGCGGCGAGATCATCATTTTGAAAGAGACCAAGAAGAAGTAACGGGGCAAGCCATGATCGACAAGAACCTCGCGCGGCTGCGGCGCGCGCGCCAGACCCGGCTCCGGATCCGCGCCGTCGGGGCGGTGCGTCTCACCGTGCATCGCACCAACGGGCACATCTATGCCCAGCTCACTTCGGCTGCGGGCGACAAGGTCATTGCGAGCGCCTCCACGCTGGAGAAGGAGGTTCGGTCTCAGCTGAAAAAGGGCGGCAACCGCAAGGCCGCCGAGATCGTCGGCCAGCGCATCGCCGCCAAGGGAAAGGAAAAGGGGATCGAGAAGGTTGCTTTCGACCGTGCCGGCTATAAATACCACGGTCGTGTGAAGGCGCTCGCCGACGCGGCGCGCGCCTCCGGACTTAAGTTCTAGCGGTCAGGCTCTAGGAACCTCATGGCAAAAATCCAGCCACGGATGCAGCAGTCGGAAGAGCGCGGCGACGGCCTGCGCGAGAAGATGATCGCGGTCAACCGCGTCACCAAGGTGGTGAAGGGCGGCCGAGTGCTAGGCTTCGCCGCGCTCACCGTGGTCGGCGACGGCGACGGCGGCATCGGCATGGGCAAGGGGAAGGCGCGCGAGGTGCCCGTGGCCGTGCAGAAGGCGATGGAGGAGGCGCGGCGCAAGCTTTTCAAGGTAAAGCTGAAGAACGGCACGCTGCATCACGCCGTGACCGGGCGCTGGGGCGCGGCGCGGGTCCTGATGCAGCCGGCTCACGAGGGCACGGGCATCATCGCCGGCGGGCCGATGCGCGCGGTGTTCGAGGTGATGGGGGTCACCAACGTCCTCGCCAAGTGCTTCGGCTCGACCAACCCCTACAACGTGGTGCGCGCCACGCTGAACGGCCTGCAGGCGATGAGCACGCCCGCGGAGATCGCGGCGCGCCGCGGCAAGACGGTCGAGGAAATCCTCGGTGAATAAGATCAAGGTCCGCCTCGTTAAGGGGCTTGCCGGCATCAAGCAGCGCCACCGCGGCACGGTGCGGGGGCTCGGGCTGAAGAAGATCAACCAGACGGTCGAGCTCGCCGATACCCCGGCGGTGCGCGGCATGATCAACCGCGTCAATTACCTCGTGCGAATCGACGACTGAGCCCATGAGACTGAACTCCCTGAAGCCCGCACCGGGCTCGAAGAAGGACCGGCACCGCGTCGGCCGCGGCGGCGGCTCGGGCTGGGGCAAGACCGCGGGCCGCGGGCACAAGGGCCAGAAGGCGCGCTCGGGCGGCTTCCACAAGGTCGGCTTCGAGGGCGGCCAGATGCCGCTGCATCGCCGCTTGCCCAAGCGCGGCTTCAACTCCCTCACGCGTGGCGACGTCGTCGAGGTGCGCATCGGCGAGCTCGAGACGATGCAGGCGACGGACATCGACCTGGCGGCGCTCAAGTCCGAAGGAATCGTCTCGCGCCAGGCGCTCGCCGCGAAGGTGATCCTCTCCGGCAAGCTCTCGCGCAAGATCGTTCTCAAGGAGGTGAAGGCGACGAAAGGCGCGCGCTCGATGATCGAGGCCGCCGGCGGCAGGATTGAAATCGCCGAGAAGACCGAAGAAAAATCCAAGAAGCTGAAGAAGAAGTCTGAAGAGAAGCCGAAGGCTTGATGGCCAACGCGCTGCCCAACGTCGGCAAGGCCTCGCGCTACGGCGACCTGAAACGCCGGCTGCTGTTCCTGCTGGGAGCGCTGGTCGTGTTCCGCGTCGGCGCGCACATCCCCTGCCCCGGAATCGACCCGCACGTGCTCGGCGACCTGTTCAAGGACCAGCAGGGCGGCATCCTCGGCATGTTCAACATGTTCTCGGGCGGCGCCTTGCGGCGCTTCACGATTTTCGCGCTCGGCATCATGCCGTACATCTCCGCCTCGATCATCATGCAGCTGATGACGGCGGTCAACCCGCAGCTCGACCAGCTGCGCAAGGAGGGCGAGTCCGGCCGCCGCAAGATCACGCAGTACACGCGCTACGGCACGGTGTTCCTCGCCCTGTTCCAGGCGACCGGCATCTCGATCGCGCTCGAGTCGCAGCCGGGGCTGGTGCTCGACCCGGGGCTGATGTTCCGCGTCACCACCGTGACCACCCTGGTGACCGGCACCATGTTCCTGATGTGGCTCGGCGAGCAGATCACCGAGCGCGGCCTCGGCAACGGCATCTCGATCCTCATCTTCGCCGGCATCGCGGCCGGCTTGCCGAACGCGGTGGCGGGCACGCTAGAGCTGGTGCGCACCGGCGCCATGCATCCGCTGACTGCGCTGCTCATCGCGGTCGCCGTCATCGCGGTGACCGCTTTCGTGTGCTTCGTCGAGCGCGGCCAGCGCAAGATTCTCGTCAATTACGCCAAGCGCCAGGTCGGCAACCGCGTCTACGGCGGCCAGAGCTCGCACCTGCCGTTCAAGCTCAACATGTCGGGCGTGATCCCGCCGATCTTCGCCAGCTCGCTGATTCTCTTCCCGGCAACGCTGCTCGGCTGGTTCGGCTCCGCCGAAGGCATGATCTGGCTGCGCGACATTGCCGGCACCCTCACTCCCGGGCAGCCGATCTACGTGCTGCTGTACGCGGCGCTGATCGTGTTCTTCTGCTTCTTCTACACCGCGCTGCAGTACAACCCCAAGGAGACGGCGGACAACCTGAAGAAATCCGGCGCCTTCGTCCCCGGCATCCGGCCCGGGGAGCAGACGGCGCGCTAC
>Ga0184618_10000340_pt1 | contig 10824 bp, 9 predicted proteins | sample PLM0_30_b1_FD_133159 | JGI IMG/M metagenome (GOLD analysis project Ga0184618, IMG submission 133159) | Groundwater sediment microbial communities from an aquifer in East River, Colorado, USA - PLM0_30_b1 | ecosystem: Environmental > Terrestrial > Soil > Riparian zone | place: USA: East River...
CGCTTACCTCCACCAGACCGGCCTCGGCCGTCGTAAGAGTCCTCAAGGTCCCCATCGTCTAGAGGCCTAGGACATCGCCCTTTCACGGCGGTAACACCGGTTCGAATCCGGTTGGGGACGCCAGTTTAATCAATAAGTTATCTACAAAAAGGACTTCGCTGCATCCTCCGTGTCGCGGCTGTGTCGTGGGCACATCACGCAGCAGGGGCCCCGAGCTCTACGAAATCCCAGGGAAGAAAAATGGAGTAGGGGACTGCTCAACGCATCGGGATTGTATGCTGTATATTCGTACAGCATACGGGCCGCAGCCCCAATTCGAGCACCATGAGATTTCGTGTCACCCCAGGCGCGACCGCGGGGTCGAGATACCGACAAAGGAACTCCAGAGGCGGGAGTCCTTTGTCGGGGAGCTGGATATCTTTTGGCTTCTGGACGAGCCACCTGGTCGACTTCTGGCACCCGAGTGAATTTCCACAACGAGGGCGGGAAGGAAGCGCGGCCGCGGGCGGTGCGTTTCCAGCTTCGCCCCGATCCTTTGGCGAGGTGACAACGCCGACAGGGTGCCAGCGCTCTGATGCCGATGCCGGTGCCGACGCCGACAATCGCCGCCACCGATGTCGGCGGCGGCCCGGGGATGGCGAAGACCTTCGGCGAAATCACGCGTTACCTGCGCTGGGTGAATTTTCTCGGCGTGCCCTCGCTCGCCCTTCCCTGCGGGTTCGATTCGCGCGGGCTGCCGCTCGGCATGCAGCTCGTCGGCCGGGCGTTCGCCGAGGGCACGTTGTTCCGACTCGGCCACGCCTATCAGGGCGCGAGCGGTTGGCACCGGCGCATGCCGGCTTGCGACGCGGCTTCAAAAACCGCCATGCCTCACCGCAGCGCTGCGCCAAACCCGTAATCGCGAAAATTCGCGGCATCTGCATGGGCGGCGGCAACCGCCGGAATCAGCGCGCAGCGCGGATCAGCTCCCAGATCTTCGGCGGTGAAAGCGGCAGCTCGCGCGGCTCGGCCTTGAGCGGCGCGAGCGCATTGGCCACCGCATTGGCGACCACGCCGCCCACGGGAACGATGCCGCCTTCGCCGCCACCCTTGGCGCCGAGCGGATTGTTCGGGCAGGGCGAGTTCTCGAGCACGATCGCGCGGATGTCGGGGAAATCGGTCGCGGTCGGCATCATGTAATCGGCGAGAGAGGCGGTGAGGAACTGGCCGTTCTCGTCGTACTGGAGATGCTCGAGGAACGCGCCACCCAGTCCCTGCACCACCGCGCCGACGGCCTGGCCGGCGGCGGTGAGCGGGTTAATGATCCGGCCGACGTCTTCCACCGTCACGTAGTCGAGCAACTCGACGTTCCCGGTCTTCGGATCCACCGCGACGTGAGCCGCTGCGGCGCCGTACGCGTAGGTGTGGTGGTGATTCGCGAACGTTCCTTCGGCGGACAGCCCATCGGCCGCCAGCTCGCTGAGTGCGATCGACCGGCCGCCGTGAGAGGCGACGAGTCCCTCGCCGAGAGCGACGTCGCCAGCGGCACAGCCGAAGCGCCGCGCCGCAGCCGCCCGGACCTCCTCCTTCAGCGCGTTTGCCGCGTTGAGGATGGCCGAGCCGCCCATCACCACCGAGCGCGAGTGATACGAGCCGAAACCTTCCTTGAGGAACGTGGTCGAGCCGTGATAGAAACGTATCCGGTCCATGGGAACGCCGAGCGCGTCGGCCGCGATCTGCGTCGAGACGGTCTCGAGACCCTGCCCGACGTTGGTGGAGCCGGCAAACACCGAAATGCCGCCATCGGGATCGACGACGATGCGCGCATTCTCCCTCGGACCCGCGGCGCCGCCTTCGATGAAGCAGCCGATGCCCAGGCCGTGATAGCGGCCGTCGATCAGCTTGCCCGGTAGCGCGGATTTCTCCTGCCACTTGATCTCGGCCAGGCAGCGGTCGAGCGTGATGCGGTAGTCGCCGCTGTCCAGTTCCTCTTTTTTCTCCGGCGGCGTTATCGTCGCGATCGGGTAGGGCATATCCGTTTCCGACACGAGGTTCCGGCGGCGGAACTCGACGCGGTCGATGCCGAGGTCCGTCGCGGCCATGTCGAACAGCCGCTCGCGGAAGAAATCGCCCTCGAACCGTCCCGGTCCCCGGTAGGTGCCGATCGGATTCTTGTTTGTCAGCATCACCGAGGACTCCACGTGGATGTTCGGGATGCGGTAGGGGCCGGAGAGGAACTGCGCGACGTTGCGCGGCGGGATGGCGGCGCTGGTGCGCAGGTACGCGCCCGCGTCGACCCACGCGCGGCCGCGCAGCGCAAGAATCGCCCCATCCTTCTCGCAGGCGATCTCGATCTCGCAATCGGTCTCGCGCGAGTGATTCGAGCCGAGCAGGTTCTCGCGCCGGTCCTCGATCCATTTCACCGGACGGTTGAGCTTGCGCGCCGCGAACGGGATCAGGTAGTCCTCGGGATAGAACTCGCCGCGCACGCCGAAGCCGCCGCCGACGTCGGACTCGATCATGTCGACGCATTCCTCGGGCAGGTCCATGCGCTGCGCGAGGATCCTGCGGTTGGCGAACGGCACCTTGGCCGCGCCCGAAACCGTCATCTTGGTGCGCGCCCCATCCCAGACGGCCAGCAGGCCCCTCGGCTCCATGCACACGGCGGTGTGCCGTTGCACGCGGAAGGTTTCCCGCCGCACATAGGGCGCCGGATTTTTCGAAAACGCCGAGGCCGCGTCGCCCTTGGAGGCGGTATAGGTGATCGCGCGGTTCGTTCCGCGCTCTTCGAACAGCAGCGCGTCATTCCTTGCCGACGCATGCCGATCGGCGACTGGGGGCAGGGGCTCGATGTCGAGTTCGACGGCGTCCAGTGCATCTTCGGCGAGAGAAAGACTGTCGGCCACGACGATCGCGATCGGTTCTCCCACGTATCGGACCTTGGTGTGGGCGATGACCGGCTGTTCGAACGGCACCAGTTCCGGCAGCGGCGCGAGCCGCAGGGGAATGGTGGGGACGGAGCCGTTCGATCCCTGCGCGATGTCATCGCCAGTGAAGACGCCGCGAACGCCCGGCATGGCACGCGCGACGCTAGCGTTGATCGAGCGGAATCGCCCGTGAGCGATCGGGCTGCGCAGGATCGCCGCGTGGAGCATGCCCTCGCGCTGCAGGTCGTCGACGAATTGCCCGCGGCCGCGCAGAAGACGCAGGTCCTCGATGCGTTCTACCGGAGTACCGACGACATGGGCGAAGAAAGAGTCTTTCACGTTCATGGCCTACCGCTCCCGGCCGACGCACGCATCAGCGCCCGCTCGGCCAGCGTTCCCGCCAAGTCGCGACGATACGCGGAGCTCGCATGCAAATCCTCGGGGGGATCCAACGCCCCGGACAGCGCCTTGGCGGCTGCCGCGATGGCGGCCGCGTCTACCGCGCAGCCGTTCAGGGCGGCTTCGGCCTGCGGCACGCGCTGGGGACGGTGGCAGGCGCCGATAACGCCGATATGACTATTGGCGGCGCGGGCGGCCGCGTCTTCATCATAGAAGACGGCGACGCCGGCGAGCGCAAAATCGCCGCGACGCCGCGAGAATTCCTCGAACGCCCAGCGCCGCCTCGCGGGCCAGGCCGGCAGGCGGACTTCGATGATCAGCTCGTCGTCGGCAAGCGCGGTCGAAAGCGGGCCCAGGAAGAACTTGCCCGCCTTCACCACCCGCGCGCCCTTGGGGCTTTGAAGCACGAACTCCGCATCACAGGTCGCCGCGATGCCCGGCATTTCCGCAGCGGGATCGGCGTGGGCGCAGCTTCCGCCTACCGTGCCGCGGTTGCGAATCTGATAGTGCGCGACATGCGGGATGGCGGCGGCGAGCAGCGGATGAGCGGTTTTCAAGCGTGTGTCGTCTTCGATGTCGCGCCAGCGGACCCGCGCGCCGAGGCGGACGCCGTTGTCATCGATGGCGATCTTGTCCAAGCCCGGAATTTTGCGAAGGTCAACGAGCAGCGTCGGAGTGGCCATGCGAAACGCCATGGTGGGCAGCAGGCTCTGGCCGCCCGCCAATGCCTTGGCTCTCCCGCCCGCTTGGGCGAGCAAGGCCACGGCCTCGGCGACGCTCGTCGGCGCTGCGTAATCAAATGGCGCGAATTTCATGCGGGATCACTCGAGTTTGATGTTGGCCGTTTTCACGACCTGGGTCCAGCGGGCAAGCTCGGCGCGAATATGAGCGCCCAGCTCCGCGGGCGTGCTGCCGACCGGCGTCGCCCCGAGGCCCTTCAGGCGGTCGCGCAGGTCGGGCGTCGCCAGGGCTTTGGCGCACTCTGCGCTCAGCTTGTTGGTTACCGCTTCGGGCATGCCGGCCGGACCGAGAATCGCGTACCACGAGGTGACCTCGAAGCCGGGATAGCCCGACTCGCCCGCGGTCGGAAGATCGAGCCCGGGCAAGCGCTTGGCAGAAGCAAGGGCCAGCGCCTTCAGTTTGCCCGACTTGATGTGCGCCTCGGCGGCCGTCAGCTCTACCGAGACGAACTGCAGCTGGCCCCCGATCAGATCGGCGAGGGCCGGGCCCGAGCCTTTGTAGGGCACATGCACGGCTTCAATCCCCGCCATCGATTTGAACATCTCGGCGGCAAGATGGTGCGGAGAGCCGTTTCCGGCGGAGCCATAAGCCACGGGGTGGCTCTTGGCGTAGCGCACGAATTCCTGCAGGGTATTCACGGGCAGCGCGGGGTTCACCACGAATACATGCGGAATGGTGGCGAGCAGGCTGATCGGGGTGAAGTCCTTCACCGGATCGTAGGGCACGCCCTTGGGGTTGAGCGCCGGATTGATGCCGTGCGTCGTGGTCGCCCCGAGCAGCAGCGTGTAGCCGTCCGGGGCCGAGCGGGCGACGGCTTCCGAACCGATTGCGCCGGAGGCCCCGGCCCGGTTTTCCACCAGCACCGGCTGCCCCATGCTTTCGCCCAATTTGACTGCGGTACCGCGGGCGATCAGATCCAGGGCGCCGCCGGCTGCGAAAGGCGCGATGAGGCGGATAGGCTTGCCGGGAAAGGTTTGCGCGGACGCCGGCAACGCGGCGCCCAATACGGCGACGCAAAGGACGGCAAGAAAAGAATCCAACAGTCGGCGCATTGCTTTCCCTCCGTGTTCACGGCCCGCGCCCGAGCGCTTGACTCCGCCGAAGGGGTACATGATGCGGGTGTCGCCGTAAAAACGCCATGGATCTAGAACGGTGCCGCGTCAGCGCTTGGCGCTGTCCGCGAGGTGAGCGTCGCGCCGCTGGTAGAGTTTCTCGTCCGTATAGCCCATGGTGTCCGGCCGCGGCTTGCCCAGCATGACCTGAAAGTAAACCGGTTCGAGCGAATCGTTGATATAGCCGTGGATGACGCCCGGCGGACAGGCGATGCATTCCCAGGGGCCGAGCCTGATGTCGAGGCGCCGCCCCTTTTCGTCCTCGAGGAAAGCGATCAGGTAACCCTTGAGAACGAAGAAGACTTCTTCCACTTCGTGCGTGTGCGCCGCGTTTCCCTGGCCGGGTTCCACGTACATGATGGAGAGCGTGAACCCACGCGGCGAGATGACGTTCGGATCGCCATGCTTGCCCGAGCCGCCTGCGCCGATGAAGCGGTGCTGGGCGCGCTTGTAGCCTTCGATCTTGGCGTCCTCGAATGCCGCCCAGTCGGCCTTGCGGTCGCGAAAGCGGGCGACATATTTTTCGGAGATCTGCTCCAGTGACAAGTCGACCAGCTCGGCTGGCCGGGGATGGCGGGCAACTGTCATGTCTTGCTCCTTTCCTGCCGAGCGATAACGGCGCCGGCGCGCGACCTCACTCGGCGGTAATGCCGGCCGCGGCGGTGATCTCCCTGAAGCTCATGACTTCGGCTTTCATCATCGCCTCCATCTGCTTCGGGCCCCGGAAGGAGGGCTCCAGGCCCGCCGCGCGCAGCCTGTCGCGCACTTCCGGCAGAGCGACGATTCGTTCTATTTCCCTGGCCAGGCGATTGACGATCTCCGGCGGCGTTCCCGCCGGAGCGCCGAAACCGTACCAGGCCTCCTGCACATAGTTCTTCAGCTCCGCAATGCCGCTCTCGCGAAACGTCGGCACTTCCGGCGCGGCCGGGTTGCGCTCGATCCTCGTGACCCCGTAAGCGCGCAGCTTCCCGGATTTGATGTAGGGCAGGGCGTTGGACAGCGACACCATCGCCATCTCGATCTGGCCGGAGAGCACGTCCGGCGTCGCGACGGCGCAGCCCTTGTAGGGAACGTGCTGGGCGACCGCCTTGGTGAAGTACCGGTATTTCTCCATCGCGAAATGCTGGGTCGATGCGATCCCGCAGCTGCCGTAGGAATACTTGCGCGTCCCGGATCGGAGCTGGGCGGTCAGCTCGGCGAGATTCGTTGCCGACACCTTCATCGGATTGCCCACAAGCACCATGGTCGCATCCACGGTGACTGCGATGTAGGCGAAGTCGCGGTCCAGGCTCCACGGCAGGCTGGGGATCGTCGCCGGTTTCGTCGCGTTGGAATTGGCGAGTATCCCCAGGGTATAGCCGTCCGGTGGCGCGTTCTTGATCAGTTCGAGCGCGAGGATGCCGCCGCTGCCGGCGCGGTTCTCGATGACGAGCGGCTGCTTCAGAACCTCGCCGAGCTTTGCGCCGACGACGCGGGCCGAGACGTCGGCCGCGCCGCCGGCCGTGAACGGCACGAGGACACGGATCGGCCTCATCGGCCAGGCGTCCTGCGCGAGCGCCGTAGAAGCCGCTGCAACGGCCGCGAGCGCGACGCAAATCGAACGCCCGAGATTCATGAAGTCGTCCCGAGGTGGAAAGGCTAGGCGATTATAGACCGCGTGATAAGATCGCAGCCGAAAAAAGGACACGAAATGGCCAACTTGCGGCTCACGCTCGCTTGCGGTCCGTACGATCGCACGCATGCACTGTCGGACGGCAGCATCCGGCCCGACGGGGTGGAGCTCAATTACATCACGCTTCAGCCGGCGGAGATTTTCTGGCGCATGCTGCAGTACCGGGACTTCGACGTCGCCGAGATGTCCCTGTCCAACTATACGACGCTCGTCAGCCAGGGAGACCCGCCCTTCATCGCGATACCGGTGTTTCCCTCGCGCGTTTTCCGGCACGGCTACTTCTTCGTCAATCCCGACAAGGGCATCGGGCATCCGCGCGATCTCGCGGGCAAGCGCGGCGGCGTTCCGGAATACAGCATGACCGCCGCCGTATACATGCGCGGGCTGCTCCAGCACGAGTATGGCGTCCTGCCGAAGCAGATCGAGTGGGTGCAGGGGCGCGCGGACCGGCTCGGCCGCAAGCTGCCGCCGGACGTCCGGCTCACGCAGGCGCCTAGCGGCACGGAGCTGGGAGACCTCTTGGAGCGCGGCGAGATCGACTTCATGCTCACGGCGAACAATCCGCTCTCCTTTCGCCGCGGCTCGCCGAAGGTGCGGCGCCTCTTCCCGGATTACGCCGAGCTAGAGAAGGACTACTACCGCCGCACGAAAATCTACCCGATCATGCATACCATCGTGATCCGCAGGGAAATCCTCGAGCGCGATCCCTGGGTGGCGTTGAGCCTCTACAAGGCTTTTTGCGCGGCGAAGGAGCGCTCGTATGAATTGCTGCTCGAGACCGGGTCGCCCAAGGCCTCCTTCGCCTGGCTGCAGCCCATGATCGAGGAGGAACGCCGGATCATCGGCGCCGACTGGTTCCCCTACGGCATCGAGTCGAACCGGGAGTCGCTCGGGTCTCTGCTGCAGTACACCCACGAGCAGGGGCTGAGCGGGCGCCCGCTGCGCGTCGAGGAGCTGTTCGCGCCGAGCACGCTTCGCGACATCCCGCTCACCGAAGGGCAGCGCGTGTGACGAGGTCACCCGGTACGCCTTATCCTAGCCAGCATGCTGACCCTCCGCGAAATCGATCACGTCGTGCTGCGGGTGAGGGACATCGACTCGATGAAGCGCTTCTACTGTGAGGTGCTGGGCGCCGGCTACGTCGCCCACCGGCCCGGGTTCGGGATGGTGCACTTGCGCGCCGGCGCTTCGATGATCGACCTCGTCGCCGTTGACGGGCCCATGGGCAAGCAGGGCGGCGCCGCGCCCGGAAGGGGCGGCCGCAACATGGACCACCTGTGTCTGCGGGTCGAGCCCTTCGACCAGGCGGCGATCGTGGCTCACCTGAGAAAGCACGGTGTCGAAGTGGGCGACATCAAGCCCCGCTTCGGCGCCGAGGGCAACGGCGTTTCGATCTACCTCACGGATCCCGAAGGCAATGTCGTCGAGCTGAAGGGTCCTTCCGACGGAACATCCCATCCCCGGCAGACAGAGCAATGACCATCCGCTTCGAGTTGAACGGCAAGCCGGTCGAGGCGGACGTGCCGGCGCGCACCACGCTCGCCGATTGCATCCGCCACCATCTCATGCAGACCGGCACGCACGTGGGCTGTGAGCACGGCGTCTGCGGCGCCTGCACCGTTATCGTCGACGGGGCCGCCGTACGGTCCTGCCTGATGCTCGCGGTACAGGCCGAAGGCGCGCAAGTGATCACGGTGGAGGGGCTCTCGCGCGAGGACTCGCTCTCGCCGCTGCAGGCGGCGTTTCGCAAACACCACGCCCTGCAGTGCGGCTTCTGCACGCCCGGCATGCTGACCACAGCGCACGCGCTCCTGACCGACGAGCCCGATGCGAGCGAGGAGCGCATCCGCGAAGTGCTCGCTGGCAACCTGTGCCGCTGCACAGGCTACATCCCCATCGTGAAGGCCGTGCTCGAGGCGCGCGCCGCGTACAGGAAGCGGGGCACGGGGGAGCGGCCATGACCGACCTCGCCGACGTCAAGAAGGCGAGCGCCGCGATCGGCAGGCCGGTCGAGCGCGTCGAGGATCTTCGCCTGCTCAAAGGGCAGGGGCGGTTCATCGACGACCTGCGCCGCGACGGCATGCTGCACGCGGCGATCGTGCGCTCGTCCGTAGCGCACGGGCGCATCCGGGCCATCGACGCCTCCGCCGCGCTCAAGCGCGCCGGCGTGCACGCCGTGATCACGGCGCGCGAGATCATGGGCGCGATGAACGGTGTCGTGCCGACGATCCCGCTGCGCTCGGACGCGGTGGCCGGGATCGAGCCCTTCCAGCAGCCGGTGATCGCGCACGCCAAGGTGCGCTACGTCGGGGAGCCGGTGGCCGTGGTGGTCGCCGACAATCCCGCGCAGGCCGAGGACGCGGTCGACGCGGTCGTGCTCGACATCGAGCCTCTGCCGGTCGTCGCCGACTGGAGCGCTGCGGAGAAGAACGACGTGCGCCTGTTCGAAGCCGAGGAGAGCAATTGCGCGTTGGTCGTGAGCGCGGTCCGCGGCGACGCGGACGCCGCTTTCCGGGACGCGCCCTATACCAGGCGGGAGCGCCTGCGGGTGCACCGCTTTACCGCGATTCCGATGGAGACGCGCGGTCTGCTCGGCGAGTGGGACCCGGCCCGGAAAAAGCTGACTCTGCTCGGCGTGACGAAGGCGCCCTTCCTTTGCCGGCGCATCCTCGCCAAGCAGATGGGCATGGCCGAAGCCGACATCGACATGGTCGAAGGCGACACCGGCGGCTCCTTCGGCGTGCGCGGCGAATTCTATCCCGAGGATTTCCTCATTCCCTTCGCGGCGAGACACGTCGGCCGGCCGGTGAAGTGGATCGAAGACCGGCGCGAGCACTTCATCGCGACGAACCACTCGCGCGAGGCGGATTGCGAGCTCGAAATCGCGTGCACGCGCGACGGGACCCTTCTCGCCTTGCGCGGTCGCGTGCACACGGATGTGGGCGCCTATGTGCGCACCAACGGCGTCACCCCCTCGAGAAACATCTCGCAGGTGTCCTCCGGGCCGTACCGCATCCCGCACGTGCGCATGGACGTCTCGATGATGGTCACCAACAAGACGCCGGTGGGCACCTACCGCGGACCGGGGCGCTTCGAGACTGATTTCTTCCGCGAGCGGCTGCTCGATATCGTCGCCGCGGATCTCGGCATCGACCGCGTCGAGTTCCGGCGGCGCAATCTGATCCCCGAGAGCGACATGCCTTACCCGCTTGCGACCTGCCTCGGCGGCGAGACCGAATGCGACAGCGGCGACTACCGGATGACGCTCGAGCGGTGCCTCGCCGAGTTCAAGTGGTCGGAGAAGACGCGCCTGAGCGGCAAGCTGATCGACGGCCGCTACCACGGCATCGGCATCGGCTGCTACATCGAGGGCGGAGCCTCGGGCCCCCGGGAGGGCGCGCGGCTCGTGGTCGAGGGCGACGGAACGGTTTCCGTCTATACCGGATCGTCGGCGAACGGCCAGGGGCTGGAAACCGTGTTCACCCAGATCGCAGCCGACGCGCTCGCCATCCCGATGGAGCGTATCCGCGGCGTGTTCCACGGCTCGACCGCCTACGTGAAGGAAGGCTTCGGCGCGTTCAGCTCGCGCAGCGTTGTCATGGGCGGGTCCGCCATCGTGGTCGTCGCCGGCAAGCTGAAAGAAGCGATCCGCGGCGCGGCCGCGACCCACTTCGGCTGCACGCCCGGAGAGATCGCGGCCGTCGAGGGCGAGCGCGCCCTTGCCTCCGACGGGCGATCGATCTCCTGGGCGGAGCTCGCCGCTCGCGCTCCGGACGGCCTCATCGCCGAGGGCAGCTTCGCGAGCAGCAAGCGCACTTACAGCTACGGCGCGCACGCCGCACACATCGCGGTCGATCCCCGCACCGGGCATGTCGAGCTGATCGACTACGTCGCTGTGGAGGATGTCGGGCGCATCATCAATCCCGAGACCCTGCACGGGCAGGCGCTGGGGGCCATCGTGCAAGGGCTGGGTGGCGTGTTCCTCGAAGGTCTC
>Ga0184618_10000343_pt1 | contig 10697 bp, 9 predicted proteins | sample PLM0_30_b1_FD_133159 | JGI IMG/M metagenome (GOLD analysis project Ga0184618, IMG submission 133159) | Groundwater sediment microbial communities from an aquifer in East River, Colorado, USA - PLM0_30_b1 | ecosystem: Environmental > Terrestrial > Soil > Riparian zone | place: USA: East River...
CGAACTGCGGCAGGTTGGCGATCGCCAGGCGCCGATACTCGGCGCCGGTGGCGATGATCACGGCGCGCGCCGGCAGCCGCTGCGCGTCGCCGATCTCGAGCGCGTGCGGCGTGCGGTCGCACGTCAGGCGTCTGGCACCGTTCCCAATCATCAGCTGGGCCCCGAACTTCTGCGCTTGGTTGCCGGCGCGTGCCGCCAGATCCATACCGGAGATCCCCGTCGGAAAGCCGAGGTAGTTCTCGATCCGGGAGCTCGCGCCGGCTTGGCCCCCGGGCGCGGTCGCCTCGACGACCAGGACATCCAATCCCTCCGACGCCCCATACACCGCCGCCGCCAGCCCCGCGGGTCCCGCGCCGACGATGACCAGGTCGCGGATGTGGGTCTGATCGATCGCGTCGTTGAACCCCAAGGCGTCGGCGATCTGCTGATTGGTCGGGTTGCGGAGCACGACCTCGCTGCACGTGATGACCACAGGTATGTCGGCAGCGGTGACGTGAAAGCGATCGAGCAGCTCCTGGACGCCGGGATCGCGGTCCAAGTCGAGCATGGTGTGGGGATGCCCGTTGCGTGTGAGGAACTCCCGAATGCGGAGCGTCCCCTGGCAATGGGTCGACCCGAGGACCACGACGTCGCTGACGCCGCGGGCGATCAACTCCACGCGGCGCAGGATGAAGGCGCGCATGAAGATGGCGCTCAGCTCGCCGTCGGTCTGGATGAGCGCCAGCAAGTCGTCGCGACCGACCTCGATGACCTCGCTGTCCACTCCCGCTCGGATCTGGGCGAGCCCACGGCGGCCTGACAACATGGTGACTTCGCCCGTGAACATCCCAGGGCCAAACGAGACCACGATCTCCTCGGCGGCGGATGGGCGGACCACGTCGATCCGCCCGGCCAGGACGACGAAGATCCGCGCCGCGCTCTCCCCCGCCTGCACCAGTACCTCACCCTGCGCGACATGGCGCCGGCGCCCGTGGGGAGCGATGCGGTCGAGCTGCGCCGGCGTCAGCGTCGGATAGAGGCGGTCGAAACCCGGGCCGGCTGGCGGGGGCGAGGGGGGGGCAACGAGGGTCATGATATCACCGTGCTCATCCACCTTTTGTACATGGCATCCCTGCGCCGACCCAGGCTTCCAACGCTGCCACGAACTTCTCATGCGACATCGGCGGAGTCGTGCGGCCGGCGCCGGGGGTCCAAGCCCACAGGACGAGCGGATCCACCTTCATGTGCTCGATGACCGCTTGCCCCGTGCGACGGCCCCCGTTCCGTGCCGGGTCCTTAATCTGCTCGCAGATCTGCCGCTTGGTCAGGCCCTCCCATTTCATGGACAAGGGCGCAAGGTGCCAGTTCGGGGCGCCCGGCAGAGAGCCGTCGGCCGTGTTCGTCGCCTGATGGCACGTCTGGCACGGCAGTGTGGGCGCGCCGTGGCCGTCCTTTCCGCGGACGACCGGCGGTTGATGCCGCATGCGGGCGTCCGTTTGTCGGGGAGAGTCGTCCTGATGGCAATTCATGCATCGCGGATGCATGACGACGCTCGCGATCGGGTCGAACGAACCAGAATTCGCCGTTTGGGCCGCATCGCCGCGGCTGGAAACGGTGAGCGAGAGGGCCGTGACGAGCGGCGCTAGGATACGCATGCCGTTCTCCTCAACCCGACCGGAGTTGCCGCTCGAGCGGAAGCTTACGGATGCGCTTGCCGGTCGCTGCGAAAACGGCGTTGGCGAGCGCCGCCGCCGTGGCGGCCGTGCCCGGCTCCCCGATTCCACCGGGCGCTTCGCCGTTCCGCACCAGGTGCACCTCGATCGCGGGCGTTTCGTTCATCCGCAGCACCCGGTAGTTGTGGAAGTTGGACTGCTCGACCCGCCCATTCTTGAGTGTGATCTCGCCCCACAGCGCGCCACTGATGCCGAACACGATGCCGCCCTCCATCTGGGCTTTGACGGTGTCCGGGTTGATCACCGTACCGCAATCTACCGCGCAGACCACGCGGTGTACCCGCACCTCGCCCGCCTTCGACACCTCCACTTCGGCGACCTGGGCTACGTACGTGTCCCAGCCACTATAGAGGAGCGACACTCCCCGGCCGTACCCGGCGGGCAGCTTCCGGCCCCATCCCGACGCTTTGGCCGCGACATCCAACACGGCCCGGGCGCGCGGTGCCTTGGCCAGCAGGGCGCGGCGGTAGGCCACCGGATCCTGATTCGCCACGGCGGCGAGCTCGTCCATAAAGCTCTCGATGACGAAGTTGTTATGGGTAACTCCGACCCCGCGCCAGAAGCCGGTGCCGAGCACCGGCTCCTCGTGGCGCAGGTACTCGACCTGGATCGCGGGGATGTCGTAGACCAGGTGCACAGCTCCGTCGGTCGCGTCGCCGTCGAGCCCGTCCTTGAACGCGGGAGGCGCCCAGCGGGCGAGGATGGACGGACCAAGGACCCGATGGGTCCAGGCGACCGGCCTGCCTTCCGGGCTCAGGCCGGCAGCGATCCGGTCGTAATAGTAAGGCCGATACACATCGTGCTGGATGTCCTCTTCCCGGGTCCACACGACTTTCACCGGGCCTTCGACCTCCTTCGCGATGCGAACGGCCTTGGTTTCGAAATCGACCTCGAGCCGGCGGCCGAATCCACCCCCCAGCAGATGGTTGTGCACCACGCCCTTCTCCGGCGGCAAGCCGGTTACCTGTGCCGCCGTCGCCTGCACCCGACTCAGCACCTGCGAGCCGGTCCACACTTCGCAACCGTCCTTCCGGACGTGAACCGTGCAGTTGACCGGTTCCATGGTCGCATGCGCCAGGAAGGGGACCTGGTACACCGCCTCGAGCTTCTTCGCCGCGCCGGTGATAGCCGCGGCGGCGTCGCCCTGCTTCCGGGCGACCACGCCCGGCGTTCGCGAAGCAGCGTCGAGTCCCTTCACGACGTCTTCGGTCGAGACCTTCGCGTTCGGTCCTTCGTCCCAGCGGATCGTGAGCGCCGCCAATCCCTGCTTCGCCGCCCACATGTGATCGGCCACCACGGCGACCAGGTCTTCCAGGCGCACGATCTGGCGCACACCCGGGATCGCCTTGGCCTTGCTGTCATCCACGCTGGCAACCTTTCCCCCTAACACCGGGCTTTCGGCAAGCGTGGCGATCTTCAGGCCGGGCAGCCGTACGTCGATGCTGTACGGCGCAGTCCCGTTGACCTTCTGCGGGCTATCGAGGCGCTTCGCGGGCGTGCCGATCAGCGTGAAGCTCTTCGGGTCCTTGAGCGTCACCTCCGCCGGCACCGGCACCTTCGCCGCCGCGTCGGCGAGATCGCCGTAGGAAAGCTTCTTGCCGGTCGCGGGATGGCTCACCATCCCCTTCGCCGCATTGCACGACGTGGGATCGACGTTCCAGCGCTGCGCCGCCGCGGTGATGAGCATGACGCGGGCGGTTGCCCCGGCCTTTCGGAGCGGCTGGTACAGCATCCGCACCGAGCTCGACGCCCCGGTCATCTGGAAGCCGACCAGCGGGTTGGCGTACAGCTTGTCATTAGGCGGCGCATGCTCGAGCTGCACCTGGTCGAGGCCGACCTCGAGCTCCTCGGCGATGAGCATCGGCATGGAGGTGTACATGCCCTGGCCCATTTCGACCTGTGGCATGACGAGCGTGACCCGCCCGTCGGTCCCGATGCGAATGAACGCGTTGGGCGCGAACGCGGGCGGCGCCGCCCCGGCGGCGGCGGTTGCCGCGCCCGACCGATCACCGACCCGGCAGCCGAGCAGGAGCCCGCCCCCGGCGGCGGTGAGCACCACCACGAAGTCGCGTCGCGATACGGTGTGCGAGGTCATGATCAGGCTCCTTTCGCGGCCTGCTTGATCGCCGCACGGATGCGAGGGTAGGTCCCGCAGCGGCAGATATTGCCCGACATCGCCTCGTCGATATCGGTGTCGCCGGGATGGGCGTTCTTGGCGAGCAGCGCCGAGGCCGACATGATCTGGCCCGACTGGCAGTAGCCGCACTGCACGACGTCGAGATCGAGCCACGCCTGCTGCACCTTCTTGCCGGCCGGCGTGTCCCCGATGGCCTCGATGGTGGTAATCTTTTTTCCGGCGACCGCGGCCACCGGGGTGACGCACGAGCGGATCGGCTGTCCGTCGAGATGCACCGTGCACGCCCCGCAGAGCGCCATCCCGCAGCCGAATTTCGTGCCGGTGAGGCCGACGACATCACGCAGCACCCACAAGACCGGCATGTCGGACGGCACGTCGACCGTCACGTCGCGGCCGTTGATGTTCAGAATTGTCATGAATGACTCTCCACAAGATGACGGGATGAACGACTCAGAGCCCGAACAGCAGCCGGTCGAGCGAGATCGCGCCCGCGCCCAGAAACACCAGGGCCAGCGCGGCGGTCAACAGCACGAAGTCGAGTTCCCAGCCGCCATCCACGCCGAAGCCACGATGCATCTGGACGGCCTTGAGCCGAATGGCGCCGAGCATGATGATCACGAACCCAGCGGCGGCCGGTTGCATCAAGAAGCCGGCGACCGCGGCCACCGCCCCGAGGGGCTCGACGATCGAGAGCAGCCGCAGCGTCGACAACAAACTCGCCGGCATCTGCGGCGAGGGGGCCATCTTCCACATCGCCCGCTTCGACGTCCCGTGGACCCAGAAGCTCGTCCCCACACCGACGCGCAGGGCCAGGAGGCCCCAGTCGCTCAGCTGATGCAGATTCGCGAAGAAGCGCATACGTAAGCCTCCGACCCTCAGGTTCTGCAAATGGCGGACCCTAGCACAACGGTCGATCCAGTCACCATCACATGTTTCTATGGGCGAATCTCACGGCACGGTCGCGCTCGTCGGTGGCAGCTCCGCCGCGACCTTCCTCAGCTCCGCAGTCGACCCGGCCCAGGCGCCAAGGGCCTGGACGTAGTGCGCGACCTGCCACACTTGCTCAGGCGTCAGCGCATCGCCCGACTCGGGCATCGGCGTGCCGCTGATCCCGGCCATCGTGCGGAGGTAGATGTCGCGTGCCGTGTGAGCCCACTTCGTGCGGCCCAGCGTGAGGTTGGCCGGCGTGATGGCCATCCCCCAATCGTCCACCAGTTTGCCGCCTGAAGCTCCGTTGCCGGTGCCGTCGCCGTGGCACTTCGAGCAGTTCGCCTCGAACAACTCCCGGCCTTGCCTCACGGACTCCGGCGTGGGCGCCGGCTCGTCGGTGATGGCGACCGGTGTCCCTGGCCCGTCGGTTCGCCAGCGTGGCGACAGCGTTTGCAGGAATGCGATCACGTCCCGGCGCTCGCGCGTGCTCAATGCGGCGAAGGGAGGCATGCGTGTGCCGTACAGACCGTCCTGGATCACCCGGTCGAGGTCGGCCGTCGTGGGCAGCGAGCCGTAACGCGTCGAGCTGAACTTGTAGGCGCCTTGGCGGAAGTCACGCGGCTTCGGTTGCGACCAGCGCGCGACCTCTCCCGCGCCGTCGCCGCGCGCTCCGTGGCACTGGACGCAATAGCGTTCGTACACCTGTCGGCCACGCGCCGCGTTTCCCTGCGCTTGTGCCGCCAGCGGCGCAGCACCGAGCGCGAGAGCGCAGACAACGTGGGCGGCTACGATCGCGGTGCGTGGTATGGCTGACATGCGCTCTCCTTTCAGAAGAGGAGGTGACTCCCGATCCATAGTTGCTGATGCGTCGCGTCCGCGCCCGGCGCGACCTCCTTGACCTTCTGCCGCCAATAGGTGAGCTCGAGCCACCAGCTGAAGCGGGAGTTCAAGTCGAGCGCATGGCGTACGCCGACAAGCTGGAAGTCCTGATCGCCGAAGTCGTCGGGGCGGCCCGCGATGGCCTGGCGCTGGTTGCGGATGACCTGGAGCCGGCCGTAGAACACGAGCGGGAGCTGGGGCACGTATTCGAGCTGCAGCATCCCCGCGTCGAACGTGGGGGCCTGGGTCGCCGTCGGTACGAGCGCGCGGTCGTCCCGCCCCGTCATGCCCATGACCGTGACGCGGAGCGGGAGCACATCCGATCCCAGCCAGAGCTCGACGTCGCCGCCGAGCCGCCGCTGGCCCTTCAGGTCCGAAGTGTCGGGGCCGACCGGCCAGGTCGAGTACGCGCCGAAGGCGCCGACCTGCACTCGGCGGACGAATCCGCTCGCCAGGTCATGGCGGTGGGTCACCCGGCCGAAGACCCCGGGGGCGCAGAACGTGCAGTGCGCTCGCGGCGCTCGATCCGCGTTGAACACGTTTACCATGTAGCGGTTCCGGCTCCCGCGATCGTGCCCCATGATCTCGACGCCGGGCTGGGGAAACAGCACGTTGAAGGCCGATACCGAGCCCGGCACCGTGTACGCGTACAACACCGCGAATCGCGCGTTACCCATGTTGTATTCGCGCCCGGGGTTGATTGGCACATCGAATTCGCTTTGTCCCACCTTGATGTTGACCCAGTCGGTGCCGAACGCCTGGTTGTATCGGATCCAGCCGTGGCCGGCGAAGGTCAAGCCATCCTCGTAGATGACCGGGAACACGCGGAACGACACCTTATCGCTGATGGAGCCCATCCCCCCGAAGACGAACGCACCATCGGCGAACGCCCCGCGCCGCTGCACCGTCTGTCCGGCGACCCTGTCGACGTCGAGCTGGTAGTCTTTCCACAGCCAGGCGAACAGCGGCCAATACGCCGGCTCATTGGCCCGCAGGTCGTCGGTGCCGTTCTTCATGCGGTACCCGTTGTCCCTGAATGCCTGGCCATAGGAGTTGAGCAGCGGCACCGCGAGGTGACAGGCCGTGCATTTCATGCCGTATTTTCGGGCAAAGGCGGGGATCCCTGCGTTCGCTGCATATGCGCGAACCGCTGCGTACAGCTCGTCCCGAGTCGCGGAGGCGCGGGCATGCACCGGGCGGCCCACACCCGGATCGTCCGTCGCGTCCGCCGGGGTCACCCCGACGACGCTGCCGATCAAGAGCGAGAACCACGCGATCGCTGACGATGTCCTTTTCAAGTCCAGAGCGACGAAGGGCTTAAGCAGCCGCCGAGCGCTGCTGGCCACCGAAGGTGAACCCGCGGTCATGGAGGGTTCCATTAGAGTGTGCGACATAATTGCGCGCACTCCGCGCCCCGGTCTATCACACCTTTCTATTATTGTCGTATCGTCGGCGCTGCCCCATGCTGAGATGATTCCGGCGCGGGCACGCTGCGAACGGGATCGGAGTCCGATGACTCTTTACGCGTACCTCCTGGTGGCGCTCGCGTCGACCGCGATCGTCGGCCTGCTCGTGAAATACAGGGGACTGCGGACGAGGTGGTATGCCTTGCTGGCTGACGTAGAGAAGCGCGAGAGAGTGCAAGAGCCGCCGCGGAGGAGCGAACAGAGTCTGAGCCGGCTGATCGAGACCATCCCGGCCATGGTGTGGCGCACAAAGCCTGACGGCACGCCAGACTACGTCAATCAACGTTGGATACGCTATAGCGGCAGATCGCTGACCGACGCTCAGAATCCCGCATGGATCGAGTACTTCGTCCATCCGGATGATATCGAGACGGTCACCCGGGCATGGACTCGTGCCCGCGAGACCGAAATGGCGCTCGAGCTCACCAACCGAATCCGCGGAGCGGATGGATCGTATCGCTGGTTCCAGACGCGCGTCGAGCCGATGCGGGATGAAGCCGGCCGCGTGATCCATTGGTATGGCCTGGATGTCGATATCGACGACCGCAAGCAGGCGGAAGAGGCACTGCGAAAGAGCGAGCAGGAGCTTCGCGTGTTTCTCGACACGCTGCCGGCCATGGTGTGGCGCGCCACTCCCGACGGCGAGCCCGAGTACATCAACCAACGTCTTGCCGACTATCTCGGCAGGCCTGTGACACAATTGGCGCAACAGAGATGGCGAGAGATTCTTCATCCAGATGACGTCGACAGGGCTGCAGGAGAGTGGGCTGCGTCGCTGGAGACCGAATTGCCGCTTGCCGGGCAGTACCGGTTCCGCAGCGCCGATGGGGCGTATCGCTGGTTCCAGTTCCACGCCGAGCCGTTGCGCAACACCGACGGTCGCATCGTTCATTGGTACGGCGTGCAAGTCGACATCGACGACAGCAAGAGAATGGAGGACGCGCTTCGATCGACACAGGCTAAGCTCTCGCGCGCCTCACAGCTTGCAACCGTCGCCGAGCTGGCTGCGTCCATCGCCCATGAGATCAGCCAACCCCTGGCCGCGTTGGTCGCCAACGCTCACGCCTGCCAGCGCTGGTTGTCGGCCGAGCCTCCCAACCTCGAGCGGGCGCAGCTCACCGCGGCACGGATCATTCGCGACGGGAACGCCGCCGCCGAGGTGGTGAGCCGCATCCGCGCGCTGTTCCAGCGGACCGAGTCGACGAGAGCTCTGCTGGATTTGAACGAGGTGATCGGCGAAGTCAGCCGGCTGATGACCGACGAGCTTGCCGGCAGGAGCGTCTGCATCGAGGCCGACCTGGAAGCCGACCTGCCTCCGACCTGGGCCGATCGCGTGCAGCTGCAACAGGTGCTCGTCAATCTGGCGCGCAACGGAGTCGATGCGATGGAGGCCGAGGCAAACCATCCGAAAGTGCTGTCGATTCGCTCACGACGCGACGGGACGAACAGCGTGCTGATCGAGATCAGCGACCTCGGGCGCGGGCTCGAGGACGTGGAGAGAGTGTTCGAGCCGTTCTTCACCACGAAGGAAAAGGGCATGGGCATGGGCCTGGCGATCTCCCGCTCGATCGTCGAGGCGCACGAGGGGCGGCTCTGGGCCACGAGGAACAGCCCGCGGGGCGCGACATTCAGCTTCACGCTTCCGATCGGCTCGAGCGATTCCTCATGAGCGCGAAAGATCATATCGTGCTGGTCGTCGATGACGACGTGCGCATGCGCGAAGCGCTGCACGAGCTCCTCACGTCCGCACATGTGAACGTCGTCACGTTCGGCTCGGCCGCCGAGTACCTCGCGTTTGCCAGGCCCGAGCTGCCGGCGTGCCTCGTCCTGGACGTGGAGCTCCCGGACATCAACGGCCTGGACCTGCAGCGCCAGATTGCCGCCGAGCATCACCCGCACATCGTGTTCATCACGGGACACGGGGACGTGCCGAGCTCCGTGCGCGCGCTCAAGGCAGGAGCCGTCGACTTCCTGACAAAACCCTTCAGCGAGTCGGCCTTGTTGGGAGCGATCCAGGCCGCGTTGGCGCAGGATCGTGAAGCTCGACAGAAAAGGCTCAACCTGGCCACGCTCGAACGGCGCTTTGCGGCCCTGACGCCGCGTGAGCAGCAGGTCCTCCCCCTGGTGGTCAGCGGCCTGCTCAACAAGCAGGCGGCGGCGGAGCTCGGCATCAGCGAAGTGACGCTCCAGATTCATCGCGGCAAGATCATGCAAAAGATGCAGGCCGAGTCGCTTGCCGAACTAGTGAGGATGGCTGGAACGCTGGGAATCCCCATTGGCCATTCTCGACGCGCCCGCGCATGACGTTCGTCGTGGCAGTCGTAGATGACGACCCTCGGATCCTCGAGTCCCTCGAAAGCCTGCTCGAATCGGCCGGTCATTCCGTCCGTCTGTTCACGTCCGCCACGGCGCTGATCGAGGATTGCGGCTTCGCAGCAATAGACTGTTTGATTTCGGACATCGGCATGCCTGTCATGAATGGATTGGAGCTCCAGCGATTGGCCCATGCTGCACGCCCCGAGTTGCCGGTCATCTTCATCACGGGTCGTGATTTGACCGACCCCGCGATGGCAGCTGCTCACGGCAACCAGGGCTTCTTCCGAAAGCCGTTCAATGGCCAGGAGTTGCTCGTGGCCGTCAGCAGGGCATTATCGGCTCCTAATAGAAAGTCATGATAGGCAGCGAATGTCGGCCCAGTTACGGTCGATCAACCTGGATCTCGGTGAGCGGTGCAAATCGGCATTGATAGCTTCGCGGCGGCCTACGACGACACCAGCCTGGCGGTCGATCCGTCGGAGCGCCTGCAGAACCTGGTCGAACAGATCGAGTATGCGGACCAGGTCGGCTTGGACTCATTTGGAATCGGTGAGCACCACCGTCGGGACTACCTGGACTCGGCTCCCGTCGTGATACTCGGCGCGGCCGCCGCACGGACCCGCCGGATACGCCTCACCAGCGCCGTCACCGTCCTGAGCGCGGCGGACCCGGTGCGGGTGTTTCAGGAGTTCGCGACACTCGATTTGCTGTCCCAGGGTCGCGCGGAAATGGTCGTCGGACGCGGCTCGTTCATCGACGCGTTTCCCTTGTTCGGTCTGTCGCTGCAAGACTACGACGCGCTGTTCGAGGACAAGCTCGATCTGCTTTTGAAGATCCGAGACAACGAGCAGGTCCACTGGACCGGCCGATTCCGGCCGGCCCTGACGGGGCAGGGGGTCTACCCGAGACCGGTGCAGAATCCGCTGCCCATATGGCTGGGCGTTGGCGGGACACCCAAGTCATTCGCCCGCGCGGGCGCGCTGGGGCTTCCCTTGATGGTCGCCATCATCGGCGGCGAACCGCGGCGCTTCCGGCCCCTGATCGATCTGTATCGAGAAACCGGTCACCGATACGGGCATTCGCCCGATCGCTTGAAGGTCGGCGTCCATGCGCTCGGGTACGTCGCAGAAACGACGCAGGAAGCCGCCGACGAGTTCTTCCCTGGCTACGCCCGTGCTGTCACCGATGTCGGCAAGGAGCGTGGCTGGCCGCCCGTGACCCGCGCGGGGTTCGATGCCCAGCGAGGGCCGCACGGCG
>Ga0184618_10000346_pt1 | contig 10657 bp, 14 predicted proteins | sample PLM0_30_b1_FD_133159 | JGI IMG/M metagenome (GOLD analysis project Ga0184618, IMG submission 133159) | Groundwater sediment microbial communities from an aquifer in East River, Colorado, USA - PLM0_30_b1 | ecosystem: Environmental > Terrestrial > Soil > Riparian zone | place: USA: East River...
CACCACCACGTCCTGCGATTCCACGAAATACTGGCTATGTCGCATGGTCTGGATGAGCAGGAAAATCGCGTAAAGCGAGATCGACACCGCGACAAGAAAAATTTGCTGAGCGGTGGAAAACGTTGGTCCGCTGGTAGAAGTGGTGAAGTTCGGCAGCACCAGACCTAGCACTGCCAGCGCCATGATGACGTTGAGATAGGCGGTGGCGCCTTGCAGATTGCAGTGTTGCTCGCGATGGCGCAATCCGCCCAGCAACAGGGACAGTCCCACCAAACCACCGAGCGCGATCATGACGACGGCAAACATCGCGTCTCGCGCGAGGGTCGGATTGTTTGCGCCATGCAACATTGCCATGGAAAACATCATCACTTCGATGCTGATAGCGGCGAGCGTCAGGATCAGTGTTCCGTAAGGCTCGCCGAACTTGACCGCAAGACAGTCGGCATGCCGCACAACGGAGATCGCTGACCAAAGAATAGTGGTGAACAGCCAGAGAAAGATGAACACCAGCAAAAGCGGGTGCGTGATATCCTCTACCAGCTGGTTCCCGGTTGCGAAAAGAATCGCCGCAGTGCCCAGACTAATGATCAGTGCGAATTCAGCACGCATGAGCCCGCGCAAACCGGTGGCGTTATTTGCATCAGGCTTCGCGGACATGGGCGCGAGCATATCCAGTGCGCCCGCGTCATGCAACCGACGAGTCGACTGCGGCTTACAACAAAAAGCAGACAATTAGTTACTAAACAACCTTTCCAGCTTGTCGAAACTCTCGTTTCCCAACCGCGGTCATGCGCATGGTCGTGTTTCGTGTTCAGAAAATCTTCGTAAAGCAGGCGGAAAAATCGAAACGCCGCTGTCGTCTCATTCGCATCGCGATTATGCTTTCCACCCATGAAAGCAACCTGGCACGGCGCAACACTCGCGGAGAACAACGATGCGATGGTCGTCGAAGGCAATCACTACTTCCCTCGAAACTCTCTTAACAGTGCGCATTTCCGCGAAAGCACGACGCACACGATTTGCCCGTGGAAAGGCGAAGCGAGTTACTATGACGTTGTGGTCAACGGCGAAGTAAACAAAGATGCCGCGTGGTACTATCCCAATCCAAAAGAAGCGGCCAGCCACATCAAAGACCGCGTCGGCTTCTGGAAAGGTATTGTTGTCGAATAGGTCTTCGTTCTTTCTGCTTTCATGACGACACTTGCCGATCGCGCTTTCACAATTCTCCACGAGTGGGTGAAATCCGAGAGCCTGCGAAAACACTGTTACGCCGTCGCAGCTTCGATGAAACACTTCGCGCAACTGCGCGGCGAGGATGTCGATCTTTGGGAAGCGGTCGGGCTTCTTCACGACATGGATTACGAGCGCCATCCGAACAAGGAACACAGCCCGACACAGGGTCATCCGTTCGTCGGCGTGGCGTGGCTCCGAGAGCATGGCTGGCGCGAGGAGGTCTGCCGCGCAATTCTTTCGCATGCTGATTACGCAAACATTTCTCGTGACACTCCGCTTGAGAAAACGCTCTACGCGGTCGACGAATTAAGCGGCTTTGTGGTTGCGGTTGCGCGCGTCCGCCCGTCAAAGAGTATTCATGAAGTGGACGTGGCCGCGGTGAAAAAGAAAATGAAAGATAAAGCGTTCGCTCGCGCCGTGAGCCGCGACGACATTCTCCGCGGCGCCGAAGAACTCGGTATGCCGCTTGATGACGTGATCGCGGAAGTTATAAACGCGCTGAAGCCAAATGCTGAGCGGTTAGATCTCGCGGGAAACCGGTAGTGGCGTTTTATTTATTGGTGGATTGTCAGCACGAAAAGCGAAGAGACGCGTCTCAAACGGCTGGAAAAGCTGATCAAAACTTTTAACCGCGGAAAGCGACTCTGATCTTATTCCAAGCAGTTTGAACTTCCCAGTTGGAATTCGCGCTCAATCAAGTCACCATCGTTGCATGAAAGTCATCACCATCATTGCCCGCGTCCTGCTCGGATTAATCTTTATCGTGTTCGGCTCGAATGCGTTTTTGCATTTCATACCGATGCCGCCACTACCGCAAGGCCTGGCCGGTGACTACGTGCGAGTGTTTTCCGCAAGCGGTTACATTTACGTTATCGGGGCAATGCAGATCGTCGGTGGAGTGCTCGTGCTCATCGGGCGCTTCGTCCCGCTCGGCCTAACAATTCTCGCCGCAATCATCTTCAACATATTGGTTTTTCACGGCCTCATGGCGCCCGAAGGTTTCGCGCCAGGTCTCGTCGTCACAGCGCTGGAGGTCTTTCTCTTGTGGCGTTATCGCGCCTCTTTCGCCGGTCTCGTGCGCGCGTAGGATTTTTCACGAGTTCATTTTTATCGCGAAGCACGAAATCGCTGATCTCACCTTGGACTTTCGCAAACGGCTTACGCTGACTCAGGCGTAAACAGTCCGTCACTTTCCTCGTAGAAGGGATGGTTCAGGCGCGCTGCGATAGTTGCGCGCGCGATGTTCATTATCGCAGTTGTGTCGGGTCAGGCATATAATCCGGGCATGGACAATTCAACTGCGACTGACCAAATCAATACAAAACCAGCCGACGTTGTCGTGCGCGGCAACGCGAGTGGTTTTCTGCAGGAAGTTGTCAGCGGGAAGCACCATTTACGCGCCGACGAGCCCGTGAGCGCGGGTGGCAACGATGCCGCCCCGGGTCCTTACGATTATGTGCTGATCGCCCTCGGTGTCTGCATATCGATGACGGTTGGCTTCTACGCGCGGCGGAAACAATGGCTGCTGGAGAATATCGTCGTCTCGCTCCGGCATTCGCGGATCTACGCGAGAGATTGCGAGGAGTGCGAGACGAAAGAAGGCATGCTCGATAGGATTGACGTCGAAATTGAGCTGACCGGCTCACTGACGGCCGAGCAACACGCGAAACTGATGGAGATCGCCGGCAAGTGTCCGGTCCACCGGACGCTCACCTCCGAGATCAACATCAGGCTACGACCTGTTTAGATTACTTCGCAAAGTAGAACCGATCTAATCCTTGCTGGCTAAACGCAGGTCTCGCTTAATTTCCTCGACAAGTTCGTGTGGAGTTCGTCCCAACTCGATCGTTAACACGCTCTCGGCCGGCTCAGGTTCCTCCAAATCAGCGAACTGAGTTCGTAACAACGCCGGATTCATGAAGTGACCGCGCCGGTGACGCAGGTGCTCGACAATGAGCGCGTAATCACCGCGAAGAAACACCGGTTTCACTTCCGCGTTGATGCGAAGATGCTGCCGATACGCTCGCTTTAGTGCAGAACACGCGAGCACGGCATTCTCACCTGCCGCAACACATCGTTTGATTAACTCACGCAACCTCTCCAGCCACGGCCACCTATCCTCATCTGTCAGCTGCACGCCACCGCGCATTTTGTCGATATTAGCCTGCGGGTGGAAATCGTCGGCATCATAGAACGCCCAGCCGAGTTCCTGCGCGAGCAATTGCCCGGTCACGGTTTTGCCCGCTCCGGACACTCCACAGATGATCACGACCACAGCGCATTAATTTGCCTCCGGCTTCCAATTTTCTCCAATAAGAACGCAAACCCGACGAAGAGCGTGTAGAAAATCCAAACGCCCAAGGCGGTGGCCCGATCGGACAATGGCGTGCGGGGCACAAACGTGTCGCCTATCTGGACCAAGGTCAAAGCCAAGCCAAAACCGATGACGGCCTTTTTCCGAACTGCCGATACCGCATTTCGCGCCAGGTAAAGAATGATCCCGCCAGCAAGCAGCGCCACCTCCAATCCAAACTCCAGGCCGCGATAATTCCAAAAACCAAGACCGACTTTCCATGTGTTGTCGTAGATGGCGAGATCGCGAGGATGCGCGATGAAGTCGAGGATCCAATGAGAGAAGACGGCCAGACCCACGAGCACAGCATTGGAGGTCTTCCCGTCCCACACTGCTTTATAAATTGCACCAGCAACCGCCGACCAAACGATCGCAGCGATCAGACTGTGCGAGTACGGCATGTAATATGCGTCGAGCATGCTGCCGGCCGTGAACCCTTTGATGACGCGCAGCTTCTCAATCCCGAACAGCACGAATGTCGCCCAAATGTAATCGAGGAACTGCACCGCGACGAACAGGACCCAGAGCGGTATTTTGTTTTGCTCGCTCTTAACGGCGAACGCGACACTATAATGCCCAACAAACATTCACTTCGCGCCTCTGATCTCTAAAACCTGCCTGCCATGCCGTAGCCCTTCCCAGGAAGCAAAGGCGGGTGATGCCCGACAAACATTTCTCGATTTGCTCAAGTCAACCGTCGCGACGCAAGTTCTATCGCTTACCTGAGAAGCATCAAAGCGCTGTTCTCCGGAAGCGTTGCGACGACGTGGACGTAACCGCCTAGAATTTCGACCTCAATTCTGGCCGCCGGCGTAAGGCAGGAATTCTTCTCGAACGATCTTTCCTTCTTTCACCGTATAAACGCCGACCTCCGACAATTGCATCCGCTCTTTCGATTTCTTGTTGCTGACATCGAGATCGTACTGCACGACAAAGCGATCGTGCCCGACGAACGGCCCGCTCACTTTGACGCTGTGCACCTCCATCTCGTTGACCCACCAATCGGTCTTGCCGCGCACGCCGTCGATGCCGCGCGTCTCCGGCGAACCGCCATCCATGGCGCGCGCCTCAACGCTGACGATATCCTTCGCATAAAGCGTATCGAGCGCTTCATGCCATGCTTGTTTGCGGGTTAGTTCCACCACTTTTTTTGCAACTTCTTCAGTATTCATTTTTCCTCCTTCACTTAGATCGACAATTACTTGCTGAATAATTTCTCCAATTTATCGAGCGCACTGTTCCAGCCTCGGGTGTGGCCGTCGCGCGACTCCTCGTTTGGCAATTGCTCGTGAGTTAAGCGGAGCTCAGTGTCACCCTCCCGATCGTAGAGTTCCACCGTGACGATGCTGATGTGGTTTTGCCAATCCTCATCGTCTTCCCATTGCCAGGTAAAGACGATCTTCTTACCTGGCCGCAGCTCGCGGTATTCGCCGCGCATGGTCATATTTTCGCCTTCCGAATTGACGAGGTCCCAGCGAAACTCTCCGCCTACGCGCGCGTCAACGATTAGATTGCGCGTTTGGACATTTTCTGGGCCGAACCATTGTCTTAGTTGTACGGGATCGGTCCAGGCGGCGTAAACGCGTTCGCGCGGAGCTTTGATGAGACGTTTGATTTCCAGTGAGAGATCTTCTCTTTGGGACATAGGTTTTCTTTCGTCAGAAAGCTATCTCAATTAAGTCCGGCCGGCATCATCGCGCTCGACAAACTCTTTGAGCGATGAACCGATGATTTGCGTCCAGCCCTCCATGAAATTCTTGCGCGCGAACGATGGAGTTTTCGGGAAAGTTTCCAAACCCTCGTGCGTTAGTTTCAGGCGCGTTTTGTCGCCATCGGCGAACAATTCAAACGTGACCAATGAATCGCCCTCGTGCCCTTCATATCGCCAGGTGTAGGCGAGTTTCTTTTGCGGAATCACCTCAGTGATCTTGCAAAGATGGTGATACTTCATGCCTTCGTGCTCGACGGTGAACTCAAATTCAAAGCCCACCTCGGGCTTGAATTCCTTCAGGTCGAAATACCAGCGCCGCATTTCCTCCACATCGGTGAGCGCCTTCCAGACCCGCGCGACGGGCGCGTGGAAAGTTCGTTCCATGACAACTGCCTCGGCCAATTTGTTTTTTGTGGTCATGATTTTTTCAGTTTAATTATTTCGCTTTGGTATCTGGCTCGAGGATTCCAAACACGTTGCTAGCTGGATCTTGTGCATAAGCAAGCCAGCCGATACCGGGAACCGCCATCTTCGGCACGCAAATGCTGCCGCCCTGTTGTTCAATTTTCTCGATCGCTTGATCGAGCGATGGAACCGCAATCGTGTTTACTGTTCCGGGACTTTGCCCTTCTCGCGGACGTAAGAGTCCTCCGTTGATTCCCGGATCGTTGTCACTACCGGTCGTCACCATCCAATATTCAATTGGACCATCCCACTTTTGGATCTTCCAGCCGAAGACATTTTCATAAAATGGCCGGACTGTTTCCGGATTATCCGTGTAGATTTCAAAGTGAACGACGCGTTGCATTAGTATGAGTCCTTTCTCCCAGGCTGTTTTTCACTCTCTGTCTTACAATTAGTACTGATCGTGACGGCGGACCCAATCCATGGTCGAGTCCGGATTTTCGTCGCGGCCCTTCGGCACGAGATCGAGGAAGTTGTAAGTCCCGACTAACATGTCGAGCCCGCGCGCGTACGTCGAATAAGTGTGGAAGACGTCGCCGTTTTCATCTTTGTAAAATACGCTCAAGCCCGGCATTTCTTCGCTCATCAGCTCGTCCGTTCGGTAGTTGTAATGCGCTTTGCCGGCCGCCTTCTCATCCTCGGTGGCTGAGACATGATAATCGAAGTTGAAGTCGTTGCCATGCGATGAAAGCCACTTGAAGCGCCAGCCCATGCGTTTCTTGAATGGTTCGATCTCGGCGAGCCGCGCGCGGGAGACGACCACAAAGGTCACGTCGCGATGCGGGAGATGCCAGTTCGCGCCGTCAAAATGATCGGCCAGGTACGAGCAGCTTTTGCAACCCTCCTCCCACCCCGGGCCGAACATGAAATGATAAACGAGCAACTGGCTCCGGCCGTCGAAGAGATCGGCCAGTGTCACTTTCCCGTCCGGTCCGTCGAACACATATTCCTTGTCGATCTTGACCCACGGCAATTCGCGCCGGTGCCGGCTCACCTCGTCACGCAATCGCGTCAATTCTTTCTCACGTGTGAGCAGATCGTTGCGCGCAACCAACCACTCACGTTCCGACACGATTCGCGGATCATTGATTTCGTTCGCTTCCGTTTTGGATTCCATCTCTTCTAGTTTCATTTTGTTTTCCTCTGGTTTGGTTTGTTTCTTTCCTTTTGCAAAATTTACTCATCGCGAGACCGGTCAGGCCGCCGCTGGACATCGCGCCGGCTGCGATCAAAGCTGCATTCGTCAGGCAGACTGGACACATCGCGTTACTTCTTTCCTTTCTTGCTGGCTCGCTTGTTCGTCTTTTCCAAATATGCCGCCAGGCGATCGAGTGATCCTTCCCAAAACTTGCGATACTCTTCCACCCACTGCGCGGCCTGTTTCAGCGGCTTGGCTTCCAACTGCATTTCGTGCACGCGCCCATAGCGGCGGCGGCGAATCAACCCGGCCTTTTCCAGAACGCGCAGGTGTTTCGAAACGGCCGGCAGCGACATCGCATGCGGCCTGGCCAAGTGCGTCACGCAACGATCGCCCCGGGCTAAGTGCGCCAGAATGCGCCGTCGAGTGGGATCGGCCAGAGCGGCAAAGGTGTGGTTGAGAACTTTGGGCGAATATTTAACCATCTGGTTAAGTATTACGCGTCCCGGCTCGACATGCAAATCAAAAATTAATAAAATTTTATAAGCACGCCGGCCGCGCCGAATGAGAGGAAGTTCGTCCTTCCAGATGTTTCGCGTATCACCGGTTTGTGGTTATTATGTCAATCTCGTATGGACGGCGTCTGTGTCATCGTCGCTTACCGGCCGAAGGCTGGTAAAGAGAGCGAACTGCTCGAGCTGGTGCGCAGCCGTGTTCCGACTCTGCGCAAAGAAGGACTCGTCACTGACCGCAAACCGGTGATCATGCGCGCGCGCGACGGCACAATCATCGAAGTGTCGGAATGGAAATCACACGAGGCAATCGATGCCGCACACAAGAATCCAAATGTGCTCGCGATGTGGGACAAATTCTTCGCCTTGTGCGACTGCGTCCCACTTAGCACCCTTGCGGAAGCCAATGAGATGTTTGCCGGCTTTCAGGCGATCGACGAGTGATTCGCCGCGGTGACCTTCGGAGCAGATACCAAGTGCAGAGCAGCATCGGTATTAATACGCGACCTTTTTCTTCGTCGCCAGCCACATTGGACGCTCGGCGTTTTTCCTTCTAAATGCCGGTGCTTGCCAAACTGGGCCCGGCGCAACACTCTGCGCCATGCACAATCCTGGGGATCGCAGCTTTCTCGGCCACCCGCGCGGTCTCGGCTATCTCGCCTTCACCGAAGCGTGGGAACGCTTTTCCTACTACGGAATGCAGTCCCTGCTCGTGCTCTACATGGTCAACCGCCTTCTCCATCCCGGTCACATCGAGCGCATCGCTGGATTCGGTCCATTTCGCCACCTGCTCGAGAATGTTTATCGCGGACCGCTCTCAGTTCAGGCACTCGCCTCCGCGATTTTCGGGCTATACACCGGTCTCGTTTATCTCACGCCGATTGGCGGCGGATTGATCGCCGACCGTGTGCTCGGACGCACACGGACCATCACCATCGGCGCGCTCCTAATGGCGGCCGGGCATTTTCTGATGGCGTTCGACTTCAGCTTCCTCCTGGCGCTGCTCTGTCTGCTTACCGGCGTTGGTTGTTTCAAGGGAAACCTCGCCAGTCAGGTTGGCGCGCTCTACGCAACGGGAGACAACAGGCGCGCCGACGCGTTTCAGATTTACTATTTGTTTATCAACGGCGGTGTCATCGCCTCACCGCTAATCGCCGGCACGCTCGGCGAAGTCTACGGCTGGCATTGGGGCTTCGGCGCCGCCGGAGTCGGCATGTTAATCGGCCTGACGATTTATTTGTCCGGTCGCAAATGGCTCCCTCCCGATTCCCCTGTTGTCCGTAAAGCTGATCGCGCCGCCAAAATTCCGCTCACCCATCGCGAACGAATGGGGATCGTCGCGCTGCTCGCGCTTCTGCCGGTCCTTACGAGCGCGGTGATCGGCAATCAGCAAATCTTCAACGCCTATCTCGTCTGGGCCGAGAAAACCGCCAACCTCGTCTTCTTCGGAAAGAAAATGCCGACGACATGGCTGATCACGCTCGATTCAATCCTGTCCGTCAGTTGTCTCGCGGGCGCGGTCGTGTTCTGGCGACTTTGGGCGAGAAAATTTCCTGAGCCGGCGGAGATCACAAAGCTCGGCATCGGCAGTCTCATCGCTGTGACCGGGTTCCTTTCTCTCGCGGCCGGCGCGATCATGGCGGCGAGTTCCGGAGGAACGTTTCAATCGGCTGGCTCATCACCTTTCATCTCCTCAACAGCGTCGGGTTCGCAAATGTCTTTCCCGTCTCGCTCGCGCTCTACGCGCGCGTCGCGCCGCCCACCTTGTCCGCCACCATCATCGGCATCTATTATCTCGCCTTTTTTGGAGCAAATAATCTCGTCGGCTGGCTCGGCGGCCTTCTCGAAAAAATGTCGGCGCCCCACTTCTGGCTTTTACACGCGGGATTATGTGGAACAGCCGGCATAATCTTTCTCGTCGCCGGCCGTCTCTTCGGCCATCTCCTCGCCCCGGGCGACAACGAAACTGGCGGGCGATCTTGATCCAATCGATGGAGCCGCTTCAACATAAAGCAACAACATGAAAGCCGCTCTAAGGCGGCACCCTTTGATGTTTCCGCTCTTTTCCGGCGCGACGTTCGTGATCTTGTGGTGAATTTACGGCTTCGCCTGGCTCTTCGCCGGTTCGGGACCCTCTTGTTCGGCACGAACAGAGGAGCGCAAGCTGTCGGTCCGACCACGCGTTGATTGTCGATCTTGTCCTTTGTCGCGAGATCACGATCAATCCGACAAATGATCTGCAAAATGTACTCGCCATCAGCATGCCTTCTTAGATAAGCAGTCGCGCGCCAGCCATGCTTTTCAATTCGCTCACCTTCGTCGTCTTTTTTGCTGTCGCCGTCACCGTCTACTGGAGCATGCATTCCTGGAACGCGCGGAAAAATTTCCTCGTCATGGCGAGCTACGTTTTTTACGGCGCGTGGAACCCGCCGTTTGCCGCGCTGCTCTTTTCCACGACAGCGATGGATTTTTGGCTCGGCAGACGAATGGCCAAGGCCAAGGAAGGCCATTCGCGGCGCCGCTGGTTGGTTGGCAGCGTCTGCATGAACCTGAGCATGTTGGGGTTTTTCAAATACGGGAACTTTCTGCTGCAAAATTTTCAATGGCTGCTCGCGCGCATCGGAGTCATCTATCAACCACCGCATCTCGATATTCTTCTGCCCGTTGGTATTTCCTTTTACACGTTCCATTCTCTCTCTTACACGCTCGATATTTATCGCGGCGTTTTGAAACCGACCAAGTCGCTGCGCGATTTCATCCTGGCCGTTTCGTTTTTTCCTCAGTTGGTCGCGGGGCCAATTGTGCGGGCGGGCGATTTTCTTCCGCAACTTGTCAGGCCGCCGAGTTTGCGCGCGGGCCAGTTTCTCTGGGGATTGTTGCTTATGACTCTCGGTTTGTTCGAAAAAATCGTGCTCGCCGACACGATGCTTTCCGGTTCGGCCGATCGCATCTTTGGTTACGCAGGTCCACTCATCGCACTCGATTCCTGGCTCGGCGTTATGGCATTCGCCGGCCAGATATTTTTCGATTTCGCCGGCTACTCCACCTGCGCCATTGGCGCAGCTCTCTGCCTTGGCTTTCATTTGAAGGATAATTTCCGTTTTCCATATGCCGCCATTGGCTTTTCCGATTTCTGGCGAAGGTGGCACATCTCGCTTTCAACATTTTTGCGGGACTACCTTTACATTCCGCTCGGCGGCAATCAGGTCAGTCCGGTCCGGGCCGCCACGAACCTCGTCATAGTC
>Ga0184618_10000347_pt1 | contig 10647 bp, 25 predicted proteins | sample PLM0_30_b1_FD_133159 | JGI IMG/M metagenome (GOLD analysis project Ga0184618, IMG submission 133159) | Groundwater sediment microbial communities from an aquifer in East River, Colorado, USA - PLM0_30_b1 | ecosystem: Environmental > Terrestrial > Soil > Riparian zone | place: USA: East River...
CGCGGCTCGTCTCCAATAGCTATTGAAAAGCGAGGCGAAAAATTCTGCTGGCTTGCCATGGAGCTCGACAGCGGTTTCAAATGTCGCTCCCGCGCCGAGATTCATGCTGCCGATGATAGCGACTGTGATCTTCCCTGGGCAGGCTACGAACAGCTTCGAGTGGCAACCTTCCAGGTAGCGTATGCGTGGCGGCTCCCGTGACGGCCACTGAGTAAGCTGCGCGAGCCCCTGCGCCTTGGAGGAATCTAGAATTCCGCCTATGATGACTCGTGCTCGCCGCGCTTTGTACAGCAGGTTTATCGCCGCGGTGCCAGCGCCGAAGCCGTATGTCACTATATCAACGCGCGAAGCGTCGCACGCCAGCTCGAGCTGACGGTCAAGTATTGCTCTATCCTGCAGGGGCAACGCGTTCATGCGGCCTTGGCCGGCGTTGCCGCTGCCGCTACTGCTGCGGCCTCCTTGATCTTCTCCTTCCACTTCTGCACCAGTGGCACGAACGTAGGTGGTATCGCGCCGGAGAAGGCGAAGTTACGAGTCTTCAGGCGGAAGCCGCTTTCGATACTCGACCAGGTAAACTTGTCACCGTCTCGCTTCGCAAGCAGCACGTCCGAGAACGGCCTGGGAATCTTCGGCGCCAGCTTCTGCCCGAGCGTCGCCACCATGTTCTCCATGCCGCCGGTGACCTCGTTGGGCTCCTTGTCCACGTGCGCCAGCATCACGCCCATGCAGGGCATGTCGCCGACGAACTTGTTGATGTACCCCTCGAGGTTGAACATGCAGATGCCATACTCGCCCTTGTGCACACCCGGCTTGGTGCCGATGTGCAGGTATAAAGCGGCCCGGCTGATTGACGTGAACGAGTCGTTGACGACTGCCCACTGGTCATAGGGGAGGTGATCAGCCGGGCCAAACTTGCCGCCGCAGCGTTCGCAGATGAGGTTGCTCATGGTGTTCATCACCTCCCAGTACGCGCGGAACTTCTCGCGATTGGCAGGTGCCATATTCGACAGGGCCTCGAAGGAGAACTTGTTGAGCAGGTCGGCCGAGTTCGCCAGGTCGGCGAAGGACGGCGAGGCCACGGGGTGATAGCGCCAGTGGAGGCCCTCGGCGCAGGTGTACACCTTGCGTCCGCGCGAGGCGTCCTGAAGAACCTCCATGCCTGGTTCAGAGAACACGACGAACACCTTGAGGCCTGACTCGACCAGCGTGCGGATGGAGTCGGTTTTGCCGGTGCCCTCGAGGCCGAGTAAGAGCACCTTCGGCCCGCGAGCGAGAACTGGGTTTGCTATCGGGTTAGGGTCGCTCATTCGATAGACCCGAGGTTGTCGATGACAGTCTGGAGGTCGTCGGTCGCTGATTCTAGCGCTTCCAGGGCGGCGTCCGAACGCTCCTTCTCGGCGTCGCTCTTGATGTTTTCGTTTACTTCGCCCTCCTCGTCCTTGATGGTGGACAGATCGTCGTTCGACGCGCTTAGGCTTGCGGCGACGTCCTTGATTTGCTTAATGCGCTCGGCGTTCATGGTAGCTCCTAATGGTGGTAGTAATCGGGCATTATTGCCCACGTTGTGCGCTGAGAAAATGGGCCATGCTGTGACTTCAAGGACTGAATACCTTTATCGTCGCGTGACATGCTCAGCCTATAGGTTCCGCGACTGCACACAGCATGGGATTACTCACAGGTCAATCTCGCTCCGCCATCCTAGCCAGACTGGATGACGCGGCGCATCCTTAACTCCAATGGGCAGAGATTTGAATTTAGCGAGCTTACCGAGATAACTATCTCGATCGGTCCAGATCTCTCGGCGATCACCTTGTGTAAAACCAGTCCCAATTCTGAATTCCACTCCACCCATTTCGCAGACGAGTGCTCCCAGAATTCCCATTGGAATCTTTCCTTCGGCGTGAGAGCTTCGCTTGGCGTAGCCTCGGTTGTCAACGGTTGCCTCGTTTGCATTGTGCATTAACTCCTCGAAGCCAATTACCTTGGCTTCAGCGTCAACAAACCTTTTAAGTTTGAGAAGATAACCCTCCCGCAGGGTGCTACGACCGTACTTGTACCGTCCTGCAGGATGGCGGAGAATAAGGCCCTCGTAGCCCAGCTCGAGACTACGGCGCTCGAGCGCCAACACCTCGACTGCATCGGCGCACCTGTGCTGAGGGAGCTTGACCACGTAGGGAGGGATGTCATAGACGGTCTCTAATCGCGCAGTAAATCCGCCGCCTGCCTCGTGATTGTCGAAGACAAAGAATCGAACGCTGGCTCCGGTTCGATCCAGGGCCATGACGTACGAGTTTGTGTCCCGATACACTTTTGGACCATTCGGCTCTCCAACGATGAGCTCTCCGTCCCAGCCAGAAGGTACATGAGCCAGAAGCGCACGTACTGACCTGTTAGGAATTGTCTTGAGCGTGCGCGAGAGCAGCTCAGGCCCGTACTTAATAGCACGAATGCCGTCAAGCTTAAACGAGGCCAGGCAGGGATACGGCGCCGTATCGATGTCTTGGATTGACGCGCCAAGCAGGGGCCGGAGCGCAGTCATCGCAGGGGGTCAAAGCCGCGGCCCGAGCCGGCCAGCTCGGCGTGGCCGCCATGTCGCCTGACTGGCGTCAGTACCTGGCCATGGTCGCCGTGGCTGTGGTCCCGCGCGATCTCCGCGGCGTCGCCAGCAGTACGCGCGGTGTATTCCTGGATGTCGCGAGCCATGCGGAATTCCCGCCTGAGCCGCTCCACCTTCTCCTCGATGCCGCACTCGTCCCAGGTGAGTTCGCGCATTGCACCAGTCTGCGTTCCAGCTTGCGGTGCTGCTTTCTTCAGCCTATCTTCTTGCTCGTCACGCATTTTGCTTCTCCTTTTAAAGCCGTTTATGAGCTGTCGCTGGGAACTTACAGACGCTGCACCGTGCCTGTGCTGGGTCTTCATACGAGGACTCCCAGAACCCCTCTGGGCACGCGAGGTATTGCGGATACCGCAAGGGAGCCTCGGGCTTCACGTCGTAGATCCATTGCCGTGCGATCTCGCATAGCGCCACGAAGACCGCGTCTTTGTCGCGCTCTAATTGCCCCAGCTGCGCGTACGGCACGAGGTCAGGGTGCGTCTTTACCGCGAGGTCGTACTTTTCACCATAAACCCAGCCCATGGCGAAGTAGGCTTGCATCCAAGAGCCATGTAGCTCCTCTGGCGAGGTCGAGCGCTGCGGACTGCATTGACGAGCGATGATCGCGAGGAACTGCAGGTGGAATACCACCTCGCGTTCCCCCCAGGCCACCGGAACTATAGGCGCATTTGCTGCGCGCGCTGCGAGCCTGGCAGCTTCGTAGACGAATATCGCTCGGCGCATAGTCAGGTCGTCGTTGCTCATGTCACCTCCGGTTTACGTGAAAGCTCGTCGATGTTCAGCTCCGGCGCGGCGAGGGACTCCATCAACTGCTTGTTCTCCAACAGCTTCTCGCCGTGGTCCTTCAGCATCGGGTTCCACTCCCGCTGCCGGAAGTAGATTGGCAAATATCCCTCTGGCTCCGGCGAGTCGCACAGCATCACGAAGTCGCACCCGCCATAGGCGGCGCAGGCGTTTTTGCTGATCGCATAGTCCCAGTAGCCCTCCTCCCAGCAGCGCACCATTCGCTTAATGTCTCGGTGGAGCTGCTCCCACCACCTGTCGATGGCCCATTGGCCTCGGTTGAGAATCGCCTCGGCGTGCGAGATTTTTGTCTTGAGCAGGCCGACTCCGCGTACGACTGCGCCGGCTACGGGATAGCCATACGTGTGCGCTGCGGCGACGTAGCCGGTGAACTGCGACTCGAGCCGCCATTGGGCAGCCCATGTCTCGCCCAGCGACGTCGCCGTTTTCTCATCTGTGACCCACAGGGTGTCGTTCATCACTCCGATCATATCGGCTCGGCCGCCGAGCAGGATGGGGTTGCCTGTAGTCGGATGCTTAACCTCGGTCGGAATCGCGAAGGTAAACTCAACCATCAGCTCGCCATTCGGCGCCCTGTGCGGGACGATAACGTCCTTGCCGAGTTGATACCGCTGGAAATACGAGTCGAAGGCCCTGATGACGTTCTCGCAAGACTTGTCGCCGCTGCGCGCCGGAGGCAGCTGGATGTCGCCGTAGAACTTAATCAACGCCTCCAGCCCCAGCCGCAACGACTCTGCCTCGCCCTTGCCGTCTCCGTAAAACGCGCGTCTGGCGCCTTCAAGCCCGGCCGCGAACGCTCCGCCCGCGTGCAGGTGGATGCTCGGCGCGCTCGGTGCCCATTTGTGCAGGAACGCCCAGGAAAACTTCTTTGGGCAGGAGACGAAATCACCCCTCATTGTGTTGTCAATGAGGTCCGGGAACGAAGGTCGTTCGGCCATGGAATACTCCTAGGTTATTAAGCGCCCTCGCGCTGTAAAGCAAAGGCGGTGAAGGTTGCCTTACCGGGAAGTTCCGGTCCAACGCAGGAACTTCCCTGCGTCTGGCTCCACCACCTTTGCTTTAAAGTCCGAGCGTCGCTAGATCAGCGTCGAGTTGCGCGTCGCTGAGTGCGTCCTTCTTGGCCCTCGGCTTTTTGCTCTCACCTGCGAGCACGGCCGCGCCCTGCCCCTGCCTGGTCGAGTCCAGGACGGCTTTCGCCTCATCAAGGGTCAAAGAGTAGCCTGCGAGAACTCGCTTGCGAAGGTCGTTGCGCTCTTCTTGGGTCAAAGTCATAGGATTTGATGGTGACATAAATGTCTCAGTTTGTCAAGTTTCAGGCGTCCCTTCGTTGCGCCTGCGTACGTAGTTGCTGCAACTCCTGGTCGCTGTAGCAAAACTTCAGCATGACCTGAGGCCAGCGCTCATTTGGAAACTGCTCGGCTAGCCGCTGCGCCTGCGCGCGAGGGACGAAGTGCACCAGCGTCATCCTAGACTTTCGCTGCGCGCATCGCGTCACTGTTGTCCTCCGCTTGCTCGTCGTCCACGCAGCGCTTCGTGCAGGCTGGCTTCTGCCAGTCACGTGCCATCCTGCAGCCGAAGCGGAGGCAGCCTGGGCTCATGCCGCGGACTGACTCGCCACGGGCCTCACGTAGCAGCTGCACAGCAGCTTCGATCAGCCGCGTAGTGTCCTCGCGCGAAGTGCTCTCGCGAATCGCCACGAGTTGGCCAATCGCCAGCTGCACCTTGAACGAGTCCACGCGCGGCTGTATCCTGCCGGCGACGATTCCTTGCTGCTCTGCGATCCACTGACCACAAAGCATCTCGATCAGTTCGCTCCACTTGCCGTACTTCACCTTCTGGCGCATCGGATCGAGCAGAATCAGGTCCAGCTTCGCCGCGATGTCAGCGCGGATGTAGAAGTCCTTGCGAACGCGAGGTATTGCATGGGGCTTGCGCCCTGCGCGGCTCATTTGGAATTGTCTCCGATCATGTGCAGCTTGAGGGCGATCTGATCGAGCTTGGCTCTGCAGGTCTTCTCATCGCCTGACATGAGAATGATCGACTCGCTATTGCCTGACCAAATTGCAACGAGCGCGTGCGTCGGATCGGTTGCTTCTTCGACTTCCAGCTCTGTAATCTCGATCTGCTGCACGTAGTCCAGATTGACCAGCTCACCGTCTATGTCGCGTGTCCAGCTCATGGGCTCTCTCCTGGGATTGGTCCTTCGACTCGGGTTGCAGTATCGAATGTCACGAACAGACCTACTGTGCCGTCGCTGCGAGCGCCATAGGCGACTCCGGTCACGGCGTGCTCTGGACCGATCATTCTCAGGTCTCTCAGCACGCGCGCTGTACGCATGACCTCCGCCTTGCGCTGTCGCTTAGTGTTGCGATGCGTTATGCCTCGCAGCGTTGCCTCGAGTATGCCGAGGTCTTTGCCCTCGATGAACATTACTTGGTTCATATATACAACTCCCAGCCCCACGAGACTATCTCTAGTAAGGCATTGTATCCGCACGCGCTTAATCCTCGTTCCAGCGCTTCGCGTTTTTCCCTCCATGTGGGATAGGGCGCGTCTGCCGCCTTGACCAGCAGCTTGGATAATGTATCACAGTCTTCGTCCGTCATGTCACTCTCCTCGTTCCACAGATGTCGTCGACAACTTCCTTGAAGTTCCGCGCGAGCTCTATCGCCGCCTCGGGCGTCACGCCGAGGTGGTCACAGAGCTCCGCGTGGAAACCCTTGAGAATACTCTCCAGCTCTGCTTCCATGCCTAGCCTTAGCTTCGTGGCGGCTCCGAAGTCAATATCGGTCCTTGACTCCACGTGCTGCTCGAAGCGCACCAGCATCACGCGCACCGCGTACTGGATCACCATGAGCCAGCCGGCGCTTGCCGCTGCGAACGCGACAGGCGCGCCATGTAGCTCCTTGATGGCTTGCTGGATCAGCTCGAATCTGGCACTGATTTGCTCAGCGCGGGTCATGGCACTAACACAACAGCGCAGTCTCGCGCTTCAAGCCGTCGAATAACTGCCAGAGCGCTCTTGTTACCATCCAGAGCCTTAATTGCAAGCTCGAAGCGTACGTCTGGGTAAAAGATAGCCAGGCGATAGAGGCGCTCCTCTAGCTCGAACAGGTCACCTTGGCGCGGCTTAATCATGGCCCGCTCCTCGGCGGCCTGTGTTGCTCGATATGGGTCAGCGCCAGGTCGATAGCGCTCTCAATTGCTGCTCGCATTTTGTCCTCTGACATACCCAGCGGGCCGGCTAGGGCCATCCAGGTATTTGTAAAGCCAGAGATGATAACCACCGCCTTGCTGTCGTGTCCTGCTGCACGCGCATCAATCACCTCGCCCAGCATGACAGCCGTTGCGGTAAACATCGCCTTGGCCACGTCGAGATGGACCTCGTGTTCCAAGGAGATGCGGTTATAAAACGCTTGAACGTCCGCTCGTGTGAAAATCATAGATTGATCTCCAAGTCGTCACGTTTTGGCTTGATGTACTTCTCTCCCATCGGCCGCATCAGCGCGCGTAGCTCCGCTGTTGTTGTCGGCTTCTGCGGCTTCGGCTGATCCTCCGCCAACAGCGGCCTCTGCGGGTTCGGCTGCGTGGCGAGAATCCAGAGATCGAGCGCCTGCTGCTCGACCATAATGCAGCCTGGGCATCGGGCGACGTGCTGCGTGAAATGGTCTACCAGGTCCGGCAGGGGATCGCCGTCGCTGAGGCCGCGGTGCCACAAGTCGGTGCAGACCTCGGCTCTGCGTACGATGGTTGCCCTGCTCTGCTTCGAGCGAAACCTGATATACTCGCCGCCGATGAAATCACTACGGCCACCGCAGGTTTCGCAGTATTGCCTGATGCAGTACGTCAACCTGGCCTCGGGAATCCAGCTCGGGCGCCAGTCTGCTGCGGCGGCGTATTCGTTGGCCTCGATTTGCAGCTTGTGCTGCTCCCAGTCGTAGTAGTTCGTGAACTGCATCCGCTCCAACTGGGCCTTGGCCGAGTACATGTCGGTCTTGGCTCTGGCTTGCCGCGGCTGCTTGCCGAACTCAGCATCAAGCTCGGCAAGCAGATCCTTCGTAGACTTGTCGGTCATGTCCGCTCCTTCGCCTGCTCCAGCTCCTTGACGAACTGCTCAGTGAGCCTATACCGATAGATCGTCACGTACCCGCTGCGCGTGAATCCGACTGGCGTTGCCTGTATCACTCCCTCGTTGATCAGCCACTCAGCACAGCCCTGATTCTCCGAGTAGTCCTTGATCCACACCTCGTCCTCTGCGCACTTGTCGTCGGGCATGTTGACTGTGCACGTCATCCAGGGTTCCTCGAAGCCCTCGCCCAGGTCTGGACAGGTCAGCCGAATCGCCAGCCTGTCGTTGTCGTACAGCCCGGTGTCTAAATGAACTGGTTGCATCTCTCCGTGGCTTCCGAACCTGAAAGGGTACATCATGTTTTGTCTGACTCTCATTGTCTGCTCCTAGCCTCGCGGCCTTTCGATTGCCTGCAGTTAGACTTCGATGGTTACCTTGATCGCGTCTGGAAAGCCCACGCCGTTCGCTCCGAATGCCGTTTTCTTGACGTACAAGTTAGGCACCGTCGCGTGACGCTGTTGCAGCTCGTCGCCTGGCGCGTCATAGCGCACCATGTTTTTCGTCTCCTTCGTTTTGTAAAGCGTTGTCTCGATAAGCATGTCACATCTCCTTATAGGTGTTCTGGCTCGGAATATACATTGACTTCCTGCACCCAGACGACGTCGGTGCGCTTTTGGCCCTCAGTGTGTACCTGGATCTCGACGCGCCAGCCAGGTTGCATTGCCATCGGCGCTTTTTCTACATTGACTCGCAGACGCGAGTAGCTGAGTCCGATGGAGCTGAGCGCTACCTTCTCGCTGTCGAAGGCGCCTAGGAACTTGCCACTGGGTTGACTTGTCACGATCCATGCCTTCATGTCACATCTCCTTGCTGTAAGGCACTGGTTCACCCGCTTCGAGGAATCCCTCGACCATCTCCGTATGCCGGCAGGGTTTCTTGCGAAAGGTCGCCGCCGCGCAGTTACACAGCAGCCTTGAGGTTCCGCGAACCACTGTGTAAACTGCCTCAGGCGCTGCGTCGCCGTCGAACTTGGCAACCTCGTATCTGTCCACGGCGACACGCTTGATGACGTATTCAGCCATTCTCAGGCCTCCTCGATCCACACGAGCTTTGTCCTGCACGCCTCGGCGGCGTTCCAGGCCGCAGTTGTCCACGGCACTGAATACCACCGTCCCGTCTCTGGGTTCTTCTTCCAGTCGCTTCGCGGCAGCGGGCAGGTCAACGGAACGCTGACCCAACGGCCGCGCCTGTGTCCTTGTTGTTGTCTCATTTTCTCTCCTTGAATTCGAACCGCTTCACGCGGCAGCAGCGGAGCTGAGTGATTCCCTCCACATGCACATAGAGAACCCGCCTTTGCTCGTCCCATTCGACCTGCACGTGTGCAGGAGCGGATATGTCGAGCATGCTGTTGAGTGGATCAGGAATTAGCTTGATCATCTTCATTGCACTACCGAGCTTGAGAGTTTTCATTTCACCACCAGCCTTCCGCCGATGCGCTCGACCGTGGCGAACCAGATGCGCGTGGGATGGTTAGTAACGAGCCACTTCTCGCCCTCGGCGACGCGCTCGAGCCGGATAGCCTCGCCGCCTCTGAGCGGCCCACTTCGCGGAGATGCTTTTTGGTCTTGCAATTCTGAATGATTTGCGTCATGCTCGCCTCCTGAAAGGCCCTTCTTTGTCCACTTTTGGTGTCCCGCGAGTGGAGAGCGCGGGGTGGGGATAATGCCAGATTATCGCCCACGTCGCGCCAGTTTGTCAACATGTCTATTGCAGCCGCAAGAAAACAGCGGAGGCACCTGTTTCTGTGCCTCCGCTGTTGTTGCTGCCGCTGGTCCAGCTTGCTACTTGATGTCGACGTCCAGCGCCTGCTCGCCGGCTTCCTCGAGGGCCTTGGCTGCTTTTTCCGCGCGGATCTGCGCGATGACCGCCTTGACCTTGGCGTTGCCTCGCCAGGTCTTGCGCTGGTCGTCGGTTGCCGCCTCGACGGCTGTGGTCGCCTTGGCCAGCTCGACCGACTTGATGCGCGCAATCGCCTCGGCCAATTCGGCCAGGCGCGGTCGCGCGTCGCCTTCGCCCCGCGCTGCGCGCCAGACGTCCTGCTTCAGCTGCTCGATGACGTCTTGTGCAGCCTGAACGCCTTCGCTGAAGTTCCCCTTGGCGCCGGCGTACGAGTCGCCGATCTTCTGCATTGCGCCGTGGAGCATCAGCAGTTTCCTCATGTGGTCGCTGAGCGTGTTAATGTCCAGCTCCAACTGCTTCCCGTTGCCGAACACGAACGAGACGACGTTCGTGTCCTCGTCGTACTCCTTCTCGCAGAACCTCGGGGCTTTCGGTTCCGCTGCTGTCGCTTTTGCTGGGGCTTCCGCCATGACTGATCTCCTGTTGTGAAGTTGTGGCCGCTAATGCGACCATCATCATCGTATCAAATCGCCATAGCCGTGTCAAGCAAACTATTGCGGTTGCGGTCCTGGTCCTGCCTTCGGCCCCTGTCCTAATTGCAGCTTGCACTTCAAGCACAGCGTCCCTGTCGTGTCCCACTCGTGCGTGCAGAGTATCTGGTCCAGCCCGTCGAGCTCCTGCTCCACCCGGCGCTCTTCCTGTCGCAGTGGCGACTCTAGCCCACGCTTGCTGCCGCGCGTCTCGTCTGCGAGAATCGCCAGTCCTCTCGGTATAAACTCCAGCATGTACTCGCCCGACTTGCCCGGATGGCCCAGGTTGGTAATCCTGCAGATGATGTCTAGCACGATCTCCACCTGATTCCCGTCTTTCACTTCCCTGCAGAACGCCATCCTCGCTCGGTAAAACGTATGCGAGCTACTATGCGCGGTCTTCCTGTCTCCAGGTATGCGCACTTGCTCGTACTTGCTACCGCTGCAGAACTTCAGCATTACATCTACGCACCACTGAGGATACAGCGAAAGGGCTTTGTGGCGTGTGGCTGGCATTGGCTATTCTCCATATACGATATACCTGTCCCGTGTTTGCCCCGACGTTATCCGAGTACGCGTATATTGCTCCGCTGGTGGGGTGTCAAGGGGAGCAGTAGTAGTAAGAAAAAAAAAAAAAAAAAAAAAAAAAATGGGGGCGGCCGGGGGGAAAGGCGGGCGGCTTCGAATATCTCCCTTTTATCAATTCGCCGGGCGGTGCCCCAGGCGCGGGC
>Ga0184618_10000348_pt1 | contig 10633 bp, 13 predicted proteins | sample PLM0_30_b1_FD_133159 | JGI IMG/M metagenome (GOLD analysis project Ga0184618, IMG submission 133159) | Groundwater sediment microbial communities from an aquifer in East River, Colorado, USA - PLM0_30_b1 | ecosystem: Environmental > Terrestrial > Soil > Riparian zone | place: USA: East River...
CGCCGAGCGCGCCGCCGAAGCTCGCGCCCAGAGCGGCACCTACTGCGGCAATCTCGTCCTCGGCCTGGAAGGTGCGGACGCCGAAGTTCTTGTGGCGCGCGAGATCGTGCAGGATCTCCGAGGCCGGCGTGATCGGATAGGCGCTCAGGAAGAGCGGCAGCTTCGACTGGACGCTCGCCGCGATCAGGCCCATTCCCAGCGCCTGGTTGCCGGTCACGTTCCGGTAGGTGCCGGGCGGCATCTGCGCGGGCGCGACCTCGTACTGCGTCGCGAAGCCCTCACTTGTCTCACCGAACGCGTAGCCGGCCCGGAACGCGCGAGTATTCGCCTCCGCGATCTCAGGCCGCTTGGCGAACTTCTGCTCGATGAAGGTGACGGTCCCTTCGGTCGGGCGCGTGTAGAGCCACGACATCAGCCCGAGCGCGAACATGTTCTTCGAGCGCTCGGCCTCGCGCTTCGAGACGTCGACGTCCTTCAGCGCCTCGAGCGTCAGGGTCGTCAGCGGCACCTCGTGAACCTGGTACTCGTCGAGCGTCCTGTCCTCGAGCGGGTTCGCCGAGTAGCCGGCCTTCTGGAGATTCCGGTCGTTGAACGCGTCGCTGTTGACGATCAGCGTCCCACCCGGGGGCAGGTCCTTGAGGTTCGTGCGCAGCGCTGCGGGGTTCATGGCGACGAGCACGTGCGGCGCGTCTCCCGGAGTGAGGATGTCGTGATCCGCATAGTGGATCTGGAAGCCCGACACTCCGGGGAGCGAGCCCGCGGGCGCACGGATCTCAGCCGGGAAGTCGGGGAGTGTCGAAAGGTCGTTGCCGAGCAGAGCGGTCTCGCTCGTGAAACGGCCCCCGGTCAGCTGCATGCCGTCCCCGGAGTCGCCGGCGAAGCGGATGATCACCTGCTCCAGCTGCTCGACGGGCTTGGCCATTCCTCTCCCGGGAGGTATAGCACCACCCCCGACACCAGCCGGTCTCTCTGTACAGCCGACGCTGTCACTAGCGTGAACGCGATGCACTTGGAGCTCTCATCCCTGCTCGTGGAAGAACACGTTCAGCGCCTGCGTGAGACGGCGCAGGCACCGCCAAAGCCGCTTGCCTCGAGGATCTGGGCGATGGTGAGGCGACCCAACCGCTCCAAGCCGGCCGCCAGGCCTGCCGAGCGCGAGCTCGAGCGGCTCGCCGCTTAGCAGAGCGAGCCATCGGCGCGACCTCGGCCGGTTTTCGGAGACGAGGACTGTTTGCGCCGTTACTTGACCGCGCGCAGATACGCGACGGCCTGCCGACTCGTTCCCTCGCGCCCCTCGTAGAGGGGCTGCAGGTGGCCGAGGAAACGCTCGGCCTCTTCAGCCGTCAGCGCCTGGTCGACAGTCTCGGCAAGGGTTGGCGCCAACGGATTCGGCGCCATGTTGAGGAAGGCATCCCAGCTCATGTCGCTCGAGTCCAGAAAGGCGCCGGCCTCGTGCATGATCCCCGCCTCGTACACGAGCTTCGTGTCGCGGAACCCGGTTTGCTCGGAGAACACGAGCAGATCGCGCTCGTCGAAATCGATCAGTGTGTTGTCGCCATTCCTGGAGAGGAGCTTGTACGCGGCTTCGACCTTGACCGCGAGGTCGAGCACCGCGCCGACGTCGAAGCCTAGAAACTCGTCCTCCGGGCCGGGAAAGGCGAACCTGTTGATCGGCTCGAACATCGAAAGCCGCCCTCCGGGCTTGAGCACCCGGAAGAACGCGTCGAACGCCCGTTGCTTCTCCTTCACGTAGATGAGGACCGAGCGCGTCGTCACCACGTCGACGGACTCGTCGGCCAGAGGCGTGAGGTCCTCGGCGGCCGCGAGCACGAACTCGCAGCGGTCGAGCTCCCCGAGCTCCTCGGCCAGGCCACGCGACACATCGAGCAGATCCTGCGAGATGTCGCCGAAGATCACTTTGCCGCTCTTTCCGACGAGCTGCAGTGCCCCAAAGGCGATCAATCCGTCGCCGGCGCCCACGTCGAGGACGACGTCGCCTTCCCTGATCGCCGCTCCTTCGAGCACCCGGCTGCGGACCGGCCCAAGTTGACGCATGCTGGCCTCGGCGAGCCCGGGATCCCCGCCGAAGCGCCTCTCGAGAATCCACGTTGCCCAGCGGTCGAGGGCCGGCTCAGCCATCCGCTTCGGCGAGGAGGGCTTGCAGGTCGAGCGGCTGCGTCGTCATCGCGACGCCCTGGCCCTCGGGAGGTCGCGGCCACTCCGCCTGCGGACGGTCGCGGTAGAGCTCGATCCCGTTCCCGTCGGGATCGTTGAGGTAGATGGCCTCGCTGACGCCGTGATCCGAGGCGCCGGTGACCGGGATGCGGCTCTCGACCAGCCGCTTGAGCGCGTTCGCCAGCGCGGCGCGCGACGGGTAGCGGATGGCGACGTGGTAAAGGCCGGTCGTCCCCGGCGGCGGCGGCGAGCCGCCCTTCGACTCCCATGTGTTGAGGCCGATGTGGTGGTGGTAGCCGCCTGCCGAGATGAAGGCCGCCTGGTCGCCGTAGCGCTGCTGTTCCTCGAAGCCGAGGACGTCCCGGTAGAAGGCGAGCGAGCGGTCGATGTCCGCGACCTTCAGGTGGACATGCCCGATGTCTACGCCGGGATCGATCGGCTCAGCCACGGTGCTCATCGTGTTCGAACTGGAGCATCAGCCGCCGAAGAAGCGCGTTCAGCTGCTCCTTCTCGCGCTTGTTCAGTGCGCCGGCGATGAGGACCTCCCGCGCGACCTCGGCTCCCGTCGCCTCGTCCCAGGCCTTGTGACCGGCCTTGGTCAGCTCGATCAGAACGCCGCGTCGGTCGTTCGGATCGGGCAGGCGCTTGATGAGCCCACTCTGCTCCAGCTTGTCGAGCCGGCTCGTCATCGCCCCGCTCGAGAGCTCGGAGATCTCCGCCAGCTCGCCTGCCGACCGGCGAAAGGGCGGCCCGGCTCGCCGGAGAGCGCCGAGGACGTCCCACTCTCCATAGCTCAGGCCGTACGCGGCGAGCGTCTCGTTGAGGCTCCGTTTGAAGCGGCGGGCGAGGCCGTTGATCCGGTCGACGATTCCCTCCACCTCGATATCGAGGTTCGGGATCTCTTCGAGCCAGGTGGACTCCAGGAACCGGTCCACGTGGTCTCGCTCTTGTGCCTTCTGAGCCACGAGGAGAAGGTTAACAGAAAGAGTCTTGACGTCAAGATACTTCCATGCTAAGTTCCTTGTAGTTCGATCTCAAGATACTTCAAGTCGAAGGGAGCCGTTATGTATCCGCTCGATCCTCAGACCCAGTCCCTTCTCAGCCGCGAGCGCGTCGAGCGCCTGCGGCAAGCGAAAACCCAGCCGCCCCGCCGCGTAGGCTTGCGTCGTGCCGCTCGAGACGACGATCAGGCCTCGCGGCCCCTACTCGCTCGCGCTTTCCGCGCGGCGCGCGTCTGACTCGACTCGGCGCTTCGGCAACGGCGTCCTCACGTGCGTGCTCCCAGGCGGAGAGCTCGCCTCAGCCCGGCAGCGTCCTGACGGCGGGCTCGTCCTCCGCACAGAGACCGAGGCCGGGCTCGAACAGCTTCGCTTCGTGCTCGGCGCGGACGACGACCACACGCCGTTCCTCGAGCGCTTTCGCGGCGATGAGCTGCTCGCAGGCCCGATCCGCCACCTGAAGGGCCTGCGCCCCATCCGCACCGCGACGGTCACGCACGCGCTCCTGCGTGCAATCGTCAGCCAGCTGATCACGATGCGAGAGGCGCGGTCGATCGAGTGGCGGCTCATTCACGCAACGACTGAATCGGTCGGTGGCCTTCAGGCGCCGCCCCTTCCTCACCACTTCGGCTGCTTCGCTCCGGCGGAGCTATATCGCTTCCGTCTGCCGGCGCGGAAGGCGAGCACCCTCGTTCGCATCTGCCGAACGTTTGATCCCGAACGCCTGCGCAGGCTCCCTCCCGACGCGGCCGCGGCGAGGCTCGAGCGCGAGCGGGGGATCGGTCCGTACTCGATCGGCGTCGTCTGGACGGAAGGGCTCGGTCGTTTCGACCGCGGCATCGTCGGCGACCTCGGCCTCCTGAAGATCTGCTCGGCGATCGAGGGCCGCTGGGTCGAGGCCGAGGACACGGCTCGGATGCTCGGCCGCTACGGAGAGTGGGCAGGGCTCGCGTGCATGTACCTGATGGCGGGCGCGGGGCGCGGCCTCGTGCCGCTGAAGCTCAACCGACCCGAGGTCCGGCGAGAGCGCGTAAAGGCCCGCTACGCGGCTTAAACTCAATTGATGGCCGACAACGGACGTCGGATCGCCATCCTCGGAGGCGGCAAGATCGGCGAGTCACTCCTCGCCGGGCTGCTCAGCGCGGGCTGGCGAAAGCCCAAGGAGATAGTCGTCACCGGCAGGCGACAGGAGCGTATCGACGAGCTCGCAGAACGCTACGGGGTCGAGACGACGCTCTCGAACGCCGACGCCGTCTCCGGCGCCGCTTTCATCGTGATCGCAGTCAAGCCCCAGGACTTCGAGGTGCTCCTCGGCGAGGTCGGCGGTCTCCTCACGTCCGAGCAAACGGTGCTCTCGATCGCGGCCGCAATGCCGACTGCGCAGATCGAGAAGCACCTGAGCGACGACGTGCCGGTGTTGCGGGCGATGCCGAACGCCCCGGCCACCGTTCACGAGGGTGTCGCCGGGCTCTGCGCGGGCGCGCATGCGAACGGCGATCACCTGGCAATGGCCGAGGAGGTGCTGACGCACGTCGGGCGCGTCGTTCAGGTTCCCGAGCCGTACATGGACGCAGTCACTGCCGTGTCCGGCTCCGGTCCTGCCTACTTCGCACTGCTGGCCGAGGCGATGATCGAGGCCGGGATCCTGCTCGGCCTCTCGCGCGAGGTCTCGACGGAGCTCGTCGTCCAGACGATGTTCGGCACGGCGAAGCTCCTCCGCGACGAGAAGATGCACCCGGTCGAGCTGCGCGAGATGGTCACCTCGCCCGGCGGAACGACGATTCGCGCCATCCGCGAGCTCGAGCGCGCGGGCGTGCGCGCGGCTTTCCTGAACGCGATCCAGGCGGCGATGGAGCGCTCGCAGGAGCTCGCCGAAGGCGACGCGTAGCGCGGTGTCCAGATCGTCGGAAATGAAGTTCGGTTGGGTCGACCGGTCAGTTCAGACGGCCGTGCGGGAGACCCGCACGGCCTGATGGCGGCACCGTAGGCGGCGCCTTGGTCGACTTCAGAGTCTTCGACACTCCCCTCGAGGCGCAGCACGCGGCGGCCGAGCTTCTCGTCGAGGAGGCCCGCCGAGGCGAGCCGATCGCGCTCTCGGGCGGAGGCGCGCCGGGGCCCGCGTACGAGCAGGCAGCCGAGCTCGACCCTGACTGGAGCAGCGCGCGCCTCTGGTGGGGCGACGAGCGCTGCGTGCCGCCCGACGACGAGCGCTCGAACTACCTGCTCGTGAAGAAGACGCTGCTCGATCGGGTCGAGCGGGAGCCGCGAGAGGTGCAGCGGATCCGCGGTGAGCTCGGCGGAGAGCCCGCGGCCGAGGAGTACGACCGCCTTCTCGTAGGCGTGAAGCTCGGTCTCGCACTGCAGGGGCTCGGGCCCGACGGGCACACCGCATCGCTCTTTCCGAACTCGCCCGCGCTCGCAGAGCGGGAACGGCGTGCAGTCGCCGTCCCGCACGAGGACGTCGAGCGGGTGACCATGACGTTGCCGGTCCTTTCGGCCGCCGACCGCATCGTCTTTCTCGTCCTCGGAGAGACGAAGGCGGAGGCCGTGGCGCGCGCGTTTGCGGGCCCTCCGGACCCCGCGACGCCCGCGAGCTTGCTGCGCTCGGAGCAGGGAGAAACCATCGTCCTGCTCGATCGAGCCGCCGCCGCCAAACTTGACAACGAACCCTGAAATCCTATATGTAGCTTTTCGATGCCGGAGGCCGTCCCCTCTGTGCCTGACGATGTCTTCACCATCGAGCGAGCCGAACAGCTCAAGGCTCTCGGCCATCCTCTCCGGCTACGGGTGCTCGAGACGCTCGGCGGTGAGGCCGCCGAGCCGCTGACGAACCGCGAGCTCGCCCAGAAGCTCAACGTCGATCCAGGCCATTTGCACTTCCACGTGAAGATGCTCCTCCGAGCCGGGCTCATCGAGCGGGCGGAGGGCGGCAAAGGCAGGGAGAAGCCGTACCGGGCCGTGGCCAGCACCGTCCGGGTAGCGCCGCAGCTTCTCGGCTCACGACTGACGGGCGATCTCCAGGGGGCAATGCTCGACGAGGTGCAGAACAGCTTCGCGAAGCGCGAGGGAGGGCAGTTTCGGAGTGCTCAGGTGACTGCGCGGGTGACGCCCGAGCAGGCGATCGAGCTGATCACGGAGCTCGTCGAGAAGGGCCGCGACATGGAGGATCCCTCGGTCGACCCGATCGTGATCACCGCCTTCCTGCACCCGCCCAGCTCAACCCCTCCCAGGGAGTAGCGGCGAGCTGAGCTCCGCGGCTATGTCCCGCCGTCCGGCGAGAGCTTGGAGCACGATGACGGTGTCCGCGACCGGGATGTCCTCGAGATGCTCCTCGCGGGTCTCGAAGGACTCGAGGACGCTCTCGACCGCGGACGTGTAGCCGAGGCGGTCCGCGAAGGCGAGCGTCGCGAGGGCATCGGCGACATCGCCGGGAAAGTCGTCCCGCTTGCGGAGCGAGCTTGCGAGGGGCCGAGCGTCCTCGTCCGCTCCGAGGATGAGAAGCGCGAGTGAGGCCGAGTAGCGTCCGATCGGAGACTCGGCCTCGCCCGCGCCGAGCTCGAGCGTCCACCGAGCGGCATTCTCGGCACCTGGCCAGTCGTCGGCGAGGACGAGGGCCTTCATCGAGCCGATGGGCCGGCCCCAGCTGCCTGCAGGCGCGTCGGCGATGCTCTCCCGGTAGCGCTCGGCCGCACGGTGCAGCCAGTCGGAAGCATCGTCGCGGCGGCCCTTCATGAGCAGCGCGAGGCCCGCGCCGCCTGCCGCGTTCCCCATGCGCGCCAGCTGCCGCTGGCGCGAATCGGCATCCTCGGCGTGGGGCAGGCGCTCCTCCCCGTCCCGGTAGCGCACGATCTCCCGCTCGACGTGCTCGCCCCAGTCCACCACGGCGTTCGAAGCCTAGACTCCGGAGACATGGCCGAGCCGGTGACCCAGTTCAGCCTGGAACGGATCGACTCGGCGGCGGGCCCCGTTGCGCTTGTGACGATGGACGACGGAAGTGGCGAGGGACGCCCGAACGTCTTCGGTCGCGCGGCCCTCGACTCGCTCGCGCGGCTGCTCGCCGAGCTGGTGGGGGGCGACTTCGCCGCCGCCGTGATCACCGGGAAGCCCGGCAGCTTCGCCGCCGGCGCCGATCTCGACGAGTTCCCGCGCATCGAGCGTCGCGAACAGGCGATCGAGGGGAGTCGCGCGGGGCACGAGCTCTTCGCGCGTGTGCGTGCGCTGCCGTATCCGACTGTGGCCGCGATCAACGGCGCCTGCCTCGGCGGCGGCGTCGAGCTCGCGCTGCACTGCGATTACCGCGTGATCTCGAGCTCGGTGCGCCACTTCGCCTCGCCTGAGTGCCTGCTCGGGTTCGTCCCCGCCTGGGGCGCGACCCAGCTCGCGCCTCGCATCGCCGGTCCGCAGGCCGCCGTGAAGCTGGTCGCTCTCAACCCGATGCGCCAGAACAAGATGCTGGACGCCGAGCAGGCCCAGGAGCTCGGGTTCGTCGACCGGGTCGTCGAGCCTCATCAGCTGATCGACCAAGCAGTGGCGATCGCCGCGGAAGGGCCGGCGCGGGAGGACGCGGACCTTTCGAACATCGCTGAAGTCGTCGCAGGCGCCCGCAGGCAGCTCGACGAGTCCCTCCACGGCGCCGCGCCTGCCCCGTATCGCGCGCTCGACCTGATTGAGGGCGCCGGGAGCTGGAGCATCGAGGACGGCTACCGCGCCGAGCAGGAGGCGCTCGCCGACCTGCTCTTCACGCCGCAGGCACAGGCGTCGCTCTACGCGTTCGACCTCGTCGAGCGGCGCGCTCGCCGCGGAGCAGGGCGGCCCTCCGCGGAGCCCCGCGAGGTGACGAAGATCGGAATCGGCGGCGCGGGCCTAATGGCGAGCCAGCTCGCCACGCTCTTCCTGCGCCGCCTCAAGGTGCCGGTGGTGCTGCGCGACCTCGACCAGGAGATCGTCGACCACGCGCTCGAGTCGATCCGCGACGACCTGGTCGGCGCCGCCTCTCGCGGACGGCTCGATCCACAGGACGCCGTCTCGCTGGCAGCGCTCGCCAAGGGCACGATCTCCTACGAGGGCTTCGACGACTGCGACTTCGTGATCGAGGCGATCTTCGAGAAGCTCGAGGTCAAGCAGCAGCTTTTCGCCGAGCTCGAGGACGTCGTCGCGCCTGAGTGCATTCTCGCCACGAACACCTCAGCGCTTTCGGTGACAGCGATGACCGCTGGGCTCGAGCATCCGGAGCGCCTCGTCGGCATGCATTTCTTCAACCCGGTGGCGCTGATGCCCCTCGTCGAGCTCGTACGCACGCCCGAGACGGATGAGGTGTCGCTCGCCACTGCGTGGGCCGTCGCCGATCGCCTGGGCAAGCGACCCGTGCTCGTGAACGACGCCCCTGGATTCGTAGTCAACCGGTTGCTCACACGGATGATGGGCGTCGTCCTCGACGCGATCGAGCATGGGAACACCGCCGACGAGGCCGACGAGGCTCTCCTCGGCCTCGGACTGCCGATGGCGCCTTCGGTCCTCCTCCAAATGGTGGGGCCGGGGATCGCGAACCACGTTCTCCAAACTCTGCACGCCGCCTACCCGGAGCGCTTCCCGCTCTCGCAGACGCTTGCGAACTACGCAGCGGGGTCGATGGAGATCGCCAAAGGCGAGGCGCGACCGCGTAGTGTCGAAGAAATCCGGGAAGCTGCGCTCGAGGCGCTAGCGGACGAGACGCGGCACATGCTCGACGAAGGCGTCGTCGCATCGCCGAAGGACATCGACACGGCGCTCATTCTGGGCGCCGGCTTCCCGTTCTTCATGGGCGGCCTGACGAAGCACCTGGAGCAGGCGGGCTACTCCTACGAGCTGACCTCGAACAGGCTCCCGTCGGGGTCGCACTCGGCTTAGTAATCAAGGAGAAAGTCCGCTCGACACCGGCTCATGCGACTTCTTGCCGCGGCAGAGGCGCCGCTGGACCTCCTAGCGCCAAGCCGTACAGCAAACGCGCACGAGACCTCGCCGAGAAGATCGGGTCGATGCCCGACCCCGCGGTTGCTCGTACCGATCCTCGTCGGCGCGGCGCTCCGGCGACGGCTACACGATCAGCCCGCTACGCTCCGAGGCCACGATGCCTGAGGTGTGGCTGGAGCTCGACACGACTCTGAAGGAACGGCTTCGCAGGCTGCTGGACGATCCACAGCGCCCGGTCATCGAGGCGGAGCTACGAAAGCTCTCGGAGGAAGGTCGAGCCTGCACGCTCATCCTGGGTGCGGAGCTCGAGCGCCTCGAACGGCGGCTTGCCGAGCTCGACGGTGACCCTGCCAGCTCCCTGGGCGCGATCGCAAACGCCTTTCGCCGCGTCCACGACTTTCGCGCGCACCTCGAGGAGCTGGACGGGCTCCTGTCCGCGCTTGAGGGTCGAGCTCGGGAGGTCCGGACGTCCTGGCTGCTCGGTGAGCATTCACCCCGCGGCCGGTCCTCCTAGCGTTCAATCAACCCTCACGCAGGTCTTGTCGTAGTGGTCGGCGCGAGCCGGTGGCCCACACATCCGCTCTTCTCGATGACCGTCTGCGTGGCGCTGCGGATTGCGCCAAAGCCCGGCCGCGGCCTATACGCGAGATCGCTCGCGAAGCTGCTCGCGCAACAGCGCGACCTCGCTGGCGAGTGCCTCCTCGAGCTCAGGCCGTCTGGCCTGGCGGCGGCGATGCAGTTTCAGCGCGCGCTCGGCGCAGTCGACTTTGTCGAAGGAAGCGCGAAGCTCGGGCACCATTATCTGGTAGGCCCGCTCGTCGTACTTGCCGCCGCAGTTGCCGCAGATGGCCACCTCCCTCATCCCCCCTCTGTGCTCATTCTGGCTGATGCCAGCGGAGTCGTCGCCTAGCCGTCCGGCTAGTTCTGTCGGAGGACGACAGAGCGACACGATGAGTGATCGACGCCACACAGGCGACGGTTCATGCGCGACGGGGAGAGGTCGACGCCAGGCGAGGTGCTCCGGGAGGCGGCGGAGATCGCCGATCCAACCGACTACCTCACGCTGCGGGTCAGCCTGACGTGATGTATTCGGTCAGGTACTTAATCTCAAAGCTCTGTTGCTTCGACTTGAACTTCACGAGATCGCCGATCGAGACGATCCCCACCACTTCGCCGCCGTCGACTACCGGGACGTGACGAATCCGCCGGTCGGTCATGAGGGCCATGCACTCGTCGATCGCCGTCTCCGGCGTAACGACAACCAACGGCGACGACATGATCTTCTCGACGGTCACCGCCTCGTCGGTGGGTCCTTCGAGCGCCACGCGGCGGAGGTAGTCCCGCTCGGTCACGATCCCGGCGATCTCGCCGCCCTTCGTCACGAGTAGCGACCCGATGTTCGCCTCGACCATCCGTTTCACCGCCTCGAGCACCGAGGCATCCGCATCGATCCGGAGCACATCGTGGCCTTTGTCGCCGAGGATCTCCGACACCTCGTTCATGTCGCCTCC
>Ga0184618_10000349_pt1 | contig 10631 bp, 8 predicted proteins | sample PLM0_30_b1_FD_133159 | JGI IMG/M metagenome (GOLD analysis project Ga0184618, IMG submission 133159) | Groundwater sediment microbial communities from an aquifer in East River, Colorado, USA - PLM0_30_b1 | ecosystem: Environmental > Terrestrial > Soil > Riparian zone | place: USA: East River...
GAAGTGCTCGAATACGTACGACAGAAATATGGCGAGCGCCGCGTCGCGCAGATCATCACTTTTGGGAAACTCAAAGCGAAAAGCGTGGTGCGTGATGTCGGTCGCGTCATGGGGCTGAGCTACCGCGATGCCGATCGCATCGCCAAGATGATTCCAAACGAGCTCAACATCACTCTCGATTCAGCCGTGGAAAAAAATCCCGAATTGAAACGGGCGGTGAGCACGGAGCCAGCGACCCGCCAGCTTTTTGACTATGCAAAAGTCCTTGAAGGTTTGTCGCGCAATGCCGGTGTCCACGCCGCCGGCGTAGTGATCGCCGATCGGGACTTGTCTGATTACATCCCGCTCTGTCGCGACGTGAAAGGCAACGACGTCATCAGCCAGTACCCCATGGGGCCGCTCAACGATCTCGGGCTGCTGAAAATGGATTTCCTCGGATTGAAGACGCTGACCGTGATCGAGGACACCCTCGCGCTCATTCACAAAGGCGAGCCGGATTTTTCGCTGAAAAATATTCCGCTCGATGATGTGGCGGCGTTTGCCCTTTATAACCGCGGCGAAACAATTGGCCTCTTTCAGATGGAATCCGGCGGGATGACGAGCTTATCGAAGCAGCTCGATGTAAAAAAACTCGACGACATCATCGCGTTAATCGCGCTGTATCGGCCCGGACCGATGGAACTCATCCCCGAATACGTGAAAGCGAAGAAAGGAATCACGCCGATTAAATATCTGCACCCGCTGCTCGAAGAAATCTGCGCCGGCACCTACGGCGTGATGATCTACCAGGAGCAGGTAATGGCCGCAGCAAGCAAACTTGCCGGCTACTCACTGGCGCAGGCCGATCTTCTCCGGCGCGCCATGGGCAAAAAGGACAAGGAGAAGATGGCCAGGGAGAGAAAGAATTTCATCGAGGGATGTGCGCGGACAAACAAAATTCCCGAGAAAAAAGCAAATGCCATCTTCGATTTGCTCGAAAAATTTGCGGGCTACGGGTTCAACAAGAGCCATAGCGCGGCCTATGGTTTGATTAGCTATCACACCGCCTACTTGAAATCGCATTATCCGGTTGAATTCATGGCCGGGTTGCTCAGCAACGAAATCAATAACACGGAGAAAATCTCTATATTCGTGGGCGAATGCAAACGCATGGGCATTTCCATCCTGCCGCCTGACGTCAACAAGAGCGGATTAAAATTCACTCCCGAAACTGTAGCCGGCACCGCTGATGCCGGCAGCGCGGCGCAACCACAGGCAAGCGGGGTCACCGACCCCGGCTACAGCGCGATCCGTTACGGTCTCGCCGCGATCAAACACGTAGGCGAAAGCGCGATGGAAGCCACCATTCGCGAGCGCGAGCGGGAAGGAAAGTTCACTTCGCTGGATGATTTTTGCAGCCGCCTCGACTCACGCATTGCCAACCGCAAAATGCTGGAAAGCCTCGTCAAAGCCGGTGCGTTTGATTTTCTTGACCGCGACCGTGCCGAACTTTTTGGCTGTGTCGATGAGGCGATGACAGGATCCGTAGCGGCGCATCGGGATCGCGCTGCCGGTCAAGTTTCATTGTTCGATGAGACGACGGCTCCTAAAACATCGAGAAAGAGACCGGTCACGCAATGGAGTGCGCACGAAAAATTGTCATACGAAAAAGAGCTTCTCGGTTTTTACGTCAGCGGGCATCCGCTCGATGCGTATGTCGATCTTTTCGCTGCAAGAAAATATCGATCGATTGCTTCGCTAGGCGAACTCGACGATCGCGCGCCGTTCAAAATTGCCGGGGCGATTGTGGAGGTGGAAAAAAAGTTTACAAGAAAAGAGGGCAAACCATTCGCGGTCGTCTGGGTCGAAGATTTGGCGGACCTGCTCGAGGTGGTGGTTTGGAACGAGGTTTATCTGAAAACTTCGGACGCGCTCGCCGCCGGGCGGGTCGTTGAAATCCGGGGAACGCTAGATAAACGCGACGACGCTCTTCGCGCAACGGCTCAGGAAATCAAGATGCTTACGCCGGAGAACACCAACGGCGCGAATGAAAGATCGACACATACAGGCCAGGAACCAGCTGTGCTTTTGCAATTTTCTCCCGCAACCACGAGTAACGAATTGCGCGAAGTGCGTGAGATTCTTGTCAGTTCACCGGGTCGTCGTCCGGTTCAGTTGCTATTTGATCGACCCACCGGCGATTCCTTGCGTCTTGATGCAGGCGCAGATTTTTGCGTCGATCTGACCGGCGACCTCGAGAAAAAACTTTCACGCTGGCTGGTGACGACGAAATCGTAGCACCCAGCGTTTCACAGAAACGCCCTACAATCATTGCGCCTTTGTAGGGCGTCTGTGCCAGACGCTAATCCTTATTTCCTTCGTTTTTTCGACGGAACCGCTTGGCGACGCGCTTCAGGCCGCGCGGGAGCACCGAGCAATAATGTTTTTTCTTCTTCCGCGCTCGTGCCCAAACAAAGCGGAAATGCTCGAGCCGTTTTGTTCAAGTCTGAAGTGGTCGAGGATTGAGTGCTTGTCCGCTCTCTCAAATTCAGCGTCCAGTTGGATTGAAAGAGTCCACCGCGAACCTCCAACTCTGCGATCACGGGCGCGAGAGTTGCCGCGACGGATTGAAGCTCGATTTTACTCAGGCATTCGAGCGGTCGAAGTGTCAGATCGAAGAGGGGCGTCGCCGTGGTTATGTTAACCGCGACGTCGTTCGGATCGTGAAAATCGATTTCCCCATGGGATGAGAGATCGACATCTTTGGCCGCCACATTCAGAAAGTCCAGCGAGGCGCGGTCCCCGCTAAAAGTCATGCGTCCATTCCCTTGAATAAGATTGAGGGGAGCGTTCTGTAATTTGCCGCCCACCAACTGTAGGTCGCCAATAATTTGCGGATGCTGCAACGTCCCGGAAAGCGAAAGGTGGCCGCTTAAAATGCCATCGTGGAAGATTCCAAGGTGAAACAATTGGGGCAAATTTGCGAGAAAGATTGCGGGAAAATCGAGTCCAACATTGAGCGGCGATTCCCGAAAAGCATTCCAGTCGGTTCCGATCGGCAAAAGGAAATTAGCTGTGAAATTAAATGGACTCGATTCCGGCAAACGGAACACGCCACGCGCGTCCCACCTGCTGGAATCGATCGTTACTTGCATATTCGCCGGAATTGGTTGCGAGTTGGCTTCAACCGGTCCTTGGAAGGTCGACAAGTAATCGGTTAAGCTATCGACCGTAACATTGAGCGTTCCCGAGTAGTTGTGCTCGTGTGACATGTCGATCTTGCCTTGCGCATTGAGGGAATCGTTTTTGCGCTTCAGGTCTAGCTGTTCGATCTCCAGCTCGGTCGCCTTTAAGTTCAGCTTCGCCGTCATCGTGTCGATTGCGGTTTTAAAAAAGGTCAGAGATGCACCATCGAGGGTAAGATGTCCGCCGAGTTTGCGATTGCGCGCGCTCATCGTTCCGTCGGCGGTGATTTTTCCGGCAAAGTCGCTGGGATTCGCGCCAAAGAGAGCGGCAAAATCGCCAAGCTGATTGATCGATGCCGAGACGTCCCCCTGAAAATCCGGGTTGACCCAGTCAGATGACTTGGAAGGAAATGAGGCTTCGCCGCTCAAGGTGAGCTGGTTTGCTTTTTGTTTTATATAAAGCTGTTCGAGTTGGACCTGCCGGTTGTAGAGGGCGGCGCCGAGCATGATCGCTTCGGCCGTGCGATTACGCCAGGTGAGCCCCGTCAGTTCGGTCCAGAGCGACGCAATCACCTGACCTGGCTCGCCCAAGTTTCCAAGAAACGTGAAGTTGCAAGCGTGAAGCAAACCGTCGATGCGATCAGTGAAGCCGATCGCATCGGACGTTTGTGCGAGGGAAATATCAATGGCTGACCCGGCGATCTGCCAATTGGAACGTTGAGAACGCCACTCATTCGAAATGCTCGCGCGAATCTTTCCGCCGAATGCATCCACATCGAATTCCAATCCGACACGCTGGCTGCTGAGGCGCGACAAGTCAGCCGTAATAGATTGAAGGTCGAGACCTCGAGTCAAAGACAGTCCGGCGACTGTCAGACGATTATCCTGCCAGCTGGTCGCACCGCGTAAATCTGAAAACGTTTGTCGAAACCAGGGAGAGGCAATCATGATTTCTCCCGCGCTAAAGCGACCGGCTTCTATTTCGCTTGCAGATAGGAAACTGTTTCGCAGCAAAATCACCGTTGGGCCGTCTTCAAAACGTATGTCCGAGCTGGCAACGCTGAGATTGTAGGGGAGCAATTTGTACAGGTTCTTCCATCCTTCCTGGGTCAATACACGCCCGGCGCGATTGTTCCGGCGCAACCCGCCATGCAATTGTTGAATCGAAATAGCGCGAATAGCGCGTCCCCTCACGCCCAGCAAAATTCTCTTGAGATCCAAATCGACGCTCGCTTGTGTCGCAGTGAGATCGATGAGGAATGCATTCCCGCCTGCGCTCGTCACGTGGATATCGCGGATTACCACCGGACGCAGAAACGGCGCCTCAATTCTGTGTATCCTGACAACGAACCCTTCCTGCCGCGCTTTCCACCAGAGCCAAAGCCGAACGCCATTGGAAACGGCGAGTGGTGTAAACAAAATCGCAAGCAGCACCGCCAAAAGAACCAGCAAAGTGGCCAATAAGAATCGTGTTTTGAGCGGCATTGATGGGGACGAGCGAGTTGGCAAGAGACAAGCTTGTCGCCGGGGTGGCATGACTGCAAACCACGACCTACCCTAGTCTTTTGTCGTTTCGTCTTTGAAAACCAGGCGCAGAGGTAGTTGTGTGTGAATGCGCTCGTCGAGTTGTCGCTGCAACGCGTGTTCTGCTTCCGCAGGCAAACCGGTTTCGGCCGCCTTATCCCGGGCCAGCTGAGGTAAGATCGACAATTGGCTTTGTACATCCTCGCCAGAGATTCGGTTCCACAAACCGTTTTCAAACGCGAGCACCTCCACCTGATTCTGCTCGATACCGAGGATCTGAGCGTGCGGAAGGCGGACGATGATTTCGGCAGGTCGAATATCGACTGTTAAATTCGACCGCAAATCGAAACCGGCTTTAGCCGTGAATGTACCGTGTAACTTTACCCGCTTCGAGCTGCCCACCCAGGTGTGCAGCAGTTCATGTTCCACTTCGATGCGCCGGGAAAGAACCACCAGCTCGCTCACCGGTCTCGCTTGTTCCATGTAGACGCGGTTATTGATCGTGATGCGCGGTTGCAGGTGCGCGATGTCGATGAAAGCGGCGCGCAGATCCTTACCTAATCTTTCAAGCTCGGCGGTGCTTTGTTTTGCTGTCCGTGCCGGCCAGGTTTCCAAACGCAAGAAAATGATGACGGCGACTGCCGCGATGATAAGCGCCGCAAGAGTAAAGGCGATCGGCCAGGAAAATCGCGCTTGTCCCGTCGAGGATTTTTTCATGGGGCCCAGATTAATCGCAAAAAAAAGTACCGCCCCCCACGCCCGACGGGCGTGAAGGGCGGCTGTTCCCCCCAGAACAATCGTGGAAAACTTCGAGGCTAGTAAACGAGCTTATGGCTGGTGGCAACAAAATTTTGCACGAACTTACGCGAACAATTGTGATTTTTGCAAAGGAGATGTCGACCCTTGGCGCGGCGGTATTATAAAATCGCGATTGAGGCGGAGCTTGCGCAAGCTCGCTTCGAGGTTTTTAGTTTTGGATGCGGAACTTGAGCGACGAACCACGTCCGCGGACTCTCACGGGCTCCTTGTTGATCGCTCATCCGAATATGCTCGATCCAAATTTTCGGCGGGCCGTGCTCTTCATCTCGGCGCACGATCCGGAGGAAGGTGCCCTGGGTGTAATTATTAATCGACCGCTTGATAAACACGTTAGCGACCTTGTATCGGAAGTGCCCCCGGCAAGTCTTGCCGAGGTGCCCGTTTTTCTGGGCGGACCGGTGGGGAAAAATCAGTTGCTGTTTGCCGTATTTGAATGGGACAAAGGCGAAGGACTCAAGCTCAATCATAATGTTGACTTGGAGAAAGCGAACGAGACGGCGGGTCAGCAATCGGCCTCCATCTGTGCGTTTGTTGGCTATGCAGGATGGGGGGCCGGCCAGCTTGAGGCCGAAATGAAACAGAAAACGTGGCTTCTGCAAAAACCCGGTCGCTCCCTGCTTGAGGCCGATCGCCGATCGACACTTTGGTTCGACATCATGCGCGGGCTGGGACCGTGGTATAAAATGCTGGCAGCGGCGCCGGATGATCCATCACTCAATTAGTGGAATGGCGATCAGTCACTGGTGAATCGTAAATTCCACTGGTCGCGTCGAGCCGTTCCGACTATTCACTTATCACCTATCACGATTCGCTTTCCCAAATGATCATCGGCGTCCCAAAAGAGATTAAGGAGCAGGAGCAGCGCGTTGCATTGCTCCCATCGGCTGCGAATCAACTCACGCGGCGCGGCCATTCTGTGCTCGTGGAGAAAAACGCCGGCCTCGGTTCCGGGTATCCCGATGAAGAATACGTCAAAGCCGGCGCGAAGATTGTCGATCAAGCGAAAGAGGTTTTTGCGCGCGCTGACATGATTGTGAAAGTGAAGGAGCCGCTAGAGGCGGAGCTTCCACTTTTGCGGAAAGGCCAGATTCTCTTCACTTATTTGCATCTCGCTGCGAGCAAACCGCTCACCGAAGGATTGCTGAAATCGGGCGTGACCTCGATCGCCTATGAGACGATTCAAATTAACAACCGCTTGCCGCTACTTGAGCCAATGAGCGAGATCGCGGGTCGCATGTCGGTGGTGATGGGCGCGAATTTTCTCGCCAAGTATAATGGGGGCAGCGGCGTGTTGCTTGGCGGTGTGCCGGGAGTTTTGCCAGGACGGGTCGTTGTCGTTGGAGGCGGAACTTCAGGTGTAAATGCGGCTCGCATGGCGGTTGGTCTCGGCGCCGATGTGACCATTCTCGACGTCGACCTTGAACGGTTGCGCTACCTTGATCTTGCAATCGGAAATGCGGACACGCTTTATTCGAACGAAGCAAACTTGCATGAGTTGATGGCAGATTGCGATTTGTTAATTGGCGCAGTGCTGTTGCCGGGAGCAAAAGCTCCGAAATTGATCACGCGCGCCATGTTGAAAAAAATGAAACCAGGCAGCGTCCTGGTAGACATTTCCATTGATCAAGGTGGCTGCGCTGAAACTTCGCACCCAACGACGCATCTGGATCCGGTTTATGTCGAAGAAGGCGTGACACACTATTGCGTGGCGAACATGCCTGCGGCTTATGCACGCACCGCCACCCAAGCGCTTACGAACGTCACCTACCGCTACATCGAATTGCTCGCCGATTTAGGCCTGGAGGGAGCATGCAAAAAACAACCTGCCCTGATTGGCGGAATCAACACGCGCGATGGACGGCTTACCTGCCAGGTCGTCGCGGAAGCGCATGATCTTAAATATCACCCGCCGCTTTAATCTTCGATTATCAACAATTTGTGGCTAAAAACAAAATGCGACAGGGCCAAAAAGTGCCTTGCTCCGAATAGTCAAGTACAGCAATATGCTCTTTCCAACTACCATTATGAAAAAATACATCTGCATCCTGGCCAGTGCCGCGCTTTTAGCGGCGTGTGAGCAAAAGACCGAAACGACCGAGCCGGCGGCAAGCCCGACCGCTACGACTTCGGAAACGACAACAACTACGTCACCTACGGCGTCACCCACGCCCTAATCGTTTGATTAAAAGATTAAATTCAATTTCTCAGATTTCTTAGCATATGAAAAAATATATTCTCATCGTCGCTGGGGCCACCTTGCTTGTGGGTTGTGAGCAAAAAGAAACCACCGTGACAAATCCGCCGGGGGAGAAGAAAGAAAGCAACACGACGATCGTAAAAGAATCGCCAGCTCCTGAGAAAAAGACGGAGACTAAGACAGAGTCGAATACGAACATTAATGTAACTACGTCGCCTACTCCGTAATTCAGGGCGGTCGTTTACTTGCAGAGTCTTCCCGCGAATGCGTTCGGGGGAAGACTTTTGCTGTACGGCAAAAGCGGCGCACGGTTGCCTGGTGTTAGATCGACAATCGATATGCCAGAAGCACGTTCGTTATCCTTCCCGAGAAAGCGCCGTTTAACACGCGCCTCGGAATTCGAGCGGGTAAAACAAGCCGGCTGTGTGCAACGTGGGAAGTTGGTCATGCTCGGCGTGCTCGCGGTGCAAAATAGTGGCGCGTGCCGTGCCGGCTTTGTCACGACGCGACGCCTGGGTGGTGCAGTTGCCCGCAATCGTGTTCGACGTCGCATGCGAGAAATCGTCCGCAAACACCAGAACAACCTGCGGGAAGACCTTTGGATTGTGGTCGTCGCCAGACCCGATGCCATGCGCGCTAGTTATCACGCGCTGGAAGATGAATGGTTGCGTCTGGCAGAGCGCGCTTCTATCCTAGCGCTCTGATGCTCGGCTTATTTCGCTGTTTCATTCGCATTTATCAATGCACACTCTCGCCGCTCCTCTCCTTGCTTTGTGGCCCCGGTTCCGGCTGTCGATTTAACCCGACCTGTTCGGTCTATTTTTTGGAAGCGATAGAGACGCATGGTGTCGCCCGCGGAAGCTGGCTGGGATTGAAGCGATTAGCCCGGTGCCAACCATGGGGTGGGGCAGGGTATGACCCGGTGCCGAAAGCAACCCTTCACTCGGAAGAAGTTGCGGAGCGATCTGTCGGATTTCCAACCTTGAACGCCGAATGAAATGGCCGGTTCGTCATACGGATTGGCAATTGGTAATTGGCAGTCGGCAGTTGCTTGTCCGTGAATAATCGCTTCGACACGAGTTATGGATCGAACTGCATGGATTGCCGTTACTCTTTGCGCGATTGGACTCGTCTTGTGGGAGGTCTATCTGGTGAAGCAGACGCCGCGGAAGACAGTTCCGGTCAATGCTCCGTCGGCGCAGATTTCGCCCGTTTCGAAAGTCGCTCCTGACGCTCCGACACCGCCGCTCGCCGCCGCCTCTCCGGCAATCGCACCGAACGCTCAGGAGTCAGTCCCGAGCTTTCCCGAAAAAATAGAAACGCTGCGCAATTCGGATGTCGAGCTGCGCTTCACAAACCGTGGGGGCGGAATCAAAGAAGCGGTCCTGCTCAATCAAATGGCGGAAAAAAGCCAGCGTGTCGTCTTGAATTCAACGGACTCCATGCCGATCGGCGCGATTATTGAGCAGCCGTCGTCTCCCGAGCTTCCCGAGTTCACGGCATCTCCCCAGTCCGGGTCTGTTGTTCAATTCGAGCGCACAACCCCCGAGCAGATCACCATCCGCAAAAAGTTCTTCTTCCAAACGTCTCCCGAGAATAAAGACAACTTTGTCGCTGAGATGGATGTCGATCTTGAGAATCGCAGCGACAAGCCCTACCAAAGCGCCGCTTACTTCGTTGCCCTCGGATCGGCCGCACCGATCCACGCGAAGGATTATCCTTCTTATACGCGGCTGGTGTGGTGCATCGATGGAAAAGCAAAAGGTATCGACGTTGGCTGGTTCGGCGCCAGCGGTGGATTTGTAGGCATGGGCCAGCGCGCTGCGCGACCTTTTTATCAGGAAAATATCCCAGGCGCGGAATGGGTTGCGGTAAGCGATCAATTTTTTACGACATTACTTGCCCCTCTCACGGCCAAGGCCAACGGAGTTTGGGGCCGACGTTTCGATATCGAGCGTGGGCCGGACCAGAAACTGCCGGGAATTGAGGGGGCGCTGGGCATGCCGGGATTTCAATTACAGCCCGGCCAAACCTACAGCGCGCGTTTTGAAATCTACGCCGGCCCGAAACTTTATCACCGGCTGGCACAGCTTCCGCACAACGAAGCCGAGATCATGGATTTCGGAATGTTCAAGATCGTCTGCCAGTTTCTCCTCAACTTCATGAACCTGTTGCATAGCTGGCTGCACGACTATGGGCTCGCCATCCTGGCTCTCACCACCATCATCAAGCTCACGCTCTGGCCGATTCAAAACAAAGCGAACCGTTCCATGCGCCAAATGGCGGCGCTCTCGCCGAAAATGCAGGAGCTGCGCGAGAAATACAAAGATGATCCGACCCGGATGAATCAGGAGGTGATGAAACTTTACAAGTCGTACGGCATTAATCCCGTCGGTGGTTGTTTGCCGATGATGATCCAGATCCCAATCTTCTTTGGTCTCTTCAAAATGCTCGGCCAGGCGGTGGAATTGCGAAACGCAAAGTTTCTATGGGTGAAGGATCTTTCTCAGCCAGATACCATCGCGCATTTGCCGTTGCTCGGCTGGCCGATCAATATCATCCCCCTCTGCATGGCCGCCACCCAGATTTGGCTCATGGCTATGACGCCAAAGACCGGCGACGCCACCCAACGGCGGGTAATGATGTTCACGCCTCTGATCTTTTTATTTATCTGCTACAATTTTGCGGCAGCTCTGGCATTGTATTACACAGCTCAAAATCTTTTCAGTATCTTGCAATTTTATCAGAACAGGAATCAACCCATGCCGAAGCTCGAAAAAGTTGCGCCTGCTGGAAAACAGAAACGATGATGACCCCAAAGGAACTACTCGATACCATGCTCGGCTATCTTGGTTTCGTTGTGCAAATCGAGGAAACCAAGAATGAAGGCGGCAATTTGGTGCTGCAAATTTATACCGAGGAGAGCC
>Ga0184618_10000351_pt1 | contig 10603 bp, 9 predicted proteins | sample PLM0_30_b1_FD_133159 | JGI IMG/M metagenome (GOLD analysis project Ga0184618, IMG submission 133159) | Groundwater sediment microbial communities from an aquifer in East River, Colorado, USA - PLM0_30_b1 | ecosystem: Environmental > Terrestrial > Soil > Riparian zone | place: USA: East River...
GATCAGGACGATCGCGACGACGATCGCGACCAGCGCCAGCCCGGCTATCAGTCCCCTGCGGCTTCTCATGGTCCCGGCGGCAGGTCGGAGGGGTTGCACTGGGCCGCGGTCACGCCCGAGCCGGCGAACGGCGGTTCGACGAAGGGGTTGGAGCCGTCGGGAGCCGGCTGGGTGGCGCCGCCGGGGCAGCGGCGCTTGACGCCCGCCGAGCCGCCGAAGGCGTCGTACTGCTGGCTCGGGGGGATCGGTTCCAGCGCCCCGGCGCCTTCGTTGTAGTCGAAGAGGTTGAGGTTGGAGAACTGGACGCGGGCGTAGTGGCCGTTGGCGTCGTAGTAACCGGTGACCTGGCCGAGCTTGGCGAAGCCGTTGAAGATGTCCGGCGTGTAGGCGCGGGCGAAGTTTAGGTTCGGCTGGAAGGCGGCGATCGCGTCTTCGGAATGGGGGAAGGCCTTGGAGGCGCTCTTCTGCACCGCGGGGAGCACGCCGAACAGCTCGTTGGCGTCGTTGGCCTTCCCCGGGCGCCGCACCGTGAGGCGGAGGTCTTTGAAGACGGGAACCGCTCTCGAGAGCACGGGGTGGAATTCACGCAGGAAGGGAGCGAGCTCCTTGGTCGCCGGCTTGGCGGTGTTGATGAGCGGATCGAGGTCGTCGAGCGCGGCGCGGAGGTTGACGAAGGTCGTGTTGCCCTGGCGGAAGACGGGAGGCAGCAGCCGCAGCGTGCGACTCAGGGCGACGTTCTGGCTGGCGATCGCGCCGAAGGCGGTGCTGGCGTTGGAAACCGCGCTGGAGAGCTCGTCCCCGCGCGCGGCGATCGCGGTGGCGAACTTGCTGGAGCCGACGACGAAGCGCGAGAAGAGCCGCTGGTCCGCGTTCAGCTCGCGGACGAAGGCGGTGGCCCGGTTGAGCCCTGGGCCGAAGAACTTGTAGGTCCGGTTGCCGCTGCCGTCCTTGCCGCGACCGGCGTAGAACTGCGCCCAGCCTCGGATGAATTTGCCCAGGCTCTGCCTGACCGGGCGGGGGAAGGTGTTGAAGAACTGGTCGAGGTCGACCGGAGTGGTGGTATTGGCGAGGCCGAGGGTGGCGCCATCCTCCAGCGTCGGGTTGCTGTTGGGGCCGGGGCTGATCGTGACGTAGTGATTGGCGACGCCGGAGAGAGAGGTGGCGCGGACGACCGCGGTGGTGCCTTCGTGGAGCTCCTGGCCGACGCTGACGTTGACGCTCGCGAGGTTGTCCTCGGTGAGGTCGATGCTCTCGACCGAGCCGACCGGCTGCCCGCCGATCAGAACCTGGTTGTCCCGAACCAGCTGGCTGGCATTCTGGAAGAGAAGGGTGTACTTGTGCTTGCCGTTGCCGCCGAAGGCGATGACGAGGAGGGCGATGACGATGACCGCCAGCGCCGCGATGGCGGCAATCCGGGCGGGGGTGACCCCCCGGCTCTGCGCCGGGCTTTTCTCCTCGCCTAAGGGATTAGCAGCCACGGATCGTCGCGTGCGGTTCCCCGGCCTCCGATCCGGCGGAACGGCGGGCGAATCGTATCCGAGCCACTCCCCGCAAGCACGCGGCAAGCAGGGACTTAACTGGAATTCAACGCACTGGGGGCGCCCGGCGGCGACACGCAGTCAGACGTTGAGCCGCGGCAGCACCCGCTCCAGCGGGCGCGGCAGCCACCAGACTCGGTCGCCGATCAGCAGCATCAGGGCCGGCAGCAGGACGATGCGGACGACGGTGGCGTCGAGCAGCACCGCGACGGTCAGCCCCACGCCGAGCTGGCTGACCGTCGCGATCGGCGCCCCGGCGAAGGCGATGAAGACGGCCATCATGATCGCCGCCGCGCCGGTGATCACCCGCGCGGTCTTTTCCAGGCCGAACTCGATCGCGGCGGCGTTGTCGCCATCGCGGTCATAGCGCTCTCGCATCCGCACCAGCAGGAAGACCGCGTAGTCGATCGAGAGGCCGAAGACGACTCCGAAGATCATCGTCGCCCCGACCGCGTCGACATAGGTGCGGCCACCCAGCGGCCAGCCGTCGGGCACGTTGAAGAGGAGGGTGAGGACGCCGAAGGCGACCCCGACGGTCACCAGGTTCAACCCAACCGCTATCGCGGCGAGGGGCAGGGCGCGGAGGACGAGGAGGAGGACGAGGAAGGTGGCGATCGTGATCGCCGCGACCACCCACGGGATCCGCTCTCGGGTGACCTGGCTGTAGTCGTTGAGCGTGGCCGCGCCACCGGCGACGCCGGTGGCGACGCCCGCTTCGCGGCCCAGCTCGTCGGCGACGTCCTCGAGACGGTGGTTGATGTCGATCGAGCCGGCCGAGTTGAAGGTGTAGCGGGGGAACACCAGCAGCGTCGCCGCCTCGCCGCCGTCTTTCAGGTCGACCGCTTCCGCCGCGCGTTCGCGCAGCCGCGGGGAGGCCCCGTCGAGGGCGGAGAGGACGAAGTAGCCGGAGTCGAAGATCCCCGGTGAGGCGCGGCGCAGGCGGCCGGCCCGCCGGTTCAGCGCGTCGCTCTGGGAGAGGACGCGAACCGTCGCGCGGCGCAGGCCCGCCTGCAGTGGATAGGAGTCCGAGTAGCCTTTGGCGAGGCCCTGCTCAAGTTCGGAGGTCGCTCCGGTCAGGCGGGCAAGGCCCCCGGCGAGCGCCGTGACCCCCGAGCCGAGCTGGCTCAGCCCGTCTTCCAGGGCCGTTGCTTCGCGAGCGAGCGTGGCGGAGCCTTTGGCGAGCCTGCCGCCGGCGGCGGCGATTTCGTTCAGCCCGTCCGAGAGCCGCTCCGACGCCGAAGCCAGCTGCTTCAGCGAGATGATTCCGGTGACGAGCCATGACGTGACCTGCTTCGCCTGTTCGGTGTCGTCGAGAAGACGAGCCTGGAGGGCCCCGAGCTCGGCCGGCAGTCCGGCGTATTCCGGCGCGAAGGGCTGGCCGCTGACTGGATCGGCGCCGCTGAACGCGGCGGAGGCGCGGCGGAGCGCGTCGAGGGTCGGCCCGTAGTTGGGGTCCGATTTGCCCACGGTCATCCCTTCGAGCTGCTGAAGAGCGGCTTCGAGCTGCTCGTCGGCAGCCTGTGCCGCGCCCTGCAGCTGGGGCAGCTTGACCTTGGAGTCCTGGTTGAGGGATTTCTGTTGCTTGCGCGAGCGGCGCAGACCGTTGTCGCGGAGGTTGGGGACGAGGCTGCGGATGCCCAGCTTCAAGCTGAGGGCGCCGAATGCGGCGCGGTGCTGGACGGCCGCGAGACGGCGGGCGCCGTCGGCGAACCTGTCGAGGGCGTCGACCGCTTCCTGGCTGCCGGCGGTGGCCTGGCCGAGGCCACGGGCGATGGCGAGGGCTCCCTGCTCGGCATTGCCCGAGCCCTCCGCCAGCAGCCCCGCGCCGTACGTCGCCTGGGAGACCCCCTCGCGCAGCTGGGCGACGCCGTCGGCGGCGCGGTCGAGGTTGCGGCCGAGCCTGCCGAAGCTAGCGAACGGGCCGGTGTTGCCACGGGAGGCGAGGATGCCCGCTCCAAGTTCGCGCAGGGGGGCGACGGCGCGAGAGACCTGGCCGGGACCGATCACCGCCTGCACGTCCGGCATGGCGGCGATCCGCCGCTGCCAGCGATCGAGGGCGGCGAGGCGGTTGGGATCGGTGATCGAGCCTTCGTCGGTGGTGGCGACGATCACGTAGGGGGCGTCGAAGCCCGGGGCGATCGTTCGCGAGATCAATTCGGCGTCGGCGCGGACGGGATCGTCGCTGGGGAGCTGGCTGAGGCTGAACGGGCCGGTCTTCAACGCGACCGCGGGGGCGGCCAGGAAGAGGACGACCACGCCGATCGCCGCCGCGACCGGCGCGGGGCGGCGCAGGGCGGCGCTGACCAGCGTCATCAGGCGCGAGCGGCCCTCATCGGGAGCCGGGCCGACCCGCCAGCGGTCGACGTTGGGGCCGAGCAGGACGAGCAGTGACGGGCCGGCCAGGGTGGCGACGAGGACGCTGAGCACGACGACCAGCGCCACCGTCGCCGCCAGGGAGGCGAGCAGCGCCCCGGGAACGATGAAGAAGGCGACCAGCATCGAGAGCAGCAGGGTGCTGCCGGCGAAGACCGTGGTGCGACCGGCGGTGCGGCGGGTCGCCCAGGCGGCGTCGATCGGCTCGGCCCCGCGGCCGAGCTCCTCGCGGAAGCGAGAGACCATCAGCAGCGCGTAGTCGACCCCGAGCGCCAGCCCCATCATCGTGCAGACGGTGAGCGCGAGGGCGTCGACGCTGGACCAGTTGGTGATGATCGAGAGCAGGCCGCGCGAGGTGAGCACCGTGACCCCGCCGAAGCCGAGCGGGATCGCGGCGGCGAGCGGCGAGCGGAAGACGATCAGCAGGACGATCAGCAGGATCGGGACCGCGATCAGCTCGCCGCGCTCGCTGGCCGCGATCGACTCGTCCTGGATCGCCCGGGAAAGCGTGGCGAAACCGGTCTGGGTGGCGCGGGCCGGTGGCCTGATCTCCTCCTCGAGGATCCGGTTCAGCTCTGGAACCGTCTCGTTGACCGCCTCGTCGATGCCGTCGTGGAAGTCGGCGATGATCAGCGCGCGGCGAGGCGACGGGCGGAGGCGCTGGACGGAGCCGCGGTCCCAGGGGGAGATCGTGGTGACGGCCGGGTCGCGGCGCAGCGTCCGGATCAGCGCCGGGCCCTGCCGGTCGAGGGCCGCGGGTGGCCCCTGCAGGAGGATCGCGAAGGGCGCGGTGTCGCCGAAGTGTTCGCGCAGCATCTGGTTGGCGCGCGAGGAGTCGGTGCCGGAGATGTCGAGCGAGCTCGGGCTGAGCTTCCCCTCGACGCTGAGGCCGAGGCCGCCGAATACGACGAAGAGGAGAGCCCCCACGACGAGCGCCCCGCGCGGATGGCGCAGCGTCAGCGGCGGGCGGGTTCCGTTGTCTCGGCCGCCCGTACGATCGCTCTTCCCCCTGCTCCTCCTCATCGACAGTGGTAGTTTGGCGACAGGGGGAACGGAGCGAGCTGAAAGATGCAGAAGACTCTGTTAAGCCTTTGAAAGAGAGATTGGCACTCGGCGTCTTGACGGCGTTGCTCCTCTTCGCGAGCGCGGCGAGCGCGGCGCTCGTGAAGGTGAACGGTCTGGTGCTGCAGGCCGACGGAGGATTCACGCCGAGGGAGCTGCCGCGCCGCGCTTTCTCGCCGATCGACTTCCGCGGGCACGCCGACATCGCGGCGACCAACGGCGGCGTCCCGGCGGCGCTGCAGCAGGCTGTGATCGACTTCGATCGCGACGGGCGGCTGAGCACGGGCGGGCTGGCCGTCTGCCCCCCGGGGGCGCTCGAAGAAGCGACCCCGCGAGAAGCTCGCGACAGGTGTCCGAACGCGATCGTCGGCGCCGGGCACGTGGCGGCGCTGGTCGCGCCGCCGGGGCAGCCGACGGTCCGGGCACGCTCCGCGCTGACGCTCTTCAACGGGCCTCGCCAGGAAGGCAAGCCGACCGTCGTCCTCCACGCTCGCATGACGGAGCCCGCGGTCCAGAACTTCGCCGTGGTGATACCGATCGAACGGCGCCGGGGCGACTTCGCCTACCGGGCCACCATCGATGTGCCGCCGATCGCCGGGGGGTTCGGCGCGCTCACCCACATCGACGTGAGGGTCGGCAAGCGCTACCGCTTCGGCGGAGTCGAGCGCAGCTACGCGTCGGCGCGCTGCTCCGACGGCATCCTCCATACCCACGGCCGCTTCAGCTTCGCCGACGGCACGATCATCGACGGCAGCATCGAAAAGGCCTGCAGCGTCCGGTAGGAGACCGGGATTCCTATACTTGGCGACCCGGGCCGTTAGCTCAACCGGCAGAGCAGGAGACTCTTAATCTCAAGGTTGAAGGTTCGAGTCCTTCACGGCCCACTTCTTTCCAGTAGCTCAGCCGGATCGTGATCAGCTCAGTTGTCCGCACCATCCGCCGCTGACCGCGTCCGCGCCCGGCTAGACGAAGGTAACCGTGCACGGCCCACCGAACTAGGGATCGACGTGAGTGACGATCCGACCTGGCTCATAGACTTCGTCCACCCTTCCTCGCCGGCGTGACGCAGACGCGCGAACATTCACGAATCGTCCCGCTTAGGCGTTCTTTTCGCTGTGCGGAGTTCTTCGCGGGAATCGGTCTCGTCCGCCTCTCTCTGGAGTGGACGGGCGGTGAGGTCTTGTTCGCCAACGACATTGAGCCGGTGAAGCGAGCGCTCTATGCCGCGAACTTTGGCGGCGACGAGTTCCGTCTTGAGGACGTGCGCAACGTCGATGGAGATGACGTCCCCGATGTAGAGGTCGCTACGGCTTCCTTCCCATGCACCGATCTTTCGCTTGCGGGGAACCGTGCGGGGCTTGCGGGTGAGCAATCCGGCATGTTCTGGGAGTTTGCTCGCGTCCTGCGCGAGATGGGAAACCGGCGACCCAAGATCGCTCTCTTGGAGAACGTGCCGAGCTTCGCCACGTCGCACGGCGGCTCGGACCTATGTGCAGCTGTCGGCGAGCTTTGCGATCTAGGTTATTCATGCGATCTCCTAGCTCTCAACGCGAGCGGATTCGTCCCCCAAAGTCGCTTGAGGCTTTTCATCCTGGCGGCGGAGAATCCGGCCGTCGCGCCTCGCAGGGCTGAGCCAAGTGAGCTGCGGCCTCCGTGGCTGATTCGATTCCGTGAAGATAATCAAAACCTCTCTTTCTGGACCGCTCCGATCGATGTTCCGCCGTCGACCGCTGGCACGTTGGCCGGAGTTGTCGAGAGGCTCCGCCCGACCGATGACAGATGGTGGGGGCAAGAGCGCGTAGAACGATTTTGCGCGTCCTTGTCTGGCGTTCAGACGACCAGACTTGCCGCATTGCAACGGGGCCGGAGACTCCGCTGGGCGACCGCTTATCGTCGCACTCGCCATGGTCGTGCGGTGTGGGAGATCAGGTCGGATGAGATCAGTGGTTGCCTCCGTACGGCTCGCGGAGGATCGTCGAAGCAGGCGCTGGTGCAGGCTGGCCGCGATTCACTACGAATCCGCTGGATGACGCCTCGCGAGTACGCGCGGCTCCAAGGAGTCCCCGACAAATACAAGCTGGATGCGGTGTCGCCCAACCAAGCGCTGTTTGGGCTCGGTGATGCGGTCTGTGTCCCAGCGGTTGCTTGGGTGGTAAGGGAGGCGGTTTTGCCACTGCTCGCCCACTATGGCGAGACGGCGAAGACCATGGCTGCCGATGCCTGACAACGGCTCCGAAAACGCTGGCCCTCCGCAGGAGGTTCGTGCGATCCGCGATTGGATCGCCGCCGCATTCTCAGAGCTGGACGACCAGGGCCGTGAAGTCGGAGACGCTAGATTCGGCGTCTATGCCTTCTTCGACTACGACGGGGAGCCAATCTACGTAGGGCAGACGCGAGAGAGCTTGCGAACTCGTATCCGGCGCCATCTGACTAACCAACGCACGGATGCCGTCGCCATGAGCGTGCTCGATCCCTTCGAGGTTCTGGAGGTCGCTATGTGGCCGCTTTGGGAGCTGGAAGAAGCGGGTTTGTCTCAAATCGAGCGGACGAAGCGTCTGAACGATGCGGAGTTCACGGTGTTTCAACAGGTCCTCGCCGAATCGAGTTTCAGCGCCGTGCTGAATGAGAAGGACCCGCCGGCCGGCGATAGGACCGCGTTGCCGGAGTCGGTGCGCGCAAGGATTGTCCCCGATGACGTTTATGAATTGCGCAAGCACCCCGACACTCGCATCGCACGACGCGCAATGACCATCGCTGCACTTGCAAAGGTGATCGGAGAGAGGAGCGTGTCTAAGGGCCTGCGCCGCACCCTGCTTACCCAGGCACGTCGTCTGGAGGCCCTCGCGCGGGGACGACACGACGAGGTTGCCGGCGAGCCCCCTGTCGAGGAGCCGGGGGAGGAGACCGGTGAGGAAGCCGCTCTTGGTGACGAGGATTAGGCTGATGGATAGATGGCCGACACCTATCCGCCTGAGGTACGTAGCCGCGTAATGGCCCGAGTGAAGGGTCGGGATACCGGCCCCGAGCTTGCCCTGCGTCGTGCTTTGTTCCAACTTGGTATCCGTGGATGGCGATGCCATCGGAAAAATCTGCCCGGCAAACCGGACATCGCCTTTGGGCGAGTTCGACTCGCGGTGTTTGTCGATGGCGGCTTTTGGCACGGTCACCCCACCAAGTGGTGGCGGGGCCGTAGCGGTCCTTACTGGGATCGCAAGATCAGTCGGAACATTGCTCGCGATCGAACGGCAAACGCAGAGCTCAGTCAGCTCGGATGGAGGGTGCTGCGCCTATGGGACTTTGAGGTCAAGGCCGATCCAGAGGCTGCCGCGCGGCGAGTGGCGAGCGAGCTGGCCGATCTTGGGCATTCACAGCGCCCCGGTCACACTCAGGCGTAGAGCAGGCAAGGCGCTCGTCGCCGTATAGAGCGTATCCAGCCTGTCCCACCTGACATTCACGGCCCACTCGACGCTCTGCGCCCCGCCGGGCGTAGCTTATTCGGCGAACTGAGCGCCGCCGCCTGCCGCGAGCCCGCCGAGCGGGTTTTCAAGCGCTTCTTTGCCCGTCCCCTGTTGCGACCTGGCGACTTCCTGCTTCTGCTTTTCGAACTGCTTCCCTCGCTGGCGGTAGCCGGCTAGCTGGGCGGCGATTGCTTCCTTTTCTTTCAGGGAGGGAACGTACCCGAGCGCTCGCCTCCTCGCCTTGTCGCCCCCGGCGAAGTCCCCGGCGAAGTAATCGTAGAAGGCCAGCGTGCTCAGGGAAGAGGCGCTGGGCTGCGCTTCGGCGACGATTTGCTGAGCCTTCGCAGCCTGCTTGAGGGTCGTCACGATTTCTTCGACGCTGGCGGTGGTTTCGGCGAGGCTGAAGAACATTCTGGCGACGAGCGTCGCGCCCGAAGGACTGGGAGAGTCCACCTGCTTCAGGTAGCGGTCCCAGGCCTGGCTGGCCTGTTCGAACTCGGCGCGCCCCTCCGGCGTGATCACCGTTCTGCCGGTGGTGGGATCGGTTTCGGCCAGCGCGTTGCCGGCGCCGATCCGGGTCCGGGTCAGGGCGAGCAGCAGCGCCTCGTCGTCCGGTTTTACCCGCAACCCGCGTTCGATGTTCTCGGCCTGGTCGTCGAGGACGGCGCTGCCGCTGGTCGAGCTCGTGTTGTTGAACAGGTCGGCGACGCTGAACGGGCCGACGACGAGGAAGAGGCTGGCGCCCATCAGCAGCGCCAGGATCGCGTAGACGACCCGGATGACGTGTCTCCGCCGCCCACGGGTGTCGAAGACCATCCGTCGCTCGCCGCTCTGCGCCAACTTCAATCACCGCTCCTGAGTTGAGGGCTTGGCAAAACCTCCCGCCGCCCCCGGCCTGCCGAAGGCGCGAGCAATCAAGATACTCAACTCATACAGAACGAGCAGCGGGACCATCTCGATCAACATCGAGACCGGATCGACGCCCGGCAGCGCAGCGGCGAGGACGGCGATCGCGAGATAGGCGTAGCGGCGGTTGGCGGCGAGCTGCTCGACCTTGACGATCCCGAGCCGGGTCACGGCCAGGATCGCCAGCGGCAGCTGGAAGACGAGCCCTCCCGCCAACATCGTCGTCGAGAAGAAGCTGTAGTAGTCGCGGGCGCGGACCTGGATGTTGAACTGGCTGTCGTTGAAGTCGAGCAGGAACTTGACGGCCGCGGGCATGACGACGAAGTAGGCGAAGGCGATGCCGGCCAGGAAGAGGATCGGGGCGAGGAGGAGGACCGGCAGGACGACGCGCCGCTCTCTTTCGCTGAAGGCGGGCAGGACGTAGGCGTAGGCCTGGTAGAGGAAGATCGGCAGGGAGAGGATCAGGGCCCCGTACGTGGAGACGGTGACGGTCGTCGTGAAGGGCTCGGTGACGCCGAAGGTGAGTAGTTTCTCGTGATCGCCGGGGAGGGGGCCGGAGGCGATTTCCAGCAGTAGGTGGTTCTGCCAGAAGCAGAGCGCCAGGGCGATGCCGAAGACGACCATGCAGAGGACTATGCGGGTGCGCAGCTCGTCCAGATGCTCGACGAGGGTGAGCCGATCCTCGTGGGAAACCGCCCTGACCCGGGCCATCGCCGCGGCCCTCAGTTGCGGTCGTGGGCGATCTGCTCGCCCTCGGCGCCCTCTTCGGCGGGCGGCTTCGGGGGCTCGACCTCGGCGCGCGACTCGTCGGGCTCGCTGCGATCGCCGCTGACCGAGCCGCGGAACTCCCGGATGCCCCGGCCGAGGGATCGACCCAGCTCCGGCAGGCGCTTGGGCCCGAACACGACGAGGGCGATGATCAGGACGATCGCAAGCTCGAGTGGCCCGACGTTCGGCATCGACCCATGGTAACGGCCTCCCAGCGCGGTCGGACCACGGCGAATTGGAGATGCCGTCTACCCGCTAATTGGGTTTTCTCGATCAGCTACGGAAAAGTCCGGATGGAGACCCCCGTTCGTGGGTTCGATAGTGCAGATATGAGAGATGCGCCCGCCAGCAACGCGAAAATCGCCACCGGGCTCCACGTCTGTCCGCAGTGCGCTTCGCGGCTGATGCAACCGACCTGCTGGGAGCAGGCGGGGGATCGGGGGCGCTGGTGGCTGTGGCGGCGCTGCCCCGAGCGCGGGTGGAGCGCAGAGGGCGTAA
>Ga0184618_10000353_pt1 | contig 10547 bp, 7 predicted proteins | sample PLM0_30_b1_FD_133159 | JGI IMG/M metagenome (GOLD analysis project Ga0184618, IMG submission 133159) | Groundwater sediment microbial communities from an aquifer in East River, Colorado, USA - PLM0_30_b1 | ecosystem: Environmental > Terrestrial > Soil > Riparian zone | place: USA: East River...
CGCGACCCGGCGGGGGGACGTGGATTGCGGGCAGCAGGCCAGCCGCGGCCGGACGTCGATCATGAATCCCAACCCGAGAAGCGCCGAGCAAGAGCCGTGTTTCATGGTGCTCTGGACGAACGCGCTCGGCCCGCAACGGACCCTCGACGAGATCCAGATGGTCGACGTGCTGGCGGTAGAAGCATACCCGCACCCGGGTATCACGCCGCCGGAATTCACGGGCAGCCCGTGCGCAACCATCATGCTGTGGATGAAGCACAGCGGGCCCGTGACGGCGCGCCCCTAGCGGAGGGTGGTTACCTGCGGTCACCCAACCACAATAGGGCGTCGATGATTAGCTGATCCTGAATGGTGTTGTGCAGGGTGTATGACAACGTCCGGTTCGTCGCGTCGTACTTGTGCTCGTAGTCGATGTCGTTGTGACCCATGTTGAGGTAGATCATCTTGAAGTTCCTGTTGGTCCACACGACGGGATAGTAGCCACTGTGCCAGATCTCGTGCGGTTTCGGCCCGGTGCCCAGCGGAAAGCTGGTCGAGTCGATCGCGAGCAGTATATCGATGTCCGGATTCTGTCGCAGGTCTTTTTCCCACCGGTACCACTCACTGGGCGAAGACTTGAAGGTCGCGGGCAGATGCCGAGTCGCCGGGTGGGTGCGGTCTTCGACGCGAAGCACGGCCGACGTCGGTCGCCACGTGTTACTCACGTAGGATCCCGAGCCGAGAAATGTGTTGTGGTACCAGTCCCAGTTTGCCGGATACGCTGAGGGCGTCAACGCAAACCCGGCAAAATGAAAGCCCATCCACGCGCCGCCACGCTCCATGTACGCTTGAAACGCCGCTCGTTGTGCGGGTTTCTCAGGACGCGTATCCAGAAACACCACGACCTGATACGCCGAAAGAAAGTCAGCATTCAGGTTGTCCCAGTTGGATGTGGTGTCGAAACGGAACCCGTATTTCGCCGCCGTCTCCGGAAACCATCGCTCGGCTTCATGCAGAAAGGTGATATGCGCCGGATCCTCTTTGCCGGTGAAGAACCCGATCACACTAAACTTTGGCCCGGTCCGCTTCCTCACGATGGCCCGCGCCGGCGCGCCCTCGTGCCCCCGAACCTTGAGCGGTAACACGATCAGGTCGTAGTCACCCGCTTGCACGGGACGCAAGTCCAGCCCCTCCACGATGGGAATCCCTTTCCCGAGCAGAATCTGGTGCGTGCGCGGCGCCGGCGCGCCGAATTGCTCTGCCGAGATGTAGTCCACGCCGACCAGCACGACGCCGGCGTCGGCGAGGAGCTGCGCCGCACCCGGCGCGATGTACGCGAAGTCCTTATGAAACGCGGAGTCCATCCAAGCGCGGAGCGTGCTGCGCGTCCGGAACAGGACTCGCTTCGCGCCCCGCCAGTCGTGCCGGTTCAGCTCCGCAGCGTCGATAGCTTGTACGCTGTCGGGGATATCGATCACCCGCGCGGTGCCGATCAGCGGGTCCAGCGCCACCTGGTCAATCGGCGCGCCACCCGCGACGAAATGCATCGGGGCGTCGATATGCGTCCCACTGTGCGCGCCCATCGAGTAGACCGACAGCGTCAGCTTGTCGCCTTTCCGCATGTCCTTGAGAAAATCGAACTTCAGCGGCGCGTCGCCCTCATACACGGGAGTCCGCGCCGGATCGAGCGTCGCCGTCACATCGATCCACCCCGCAGCGCTCAGGTCACGGGTCCCCTGGTCGCGCGGGGCACACCCCACGATGAGACTGAGCAACAGCGTGAAACCCAACCCCGCCACGCCGATGATCGTCTCGGCCACGGTCCACGTCTTCAGCGTCTGTTGCACAGTCATGTTGAAGAACTCCTTGATGAGCCAGAACCCCGAGTCATTCACGTGTGAGAGCACCAACGAGCCTGCGCCCGTCGCGAGGACCAACAGCTCAGCGTGGGTCCCCGGTGTCAGCGCCGCGATGGGGGCGACTATCCCGGCGCTCGTCGTCATCGCCACGGTCGCCGAGCCGGTAGCCACACGGATCAGCGCCGCCACAGTCCAGGCGAGCAGGAGCGGCGAGGCGTGCGATCCCAGTGCCACGTCCGCAATTGCTTGCCCTACGCCGCTCTCGACAAGCACGCGGTTGAACCCGCCGCCGGCGCCGATCACCAGGAGAATCGCGGCGGTCGGGCCGAGGCAGTCGTTTGCGAACTTGAGGATCTGATCTCGGGTGAAGTGCTGCCTGTATCCGAGCGACCAAAAGGAAAACAGCAGCGCCAGGAGCAGCGCCACGATCGGACCACCGACGACATCGAGCGTCGCGCGCACCGGACTCATTGGCGCGAGCAGGAGATCGGCCGCGCTTGCGCATAGCATCAGGATCACCGGGAGCAGCACGGTGAACAGCGATATCCCGAAGCTCGGCATTCCCAGCGCGATGCCGCCTTTGCCGCCGCCCGTAAACTGGGCCGCGATTGGATTCTCCGCGGGAAGTTGGATCCGCGGCGCAATCCACGAGGCAAAGATCGGGCCCGCGAGCGCCGCCGTCGGCAACCCAACCAGGAGGGCGTACGCGATCGTGCGCCCGATGTCGGCCTTGTAAGCGACGACCGCCAGCATCGCCGCCGGATGCGGCGGCACCATCCCATGCACCACCGACAGCCCCGCCACCAGCGGAATGCCGATCTTCACGAGGGAGAGTCCGGAACGACGCCCAATCGTGAACACCAGCGGGATCAGCAGTACGAAACCGACCTGAAAGAAGACCGGAATGCCCACGATGAACCCGACGAACATGATCGCCCAATGGACTTGGTTTTCGCCGAACCGCGCGATGAGCGTATTAGCGATGCGCGAAGCCGCGCCGGACTCCGCCATCATCTTGCCGAGCATCGTGCCGAGGGCGACCACGATTGCAATGAACCCCAGGACCGCGCCGACGCCGTCCTGGAGCGCCTTCACGACGCCACCAAACGGCATGCCAGCGGCAATTCCCAGGGCGAGGGACACGGCGATCAACGCGATGAAGGGATGCAGCTTGAAGCGTGCGATCAGAACGATCAGCGACATGACCGAAGCGAACGCCAGGAGCAGCAGCCGGGTGTTCGAGCTCATGCCGAGCGTGCCACCAGATCGCCGACAATCGTGTCCGGGGTTTCGCGGATGTCGCACACCCACGCACGCTCGTCGGGCGACGGCTCCTCCAGAATCGCGAGCTGGCTCTCGAGCAGCGCTGGCGGCATGAAATGCCCGTGACGGACGGCCATGCGCTCCGCGAGTAGCCCGCGACTCCCTGCGAGATACACAAAGCGCACGTCCGCTGACCCAACGGACCGCAGCAGGTCACGATAGATCCGCTTGAGCGCCGAGCACGAGACGACGAGACCGATTCCGGCGCGCTTCGCGTCGCCGAGCCGGTCCGCGATCCTGTTCAGCCAACCGCGGCGGTTGTCGTCCGTCAGCGGGATCCCAGCTGCCATGCGCTTCACGTTGTCAGGGGGGTGCAGGGCATCACCTTCGACGAACTCGACGCCGAGCTCACGAGCGAGCCGCGCTCCGATCGTGGTCTTCCCGGAGCCGCAGACGCCCATCATCACGTAGAGCCCACTGTGCGCAGCGCGCATGAAGTGGCCCCAATCCTATACCACCGACCGATTCGGGGCTATTCTGCTGGCTACGGAACCATACAGGGAGCGGCAGCAATGCAACTGGCGATGATCGGGTTGGGCCGGATGGGCGGCAACATGGTGCGGCGACTGGTCCAGGGCGGGCACGAGGTGATTGTGTACGACTCGAGCGCCGACGCGGTCAAGGGGCACGCCACCAAGGGAGTCAACGCGGCGAAGGATCTCGCCGATGTCGCTCGGCTACTGACGCCGCCTCGAGTCGTCTGGGTGATGGTGCCGGCCGGGGCACCGGTCGAGACCACCCTCGGGCAGCTCGTGCCGCATCTCACCCCCGGAGACATCGTCATCGACGGCGGCAACTCGAACTTCTCGGACTCGCTGCGCCGCGCGGAGGCGCTCAAGGAAAAGGGGATCGAGTTCGTGGACGTCGGAACCAGCGGCGGGGTCTGGGGCCTCACACTCGGCTACTGCCTCATGATCGGTGCGTCGCCGGCCGCGTTCCAGTACTGCGAGCCGATCTTTACGACTCTCGCACCGCCCGAGGGCTACGCCCACGTGGGCCCTAGCGGCGCCGGCCACTACGTCAAGATGGTGCACAATGGGATCGAGTACGGATTGCTCCAGGCATATGCCGAGGGCTACGAGATCCTGCACGCCTCGAAGGATTTCAAGCTGCAGTTGGGCCAGATCGCGAAGCTCTGGAACCACGGCAGCGTGGTGCGCTCGTGGCTGAACGAGCTGGCGGAGCGGGCGTTCTCCCGTGACGACCAGCTCGGCGCCATCCGGGGCTACGTGGAGGACTCGGGGGAGGGACGCTGGACAGTGGAAGAAGCGATGCGCCTCGACGTACCGGCGCCGGTCATCACATTGTCGCTGCTCGCGCGGCTCCGCTCGCGTCAGGAGGAGTCCTTCGGTGCGAAGGTGATCGCGGCGTTGCGGAACGAGTTCGGGGGGCACGCCGTGCAAACCAAGTGAGTGGGTTGGTCTAACTGATCCCCGCGGAGCTGTCGGGTCTGCAGTCGAACGCCGACCCCGAGGCACGCGAGCGGGGCTGGAAGAGGTTCCTGGAAACGCATAGTCGACTCTTGCTGCACACGGCCCGAGCCGTGGGCCGCGACTATGACGCCACGATGGACGCGTATGCCTACGTGTTGGACCAGCTCCGTCGGGATGACTTCCGCCGGCTGCGGGGCTACGTGGCGGATGGTCGCACCAAGTTCACAACATGGCTGGTCGTCGTGGCCCGGCGAGTGTGCCTGGACCACTTGCGGCAGCGCTATGGGCGGCCGCAGGAATCCGAGTCTCCGGATCGCGAAGCCCGTGCCTCCCGGCGGTTCACCATTGCCGCGGACGCATCTGGGAATTCAGCGTTGACACCGCACCAGAGGAACAACTCCGGGGCAGCGTCGCTCCGCGGCGCTGGCCGTCTACAACGCGATCTACCTGGCGACCTCGGATGGCGCCGCCGTCCGCTATCTGATCGCCGGCGACCAGCCGGCGTGGAAGCCGCATCCATAAAGCGTGACTTCCCGACCTAACGCCTCAAAGAGATAAGGGCTATGCTACCAGTCGCGCCAAGCGCCGATACCGCAGGCGCGGCGCACGGAGAATTCCTCGACCGTGGAGGTCGGACCATGGGTCTTCCCAAGCTGCGAATCCCCGCATCGATCGCGCTCGCCACGAGCCTCGTCACCGCAATGACCGTCGCCTGCACCGATTCTGGTCCCGTCGCGCCGAACAGGGCACTCGTCGACGATGTGCGCGCATCCAGTCTGGCGCAGGCATCGGGAGTGTCCGACAACCTCACGATACCGGTCACGTTCACCATCCCCGGAGGCACCTGCGGGCTCACGACGACCGTCACCGGCAACGGGGTCTTCGACATTGTGACTCGATCGACGCAGAGCGGCAACGGCGCCTGGCACGTCAGCTTCAGCTGGAACGCGCACGGGACCGCCACGGGTGCGGACGGATCGAGCTACAGGTTCAACTATGCGATCAATGCGAAGTCGGTTGACCCAACCGGTCCGGACGACCTGGTGACGATCGTGCTTGTCGACCACTTCAATCTGCTCGGCCAGGGGAAGACGCCGGACCTCAAGGTCTACCTGCACGGCACATTCGAACTCCCCGCCTTCACGCCGATCGGCGACGCCGTGATTCGCGGGCCAGGTATCTCCTGCGACCCGATTTGAGGCCGATGAGTTCCTGCTTCTCTTGATTCACTCGGCGGCGTGCCGCTGATCGGCACGCCGCTGTCGCATCGCGACCGGGGGGACGATGCGCGCAAGAGCGTGTGCATACTTCGCCGTCGGGACGTTGCTCTCACTTCTCAGCGCGTGCGACGACGTCCAACCGGACCGCCTCACGGCTGTACCGGCCCCTTCCGCCGCGAGGGTGGATGGACTGGACGCCGAGCTCCGGGCGTATCTAGCCACCCTCGGATTCACCGGCCGCGTCGGAGCGACGCTCGAGGCGCGCCTGGGGCGCCCGGTCGACCACCGACTGGCCGACATCGGACGCATGCTCTGGTTCGACCCGATCACAGGGCTCAACGACGACAACTCGTGTGGCGGATGCCACTCGCCGACGAATGGCTTTGGCGACACACAGTCGATCGCCATCGGCATCGACAACAACCGGATCGTGGGCCCAGGGCGTCGTGGGCCGCGGAACCAACGCCGCACGCCGATGGCGATCAACTCGGCGTTCTTTCCGACGCTGATGTGGAACTCGCGCTTTCGGGCGTTGTCTGGCGATCCCTTCAACGCTAGCGCCGGCCTTCAGTTTCCCCCGCCGGAAGGCGGCACGCTCTCCTACCTCCCGCACCTGCTAACGGCGCAGGCGTTCATCCCGACGACCGAGCGCGTGGAGGCGGCGGGCTTCGTGTTTCCGGGCGACAACGACGACATCCGTCGCGCAGTAGTGCGGCGCGTCAACGCGAGCAGCGCCTACCGCCACCTGTTCGGAGCGAGCTTCGCCGAGGTGCGGCGCGGCGCCCCACTCACCTACGATCACTTCGCGGCCGCGATCGCCGAGTTCGAGTTCACGCAGGTGTTCGCCGACGCCCCGATCGACCGCTACGCTCGCGGAGAAGCGAAGGCGCTCTCCGATGGCCAGAAGAATGGTGCGGTGCTCTTCTTCGGCCGAGCTGGGTGCGTCGCGTGCCATCAGGTCTCGGGTCGCTCCAACGAGATGTTCAGCGACTTCCGTGAGCACGTGATCGGGGTCCCGCAGGTCGCGCCGTCGGTCGGCAACGTGCCGTTCGACGGACCCGGCGCGAACGAGGACTTCGGGCTGGAGCAGGTCACAGGTTCCCCAGCGGACCGCTATGCGTTCCGCACGTCGCCGCTGCGCAACGTCGCCCTCCAAGCTTCGTTCATGCACAACGGCGCCTTCGTCCGACTGGAGGACGCGTTCCGCCACCACCTGGACGCAGCCGCGTCGGCGCACAGCTACACCCCCCGCGACCTCGCGCCAGACCTCCAAGGTCCGGTCGCGCCGATCACACCCGTGCTCGATCGCCTCGACCCTCTGCTGCGAACCCCGGTTGCGCTGTCCGACGCCGAGGTCGCCGACCTCGTCGACTTCGTGCGCAACGGTCTCCTCGATCCGGGCGCCCGGCCCGAGCGCTTGAGGCATCTCGTCCCGAAAAGGCTCCCTAGCGGGAGGACCCCGTTCACGTTCCAGTTCCCATGAGACGGAAGCGTGTGTTTTGGTTCGTTCTCGGTCTATGGACGACAACGGCGTGTGTCCGCCATTTCACTCCCGTCGTCACGCCCCAGAAGATCCCACCGGTCTCGCCGCGGATACGGGCCCGCGCACTCCTCCTCATTACACCGTCCTTCGAGGGGTACCTGTCCCGGGAGAAGAAGAACGGCATTCAGCAGGTGTTTCACTACGGTGAAGCGGGCGCCAAGGCGCTGTCCGCGTTTGTCACCGAGTCGTTTACGGTCGTCGAGATCAGGCGTGTTGCAGCCGCGGACGTGCAACCGCTGATTGCTGGCCCGGCCGACACGTCAGTCGCAGACATCCTGCTTGTGCCCTCCTTTGAAAGCGCCGGCTCCCGCGGCCCCGGCGAAGCGGCGCACGATCTCCCCGGCCGGCTCGACCGCGTGAATCCCCGCGACACTTTTGCCCGCCTGCCAGTAGTCCTTCGAGGTCTTCTCTCCCGCGCCGCCCGCGAGCGAGGCACGCTTGAGCTGCCACGCCGAGCGCAGCGCATAGATCGTCCGCATCCAATGCTTGGTCTTGCGTCCGCGCAGGAGCCACCGCGCGATCGGGCCGGCCTTCGTGCCGATCCGCTCGACATAGGGCGTGCGAATCACTGACAGCGGCACGCCGGTGACGCGTTCGGTGAGAACGATGTCGGCCTCGCTTGCCTGGACGATCGCCTGCTTGTAGTCAGCGTGCGCGCCGCACTCGTTCGTGGCGATGAACCGCGTGCCGAGCTGCGCCCCGGCGTAGCCCATCCGCAAGGCTCGGGCGAAGCCCGCTTCGTCGCCGATGCCGCCGGCGCAGACGACGGGCACGCCGAACCCCGCGAGCTCCTCGTAGAGTGCCTGCGCGCTGCGCGGTCCCGCGTGGCCGCCCGCGCGATCGTTCACCGCGATGAGCCCGTTCACGCCTCCCGCCAATCCCTTCTCGGCCCATCTCCGCTCCGTCACGTCGTGGTAAACGATTCCGCCGACGGGGGCGACGCGATCCGCCACCCAGCGCGGGTTGCCGAGCGAGGTGACGAAGAAGCGCACGCCCTCCTCGATCGCGATGTCGACATAACGGCGCATGCGCTCGAGATAGAACTTCGAGCTCCGCTCGATCAGCACGTTCATGCCGATCGGTTTTCCGGTCGTGCGCCGGATGAGCCGCAGCCCTTCCCGCAGGTCTTGCCCGTACACGTAAATCATCGACAGCGGCTGCACGACGCCGATGCCGCCGGCCGCCGAGACGGCCGCGACGAGCTCGGCGTTGGAGCAGGGGTACATCGCGCCGCAAATCAGCGGCACCTCGATGCCGAGCTGCCGCGTGAGGGGCGTATCGAGCAGACTCATCGAGGCGGGATGAGTCGCAGCCGCCAACGGGCGGTGGCATGCGCGACGACGTCACCCTGGGCATCGGTGATCGTGACAGGGGCTTCATACTCCCGTTCTGCGGTCACGTCGAGGCCGCTCACCCGGCACTCGGCCGTCAACAAGCCGCGCGCCTTCTTCAAATAGGAGATCGAGAAGGCGGTCATGATGCCCTGGACCCCCGCCGGAAGACTCACCAGGACGGCGAGTCCGCTCGCCATTTCCGCGAGGTTCGCTAGTGCCATCGCATGGACCGACGCGAGGTGATTGCGCACGCGCCGGCGGTCGCGCAGCGTCACGCGGCACCAGCCGGGCTCGAGCTCCGCCACGCGGGCGCCGATCGTCCCAGAGTACGGAGTCATCCAGCCTACAAGAAGACTGAAGAGCGTTCTGCCGCCGGGAAGCCTGGAAAGCCGGCGCCAGGAGGCGCGCAGTCGTTCGCCGGGTGCGGACAGGGAAGGGGGCACGGGATCGAATGTAATCGGTAGTTAAGTTGTCTCCACATGACGCAGATCGCTTTCACTGGTGTCGGCGTGGATTTCGGCGCCACCAAACTCTTCTCCGACGTTTCCTTCACCGTCGCCCCCGGCGAACGCTGGGGCATCGTGGGCCGGAACGGCAGCGGCAAGACGACCCTCTTCCGGCTGCTGACGGGCGATCTCGAGCCGACGCGCGGGAGCATCGCGCGCGCGCCCCGACTCCGGGTATCGCTGCTCGAGCAGCACCGCGACTACGGCGGCGCGACGACGGTGTGGGAGGCCGCGGCCGGAGAGCTGGCCGAGCTGCTGGCGCTGGAAAAATCGCTGGTGGAGCAGGCCGCGAATCTCGCCCACGACTCCTCGCCCCGTGCGCTCGCGCAGTACGGCGAAGACCTGGAGCGCTTCGAGCGCGAGGGCGGCTACGCCGTCACGGCGCGCATCGACGCGGTGTTGCACGGCCTCGAGTTCGATCCCGCCGAGGCGCGCGTCACGCCGCTCTCGGCGCTGAGCGGCGGCGAGCTCGGCCGCCTCGGCCTGGCCCGCCAGCTCATGTCGACCGCCGCCGTCCTGCTGCTCGACGAGCCGACGAATCACCTGGATCTCGAGACGACGCAGTGGCTCGAGCAATACCTCGCCGGAAGTGATCGAACCGTGCTGCTCGTGAGCCATGACCGCGCATTTCTCGCCGCCACAGTGGATCACGTGTTGCATCTGGAAGGCGGCACCGCTACCCCGTACTCAGCCGGCTACACCGACTTTGTCGCCCAGCGCGCCGAGCGCCGGCTCGCGCAGCAGCGGGCGTACGAGCAGCAACAACGCACCATCGCGCACGAGAAGGACTACATCGCGCGTAACATTGCGGGACAAAACACCAAACAGGCCAAGGGCAGGCGCAAACGCCTCGACCGGCTGCCGCGGCTCAGCCCGGTTATCGGGGCGGCAGGGACGATGGCGCTGCGGTTCGAGGTGGCCGACCGCGGCGGCGACCAAGTCGTCAGTGCAAAGAATGTGAAGGTGGCCGTCGGCGCGCGCACGCTGGTGGAGCGGTTCAACGGAACGCTGGAGCGCACCGGCGTGCTGGGGATCATCGGACGCAACGGGTCGGGAAAGTCCACGCTGCTCCGGGCGCTTGTGGGTCAGCATCCGGCGGGCGGCGAACTGCGGCTCGGCGCCTCGATCAAGACCGGCTACTATCGGCAGGATATGTCGCAGGTGCCGCTCGACAAGACGCTGTACGATGTGATCGCCGCGCTGCGCCCGAAGTGGGAGCGCGGTCCAATCCAGGGGCACCTCGGGCGCTTCGGGTTCTCGGGCCAGGAGGTGCTGCGCCGCGCCGACTCGCTGTCGGGCGGCGAGCGCGCCCGTCTCGCCCTGGCGATCCTGATGCTGTCGGGCGCCAAC
>Ga0184618_10000356_pt1 | contig 10528 bp, 10 predicted proteins | sample PLM0_30_b1_FD_133159 | JGI IMG/M metagenome (GOLD analysis project Ga0184618, IMG submission 133159) | Groundwater sediment microbial communities from an aquifer in East River, Colorado, USA - PLM0_30_b1 | ecosystem: Environmental > Terrestrial > Soil > Riparian zone | place: USA: East River...
AGGCACACCCGGCGCTCGGCTCCGGCCCGGGAACCTACGAGCAGTACTGGAACAGTCACCGGCCGATCCGGCACAAGGTCCGGGACGCACACAACCTCTATCTGGAGGTTCTGGGCGAGCTCGGCCCTCTCGGCCTTCTGCTCCTTCTCATAGCCCTCGGCGCGCCTCTCCTTGCCGGCTTCGCCGCACGCGGCCACCCGCTCGTCCCGGCGGCGCTCGCGGCGTATCTGGCCTACGTCGCCCACGCGGCTGTGGACTGGGACTGGGAGATGGCAGCCGTCACGCTCGTCGCGCTCTCCTGCGGAGCTGCGCTCCTTGCCGTCGCGGACGACCGCGAGGGGCCGCCGCTGCTGTCGATTCCGATCCGGGCCGCCGGAACGGCTATCGCACTGCTCCTCGTGGCCCTCGCCTTCGTCGGCTTGGTGGGCTCGAGCGCGCTCGGAGCAAGCGACCGCGCCCTGACCAAGGGCCGCTACGGGGAGGCGCGCTCCCAGGCGCGAAAGGCGGCGAGCTGGTGGCGCTGGTCGCCCGACCCATGGCGCCAGCTCGGAGACACCCAGGCCGCCCAGGGAGACTCCGTCGGCGCTCAGAAGAGCTACCGGAAGGCGATCTCGAAGAGCCGGCGCGACTGGATGCTCTGGTACGACCTCTCGACGGTCAGCGACGGGCCCGCGGCCGAGCGCGCGCTCAGCGAGGCCGCGCGCCTCAATCCGTACTTCCGCTCCGACCTCGAAGGGACGAGCGATGTTTCGCGGTGACCCGCTGGCCAATCCAGAGCCGCTGATCAAGCGCGTCTACGCGTACGTCGCCTACCGGGTCGGAGACGGGCCCGACGCTGAGGACATCACGAGCGAGACCTTCGAGCGTGCCCTCCGCTACAAGAAGAGCTACGACTCGCGCAAGGGTGAGCCCGTTGCCTGGCTGATCGGGATCGCCCGGCGGTGCATCGAAGGCCGTCCGGCGACGCCCGAGCTCTCCAGCGAGCATCTCGAGGTCTCGGATCACCGTGACCTGGAGGACGACGCTCTCCGCCGCATTTCGCTTTCGGGAGCCGTGGGACGCCTCGAAGAGCGGGATCGCGAGCTGATCGCCCTTCGCTACGGCGCCGATCTCACCGCTCGCCAGATCGCTGAGGTGCAAGGAGCGAGGACGAATGCGATCGAGGTCGCCCTGCATCGCGCGCTCGGCCGGCTGAGGGCCACGCTGGAAGGAGAAGACGATTCTTCGACGCCTGTAAGGAAATCCCAGGCCGGGCGGTAGTAGGGGTGCAAGAACGAAATCGAACGCGGGGAGGATTCCGAGTAATGCGATCTTGGCGAAGTAAGCGAGAGAGCCGCGGTCTCGAGGCTGAGCTCAGGGCAAATCGCCCGGAGCCCAGCAGCGAGCTCGTGCATCGGCTCGAGGCGCGCGTGCGGGAGGACGGCCGCCACTCGCGGGCCGGCTCGTTCCGAGTCGCCTTCGCCGGTGCGCTTGCGGCCGGTGTTCTGACAGCGCTGGCTTCGGTCGGGGGGCTTGGCTATGCCGCGACCGGTGCTGGCCAGGCTGTGGAGAAGGCGAAGCGCGTCGTACACCAGCACGGCGTGACGACCGTCCACAAGTCGGCTGCGCGCGCTCAGTACGGCAAGCCGAAGGCGAAGAAGTGCCCGGCGGGCAGGAAGCGTGTCCGCGGGGTATGCAGGAAGGTCAAGAAGGCCAAGGGAGTCAACTTCCGAAGGCCGCCTTTCACCGGCTAGACCTGCGAGAGACGCACGAATTGAACGGGGCGGCCACGAGCCGCCCCGTTTTTCTTGAGGCACACTTAGGGGGGTCATGAGAAACAGGTGGCTAGTGGCATGCGGGGCGACGCTCGCGTTGAGCGCGGCGCTCGTCTTCGTCGTCGGTGCGGGCGCAGGGACCGCCCGAGGGCCAAAGCTCACGCTCTCCTGGCAGGCCCCGACGCCTGCCGACGGCACCGCATTCACGGTCTCAGCCGGTACACCGTTCAGCCTGGAGCTCGCAGCTTCCAGCTCGCGGCCTCAGCTCGTCCTGATTGCGAGCCGCAAGCTCCCGCCAGGCGCGACCTTTGCAGCGGCGTATGGCAAGCCGGGCCTCGCGACCTTCACCTGGACACCAACGGCGGCCCAGGTCGGCGAGTACGTGATCACGTTCACCGGCCAGACGCACGACCTGCCGCGTGCGCACGCCCACCCGCGCAGCTTCCTCGTCTACGTCCTGCCCTCTACCCCCGCGAAGGCGGGGGAGCCGTTCGCCCTCAACGGCCCCAACGGGCTCTCGCGATGGGCTTACGTCCTGCGCACCGTCGCCGCACGCACGCGGCCGAGCGCGAGCGCCGAGGTCATCACGCGCCTGCGGCCGCTGACCCCCGAGCACACGGACAACCTCGTGCTCGCCCTCAACGGCCAGATCAGCGAGAAGGGCCAGTACTGGGTTCGGGTCCGCCTGCCGATCCTTCCGAACGGATCCACCGGCTGGGTGCCTCGGAGCGCGCTGGACAGCTACAACAAGACATGGACACACCTCGTCATCGACCGCACGCTCTTCACCGCGACGCTCTACCGGAAAGGGGTGCCGATCTTCCGGACGAGGGTCGGGGTCGGCAAGCCGTATTGGCCGACTCCGGCGGGAGACTTCTACGTGCGGGAGCGGATCACTGGCTTCTCGGACTTGATCTACGGCCCGATCGCCTTCGGCACGAACGGGCGCTCGGCCGTTCTCACGGACTGGCCCGGTGGCGGCTTCGTCGGCATCCACGGCACCAACCAGCCCGAGATCCTCCCGGGCCGCGTCTCCCACGGGTGTGTGCGGATGCCGAACTTCGCGATCAGGCGCCTTGCCCGGTTGATGTCGCTTGGAACTCCTGTCACGATTAGCTAGAGGGGTTCCGGCAAACGTCCAGAACCCACGCTAGTGTTCCGGCCGGGCTTCGGCCCGGGGTAAACGATGATGACCTCCTGGTACGCATTGACACTGCGGCGTGGTGCGCTTGTCGCCGTTCTCGCGGCTTCCCTAGCCGTGCTTCTGCCGACGGCTGCTAGCCCGGCGAAGAAAGACGCCGTGGTCTCGTGGATCGCGTCGACTCCGTCTGAAGGCGCCGTTCTCGGTGTCGCCGCCAAGACACAGCTCTCCGTGCAGATCGCGGCGAACGCGCCCACGCCGGCCACCACGGTTCGGATCACGCCAACCTCGGGCTCACCGCAGGGCGCCACGCTCCGCACCACAGATGGAAATCCCGCCAAGGCGATCTTCCACTGGACGCCGACCGCCGCCCAGGTGGGCAAGTTCAAGGTCACCTTCACGGCTGCGGCAGGTGTGCCGCTCGTGAGCGCGCAGCGAACGATCGTGATCCGGGTCGGCAGGCCGAACCACCCGCCGCCGGGCGTGTGGTCGCCCGCGGGCGTCTACCCGAAGCAGTTCCTGCTCAGCGACAGGGCCAATGAGACTTACAAGTGGGCTTTCGTGCGGCACCGCACAGTCGCCCGCTCGGGCCCGTCGCGCCGCGCCCGCAAGCTCTCGACGATCACCTTCCGCACGCCGGAGCTCTACCGGAACGCGATCCAGGTGTTGGGCGGCGTCCAGTACCGCAACCAGGACACCTGGGTGCGGATCCGCCTTTCCATGCTCCCGAACAGCACCACCGGCTGGGTGCGCCGCGGTTCACTCGGCCCGTTCCAGAAGGTTCACACGCGGCTCTTCATCCACCAAGGGTCGCTCCGGGCCACGCTCTACCGCTACGGGAAGCCGATCTTCAGGACGATCGTCGGCGTCGGCCAGTCGCGCTACCCGACCCCGCGTGGCGAGTTCTACATACGCGAGAAGCTCTCGGGTTACTACGCCCCGGCGTACGGGCCCCGCGCGTTCGGGCTGAACGCGCGCTCGGCCGTCCTCACGGACTGGCCCGGTGGGGGCTTCGTCGGCATCCACGGGACGAACCAGCCGGGGATCCTTCCGGGACGCGTGTCGCACGGCTGTGTGCGCATGCGCAACCCGGCCATCCTGCGCCTCTTCCGGCTGATGCCGATCGGCACGCCGGTCACGATCCGCTAGGCGCTTAGGCGGCCAGCTTTCCTTCGCGGTCGAGCCGCCAGAGCTCGACCTGAGGCGCCGCTTGCGGCGCCGACCTCAGGACCGCAGGCTTGCCTGCGTGTCCGTCTGAAAGGACCGGTCGATTCGTCGCGAGCTCAGCTCGACTGCGTCAAGCTGCTGACCGGTCGAGATGCCCCTCGCGGTCGAGCCGCCAGAGCTCGACGTACCCTCCGATCGGCCGGCCGTCGATCACGATTTGCGGGACGGTCCAGCCTCCGGTGAGATCGAACAGCTTCTGGCGGAACCGCGGGTCGTCGTCGAGGTTGATCTCCTCGTAGTCGAGTCCCTTGTCCTCGAGTAGCGCCTTCGCGCGCACGCAGTAGCCGCACCACCGCGTCGTGTACATCTGGATCACCGGCATCGGGCCGTCCGTTCCCGACAAGGCGCGGCTCTACACTTGAGCTGATGGCGGGACGCGGCTACAAGACCGAGGCCGTCGTCCTGCGCTCGCTTCGCTTCGGCGAAGCCGATCGCGTGCTTCATCTCTACACGTTAGAGCGCGGGCGAGTGGGCGCGGTGGCGAAGGGCGTCAGGCGCACGAAGTCCCGCTTCGGCGCTCGGCTCGAGCCGTTGAGCCACGTCGAGCTGATGCTCCACCAGGGCGGTGGCGAGCTCGGGACGGTTACCGGCGCGCAGCTCGTGCGTGCTCACAGCGCCGCGCGAGAGGACACGTATCGGCTCTCGGTCGGGCTCGTCGGGCTCGAGGCGATGCTCCGGCTCTTCACCGAGCAGGAACGAAATCCGCGCGCATTCGAGGCGCTGACTCGCTTCCTGGACGCGCTCGACTCGGCCGAGGTGCGAGCCGACGAGGCTCCGCTCGACCCGCTCGTCCTCTCGTTCCAGCTGAAGCTGCTCTGGCTCTCGGGATACCTGCCGCACCTGACGAGCTGCGCGGAGTGTGGGGCGGAGGGCCCGCTCGTCGGCTATTCGCCGCGGGCAGGGGGCGCGGTCTGCGAGCGGTGCGGCGCCGATTCGCTGCCTCTCTCGGCCGAGGGCATCCACGGGATCGAGGGACTGCTTGGAGTGCCGCTCGCCGACGCGGAGATCTCCAAGCGCGCCGCGCGCGAGGCGCTAGGCGTGATCACCTCGTCGTACGAGTTCCACGGAGGCTTCCGCCTGCGCACCGTGGCCTCGCGCGCCTAGTCCAACCCAGACATGGCCGGTGCCAGGCACCGGACGTGGCTCGATGGGCCACTGGCCGACGTTCCCGTCGAGTGCGATCCGTAGTGTTCGCCGGGTGAACTTCCAGGACATGATCGGCGCGCTCCAGGACTATTGGGCGAAACGGGGCGCAGTGATCATGCAGCCCTACCACACCGAGCTGGGCGCGGGGACGTCGAATCCGGCCACCTTCCTGCGCGTCCTCGATCCGAGCCTGAAGGAGTGGCGCGCGGCGTATGTCGAGCCCGTGATCCGCCCGAGCGATGGGCGCTACGCGGAGAACCCGTTTCGCTTCCAGCACTACTTCCAGTACCAGGTGATCCTCAAGCCCGCGCCCGACGACGTCCTCGACCAGTACTTCGGATCGCTCGACGCTCTCGGGATCGACCTCCGCAGGCACGACATCCGTCTTGTCGAGGACGACTGGGAGCAGCCGACCCTCGGAGCGTGGGGCCTCGGCTGGGAGGTCTGGTGCGACGGGATGGAGGTCACGCAGTTCACGTACTTCCAGCAGCTGGGCGGCATCGACCTCGAGGTGATCCCCGCCGAGATGACTTACGGTCTGGAACGGCTCGCGCTCTTTCTCCAGGACAAGAAGTCCGTGTTCGAGCTCGAGTGGGCGCCGGGCGTGACCTGGGGCGACGTGTACCGCGAGAACGAGCGCCAGTGGTCGCAGTACAACTACGAGGAGGCGCCCGTCGAGGTCCTGCAGCGGCGCTTCGACGAGCACGAGGCCGAGGCCGAGGAGCTGCTCGACAAGGAGTTGCCACTCCCCGCCTACGACCAGGTGCTGAAGTCGTCGCATGCGTTCAACCTGCTCGACTCGCGCGGCGCGGTCTCGGTCACCGAGCGCGCGGCGTACATCGGCCGCGTCCGCAAGCTCGCGCGCCGCTTCGCCCAGCTCTACGCGCCGCGACCGTGAGCATGTTCCCGTCTGGCTGCACGGAAACCAAGCAGTCCAAGGACGCAGGGAGGCCGCATACTCGACGTATGCGGCCGACTGAGGACGCCGGAATGCGCCGCGTTTCCGGGCGGGCAGGCGGACAAGCATGTTCGCGGTCGCGGCGCGTGGGTGGGAGCCGATGGCGACGCTCCTGATTGAGATCGGTTGCGAAGAGTTGCCCGCCTCGGCCTGCGTTCAAGGCGTGAGCCAGCTCCCGAAGTTGGCGGAAGATGCCTTGGGGTTTGCGCCGAGCCAGGTCTTGGCTACGCCCAGGAGGCTCATTGCCCTCTTCGAAGATATGCCGGAGCGCACTCAGGACCGGTGGATAAAGGGTCCGCCGGTCGCAATGACAGAGAAAGCCGCTGCGGGTTTTGCGAAGCGGCACGGCATTCGGGTCGAAGACCTTGAAGAGCGCGAGGGTTACCTAGGTGTCGAGAAGCCCGGTCAGCCGATGGCGGAAGTGCTCCCGGAGCAAATAGACGCAATCATCCGCGGTTTCCGGTTCTGGAAGTCGATGCGGTGGGATGAAAGCGGGCTTCGCTTCGCACGGCCTGTGCGCTGGAAGCTTGTGATGCTTGGCGATCTCAAGGTCATCGGCAGTACGTCCTACGGGCACAGATTCACGTCCGGAGCTGTCGACATTCCTTCTGCTGACGCATATATCGAGACGATGCGGTCGGTCGAGGTCGAGCCCGACCAGGACAAGCGACTCAACGCAATTACGCGGGCTCTCAGCGACTTCGGAGAATGGTCCGATCCGGGCAAGGTTCTGGGAGAGGTGGTCTACCTCGTCGAGAGTCCGTTGACCATTGAAGGCCGCTTCGACGAGCGCTACCTCCAGCTGCCGAGCCGGGTGATCGAGACGACGATTCAGACCCACGTGCGCGCGTTCCCGCTCGGCGAGAACCGCTTCGCGTTTGTGGCGAACGGCGGCGATCCGGAGACAGTTCGCGCAGGGGTCGAGAACGTCGTCGAGGGCCGACTCGAGGATGCATCGTTCACGTTTGAGCGCGACGTCAAGATTGGGCTCGACGCTCTCGCCGAGCGGCTCGGCTCGATCACGTTCTTCGCCGGCGGCGGCACGTACGCAGACAAGACGGCGCGCCTCGAGAAGCTCGTCGAGGCCCTGGGCGGCGGGGAGGCGGCACTCGAAGCCGCGAGGCTGGCCAAGGCCGACCAAGCATCCGAGCTTGTCCGCGAGTTCCCCGAGCTCGAAGGCCACGTGGGGGCCGAGTACGCGCGGCTCGCCGGCTACCCAGAGGCCGTCTCCGCCGCGATCGACGAGCAGTACCTGCCCGACGGTGCCGATGCTCCCTTGCCGGAGACCGAGACCGGGCGGGTCCTGTCCGCCGCAGACAAGATCGACACGCTAAACGTCTCGTTTGGCCTCGGTCACCGGCCAACGGGCTCGCGCGACCCCTACGGCCTGCGGCGGGCCGCGATCGGCCTCGATCGGCTCGCTGCCGAGGGGAACCTCTCCATCCCGCGCGCGCTCATGGAGGGAGAGGTCGGGGAGTTCGTGGAGGAACGCTTCGAGGGCCTCCTCGATGCCCCGGTGGAGTACGTGCGCGCGGCCCGGAAGGCTTCGGTGCGGGATCTCGGCGGTGTTGCGCGGCTCGCGCAGGCGCTTGTGGCGCTGCCGGACGACCGCTTCGGGCCCATTCACACGGCGTATACGCGCGCCAGTCGCCTGGCCGAGAAGGAAGAGGGCGCCGCAGCCCAGCTCGACCCGGCCCTCCTCCTCGACCCGGCCGAGGTCGAGGTCGCCCAGGCGCTCGAGCGGGTCGATCCGGAGATCGCAGCCGCTCTCGACGCAGGCGACTTCGCCGCCGCGGTCGAGGCCGCTGCCGAGCTCGGCCCGCTCCTAGACAGGTTCTTCGAGGACGTGCTGGTGATGGCAGAGGACAAGGCCGTCCGCGCAAATCGCCTCAGGCTGCTGCTCAATGTCCGCGACACGCTCGGGCGGCTGGGCGAGCTCTCGCAGATCCCTCGCTAGAGGCACTTCGAACGGGGCATGCAGGAATAGGCCGAAAAAGCCGCTGTAGTACTCATGCGTCGCTGCGGCACCTCGCCATTTCCGGCCAGAGGCTGCTCTGGCGTCGCTTTTGGGAACGGCCGGCCGCAGCCGTTTCCTCCCGCCGATGCACATCGGCAGCCGTAACCGCTCCGGACGCTTACTTACATAAAGGCCGCAGGAAGGCGTCCGGTGCGGTACGGCGTTACCCTGAGCCCCGATGGCGCCACAACCCGTCGAGCTCCATGTCGTCTCCGATTCGACCGGCGAGACCGCGACCCGTCTCGTGCACGCGCTCGAGGCTCAGTTCCCCGATCAGGCGTTCGAGGAGATCCGCCACCCGATGGTCGAGACCGAGCACGACCTCGCAGCCGCGGTTCAGCGCGCCCGGGGACGGCCGGCGGTCGTCGTCTACACGCTCGTAGAGCCGCACCTGCGTGAGGCGATGCGCACCCTCTGCCGCCGCGCGCGGCTTCACTACTGCGATCTCCTGGGCCAGCCGATCGAGGCCGTGGCCAAGGTCTCCGGGACTGCCGCCAGGATGCAGGCGGGCGGGCGCCATTCGCTCGACGAGACCTATTTCCGTCGGATGGAGGCGATCGAGTTCGCCGTCAAGTACGACGACGGGATGGTCGGCGGGCTCTATGAGGCGGACATCGTTCTCGTCGGCGTCTCGCGTACGTCGAAGACGCCGCTGTCGATCTACCTCGGCTATCTCGGGTATCGGGCGGCGAACGTCCCGCTCGTCAAGGGAATCGATCCGCCTGCCGAGCTCTTCGAGGTCGATCCCACCAAGGTCGTGGGGCTCAAGATCGACGCGAAGCGCCTCGCCGAGATCCGGAAGAACCGCTCCAGGCGCATGGGCGGCGCGAATCACCAGTACTCCAAGCTGCTCGAGATCTACGACGAGCTGGAGCAGGCAGAGTCGGTGCAGCGGAAGCTCGGGTGTCCGGTGATCGACACGACCGAGCTCTCGATCGAGGAAACCGCTGCGCGCGTGATCCGCCTCGTCGAGCAGCGCCAGGCCGAGACGGCGGCCTCCTGAGACCGAAGCCACCTGTCCCCGTTTGGCGCTGGGCCTCCTGGTTCGCCATCCTCGGTGCCGCGGTCCTCGTCTTCTACGTCCTGCTGACGCCGATCTGGCTCGGGCTCCGCGGGCTCGCCTGGCTCGCCGACAAGCGGTCACGCCAGGCCTAATTCCCTGCACCTGTGGGAAGATTTGAAGCAGTGATCGCGACTCGCTACGTCTACGACTTCGACGAGGCCGCTGCCGGCGGCCGCGAGCTGCTCGGCGGCAAGGGGATCGGGCTCGCCGAGATGACCCAGCTCGGAGTGCCCGTCCCGGCCGGGTTCACGATCACAACCGACGCCTGCCGTGCCTACATGGGCGGAAACGGCGAGGTCCCGGACGGGCTGGAGGAAGAGATCCAGGAACACCTCTCGGCCTTCGAGGAGAAGACCGGCAAGCGCTTCGGCGATCCGGCGGACCCGCTGCTCGTCTCGGTGCGCTCGGGCGCCGCCGTCTCGATGCCCGGGATGATGGACACGATCCTCAACCTCGGCCTGAACGACGACGCCGTCCGTGGGCTGGCCGAACGCACCGGGAACCAACGCTTTGCGAACGACTCGTATCGGCGCCTGATCCAGATGTACGGGCAGGTCGTCGACGGCGTGGACGGCCACCTCTTCGAGGACGCTCTCTCGAAGCTGAAGGCGGAGCGGGGGGCTGCCCAGGACGTCGACCTCTCCGCCGAAGATCTCGTCGAGCTCGTCGAGACCTTCAAGGAGATCTACCAGACCGAGACCGGGGACCCGTTCCCGCAGGACGCACGCGAACAGCTCTCACGTGCCGTTCGTGCTGTCTTCGAGTCGTGGGAGAACCCCCGCGCGCAGGTCTATCGCAAGGCGCACCACATTCCTGACGATCTCGGCACGGCCGTCAACGTCGTCCAGATGGTCTTCGGCAACAAGGGCGACCGCTCGGGCACGGGCGTGGCCTTCACCCGCGATCCGTCGACCGGCAGGCCGGGGCTCTACGGGGAGTTCCTCGCAGACGCGCAGGGGGAGGACGTCGTCGCCGGGATTCGCACGCCCCAGCCGCTCGCCGAGATGCAGCAGCACCTTCCGGTCGCGTTCGAGGAGCTGACCGAGACGATGCGCCGGCTCGAGGAGCACTACCGCGACATGCAGGACATCGAGTTCACGGTCGAGGACGACAAGCTCTACCTCCTCCAGACCCGAAGCGCGAAGCGGACGGCCGCCGCGGCACTCAAGGCCGCCGTGGACATGGTCGAGGAGGGGCTGATCTCGCGCGAGGACGCAGTCGC
>Ga0184618_10000360_pt1 | contig 10445 bp, 9 predicted proteins | sample PLM0_30_b1_FD_133159 | JGI IMG/M metagenome (GOLD analysis project Ga0184618, IMG submission 133159) | Groundwater sediment microbial communities from an aquifer in East River, Colorado, USA - PLM0_30_b1 | ecosystem: Environmental > Terrestrial > Soil > Riparian zone | place: USA: East River...
CCCACAGAACCGCCCACGCACCCGCGTCTTCACAGCTCGGTTCCCCTTTCTAAAAACCCCCCCCCCCCCCCCCCCCCCCGGCGGGGGGGGGGGGGGGGGGGGGGGGGGGGCGAACCGCGCTCCTCCTCGCCGCCCACCGAGTGTACCCCCGCCCCGCCCGGGCGTCTAGGATCCTTTCAACCACTGCGCCCCGAGGGCGCGTTGTCCCGCGGTGGCGTTGGGAAGCGGCTCGACGCGCACGGTGGGTCGCTCGAACCCCGACACCGTCACGCGCGCCTGGAAGGGTCCAGTGGGCCGCCGCACCTCGATCCGGATCGTGTCGCCGATGCGCAGGCGCTGCAGCCGCCCGCGCAGGTCGGGCCAGGTGGCGATCTGAGCGCCGTCGACGGACGCCAAGCGGTCGCCGCTGTGGAGGCCTGCCCTTCCCCAGATGCTGCCGGGGTCCGTGATGATCAGCCGGACGCCGCCCTCGCCCGGAGGCTCCCAGCCGAAGATGCGCAGGTCGCGCTCCGGCTGGCCGTTCCATACCGCGGGTGCCGACCCGACTCGCGTAGTCAGACCGATCAGGGCGAGGTACCGATTGAAATCGATCGGCCCTGCGCCGCGCACGTACGCGTCGAACAACGGCGTCACGTCGCACCCGCACACCGTTTCCACAGCCCGCTCGATATCCCGACCCTCGAAGCCGCGGTCGGCGCCGCGCGCGAACAAGAGCCGCATCACGTCATCCATCGACCGGCTGCCTCGCGTGGCGTCGCGGACCACCAGGTCGAGCATCGCCCCGATCAGCTCGCCCTGGAGGTGAGTACTCGCGCTGTAGTCACCGAGGGAGCCCGGCGCCGCGTTGTACGCGACGCGACTGACGGCTTCGGCGGAAAAGCGCGCGTTCCCGGGACTCGCCAGATAGCGCGCGATCAACCGCTCCCAGTGCGCGAGGCGCGTCGAGTCCGTCAACGGCTGGCCGGCGCGCCGCAGCAGGAGGTCGGCGTAGAACATCGTGAGCCCTTCGCTGAACCACAGCCCCGCCACGGGCGGCTGCGTGCGGTAGTCGACGCCCCGGTACTCGGCGGGGCGAATCGTCATGAGGTTCCAGGTGTGCACAAACTCGTGCGCCGTCTCCGGGAGACCCGCGCGAGGATCGCGCGCCAAGTCGGCACTCGGCGCGCCGAGCGTCACCGAGGTGGGATGCTCGAGCCCGCCGTACGCAGCGTCCTGAAACAGAAACGTGTATTCGCGATATGGCGCGCGATCGAAGAGCGCCACGGCCTGACGCACCATCGCTTCGATCCCGGAGGTGAAGGCGATGGTATCGAATGGTGTCGCATCGGGCAGGGGCCAGTACGCGATGCGATGCGGCACGCCATCGACCGTGAAGTGCCACTGCCGCAGCCGCCCCGCGAGCACCGGTGACTCCATCAATTCGTCGGCGTTGGAGGCGTACCACGTGCGCCGATCGGCGGTGGCGATGAGTCCGGTGGCGATGTCCCAACCGGCGGGGAGGTCGAGGGTGACGTGCGCCGGGGCCAGCTCGGCGCCGATCACGTACATGAAGGCGTGGGGGCCGCCCATCAGGCCCCCGGTCGGGGTGAGAAAGGGACGCCAGGCGGCGCGCGGCAAGGGCGCCGGCGGGGGCAAGGCGATCCGGTAGCGCACGACGACTGATCCGCCCGGGGCGGTCACGCGCCAAACCGCGCTGTCCGCTCGCGTAATCGACGCGGGTGCCCCGCTACCCTCGACCCTGAGCCCCGTGACGTAGCGCCAGTAGCGGTCGTCGTACTCGGGGTGCGCTGCCATAGCCAACCGGAATGTGTCCGGCACGTTCCGCAGCCGGATCTCCACGTCCCACGCCGTCAGGTCGGCCGAGTCGACGCGGAGGGTGTAGTGAATGACCGGTTGCCGAGCGCCGGCGGAGGCGAGGGTGGCGAGCACGGCGAACGCCAAGGCGACGTGTCGGTTCATGGCTATTTGGATGTCGGCGGCGCCGCGAACGTTTGAACCCTTGCGCCACGACTCGCCCCGGGGGGATATAGGGATCCACCGGAGGCTCACCATGGCTCTTCTGCCGCTCTCGTTGCTCGTCGCTGTCTCCACTTTGACACAGGCTCCGACCGGCGCGACCGCCGCCTGGACCCTCAAGACCAAGGGGCTGATCGCCTGGCAGCAGGTCACGCCCGCGGGCGCGCTGCTCGTGTCGACGAGCGCGGGGCTCGCCGGCGTCGATATGGAGCGCGGGGTCGTCACGTGGGAGAAACCCGAGCTGGGCGGCCTCCCGGTCGACAGCGTCCGCAGCGTCGAGGGGTCGCTGCTCATGGAAGCGGCACGCCCGGGGCTGCTGGTGGTTTTCGATCCGGTCACGGGCGGCGTGATCTTCGATTCGCGCCGCCTGAGCCTGACGCAGGTCGTCACGCGCCGGGTGCTCCCCCAGAGCGGCAGCCTGTTGGTCCATGGCCGGCGCGCGTCGGGACCGCCCGTCGTGGCGCTGTTCGACCTGGCGAGCGGGACGCAGCGCTGGGTGAACGAGTCGCTCTTCCAGCAGACGGGCGAGAAGCGTGGTGGGTTAGGCGGGCTCGTGCAGGGGCTGGTGCGCGCGGCGTCCGGGGCCACCGCGCTCGAGGTACTCCAGGCGGGACCCGACATGATCGTCGTTCACACCTTGATGGGGCTGCGCGGCGTGAACGCGAAAACCGGCGCGATGCGTTGGTCCGCCGCCTTGCCGACGCAGCGCGCCGGGAATCCCGCGCGACACGTCACCCTCATTCCGTCACTCGGGCATCCCGATCGCCTCTACGTGGGCTTCGACGACCGGCTGATGGCCTACGCCATTAACGACGGCCGGGCGTTGTGGGCGAAACCCGCGACGATCGACGGGTGGGTGCACGGCATCGTGGAGCATCCCGACGGGATCATCATCCTACCGGAATCGCCGCCGCCGGACGAGGCGACGGGGAACGTGCGCATCGTGAACGGCGTGGTGCAAACGGGCCTGAACGTGGCGCGGTATGCGGATGGCACGACGATCGCCGCAAAACCGCTGCGCATGCGTGGCACGGTCACCGATGCGATGATCGCCGGCGGCTCCGCAGTCCTCGCGGTGGATGCCGAGTCGCGCACCTTCGTGAACGTGCTCGACGTGGCGACGGCAACGCTGCGGCTCAAGAAGGATGTCAAGATCAAGGGCCAGCTCGCCTACGCGGAGCTGACCCCGGCAGGCTTGCTTTACATCTCGCGGCCCGACGCGGCGACGAACGCCGAGGTGAACGTCATCGATCTCACCAAAGGCGAGCAGAAGTTCAAGGACGCGATCGAGAGCGGCAAGCAGGCGGGCTCGTTGCACCACGCGGTGGAGGGGCGGACCCTCTTCGTGTTCGCGAACCGCGATCACCAGCTCTACGCCGTCGATCGCGACGCCGGCACGTTTCGCCCGCTGGGCGGCGAGGTCAAGTTCCAGGGGGGCGAGAATCCGACCGCGATGGAGATCCGTGCCGGAGGCATCGTCCTCACCTCGTCGCAGAATCTCGTCGTGCTCGGACGGGATGGGCAGGTGAAACAGCAGGCCTACTACCCTGCCCCGCAGCTCCCCGGGTTGTTGCGGGCCCTGTATCGCATCAACTCCGTGCGCGCCGGCCTGTATGGCGCCGCCGCATCGGCGTACGGCGACGCCTTCGCCCAGGCATCGCGCCAGGCCACCGATTCCAACGCGCGGCGCTTCGCGGGACAACTGGCCACGGCCTACTCACAAGGCGGCTCCCAGCTCACGGGCTACTCCCAACAGGCGGCGGCACTCGCCTCCAAGCGGTTCCGCGCATCGCTCGCCGTCCCAGGATCGATCTTCATGCTGACCCGGTCGCCCGACGGGAACGGCAATGTGCTGCTCCAGATCGACAAAGACAGCGCGCAGCCGCGGGCGCGGGTGGATTTGGGCAAGGAGCGCGAGCCGGTGTACGCGGTGGACGACGTGGCGGGGATGTTGTTCCTGCAGACGGCGTCGGGGACGCTGGTGGGCTACCGGCTCTAACCCACCATCGCGCCTGGCCGCGTTCGCGCCACCGCGACAAGGTCGTGCACGACGCGCGGCGCCTTGGCGCGCCAGACGAGCGCAATCCAGCACGGAATTGGGGGCTCAACAAAGGGCCGATACACGATCGCGTTTGGCGCCGTCCGGTACCTGGCACCGACCTCCTCGCTGGCCAGCGCCCAAGTGTCCCCCGCCGCGATTTGCACGTTGGCCGCCGGCGTTTCCTTCGGACGCTCGCGGCGTCGTACCGGGGTCAAGCCGCGTGCTCGCAGCGCCTCGTCGATTACCCGGAAGAACCCAGGCCAGCGCTGCGGCGCCGAGTGGAGCCACGTGAGGTCCCGCAGCTCCGCCAAACGAATCGACGGCTGTGCGGCGAGCGGATGACTCGCGGGGAGTAAGACGCCCGAGGTCCTACAGTCCACGACGCGCAGGGCGCTGGCGTCGAACCCCGCCACCGGCCACTCGGCGACGAAGGCGGACGCAGCATCGATCCGCCCCTCTCGCAGGGCCTGGTAGGCGTCCTGGTCGCTCATGCTCGACACGCGCACCTGCGTCTCGGGGTGCGCGTCCCGAAACGCGGCGAGCAAGTCTTCGATGACCGCGTCGTACGCGGCGAGCTCGCCGTGCGCGAACTCGACGCGGGCGGTCCCGTTCACCGCCGCGCCCCGGGCGCTGGTCACGGCGCGCCCCGCCGCCTCCAGCGTGCCGCGTGCGTCGGTCAGGAACGCTTCGCCCGCTAGGGTAAGTCGCACCCCCCGCGGGAGCCGATGAAACAGCATCACCCCTAACTCAGTCTCGAGATTGTGGATCTGCTTCGACAGGGCAGGCTGCGCGACACGCAGGCGACGCGCCGCCTTTGCGAAGCTGCGCTCCTCTGCGACCGCCACGAAATAGCGAAGATGCCGTAGCTCCATTGCGCCTTTCCTATACTTTGGTATACTTGAATTAACATTGGTCGTCAAGGAGCCGTTCCCTGGATCTGCTCGACATTGCCGAGGCCGCGGCCTTGTTGCACGTGAGCGAGGCGTCGCTGCGCCGCTGGACCAACAGGGGCCTCCTGCCCTGCCTCCGCATCGGGGGCCGCCGGGAGCGCCGCTTCCGGCGCGCCGATCTGATGGCCTTTGTGGAGAGTCAGTCTACCGCGACGCCCGCCAGCCACCTCTGTGGCCTCTATTCGAGCGACCTCGCGCGGACGCGCCAAGCGGCGCGCTTGCTCGGTGATGGCCTGGATGCCGGCAGCGTCTGCTTCCTCGCGGCGCAGGCGAACGTCAGCGAGCAGGTCCTGGCTCAGCTCGCGCGCCGGCGACGTTCGCTGCGACGCGCCCTCGACGAGCAGCGTCTCATCGTCGCGGAGTACGCCGGGGGCGTGGCGGCCCAACTGGCCTCCTGGAAGACCCGATGGGAAAAGGCCACCCGCGACGGGGCTCGATCCATCCGAGTGGTCGGCGACGTGTCCGGTGGGCCCCTCGCCCAGGGTGACCGCTTCGATCAGGTCTTGGCGTACGAGGCCGCGTACGAGAAGCTGGCACGCCGGTTCCCCGTGGCGACGATGTGCTTGTACGACGCGCGGGTTCACTCCGGTTTGGAGACCGCCGCCGTCCTGGCCCGCCATCCTGACCTGTTCCGACACCCCATCGCGCATGTGGTGAACTGAGCCGAGCCATTCCCCGCAGCGCTGGCTCCCTAAACAACAAAGTATTGGCCCGCCTGTGCCTCCCGAGCGTACCTCTCCCCTATGACATCCGATGACGGCCCGCGGGGCTCCGAGACGATTCTCCTGGTGGAAGACCAGCCGGAGGTCCGGAATCTCATTCGCAGAGTGTTGGAGGCGCGGGGCTACCATGTCCTGGTGGCCGCAAGCGGCCACGACGCCCTTCGTCTTACAGTGCACCATGTGGGCACCATCGATCTGCTCGTGACCGATGTCATGATGCCCGGGATGAGCGGTCGCGAAGTCGCCCTGCTGCTGGCGCCGGCGCACCCCAGGATGCGAGCGCTGTATCTGTCCGGGTACACCCAGGAGTCGATCATGCGTGACGCGATGCTCGAGCCCGGCATCGCGTTCCTCCAAAAGCCCTTCACCGCGGACGCGCTCGCCGCGAAGGTGCGCGAAGTGCTCGAGTCACCGCGCCCATGACGCGGGTCCTCGTGATGGAGGACGACGAGGTCTTTCGGAGTGCGCTGCGCGTGATCCTCGAGGGAGCCGGCTACGAGGTGACGGACGCCGCCGACGGAGCCGCCGGGCTGCGCCGGTACCGTGAAACCGGCGCCGACCTGGTACTCGTGGACATCTTCATGCCCGAGACGGACGGGTTAGAGGTTATCCGGGCCCTGCGCACCGAGGTCCCGCGCCCGAAGCTCGTGGCCATGTCCGGCGGCGGCCAGGCCGGTCAAGACGACATCCTGAAAATCGCGGCGGCCCTTGGGGCGGCGCGGACGCTCCGCAAGCCGTTCACGCCGAGCGAGCTGTTGAGCGTCGTTCGCGACCTCCTGGGAGGGACCTAGCCCGCTACGACGCCCGTAGCGCGTTGACGATGTTGAGGCGCGCGGCCCGCACGGCCGGGAGAAAGCCCCCCACGATGCCCATCACCACCGCGAAGATCAGCGCGTCCTTGATGACGCCGGGCGACAAGGCAAACCCGAAGCCGATCTCCGAGAAACTGCCGAAGTTCAGGGTCGAGACCCGGGCGAACGAGAGCAGCGACGCGAGCGCGACGCCGGCCACTCCGCCCGCGATCGCGAGCAATACCGACTCGACGAGGAACGCCGCCAACACGCTGCGGCGCTGAAACCCCAGGGCGCGCAGGGTCCCCACCTCGACGGTCCGGCTGGCCACGGCGGCGTACATCGTGATCATCGCGCCGATCATCGCGCCGACGCTGAAGATGGTCGTCACGACGAGCCCAAGGATCTTGATGAACTTCGCCATCGCCTGCGACTGCTCGCGGTAAAATTCCTGCTCGCGCTTGAGCTCCAGGGACTGCGAGCGGGGATCGGCCTGGAGGCGCGCCTTGACGGCATCGAACTGGCTCGCATCCCGCAGACGGAACGTCGCCGACGAGTAGACGGGGCGGCCGAACGCCTGCATCACTTGGTCGGCGTCCGCCCAGATCTCGGAGTCGAACGCCGTGCCGCCGGCGTCGGCGATCCCGACGACGGTCCAGCGGTCGCCGGCAAACGGCACCTCGGTGCCCAGCGCGACACCCTTGAAGCGAGTCGCGATGTTCCGGCCCACGACGATCTCGTGCGTGCCGAATTGGAAGGGCTTGCCTTCGACGATGCGGAACCCGGGCCGCAGCTCGAACGCCTGAGGTGACACGCCGCGCACCGTCACATTGCTCATGCTGTTCGTGGTCTTCTTGTAGAGGTTGATCACCACGACCATTTCCCGCGACAGCAGCGGGCGCCCGTCCTTGGCCAGCGCTACCTCGGGCTGCGTCTCGAGGATGCTCGCCGTGCCGCGGTCGACCTGGCTCACGAGCTCCGAACCAGCCGCGCGCCGCAGCACGATGGCATTGTCGGGAGAACCCGTGTCCACGAGCGTCGCCTCCAGGCCTTTGGCGAGCATCAGCACGCCGGCGAACACGAACACGACGAGCGCGAGGCCGCCGAGCGTGAGGGCGGTAGTCAGACGGCGGGCCCACAGGCTCCGCCAGATGTAGGAGAACGGAATCCGCAGCATTCGTCTATCCTACCGTGCGCAGGCCGGTCACGATCGGCGTGCGCACGACGCGGGTTGTTGGGAACAGCGCGGCAACCACCCCGGCAAGGAGCGCCGCGCCGAACGCCAGGCCGATCGTCAACGGCGCGACGTTGATGATGGGGAAGAATGTCGGCAACGCCTTGCCGAAGCCCGCGACCATCGGGAACGTGAGTGCCAAGCCGATCAAGCCGCCGCACGCGGCGATGACCAGGGACTCGCCGAAGATGAGCACGACGAGGTGGCGTGCTGAGAAGCCGAGGGTCTTGAGCACCGCGTACTCGCGGGTCCGCTCCCGCACCGCCATCACAATCGTGTTCGCGAGCACCAACAGGATGATCCCCACGATCACCACGGAGATCACCTGCAGCGAGGTGATGATGGCGCTCGACATCGCGACGAACCCCTGCTGGAACGCCTTCTCGGTCTCGGTCTTGGTCGGCGCGCGCGAGTTCACGAATTGCTCGTCGACGGCGGTCGCGACGCGCGGCATAGCGTCGGGCGGGTCCACCCGGAGGATGAACCAACCCGCATCGACGGGGCGACCGGGCTCGCGTTGCTGTACCTGTTCATAGAGGTAGTTCCACTGGAAGTGCATCTGCGTCTCGTCCACCGTCTGGTCGCGGCCCGTATAGATCCCCCGCACCACCCACTCCCAGCGGCCGGGGAAAATGTCGCCTTCCATCGTGATCAGGTCGCCGATCTTGAAGCCGTGCTGCTCCGCCAACTTGCGACCGATGATGCAGGCGTTGCGCTCCTTGCGGAACTGCGCCAGCTGGTCCGCGGGCACCTGGTACTCGGGGTACAGGTCGTAGAACGTCTCCGCGTCCACCGCAAAGCGCGGCCAGAAATTCTTGAAGTCGTTGGGGTCGCCGTACACACCGCCGAACCAGTTGGCCCACGAGACGGCCGCCACGTTCGGGACGCGCGCGATCGTTTGGCGATACGGCAGCGGCAGCGGAAAGATGAACGACACGCTGTGCCGCGTGATCATGCGGTTCGCCGCCGATGCTTCGACGCCGGCGCTCCACGCGCCCACGATCGTGCGAATCAGGCCGAAGGCCATCACCGCCGTGGCGATCCCCAGCATCGTCAGGGCGGTGCGCAGCCGGTGCCGGAACAGGTTCTTGAGGACGATTTTGACGAGTTTCACTGCAGTTCGCCCTTGTCGAGGTGGCGCACGATGTGCGCGCGCTCGGCGGCGTGCGGATCGTGCGTCACCATCACGATGGTCTTCTTGAATTCCTTGTTCAGCCGGTCCAGCAGCGTGAGGATCTCCTCGGCCGACTTGCGGTCGAGATCGCCCGTCGGTTCATCGGCGACGAGGATCGTCGGATCGGTCGCCAGGGCGCGCGCGATCGCGACGCGCTGCTCCTGACCTCCCGACAGCTGCCGTGGGTAGTGGTGCAGGCGATCCTGCAATCCCACCAGCGACAGCGCCGTCTCGACGTGCTTGCGCCGCTCGGCCTTGGAGAGCGGCGTCAACAACAAGGGCAGCTCGACGTTCTCGTACGCGGTGAGCACGGGGATCAGGTTGTAGAACTGAAAGACGAACCCGATGTGCCGGGCGCGCCACTTGGCGAGCTGCGATTCGCTGAGCTTGGCGACGTCGGTGCCCGCCACCATCACCTCACCCTCGTCGGGGCGATCGATGCCCGCGATCAGGTTCAGCAGCGTGGTCTTCCCGGACCCCGAAGGACCCATCAGGCCGAGGAATTCACCTTCGGGAACGTCGAGCGAGATGTCGTTCAGCACGGGAATCTCCATCTTGTCGCGCCGATAGGACTTCGACACACCGCGGACCTGGACGATCGGATTGGCCATGAGCTCCTCTTACTGCACGGTGACTTTGGCGCCGCCACGCAGGCTGGCGCTGACGCTATCGACCACCTGAACGCCGGGACGCAGTCCTTCGCGGATCGCCACCGACGACCCTAGCTGCCGGCCCACCACCACCGGCACTTCCACCGCGCGGCCACCCTCCACCACGAAAACGACGTCGCGGCCGTTGCGCTCGACGACGGCGGTGCCGGGCACCACGAGCACCGGCTGCGTGTCCACCGCCACGCGCGATGGGCGCGGCAAAAAGTGCACCTTGGCGCTCATCTCGGGCAACACCCGCGAATCGTACGAACGGAAGGCGACCTTCACCTGCACCGTCGCTTTGGCGCGATCGGCGGTGGGCACGATCTTGGCCACGTAGCCTGGGTAGCGCTGGTCGGGATACGCATCGAGCACGATCTCCACTGGCTGGCCGGGACTGATCGCCTCGAGGTTCGACTCGGCGACGTCGGCCTCGACCTGCAGCGAGCGCAGATCGGCAATGGTCACCACCGCGCTCTTGGAGAAGGCGCCCCCGGCGAGCGGCGCCACGACCTCGCCCACGTCGGCGTTCTTCGTCAGGACGGTGCCGTCGAACGGCGCGCGGATGACGGTGTTTTCCAACGCCACCTGGGCCGACTGCAGCATCGCCTGGGCAACGGCGATCCCCGCCTTCACCCGCTCGAGGCGCGATTCCGCGGCGTCGTAGGTCGCCTGGGACGTGAAGTTGCTGTCCAGCAGCGTCCGCTCCCGCGCCAACGACCGCTCGGCTTCGCGCAGCTCGGCGCGGCTCAACGCGAGGTTGGCCTGCGCTTGGGCGAGCTGTGCCCGGACATCAGCATCCTCGATGCGGGCGATCACCTGCCCCTCCCGCACCCGGTCGCCTTCGACGACGCCGAGATACACGAG
>Ga0184618_10000363_pt1 | contig 10407 bp, 9 predicted proteins | sample PLM0_30_b1_FD_133159 | JGI IMG/M metagenome (GOLD analysis project Ga0184618, IMG submission 133159) | Groundwater sediment microbial communities from an aquifer in East River, Colorado, USA - PLM0_30_b1 | ecosystem: Environmental > Terrestrial > Soil > Riparian zone | place: USA: East River...
CGACCGGTTCGGTCCGGAGCACTCGGCCGTCGAGGGTCACGGTTCCGTCCTCTGGTGAGACCTCGATCGCCGGCGTGGTTCGGTTCCGGGCGAGGTCGTCGCGGCGGATCGAGCGGGTGCCTCGCACCGCGACGAGCCGCCGCCGCGTGGCCAACCTTCCTGCGATGCCGGCGTCGAGGGCCGCCTCGGAAACGAAGGTGGTGGAGACCGCGGCGGGCGCCACACCCGTCGCGCCCCAATCGGGCCCGTACCGCGTGGGCTCTGCCCCGTGGACGCTGGCGTTGCCTTCGCCGATCGCGCTCCACGCCACCACGCCCCCCTTGAACACCATCACCGGCTTGACCGCGAAGGAGGACGCCTCCCACAGCACGAGGTCGGCCAGTCGCCCCGGGGCGAGCGAGCCGACCTCGTGCGAGATCCCGTGGACGCGAGCCGGCTCCTCGGTGACCTTCGCGAGGTAGCGCAGGACCCGATCGTTGTCGTCGCGGCCGTCCCCGTCCTCCTCGTGCGTCGGTGCCGCCGCCTTCATCACGTGCGCGAGCTGGAACGTTCGCCGGACCGTCTCGCCGATCCGGCCCATCCCCTGCGAGTCCGAGTTGACGATCGAGATCGCCCCGAGGTCGTGCAGTGGCCCCTCGGCCTCCATCGTGGCCGGGTGGACGAGCTCACGAGCCGCGACCACGTCGTCGGGGAGCGCCGGGTTCCCCTCGTGGACGATCAGCTTCATGTCGAGCTGTTCGGCGGCCGTCGACGGTCCGTAGGGGATCGTCGGTGTCGTGGAGGAGCAGAAGACGTTCGGCTCGCGGACGATCCCGATGACGTCCGGGATGTGGCCCCCACCCGACCCCTCGACGTGGTACGCGTGGATCGCCCGTCCCGCGATCGCCTCGACCGTGTCCGCGAGCTCGCACGACTCGTTCAGGCCGTCGGTGTGCAAGCACACCTGGATGTCGTGCGCGTCGGCGACACGGAGGACTTCGTCGATCACCTCCGGGTAGGCGCCCCAGTCCTCGTGGATCTTCAGGCCGACGGCGCCCGCCTCGATCGCGACATCGAGCTGTCCCGGCACGCCGGTTCGGGCAGACGGCTGGAGCCCGACGTTCACGGGAAGGTATTCGAAGGCTTCGAGGGTCCGCAGCATCCTCCACGGCGGCTCTTCGAACCCGGCCGTGATCAAGGTCGTGACGCCGGCGGACAGCGCGACGGGAACGAGTCGCGGCGAGAGCAGGTGCACGTGGGAATCCACGGCGCCCGGTGTGGCGATCAACCCGTGACACGGGATCGGCCACGTGTTCGGGCCGATCGTGAGGTCCACGCCGTCGGTGATGTCGGGGTTGCCGGCCCGCCCGATCCCGGCGATCCGTCCGTCCTTGATCCCGATGTCCGCCTTCACGACGCCGAGCAGCGGATCCAGCACGACCGCGCTCGCGACGATCGTGTCGAGCTCGCTCTCGGTCGTCGCGCGGTCGTGCTGGGACAGCCCCGAGCGCCAGTTCTTGGCGTAGCCCCACAACGCCTGATCGGCCGGATCGGTGAGGTCGCGTTCGATCCGGATCCAGAGGTCCGTATCGCCCAGCCGGATCCGGTCCCCGGCAGTCGGACCGTGACGCGTCGCGTGGTCGGCGCGCGAGTACCGCTCGGGCACGCGACTAGGCCCCCGTCCCTCCGTACCGGACGAGATCCACCTCATGCGTCTCGCCGGGCGCCCATCGGAGCGAGTCGCCGGCGGGGAGGTCGAGCCGGAAGCCCTCCGCCGCAGCCCTGTCGAACTCGAGATGCTCGTTCGACCGCCAGAACGGGAAGTGCGACGACACCCTGATCGGGTGCTCGCCGTGGTTGGTCACTCGCAGATGGATCCGGTCGCGCGCGGGCGCGAGCTCGACGTCGCCTTCGCCGAAGCGGATCGCGCCGGGGTCGTCATCTCCCGCCGCGCCGAACGGTTCCCTGAGCACGAGGAGCCGAGTGCCCTCCTCGAGCAGTACCTCGACCCGGATCTCGGGCACGATGCCCGCGACCCCGTCGATCACCTGATCCGGCCGCACGGCGGCGCGGCCGGCCGCGGCGACCTCGTCGAACGACGCACCGCCGCGGCCAGCCGCGTGCATCTCGTCGCACACGAGCGCCACCGCCTCGGGTGCGTTCAGCCGGAGCCCTTTCGCGAGCGTCGCCCGCGCGAGCTGGGCCGCGGTGAAGACGCGGAGTCTCTCCTCCTCGGTGGGGGTCAGCTGCACGCGGCGAGCGTACCCTCGGGCGCGATGCCCCGCTCATCGGACGACGCACGGCCGGACGAACCCAGCCGGGACGAGGCGCCGACGCCACCGAGCTTCCGCGTGGCTTCCCGCTTCTGGATCTGGCTCGGCTTCGTGAACTTCGGGGGACCGGCCGGCCAGATCTCGCTGATGCATCAGGAGCTGGTCGAACATCGCCGCTGGATCGACGAAGGGCGGTTCCTGCACGCGCTGAGCTACTGCATGTTGCTGCCGGGACCAGAGGCGATGCAGCTCGCCACCTACATCGGGTGGCTCCTCCACCGGATCCGAGGAGGGCTCATCGCGGGTATCGCCTTCGTGCTGCCGAGCTTCTTCCTGCTCATGGCGCTCTCCTGGGTCTTCGTCTCGCACGGTGATCTCCGCTGGGTGGCCGGGGCCTTCGCGGGGCTGGCGGCGGCCGTGGTCGCGATCGTCGTGCACGCGACCATCCGGCTCGCCCGCACCGCGCTCCCGAATCGCCTCATGGGCGCTGTCGCCGCGGCGTCATTCGTGGCGATCTTCGTCCTCGACGTGCCGTTCCCGATCCTGGTCGCCGTCGCCGTCGCATCCGGGCTCGTGGGCGGGATTATCCGGCCTTCGCTGTTCGAGGTGGGCGTGGGACGCGAGCTCGAGGAGCGGGCCGCGGCCTCTGTCGCGGGGGGCGTTCACACGCCGGCTCCCACTTGGACGCGGAACGTCGTCGTGCTGACCGTGGGCCTCGCCGCCTGGTTGATGCCGATCGCGGCGGTCGCGCTGTGGAGGAAGGACGCGGGCACGCTGGCCGACATGGGGTGGTTCTTCTCGAAGGCCGCGTTGGTCACGTTCGGCGGCGCCTATGCGGTGCTCGCGTACGTCGACCAAGCGGCGGTCGGCGTGTTCGGCTGGCTCCGGCCCGGCCAGATGGCGGTGGGGCTCGGCCTCGCCGAATCCACGCCGGGCCCGTTGATCATGGTCCTCGAGTTCGTCGGCTTCGTTGGCGCCTATCAACATCCGGGTGGGCTCTCGCCGCTCCTCGCCGGGATCCTCGGCGCGACCGTCGCCGTGTGGGCGACCTTCGCGCCGTGCTTCCTGTGGATCTTCCTCGGCGCCCCGTACGTCGAGCGGATCCGTGGCAACGCGCGGCTCGCCTCCGCACTGCAGACGGTGATGGCGGCCGTCGTCGGCGTCATCGCGAACCTGGCGGTCACCTTCGGCGTCCTGACGTTGTTCCGGGAGGTCCGGATCATCGCGTTCCTCGGTGGCGAGTTCCCGGTTCCGGTCTGGACCGAGATCGATCCCTTCGCGCTCGCGGTTGCCGCGACGGCCTTCGTCTGCCTGTGGCGTTTCCGGTGGAACGTCGTGCCGGTGATCCTCGGGAGCGCCGCGGCCGGACTCGTTATCAAGGGGCTCCTGTAGCGGCACGGCGCTCTCGCCGGAGCAGGATCACGGCGCCGACGAGGGCGATGACGGCGAAGGAGAACCACTGGATCGCGTACGAGAAGTGCGGGCCCTCGGAGAGTGCCGGCAGCGGCACCGGGATGGGCAGGGACCCGGGCTGCGGCGGCGTCTGATCAGCCAGTTGGAGGGGGAGAGGGAACACGTCGTACGGAAGCGCGGACGCGATGCCCCTCACGTCCAGGACTCGAACGATCCCCTCGGCGTCGGGCAAGATCGATCCGTCGCCTTCATCGAGCGCGAGGGACCCCCTCACCCTGACCTCGTTCGCGGGGGGCGCCGCGTCGCGGACCGGAGCCGCTTGCATCGCGAACGGCACCCAACCTCGAACGACGAGGATCGCTCCCCCTCCCGGGAGGATGAGCGGCGTCACCACGTGGTGTCCGGCTTCGCCGTCGAGGCTCCGGCCGTACACGAGCACTTCATGCTCGACGTCGTACGTCCCCCGGGCGGCGGCCCGCCGGTACGTGTCGGCGGCCGCGTTCCCGGGCACTCCCTCGATCGAGAGAGGCGTGGTCGACCGTCGTTCGAGGATCCTCGCGTTGAGCGCCCGTCGCTCGTCGAGGCGGCGGAGCTGCCAGAGTCCGAGGCTGACACAGGTCGCCGCCACGACGATGGCGATGATCACCACGGCCACGCGTCGGGAACGGGAACCGGGCATGAGCGGCCGGGCGTCGTGAAGACGCTATGGACCCTTCGGCTCCTGGATCACGTTGCCTCCGTCGACGACGAAAGGTTGGCCCGTCACGTAGCTCGCGCGATCCGATGCGAGGAACGCGATCACCTCGCCGACCTCCTCGGGGGTCCCCGAGCGCCCGATCGGCGTGTGCAGGCCCGCCCGATGCTCCTCCTCGGTCTGCGACCCCGTCGCGATCCATCCCGGGAGCACGCTGTTCACGGTGACGCCGTGTCGCGCGACCTCGATCGCCAGGCCGCGCATCAGCCCGTCCATGCCGGCCTTCGCCGCGGCGTACCCGCTCGACCCGATAGCGGTCGCCACGGGCCCCGTCACCGACGAGACCATCACGACCCGGCCCCAACTCCGTTCGACCATCCCCGGGAGCGCGGCCTTCGTCACGTTGTAGGCCGTCCCGAGGTTCATCCCGAGGTCGCGATCCCAGGCCGCATCGTCGAGCTCGAGGAACTCTCGCTCCTCCATCCCCTCCATGCCGACGGTCACCATGCCGGCGTTGTTCACGAGGATGTCGATCCGTCCGTACAGCTCGACGATCCCGTCGATCATCCGCCGCACCTGTTCCCGGTCGGTGAGATCCGCGACGAACCCGCCGGCATCGGCCCCGGCGGCGTTCAGCTCCCCCGCCCGCTCGTGGATCCGGTCGGTGGTCGAGGCGATCGCGAGCGATGCTCCTTCCCGCCCGAGGATCCTCGCGGTCGCGAAGCCGATCCCCATCGGACTTCCGGCGCCGGTCACGAGCGCCACCCGCCCATCGGTCTCTCCTCGCATGGCCGGAGCGTAGCCGCTGCTCCGTCTGCGGCAACCGGAGCATCGGCTAGGCTTCCGCGCCCATGGATCCCGCGCGCCCGCTGCTCGACATCCAAGAGCTCGATACCGCGATCGATCGACTGATGGCGCGGATGGCAGCCCTGGAGACGGGTGATGACGCGGCGGCCGCCCTCGCCGAAGCGAACGAGGCGGAACGGATGATGGGGGAGCTCCGTCTGCGGCTGGATGAGCTCTCCCGAGACCAGATGCGCTTCGAACACGAGATCGACTCGATGTCCCAGAAGGCGACCGCCGAGGAGCGGCGCCTGTATGACGGCTCGGTCGCGAATGCGCGGGAGCTCGATTCGATCACCCACGAGGTCGACAACCTCAAGAAGCGCCGCAGCGACCGAGAGGACGAGCTCCTCGCGCTCATGGAGATCCGGGAAGAGCTCGAGGCCCAGGAACGCGCAGCGGGCGAACGCTCCGAAGCGCTTCGCGCGCGTGTGGAGGAGGTGGGGAGTGTCGCCGCCGACGAGCTGGAACGACTGGCGGCCGAGCTCAAGGAGCGTTCGGAAGCGAGGGCCGCGCTCGCGGAGACGGTCGACGCCGAGTATCTCGAGCTCTACGAAGACCTGCGTCCTCAGAAGAAAGGGATCGCCGCGGTGGCACTGATCGATGGCGTGTGCCAGGGATGCCACGAACAGCTCTCGTCCGTCTATGTCGATCGATTGAAGCGCGTCGAGGGCCCGAAGAGGTGCGAGCATTGCCGGCGGATCCTCGTCATCTGATCGTCGCCTGCGACGGAGCCTCCCGCGGGAATCCCGGTCCCGCCGGGATCGGGGTCGAGATCAAGACGGAGGACGGCACGGTCGCCTCCGAGATCGCGCGAGGGATCGGTGAGACGACGAACAACGTCGCTGAGTACACCGCGGTGATCGAAGGCCTCGAGCGGGCGAAAGAGCTCGGAGCCCGATCCGTGACGCTCCGCTCAGACAGCCTGCTCCTGATCAACCAGCTCACCGGCCGCTATCGGGTGAAGAGCGCGCACCTCCAGCCGCTCCACCGCCGTGCCCGGAGCATCGCGGCAGGGTTCGAGCGCATCTCCTTCGAACATGTTCCGCGGGAGCAGAACGTCGAGGCCGACCGCCTCGCGAACGAAGGTGTCGACCGATGGCTCGCGGGAGAGCGTTAGGCGGAGGAGCTCGGAGAGGGTGTCGGGGTCCCCGCCGCCTCGGGGATACCGAAGACGAAGCCCGTTGCCTCCCCGTCAGGTCCGGCCACGGCGACCTGTAGGTCGAGAGCCTGGGTCTTGGCTGGCGCCACGAAGCTCACGATGCCCTCGGCCGATTCGCCGGGCTCGAGTGGTTTCGGGAACGTGACCAGGGGTCGCTCCGAGCTCGCGAGTTCCTCCGTCTTCGTAAGCAGCGCGGTGAGGTTGGGGAGGATGCGCACCGTGCGGTCGGTGTCGTTCGTGATCTCGATCCCGAACTGCCAGCGGTCAAGCTGAACGAGGTTGCGGATCTCCACGGTGACCCCATTCCGCCGTTCGCGCGTCCCGTCGAAGACGCGGAAGAACTCATCCAGACGACGCCCGTCGCGGACGAAGTTGATGACACGGAACGCGCCGTCCGATCCCTGGATCATCACGATCATCCCGTCCATCGCTCGCTGGAGCGGGGCGAGCGGGGCACCGGCCTCGTCCGTGAGGGCGAACGTGACGGTCGCGCGCACGACAACGCCGTAAGCGACCAGATCGTCGAGGGAACCGTCCGCGGCCCGAACGGGAGAGGCGTAGCCAAGGTGTCCGAGTTGCAGGGTGCCTTCCATCGTGCCCGGGAACCCGGCGTTCTGGACCCCGACCCAATGGGCCCACTCCCGCGCGAGAACGCCGTCGACAAGCGGGGTGAGGGCTCGCCCGCCGTCGGCCGGGGAGCCCGCGTAGGAGCGCAGGAACGCCAGTGCGACCGACCGTGCCTGGCCCGCGATACGAAGGTCGTCGAGTCCCATGACCTGCTGGCTCATCGCCTGCTCGGGTCCCCTCGGTTCGGGCGTTCGGGAGCAGGCGGCCGCGGCCGCGACGGCGATCACGAGGCAAGCTGCGATCCGGCGCATCGAGGAGAACCCATCGTACGCAGTACCCTTGTGAACGGAGGAGCCGGCCGGGCGGCCGCGGCCGCGCCTCGTGCGCGGTCGAGGAAAGTCCGGACTCCACAGGGCAGGGTGCTGGGGTGACCCAGGCGGGGGCGACCTCGCGAAGGCGCAACAGAAAACAGACCGCCCCTCTTCGGAGGGGCAAGGGTGAAACGGTGCGGTAAGAGCGCACCAGCGGCGCGGGCGACCGCGCCGGCTCGGCAAGCCCCACCCGGAGCAAGGCCAAGCAGGCAGCGTTCGAGGGTGGCCCGCCCGAGCTGCCGGGTAGGCCGCACGGCGCGGGTGAACCGCGACGCGGCTGCGCGGCGGGGAGACCCGCGTGCGCGCCGAGAGAGATGGCCGCCGCCGGGACCTCGGTCCCGGCACAGGATCCGGCTTACAGGCCGGTTCCTCCACTTTCTTTCGGGGCTACGTTCGCTCCTTCGTCGCTCACTGCTTGAGCCCCGGTCCCCGTCACGACTGGGGGCGGTCCCTCATCAGGAGGAGCACTGTTCCTACGATCACGCCTGACCCGAGGATCGCGAGACGGAGGCCGAACAGCCGATCCACGTGAACCGAGACGAAGCGGCCGTGGTCGTCGAAGTCGATCCGGCCTTCCTTGCACCGCGTCCCCTCCGGGTAGCCCATGCTGGCGCAGGTGAGCCGAATCGGGAGCGAGATCGCCAAGATCCCGGCACCGAGGAAGACGGCGACAGCCGCCACGAGGAGCAGCCGGCGAGCCACGACCCGACGCTACCCGAGCCACGGAGCGGATCCCAGGCCTGCCGATCCGGGCTGTCTCGTTCGTGTAGCGTCCGGCGCGATGGACGTCGAGAAGCTCCGGGGGGTGCCGCTCTTCGCGGACCTCCACGACCACACGTTGAAGCGGATCGCCGAGCTATCAACCGAGTTCGAGGAGCCCGCGGGGTGGGTCCTCGTCGAGGTGGGTCAGCCCGGCTCCGGGATGTTCGTCCTCGAGGAAGGAACGGTCGAGGTTCAGACTCCGGACGGCCGCGCATGGGAGCTGGGACCGGGGGAGTTCTTCGGCGAGCTCGCGCTGCTCACGGATCACCCCCGGCAGGCTCGGATCCGTGCGAAGACGCCCGTCCGGTGCCTCGCGATCTCCCGTAGCGACTTCTCCAAGCTCCTCAAGGAGGAGCCGGAGATCGCCGTCGCCATGCTGCCGAGACTCGCGCAGCGGGTCGACGCACCCCACTGATCGCCCGACAGCACTCGAACAGACGTTCGAGTATCCTGTATCGCGTGGATCAACTCTTCGAGATCGGCCGGAAGACCTTCGACACACCTGAGTTCCGTGGGATCACGTTCATCGAGTCTGAGGCGAAGTCGGTCATCAACCGCGTGCCCGGCGGCGCCCTCCCGTTCGACTGGACGATCAACCCGTATCGGGGTTGTTCGCATGCCTGCAGTTACTGCTTCGCTCGGCCGACCCACTCCTACCTCGACATGAACGCTGGCCGCGACTTCGAGACGAAGATCGTGGTCAAGGTGAACGCGCCGGACGTACTTCGCCGGGAGCTCGCCGCGAAGCGTTGGAAGGGCGAGCACATCGCGATGGGGACGGCGACGGACCCGTATCAGCGAGCAGAGGGGCGGTACCGGCTGATGCGGGGGATCATCGAAGCGTTGATCGACCATCGGAACCCGTTCTCGATCCTGACGAAAGGAACGTTGATCCTCCGGGACCTGGATCTGTTGCAGGAGGCGGCCCGCGTCGCGCCGGTCTCTGCGGCGTTCTCGATCGGCACGTTGGACGAGGAGGTATGGCGGAACACCGAGCCGGGAACGCCCCACCCGCGCGCGCGGATCGACGCGATCCGGACGCTCACCGAGGCGGGTATCCCGACCGGCGTCTTGATGGCGCCGATCCTGCCGGGGATCTCGGATGGTCCCGACCAGCTGCGCGAGGTCGTACAAGCCGCGATCGACGCGGGCGCGACGCACGTTTCGCCGATCCTGCTGCATCTACGGCCCGGAGTTCGCGAGGAGTTCCTCCCATGGCTCGAGGAGAAGCATCCCGATCTCGTTCCGCGCTACCTGGAGATGTATCGGCATCCCTACGGACCGAAGTCGATGCGCGATGGGCTGGGCCGTCAGGTGACGTCGATGGTCGCCGCCGCCGGTGGGGTCCGTCGAGGCGTCGAGCCGGCCCGGAGGTTCTTCCGCCGCGAGCGATCGCCTGAGGCGAAGGTGCGGGCGGAGCAGTTGCGACTGCTCTAGTGCGAGACCGGCGCGGCGACCCCGGCCTCGACCGCTCGCTTCAGCTGCTTCCCGGCGTGGTAGCTGGACCTGACCAACGGCCCCGCCTCGACGTGCGAGATCCCCATCTGCTCACCGACCCGCTTGTGTTCGGCGAACTCGTCGGGATGGACCCAGCGGTCGACGGGAAGGTGGTAGGAGGTCGGTTGCAGGTACTGACCCATCGTGAGGATGTCGATGCCCGCGTCGCGCAGGTCGGCCATCGCGGCCGGCACTTCGTCGGCTCGCTCGCCCATCCCCAGGATCAGGTTCGACTTCGTCACTTGACCGGAGCGATGTCGCTTCGCGAACCGCAGTACCCCGAGCGAACGGTCGTAGCCGAACGCCGGGCGGATCCCGTCGTGCAGCCTTCGTACGGTCTCGAGGTTGTGCGCGAACACATCGGGTGCCGCCGCAAGGACGGTCGCGATGTCGCGCTCGCCCCCCTTGAAGTCCGACGGCAGCACCTCGATGCCGATGCCGGGTACCGCTTCGCGTGCGGCGCGGATCGCCGAGGCCCAGATGAGGGCTCCGCCGTCCTCCAGGTCGTCGCGAGCGACACCGGTGAGCACGACGTAGCGCAATCCCATCTCGCGGACGGCTTCGGCGATCCGAGCCGGCTCGTCCCCATCCACCGGATCCGGCTTGGCCGTCATCACGTCGCAGAAGCCGCAACGTCGCGTGCACTTCGTTCCCAGGATCAGGAAGGTGGCCTCGCGCTCCTCCCAGCATTCCCGGATGTTCGGACACATCGCTTCCTCGCAGACCGTGTGCAGCGACCGGTCGCGCATGATGCGTTTGAGGTCCTGGTAGTTGGGGCCGGAGGCGAGACGCACCTTGAGCCACGGAGGCTTCTTGCCGGCGACGGTCTCCACCCCGGGTCCGTTC
>Ga0184618_10000367_pt1 | contig 10314 bp, 6 predicted proteins | sample PLM0_30_b1_FD_133159 | JGI IMG/M metagenome (GOLD analysis project Ga0184618, IMG submission 133159) | Groundwater sediment microbial communities from an aquifer in East River, Colorado, USA - PLM0_30_b1 | ecosystem: Environmental > Terrestrial > Soil > Riparian zone | place: USA: East River...
AGTGCGTCTTGGCGCAGAGCTACGCCGACTTTGAGCTCATCGTCGTCGACGACGGCTCTACGGACGACACGCAAAAGCGGTTGGCGAAATTTGCTTCTCGGCTACGAGTGCTGACTAAAACGAGAGGGGGCGTGGCCGCGGCGCGTAATTTAGGCGTGAGCCAAGCCCTCGGGCGCTATGTCGCCTTTCTCGATTCCGACGATCTTTGGCGGCCGAAGAAACTTGAAATTCAGACCGCTTTCATGGAGCAACATCCCGAGGTGCAAATTTGTCAGACCGAAGAGATTTGGCTGCGCAAGGGGGTCAGAGTCAATCCAAAGGCAAAACACCAAAAACCTAGCGGGGATATATTTTTTCGCAGCCTGGAGCTTTGTCTGGTGAGTCCGTCGGCAGTGATGATGACGAAGGCGTTGTTGGAGCGGAGCGGCGGGTTTGATGAGACCTTTCCTGTGTGTGAAGATTACGACCTCTGGTTACGCGTTGCCGTGGAGCATTCAGTTCCATTGATCTCCGAGCCTCTGGTCATAAAGCGCGGTGGTCACGCCGATCAACTGTCGCGCTCGACTTGGGCCATGGATCGCTATCGAGTTCTGACGCTGCAAAAACTCTTGCGGGAGGGTTTGTCGGATGCGCGGCGGGCGGCGGCGCTAGAAGTCTTACGGTCCAAGGTCTTTATTCTCGCGCAAGGCGCGCGCAAGCGGGGGAAGGAACAACAGGCCAACGAGTACGCCTCGATGCCGGCCGAGTTCGACCAGGAGAGCGTAGATGTCGGAGACGGAAATTCGCGAGTACGCATTAGCGAGGGGCTTTCACCCGAAGACGCTGGAGCGCTGGCTTAACTGGGAGCATGCGGACCGGGACGCTCTCGCTGAAATCGCTCAAAGCCTCAAGATCGGTGAAAATCACCTGCGCGACCTGATGGATTGGCTCGAAGAAATCGCCTTGCGCGATCAGTCGAGAATTTATGAAGTCTTGACCAGCCGGACAGTCGCCCACATAGCAACCGATCCGCGTCTTGGCCGAGCCGATAAGCTCAAGCGCATCAAAGAGCAAGTGAGAAGATTGAGATTTCCGCGTCTGGCTGAGACCGAGGATGCGATTCGGAACAAGATCCAGCTGTTGAAGCTCGCGCCTGAGATTCGCCTGAGCGCGCCCTCGGGGCTCGAGGGTGGAAGACTGCAAGTGGAGTTCACCGCGGCGAGCCAGGAAGAGCTAAAGCGGCTCACTGTGAAACTCATGGAAGCGGAGGAACATGGCACCATCCCGGAAATCTTCGCGCTTCTTTCCGGCCGGATGGCAACGCAGAAGCGACCATAAATACGCCCTTTGACTCGAATGAAACCCTTCGCACCAGCGGAAGTCATTGTCGAGCGCGGCTCGGAGTCGAGCGCAATTTTTCAGAATCTGCGCAGGACATTGCCGGAAGTTCCTTTTATGTTCGTCGAGGATTTATCTCGATCCGAGGGGCACGGATCGCCGAATGTCGATCGTTTCGGCGCGGCGAAAAGAAAGCTTTATGTTGCCCGGCACAAAGGCGAGTTCTTAAAAAAATGCCCCGGCAGTGAGGGGCAGGTTTGCTGCAACTATTTCGTCATCAACTTCGCGAGCAACTGCCCGATGGATTGCAGCTACTGTTATCTACAAGAATACTTGGCGGATAATTCGGCATTCAAAGTCTTCACCAACGTAGGCGACTTGATCGACGAGGCAGACCGCACGCTCACCAAACATCGCGGCGTGTTTTTTCGCATCGGCACCGGCGAGATCACGGACAGTCTCGCACTGGAGCCATACACGGGAATGGTACGCGAGTTGATCCCTTACTTTGCCGAACAGCCAAACGTATTGTTGGAGCTCAAGACCAAAAGCGATTGCGTCGACAGTTTGCTCGATCTCGACTCAAAGGGCCGCATCGTAATCGCCTGGTCGATGAACCCGCAAAGCGTGATTGATCGGGATGAGCATGACACGGCCACGCTGAATGAAAGACTCCGCGCGTCGCGTCGCTGTCAAGAAGCGGGATATCGCTTGGGCTTTCATTTCGATCCGATGATCGAGTATCCGGGCTGGGAGGCGGATTATCAGGCCACGATCGAGCAAACTTTTGCCACTATTGATTGGCGCCGCTTGGCGTGGCTGAGCTTGGGCGTGCTCCGCAACACGCCCGGTCTCAAACGCACAATGCGCGAGCGATTCCCGTTAAGTCGGATTTTGACCGGCGAGCAGGTGCCTTGTCCCGACGGCAAGTTGCGCTATTTCCAGCCTCTGCGCGTTGAAATGTACCGCAAGATGGTTCACTGGATTCGCCGGGCCGCGCCGACGGTCAAAATATATTTGTGCATGGAATCGAGAGATGTATGGCAACAGGTGTTTGGCTTTGCTCCCGCCTGCGAGAAAGACCTCGGCAATCAACTGGCGCCGGCGGTCGATTCCCTAATTCACGCATGACGAATCAGAACAGCGCGATTGGCGTGTTTGACTCCGGCATCGGCGGCCTAACGGTTCTGCACCAGATCATCGAGGCTTTACCGCGGGAGAATACGGTCTACTTGGGGGATACGGCGCGGGCGCCCTACGGCACGAAATCGGTGGAGACGGTGCTGCGCTATTCTTTCGAGAACAGCGAGTTTTTAGTCGAAAAGGGCGTCAAGCTCGTGGTCGTCGCTTGCAACACCTCGACGGCGATCGCGCTCGGCCACTTGAAAGTTGAACTGTCGATTCCAGTGATCGGCGTGATCGAGCCCGGTGTGCGCCGCGCCATCAAAAGCACGAAAAATAAAAAGGTCGGCGTTATCGGCACGGAAGCGACGATTCAGAGCGGAGCTTATACCCGGGCGCTCAAAGCGGCGGACCCGGACATCGAAGTTTATAGCAGGGCCTGCCCGCTGTTCGTGCCGCTCGTTGAAGAGGGCTGGACTGACAACGAAGTCGTCGAGATGACCGTGAAAGCCTATCTCGGCAGTCTCAAGCAAAGCGGTATCGACACTTTGATTCTCGGCTGTACGCATTATCCTTTGCTAAAAAAGGCGATTAGAAAATTTATCGGCAGCAGTGTTCGCCTCGTCGACTCCGCCGAAGAGACTGCGAAAGAAGTACAATCGACGCTCAAGATAGCAGCGATCATCAGAAAGACCGGTAAGGGTGCGCACAGCTTCTTCGTTACCGACGCTCCCGATCGGTTTATTAAAGTGGGGCGCCGTTTCCTCGGCGAAAAAGTCGAATCGGCGGTGCGTATTGAGCGCTGACCGGCGGATTTCGTGGCTCCAGAAAAGCTTTAAGTCGTCGCTCGAATCGTGTATTTTAAATTCCGTGTCTACAAGCCGTTGTCTTGACGGCAGGGTGTCGTAGCGCCAAGCGTATCTGTTCATCTGATCAAGAAGATGTTTAAATTGATCAAGAAGATGTTGGATCTGATCAAAAAGATTGTCGGAACCAAAAACGAGCGCGAAATCAAACGGATTCGTCCGTATGTCGATGTAATTAACACACTGGAACCTGACTATGAGCGTTTGACCGATGCGGAGCTCAAGGGCAAGACGGATCAATTTAGGGAGCGCATTGCCGAAGCAACCGCGGGCCTGAAGAAAGAGCTGGAAGAGGGGCGCACCGAAGCGGTCACCGCGGAGCCGGAGCAGCGCGAGGACCTCAAAAGTAGCCTTGAGGAGTTGGACAAGGAGCTGCGCGAAAAGGAATCAGAAATCCTCGAAGAAGTGCTGCCGAACGCGTTCGCCGCGGTGCGCGAAGCATCGAGACGAAGCATCGGGCTGCGCCATTTCGATGTTCAATTGATCGGCGGGGCCGTGCTCCATGAGGGCAAGATCTCCGAGATGAAAACCGGCGAAGGAAAGACCTTGGTCGCGACATTGCCGCTTTATTTAAATGCGCTTACCGGGCGCGGCGTCCATCTAATTACAGTCAACGATTATTTAGCACGGCGTGACGTGCAATGGATGGGACCGATCTACCATAAGCTGGGGTTGACTCTGGCGTCCATCGTTCACGAAGCGAGTTACTTGTTCGATCCAACTTATATAACCAAGGATTACCGCTATCTCAATTTGCGGCCGATCACCCGCCAGGAAGCCTATCTCGCCGACATCACCTATGGCACCAACAACGAATTTGGCTTCGACTATCTGCGCGACAACATGAAGTTCTCATTGGAGGAATATGTTCAGCGGGAGCTGAACTACGCCGTGGTCGACGAAGTCGACAACATCCTCATCGACGAAGCGAGAACGCCTTTGATCATATCCGGGCCGGCGGAAGAATCCACAGACAAGTATTACAACATCGACCGCATCATTCCTAAACTGCAGCGCGGCGCCGTTATCCAGGGCGACCCGTCGCAGGAAGACCGGGCGGCCATCGAGGCAAAAGGCGATTACACGGTCGATGAAAAGAGCCGCTCGGTGACGCTTACGGAAGGCGGCGTGGCAAAAGTCGAGCGTTTGCTCGGTGTACACAATCTGTATGACCCGCGACAGATCGACACCCTGCACCATGTGCAGCAGGCGCTCAAAGCGCATGCGATTTTCAAGCGCGACGTCGACTATGTCGTGAAGGACGGCGAAGTCATCATCGTCGACGAATTCACCGGCCGATTGATGCCGGGCCGGCGTTGGTCGGACGGATTGCATCAAGCGGTCGAAGCGAAGGAGAGGGTGCATATCCGCGAGGAAAATCAAACACTGGCGACAATTACGATTCAGAATTACTTCCGCATGTATAGGAAACTGGCGGGCATGACGGGAACCGCCGATACCGAGGCTCCTGAATTCAAGAAGATCTATAAATTGGACGTCATGGTGATCCCGACCCATCGCAGCATGGTCCGGGACGATTTACCGGATGTCGTCTATCGCAGCGACAATGAAAAGTATGAAGCGGTGGTCCAGGAAATCGAAGAGCGCAACAAGAAGGGGCAACCTATTTTGGTCGGAACGACGTCGGTGGCAAAGTCCGAGCGGCTCTCGCGCATGCTTAAGAAAAAAGGCATCAAGCACAATGTTCTTAACGCAGTCAACCACGAAGCCGAGGCCAGCATCATCGCGCAGGCGGGCAGATTCAACGCTTTGACTATCGCAACCAACATGGCCGGGCGCGGCACGGATATCTTGCTCGGCGGCAACCCTGAGTTTTTGGCGCGATCGGACATGGAAAATGAATGGATCAGCAGAGCGGCGAAGTTGCCGACGCAGGGCGCGGCGCGCTACGAAGATGCGTTGAGGGAGCTCAGAGAAAAATACGAGGAAGAGATCCACAAGGCAGAGACAAAATACGCCACGGAAGGAGAGCTCTTCGGGCAAAAGCGTGGTGAAGCTCTGAAGCGGACCACGGAACTTCAGCGCGAGATCCGGGCGATATCGCCGTTCCGCGAGGCGCGGGAGCGCTACGAAGATCTTTCGGCGACCGAGTTGATCGAAGCACTGCAGCACATGCGTCCCATCCCTGATGCGTACCTCAGAGCCAAACAGGCATTCGAAGCCGCCATTTTGAATGCACGAAACGGCGACACGGCGGAAGGGTTGGATGATTTCGAGGAGGCCAGGCAAGACTTCAGCGCGGCCTTGGAACGCTGGCAGCAACATAGCGGCGAACGGGAAAGCCTGATGGAAGCGTTGGATGAGAGGCGTCGTCTCTACGAGCAGCGGCTCATCGATCTTGAGTTTGAAAATACCCGGGCGGTTTTGGCTCACGGCGAGCGCGCGGAGGTGGTGACTGAGTATGATAAAGCGCACCACGCTTTTGAGGAGGCCGAGGCGAGTTGCGAAGAGATCCGCCTGCCTTATGAGGCGGCAGTCCAGCAAGCGCAGCAGAGCTACGAAACGAAGCGGCAAGAATACCTCCAGATGGTGGAACAAATACGTGAACAGTTAGACAAGGCGCCGGACGAATTCCGCCAGCGATTTGACGAAATGCTGGCCAATTACAATATGGTTTGCGCCCAAGAGAAGGAAAAAGTCATCGCCGCCGGCGGCCTGCATATCTTGGGAACGGAGCGCCATGAAAGCCGGCGCATCGATAATCAGTTGCGCGGTCGTGCGGGTCGTCAAGGAGATCCGGGATCATCTCGTTTCTATCTCTCATTGGAAGACGATTTAATGCGAATTTTCGGTGCCGACCGGATTCAAGGAATCATGAGCCGGCTCGGCATGGAGGAGGGCGTTCCGATCGAACATGGGCTGGTGACCCGCGCTATTGAGAACGCGCAGAAGAAAGTCGAAGGACACAATTTTGACATTCGTAAGCATCTCCTGGAATACGATGACGTGCTGAACAAGCAGCGCGAGGTGATTTACAACTACCGACGCGACGTGCTCAAAGGTGAGGCCTTAAAGGATCAGGTCCTCGACATGGCTGAAGGGTTGGCCGAAGAAATCATCGGCCGGTACGCTGACAACGAGCTTCATCCATCGGAATGGGATCTCAATGGCTTGCGCGAAGGAATCTATCATCAATTCAACTTTCGATTGGAACTCAAGCCGGAACAAGAAGATGATCTCACAGCGGATAGTTTACGTGAAATCACAAGCCAACGAGTCTTGGATGCGTACGAGGACAAAGAGAAACGATTCGGCGAGCCGATGCTGCGACAACTGGAAAAAATTATCATGTTGCAAACTATCGACACTCTTTGGAAGGACCATCTTCTGAGCATGGATCATCTGAAGGAAGGCATCGGCTTGCGTGGATATGGCCAAAAGAACCCTCTTCAGGAATATCAAAAGGAAGGGTTCGACATGTTCGAGGACATGAAGCGCCGGATCCAAGAAGATGTCGTGCAAAAATTGTTTACCGTGGAATTGGCGCGAGAGAGCGTCGCACAGGAAGTGGAGCTGCATCAATCGGCGCCGCAAAGAATGGTCTTAAGCCATGGCGAAGACCCGGTCGCGGCACGACCCACCGGCCCGGCAAGACGGGAAGGGGAGAAGGTTGGCCGAAATGATCCATGCCCCTGCGGCAGCGGCAAGAAATACAAGCGATGCCACGGCAAGTAATAACTGTTTTCCGGCCAAAGTTTCTCTTGTGAGTCAAATGGGAAAGCATACGCAACGTCGAGATCATGCTTTCGCTGCCCACCACCGGTTTACGGCGGATCAATCCCGGCTCATTCTTGCGCGGCGGAATCTGCGCAGACGCGAGTTCGAATATGTTGGTCCGCCGACCTAATAGAGCGATTCTAACTCAGCTTTCGATTAATCGGGTTTAGTGAGCACCGGCCTCGGCCGCTCTCAACGCCTCTAGCGGCTCGTGAGGCGAGTCTGACCGAACACCGTTGCCGGCTCCTAATTTGATGATCCGGTCTTTGTAAACGTGCAGGTCTTTGGTGGCGTTCCTCGTATCGATGATCAATTTTGCCGCTTCGACGATTTTTTCGAACCCGGATCGATTCTCTCGGGAGAGAAGGCAACGAAGAAATCGTCCCCAACCTTAAGACCGGAAATTTCGAGTTCCGGTACGATCAGTTCGTCGGTGGTCCCTGGATAAGTTGTACTTTCGAGAACGATCAGTTGGTCTGAGTGTAAGTATTTACGAATTTCTTGCGTCGCCGAAAGGATAAATGAAATATCGGGGTCGCGGCTCTTGCTCAAGGGGGTTGGAACGCAGATGCTGACGGTGTCCGCGTTTGCCAGCGTACTGAAATCCGAGGTCGGCGCGAATTTTCCCGACCCAACGGCTTCGGCAATTACTTTGTCGGGAACGTCTAAGATGTAAGATTTGCCTTGCTTGAGCGTGGAGATTCTGTTTCTATCCAGATCGACACCAATCACTTTGAACCCCGCTGCCGCGATCTCCATCGCCAACGGTAGACCGACGTAACCGAGACCGATAACGGCTGCCGTTACCTGGTGACTTTCGAGCTTGATCTTGAGCCCGTTCAAATTAGGAGACCTCCCGCGTCTTTATTTGACTCTTTCCTACTGCCCTCATTATTTTAAACTCCTGACGGCGAATGTTGTACTTTTCGATGAGTTCATAGAGATTCACGCGGCTGATCCCAAGCTCGCGCGCGGCGCGGCTGACGATGCCGCCATTGCGGGATAGCGCCTTTTTGACGAACTCCATTTCGATCGCTTTCTTGGCAAACTTTAGATTAACATCAGTCGGTATTTGATCAAGCGCAAACCCTAAATCGCTCGGCTTCAAAACAGATCGCGGACTGAGCACCACTGAGCGACTAATGAGATTCTCGAGTTCGCGAACATTGCCGGGCCACGGATGCATCAGCAGCGCGCCTTCCGCTTCCGGTGAAAGCGTGACCGGGATCTTGCGATGTTCCCTGCAGAACTTCTTGAGAAAATGCTGCGCCAGTGGAATGATGTCCTCTTTTCTGTCTCGGAGTGGTGGCATGTCGAGGGGCACGACCTTTAAGCGATAGTAAAGGTCTTCCCGGAAAACATGATTTTCCATATCCTTTTTGAGGTCACGATTAGTGGCGGCGATGATTCGGACATCGATGTCGATGGGCTGGGTGCCGCCGACCCTCTCAATTTTCCGATCTTGTAAAAACCGGAGCAATTTCACTTGGAGCGGCGGGGCAAGCTCGCCGATTTCGTCGAGAAACACGGTTCCGGTATGTGCCAGTTCAAATTTTCCCCGCTTCTGGGCATGCGCGCCAGTAAAGGCTCCTTTTTCGTGGCCGAACAACTCACTTTCTAACAGATTTTCAGGAATTGCGCCGCAATTGATCACCACAAAGGGATTGTTCTTTCGCTGGCTTTGCAAGTGAATCGCGTGGGCCACCATTTCCTTCCCAGTGCCGCTTTCTCCACAGATCAACACCGAGATATCCGACACAGCCACGCGTTCGATGAACCGGAAAATACCTTTCATGCTTTTCGACGGTCCGACCATGCGGTGAAACCCGTCTGTAAAGCTGTGATCATTTTGTTGCACTTTTTGCTGTAACCGGTGAATGTGGAAAGCGCGCCTGATCATGATCTTTAATTCCTCAACGCGAATTGGCTTGGCATAATAGTCGCACGCGCCGAGCCGCACAGCACGCAGAGCATTTTTTTCGTCGTCGTTCCCAGTGACCACAATGGCTCGCGTTGAAGGTTCTTGGGAAAGAATTTGCTCCAGCAGGCGCATCCCTCCGAGATCCGCTGGATTGTGCGGATTCAAGGAAAGGTCCAATGTGACGACCGCAGGCTTCTCTTTTTCGAAGGTGCTCATGGCCTCGCCTTCGTCCGAGATCGTAAAAACTTCGTAGTCCGGCTCGAGGGCCCAACGCATTTGCTTAAGAATATTTTCTTCGCGATCGACTAAGAGAATCTTGGGTTTCACGTAGTTTCCTTCCCCTCTTGTTTCGAACTATAGCGTCGGGCATTCGACTTTGACTTTTGTGCCTGCATATTGACCTGACTTTAACTTTCTATTCGAATGCTGAACAAACGGCTTGGATGACCCCGATCATCTAGACAGTTACGGGGCTAAAGTTAGAACACCAGCTTTTGGTATTTTGCTTGCCTCCCTGAGTATCCTGTCAAAACACATCAGCGGGAGATTGACGAGCAGCCTGTTGAGATTGAAAATTGAGTCCATTTCGAGATGACAGAAAAAAGTTTTATTTGCATAGAGCAAGTCGTGTGCCAATTGTTTTCGCGTTGAGATCGAATAGGAAGCCCAAACGACTACGTGGGTTGACAGACCATAATTTGGCGGGCTCGTGGAGCTAAGTGGAGCTAAGAGGTGGCCCAGTCAATGCGGCCATCCTGATGCGAACTGTAGGTTTTCCAAGCGAGTAAACGCTTTTGAATTGGTATTGCCGGGAAAGAATTTGTTCCAGTTGAAGATTCGTGCCTCAGCAAAATTCGATGCTCGCGCAAACTGAACCCGGGCTTTGGTGATTTACGGTCTTCGCTTCTGGGGTCCGTTACGGAAGTCAGCCATGCCCGATATTCGACTTTGTGGAGTGAAGATGCCCTCTTAGTCAAGGGAAAGCTGCAAAGCTAAAATCGCGCTCAGAATAAACGGCTAGTCGCGAGCCGCGCCTGGGTTTGAAGACATCAATTCCGCGGCAGCCTTGATCCATCCCGCGCGTCCCTGCTTTTTGAGGGAGAGCCATTGATGCAGCTGCCAGATGTCGCGGAGTTTTCAGCCGGTAACGGACTGCTGGGACCTCGTTTATAAAGTGTACAAGGAATCACGACACGGAGGTAATGCATGGACGTTTCTGGAACAGGATAGTCAAGTGATTTTAATACATTGCAATGAAGGGTCTGTCTAACAACTTGCGCTTACAACATAAGTGTAAGAGTTAATAACAATTTCCTTGAAATCTCGGATTCGATATGGCAAAAATGCCAG
>Ga0184618_10000368_pt1 | contig 10278 bp, 7 predicted proteins | sample PLM0_30_b1_FD_133159 | JGI IMG/M metagenome (GOLD analysis project Ga0184618, IMG submission 133159) | Groundwater sediment microbial communities from an aquifer in East River, Colorado, USA - PLM0_30_b1 | ecosystem: Environmental > Terrestrial > Soil > Riparian zone | place: USA: East River...
GTGCCCCAGGCGCCGTTGTTGGAGTCAGAGCCGCTGGTCTTCACGTAGTAAATGTTGCCGCTTGCACGCACGGTGAAGGGGAGTGTGTTCGTCGCCACACCGCCGACCGTGACCTGGATCTGCCGGGTGCCGGTCGGCACACTCGACGGGACCAGGAACGCGATCATCTGCATGCCGTGCTTGGCGTACATATTCGCCGCCGGCCCGTCGGCGTTACGCCACTCGTATACCGGCGCCGCTACGCCGCCAATCGTAATGCTCGATGTTCCTTGCGAACCGCCAAGAGCCCGTCCCCAGACCGTGACAATGGCGCCCCCCGTGCCGGCGGTGGGATCCGAATTGCCACTGTTGGGACCGGAGGTGAGATCGGTGAAGAGGAGTTGCGGCCCGCCGTTGGAGCCGACCACCTGCGGGGGCGGGGTGACGCCGCCGCCACCGCCACCACCGCCGCCACCACCACCACCGCTCGTGTCCGACGCAGACCAACCTGCCTGCTCGGAGTTGCACCCCGCAAGAGTGATCGCCGCGAGAATCAGGCCCGCAACGATCGCGGACCCGAGGGAGTGATATCGCTGTCTGTTCATTAAATCGAACTCCTCGGTGAATGCCTCCCAGGGCGCTACTGAGGTTGCACATGCTACTACTTACCACTAGGGTTGCACATGCTACTGCTGGGATTGTGTATGGTATACACCTAGCAGGATCGAGCGAGGTGCAATTGTGCATAGATTCTACCAAATTTCCTTAGCCTGCAATGCTTTGCCAGGCGAATGCGGAACTATTTTCCCTGGACTGGATGACTGCCCGCCAGGAATCCACGCAGACGAACCGGATCTTGATGGCGAGAAGCTGGACCATGCGAGGCATGCTCCCGGCATCGCGCGCACGCAGGAGTTTTCGTATAACTCACTAGTGCTAGCATGAGTCGCGTCCGATTCGAACGCGACGACTTGACTTGGTGCGGTGTGCAGTGAGCCGGTTCGACGGCGTTCCAATCCTGATGTATCACGAGGTCACCGACCGTTCAGAGGTCGCCGACCTCACGCGAAAGACACAGCGCGGCTACATCCTGTTGCGCGAGGACTTCGAACGGCAGATGGCGCTCATTGCGACGGCCGGGTTCCACTCCCTTTCGCTGCGTCAGCTGTACGATTGGTCGCAATCGGATTCAGCTTTGCCGCCGAACCCGGTCCTTATCACCTTCGACGACGGGTTTTCCGGCAACTACCGCCATGCATTTCCGGTGCTGCGGCAGTTCGGGCTCGTTGCTACCTTCTTCGTGGTCACCAACCGGATGGGCGACCCCCGGATGCTGAAGTGGGACGAACTTCGTGAAATGCATCGCAACGGCATGGGGATCGAATCGCATACGGTGAATCACCCGTTGCTGTCGACCTTGAGCGAAGCGCGCACTCGCGAGGAACTGGCCGGATCGAAACGCTTCATTGAAGACAAGCTCGGCAGCCCGGTGAATTTCCTGTCCCTGCCGAACGGCGACAGCAATCCCTTCTACGTGACCGTGGCGCGTGAAGCGGGTTATCTCGGGGGATGCGGTTCGCAGTTTGGGGTCAATGTCCGCTCGACCGATTGTTTCTTCTGGCGTCGCATTGCGGTCAAGCAGGATTTGGGATTCGAGGGTTTTCGCAATCTCATTTCGCGCCGAAAGGGCACCATGCTCTATCATGCCGCCAAGGCCACGGGAAAGGCGGCTGTTGCACGCGTCCTCGGCAAGAAGACTTACGATCGCTTGTACAACCTCGTTTTCGGCGTGCAGGAACAGGACAAGAGCAAGGAAGCATGAGAATCCTAGTAATCACGACCAAGAACCCGTATCCGCTTTATGAAGGCCGCGCGCTGCGAACATACAATCTGCTCAAACAGGTCGCAAAGAAGAACGAAATTTTGCTGTTGACGTTCGTGCAAACGCCGGAGGAACGTGAAGGCGTCGAGCGCATGCGCACGTTTTGCTCCCACGTGGACGCAGTCCCGCTGAATCTAGGAACGGGGAAGTGGGCCATTGCAATGGATTTGCTGCGCGAAATCTTCGGCGCGGCGCCCCTGCACGCGGTGAAGTACCGTTCACGCTCCATGCGCGAGAAAGTGCGCGCACTGCTCTCCGCGGGAACAATCGACCTCGTCCATCTGGACATGCTGCACCTGGGAGATTACCTCGATCTCTGCGTCGGCAAGCCGGTAGTGCTGGTCGAACACAACGTCGAGTCGGTGCTGCTGCGCCGGCGCGTGGAGAATACCTCGAATCCTCTGGTCAAACTGTATTTGTTCTACCAGTATCTCAAGCTGCAGGCCTACGAATCGCGGCTGTGCCGCCGCGTGAGTCACGTCATTGCGGTGTCGGAACTGGACGCGAGGCTGATACGGGAAGTCGCCGGGATCTCCAGAGTGACATCGATCCCGAATGGCGTGGATACCGCGTATTTTCGCCCTGTCGACGAACAGCATCGGCCGAACAGCCTGGTGTTTGTCGGCGGTCTGACCTGGTTTCCCAACCAAGACGCTATCCGCTACTTCTGCGTCCAGGTGCTTCCGCTTGTCTCCGCGGAGATACCCGATGTATCGCTGACGGTCGTGGGCAAGAATCCCCGGGAGATCAACATTCGGGAAGTTGCGGAAAACCCACGCGTCCGGTTGACCGGCCTCGTCGAGGACGTGCGCCCGCATATCTCCCAGGCGGCGGCCTATGTCGTGCCTCTGCGTATAGGCGGTGGAACGCGATTGAAGATTCTGGACGCGCTGGCGATGGGCAAACCCTTGATTTCGACTTCCGTCGGTTGTGAAGGACTGGATGTCGTGCCCGGTGAGCATTTGCTGACCGCGGATACCGCGGACGCGTTCGCGCGCGAGATCGTGCGTGTCTTGCGCGATCCGGAACTCGGCCGGCGTCTGGGAGCGGCGGGGCGCGAACTCGTCGAGCGCAAGTACGAATGGAATGTCATCGGACAGGAACTCGACCGCGTGTACGAGCGCTGCGTCAACGGGGCGAATTGATCGTCCCGGCCCGATAGACTTATACACAGTATGTGCGGCATAGCTGGCATTTCCTATCAGCACGACGGACGCGTGGATGCGCTTGAGCTTCGACGCATGTGCGACGTCATGCGCCACCGCGGCCCCGACGACGAGGGCTTCCACGTTGCCGGCCCGGTCGGCATAGGGATGCGGCGGCTGAGCATCATCGATCTCGCGTCCGGCCATCAGCCGATTCACAACGAAGACAAGACTTTGTGGGTGGTCTTGAACGGTGAAATCTACAACTACCGCGAGCTGCGTGAGGGCCTCGAGGCAAAAGGGCATCGCTTTTATACCCATTCCGACACCGAGACGCTGGTGCACCTTTACGAGGAATACGGAGAAGCCTGTGTTGAGCACCTGAACGGCATGTTTTGCTTTGCCCTGTGGGACGACGTGCGCAAAAAATTGTTTATCGCACGCGACCGCGCCGGTGAAAAGCAGCTCTACTACGCAGTCCGGGACGGGAAATTCGTTTTCGGATCCGAGATCAAGTGCTTGCTGCAAACGGACGTGGTGTCGAAGGATATCGATCTTGCGGCGCTCGACTCCTATTTCACTTATCTCTATGTCCCTGCCCCGGCCACGATGTTTCGCGACGTGCGAGAGCTTCCGCCGGCGCACGTGCTTGTGTTCGATCGCGACGGCGTGCGCACCCGGCGCTACTGGCAGCTGGAGTTCAAGATCGACCGCAAGAACGACTCGCAATATTTTGTGGATGCGTTCCGCGAGCGATTCCACCAGGCAGTGCGCGCGCGTCTGGTGAGCGACGTCCCTCTCGGTGCGCTGTTGAGCGGAGGAATAGATTCGAGCGCGGTCGTGGCTGCGATGAGCAAGTACGCGAGCGGGCCGGTCAAGACCTTTACCATCGGATATGGCGACGAAGGATCTTACTACGACGAGCGGCGCTATGCCCGTGTGGTGGCCGATCGTTTTTCCACGAAACATCATGAAATCGTCGTTCAGCCCCAGGTCGTGGAACTCATTCCGCAGCTCGTCAAAGCCTTCGACCAGCCGTTCGCCGATTCCTCCGCAATCGCAAACTACTACGTCTTTCGTGAGACCAGAAAGCACGTCACCGTCGTGCTTTCCGGGCTCGGCGGCGATGAAGTCGCGGCCGGTTACGAGCGGCACCTCGGTATCCGGCTGCAGAAGTATTATCGCGACGTGCCGCGCTGGCTGCGTGAAGGGTTGGTTGAACGGGTCGTCAATCTCTTGCCCGATTCGAAGAAGGGCAATCGTCTCGTAGAAAGGGTGAAACGTTTCGTGCGCGCCGGCGCATTACCGCCCGATGATGCTTACTATCGGTACGTGACGGCCTTCGATGACGACCGGCGCATGGAACTCTACTCCGACCGTTTGCGCGGCTCTGTGCGTTTCGAATCGGCCAAGGAAAATTACGACCAATACTTCGGGCGGGACGGAATGACCGATGTGCTCGACCGGGCGCTATATACCGACATCATGATGTACCTGCCCGGCGATCTGTTGACCCTTACCGATCGCATGAGCATGCTGCATTCGATCGAGGCGCGTGCTCCGTTCATCGACCATACGCTGATGGAGTTCATGGCAACGGTGCCGCCGGAGTTGAAGCTGAAGGGGTTCGAAAAGAAGCATCTGCTGAAACGCGCCTTCGAAAACATCTTGCCGCGGCAGATTCTCTACCGGCGCAAACAGGGATTTACGGTGCCCTTAACTCTGTGGTTCCGCAACGAGCTCAACCCGCTTATTCGGTCCATGTTGTCGAAGGAACGGCTGGAGCGCACAGGCCTGTTTCGATGGTCGAGCGTCGAGCGCATGCTCGATGAACATATGCGTCACAAGGAGAACCACCATAGCCGCATCTGGGCGCTGTTGATGTTCATGGTGTGGCACGACCTTTACGGGCCGAACCGCGCGGTATAAGAGTCATCCAATCCGCCCTCAGCCCTGCGTGGGAGAGAGCAGCAAACGCTCGTAAATCTCGTGGTACGATTGCGCCATTCGCGCCGAGGAGAAGCGGCCCGCCACTCTTTCCTGCGCGGCTTCCCCCATACGCTGCGCCCTGACTGGATCTTCCAGCAGTTCACCCAGCGCTTGTCGCAGAGCGTTCACGTCGCGCGGCGCGATGACGCGACCCGAAACGCCGTCTTCGATAATCCGGGCCGTGTCGCCGACATCAGTTGCGATAATAGGCAAACCACACGCCATCGCCTCGAGCACGACCATGGGAAATGCTTCCCGTTCGGAAGGCAGAACAAATACGTCGAGCGCGGAGTAAATCGAAGGCATATCGTTACGTGTACCCAGAAAGTGCGTACGGGCGGCCAGACCGAGCGCCCGCGCCTGCTCCGTGAGCGAGCTGCGTTGTTCTCCGTCGCCGACGATGATAAGTTGCACATTTGCTTGTAGGGAGGGGGGGAGCGCGGCAAGCGCTCGCAGTAGATACACGATCCCTTTTTGAGCCGAGAATCGCCCGACAAACCCGATTGCCGCACAATCTTCGGGCAGACCAAGCGCTCGTTTAGCCTCCGCGACCGGCAGCACGCGACGGTAGGCGTGGATATCCACACCATTGTCAATATGGTGAACTCGCTCGACGGGCACGTAGCGCCGCAATTCCCGCGCGATCTGCTCGGAAACACCCACCGCAGCGTCGCAAAAACGAGCCAAATGCTTGTCGAGAGCGGCGTAGAGCCGGAGCGCCATCGTGTCGCTCAGCCAGTTGTGATAGGTGGCGACCACTCGGCACGGCGTGTGCCAGCGGCTAAGCAGCGAGTAGAGTGTAGTCTTGTACTTGTGGCTGTGTATGAGATCGAGTCTGTACTGCACGATGTATTTCCGCAGGGCGACGATTGTTGACCTATCGAGCCGCCCCCGGCAGGGAACAACCAAGCCCTCGCGTATGTAGGGCGCAACGACCTCGAGGATTCGCCGGTCTCCGCGACCGGCATTTTCGAACACGGCTACATCCACCGTCACACCCAGCTCGTGCAACTGACGTATCAGTATTGCGGCCATGCTTTCGGCACCGTGAAAGCCAGTGCTGCTCAATAGCTGGAGGACGCGCACGCGGACGACGCTCAGCCGGGAACGCGGCGGGGCTCGGTCGCCGGCTCTGGGGCAACGATCGGTCGTTCCTGCGATAGCTTCAGTGCCCGATCCACCAGTCCCCAGAAAACCCAGTGGCGCCGAGCATGAAATACGACCAGCGATCGCCCAAGCGATTGGTCGTTGCCACGGCAAAGGTGCAGCCGACGAATCCCAGGCTCAATCCCTTTTGGAAAGCGGTTTGACCTTCGCGAGGGGCGGCAAATGTCGCGGCGGGCGGGACGGATCCAGGTATCGAGCCGATCTTGGGTTGCACTACGTTCGTCTGCCGATGAGATCTGTTTCAGACGCCTCTTGTCGTGGAGCTGAGGCGGCCGGTGCATCGGCCCAAGCGTGTGCGGCGGTTTGATCCTGTGGTGCAATGGACGATTCCGTTGCGATACGGATTCCACGATCCACGACTCCCCACAGAACAAAAAAGTATCCGCCTAGGACAAAATACGACCAGCGGTCGCCAAACATGTTTGTAACCACAACTGCAATAACACAGCCCATGAACCCCAAGCCCAGGCCGCGGAGGTAGGAAGTCTGCGCCAAGCCGTAGAGCCGCCAGCCGCTTCGGAATGCCGCAAGCAAAACGATGCCGAACAGAACGATGCCAATTATGCCTTGCTCGCTCAGCATCCGCATGTAGAAATTGTGCGTGTCGGTGAGACCTTCCACGGAAACCGACAAGCTGAATCCGCCGTACCCGATTCCAAACAGCGGGTTATTCTGGAACAGTTCAACGGCACGATCCCAAAGTTCCACCCGCTTGCCGGCCGATGATTCGAGTTCTCCCGAGGGCGACTCGGTCATTGCAATTCGTTCGACGACGGTTTGCGGGAGCAGTGTCTGCCAGAATATGACTATCGCGACCAGCAGGAGCAGCAGGCTGCGCTTTTTCACGATACCGAAGAACAGCACCGCTGCCAGTGCTCCGATGTAGGCGCCACGAGAGTAAGCGAAAAACAGGGGATGCAGGCTGAAGATCATTGCAAGCAGATAGAGCCAGCGGCGTTGTCTATTGTCATCGAGCAGATACAGTCCAAGCAAGACGGCGCCGTAATGGGCGACAAACGCACCCATGTGGTTGGCCCCCAGACCCATCACCCAGAACGGACCTTCGACGCGTTTGTCGTAAGAAAACACATCTCCCTCGGTAAAATTGCGAAACTCACGTACGGCGATAAATAACATCACCGCTGCGACAATGGATGTAACGATCTTTTGGTGCTTTTCGTCCTGTGTGCAATTGAAAACGAGAAAGTAGAGAAAGATCATCTCGGCATAATTTTTCCAGTCGCTCAAGAGCTCGTTGTCCGTGGTAAATGGAAGCGGCAACGAGAAACGCAGACTTGTGTTCCACAGCGCAAGATAGTTTATGACGATGAACAGTACCAGCAAGGCCCCGTTCGGGGCCCGCTTGAAGCCGTTCTTGTTGATGAAAATACCGATCAATACTGAAAAGATGAGGATGTCAAGGAGGTCCTTGCCATACGGGTAGGGATTGAACCGGTAACGGACGTTGGCCAGCGGAGTTACCACGATCAATGCGTACAAGCCCCACTCGGCCCTCCGAAAAATGCTCGCGATGGAAGTCGCGGCCACGCTGATGTAGAACAGCGGTAACGTCATCGGCGCCAGGATGGCGCCGAGCATTTCCTTGAGAGCAGTCAGCATGGTCGGTAAGCTGCCTCGGCGTGGTGCGTACTTTGGTACGCGATGAGACAGTGGTTGCGGCTAGGATAGCGGAAAACGGCCTGAATTGATCTATACTGTCTTCGCTTGATCCAGCGCGCCTCCCCGCGAACGGTGAGGTAGGTTGAGGTAACGATATTTCCGGCTGCCCCCGCTTGTTGATAGCCCTCGCCCACGGTTGCGTAGCCGCCCGGCGAAGTCCAAAACGAAGGGAGGAGGAAGCGCATCACCCGTGCCTGAGCATGGCCTCCGGCGTTGCGCGGTTGGATTCAGCGGGCACAGGGAGTTTGAATGGGGAATCATGATATCCAGTATCGTCAATCTATTTCGCAGCGTGAGCTTAAGTATTCGATCGGCTGTCGAGTTGAGGCGATACAACGAATACACCATCGCCGAATATTTTCGCAAGCAAGGCGCGCAAATCGGGAACGGATGTTCCATTATTTGCAGGGATCTTGGAGCCGAACCCTACCTGGTAAAGATCGGCAATCACGTCACCATCGCGAGCGGCGTTCTGTTTGTCACGCACGATGGCGGGGCGTGGGTGTTTCGCGAGGAAGTGCCTGATTTGCAGGTATTCGGGCCTATCGTTATCGAGGACAACTGCACAATCGGCATCAACGCCATTTTGTGTCCGAACATTCGTATTGGTCCGAATTCAATCGTCGCCGCAGGCTCGGTAGTGATCAGCGACGTCCCCCCCAATACGATCGCCATGGGCATACCGGCTCGACCCTTTGGATCGGTGGAGAAGTACAAGGAGAAATGCCTTGAGCGATGGAAGGTGCAGCGACCACCCGATGTCGCAATCGAACCGGGAGAGACGTGGTGGAATACCAGGCATTTCAGTGGTAACCGTGACAAGCTTCGTCGGCATTTAACGGCGCTTTTTCGCGATCAGATGCGCTAACGCCACAGGTCGCAAGCGCCGACGTGACTGGTGCGGACAGGTAAAGGAGCATAGATGAGATCAATGGTAGCGATATTGGTGATGGGGGCGACGGGCTTGTGGGCGGCGTCCGCGCAGCCGGCTGCTCCGGCTTCTGATCTGAAAACGGCTGGGAAGTCGATACGGGTCGTATTGATCGGGGCTTCGATCGGCCAGGAGTGGAATCTGGCGGCGCTGCCGGAGCGTTTGCGGCTTTCCGGCTACGAGTTCGAGGCCTTGCAAGCCTGGCAATTCGACAAGTCCGCGGCACTCGAAGAGACCTTGATGCGTCCAGAGAGAAAGTTCCATCTGACGCGGAGCTATTTCATGGGATTTTTTCGAGAGGAGCCGCGACCGACGGATATCGTGATTCTCAAGGAGTGCTCGTCGTATTTTCCAGACGACACACCGGCCGGACGCAAACGGGAATTGATGTTGCGATGGGTGCAGCAAGTGACGGCCAAACATATCAAGGTCATGGTCGCAACGGTCGTGCCGGTCACCAGGGCTCGCGCAGCACTCGATCGCGGAAAACAGGAAAGCGTCCGTGAATACAATGACTGGCTGCGCGACTACGCGCGCAGCAACGGCATCGTTCTACTCGATCTGGAGGCTGCGCTGCGCGCCGACGTTCGGGAGCGCTATCTTAGGGACGATCTGACCAGTGGCGATGGATCGCACTTGAATCGAAAGGCCTATGACATCTTGGACGGTGTCATGACGCAGACATTGTGTCGGCTGGGGCCTGACGCCTGTCTGCAGGTTCGGGCGTCGGCAAAATGAAGCGGTTCGCGTCACGGTCTGCGACCGGCCTGCAGTAGAGCGGATGACACGTGTTCCGGTGGAAAGAGCTAGTCTATGCCGGTCTTCTCAGCACGCCTGCCCGCCTGTGGCTGCGAGCGCCGGTGCCTTCGGATATCACGGTATTGATGTATCACGAGTTGGCGCGAGACGACGCCGGCATCGAAGCCTGGACGGTGATGCGCGAGAGCGATTTCGTGCGCCAGCTCGAATTTCTCGTTCGTCACTACGACGTCGTCAGTCTGGATCAGGCGCTTGCGCGCGTGCAGTCGCCGACGGCGACCAGGCGTCCGCGGGTGGTCATTACATTCGATGACGGAGATCGCGGAAACGCTACGGTTCTGCTGCCCATTGTCGAGGCGTTCAAGGTCCCCGTCACCATCTATATCGCGACCCGCCAGGTCGTGGATGCGAAATCGTATTGGTTCGATCGCATCATCAATGCCCTGCAAACCAATCAAGCAGTAACGGTCGATCTGCGGGTGTATGGACTCGGCACGTATCGGATCAATCGCGTGCGAGGGGAGAAGAACTGGCATTCGATCAGCTGCTTGCTCGAGGACTTGAAATCGCTTGCTCCTGAAATCCGGGAAGCGGCAGTCGAGTCGGTGCTTGACAGTCTGCCTGCCGCGGGGCACGCGCGTGGTTCGCAAATCGAGCCTTTGAGCGTCGGTCAAGTCAAATTGCTCGCCACCTCTCCTTACATCACGATCGGTGCGCACTCGCACTGCCACAATATCCTGCCGCAA
>Ga0184618_10000369_pt1 | contig 10276 bp, 7 predicted proteins | sample PLM0_30_b1_FD_133159 | JGI IMG/M metagenome (GOLD analysis project Ga0184618, IMG submission 133159) | Groundwater sediment microbial communities from an aquifer in East River, Colorado, USA - PLM0_30_b1 | ecosystem: Environmental > Terrestrial > Soil > Riparian zone | place: USA: East River...
CAAAGCGCCCTTGTGGGCACCGCCGTCGCGATCGACCCCACCGTCCGGGCGCAGGACCAGTTCGGGAATCCCGTCGCGGGGGCGTCGATCACCTTCGCTGTGAGCGGCGGCGGCGGGAGCGTCACCGGTGCCGCGCAACTTTCGAACTCAGCGGGTATGGCGACGGTGGGGAGCTGGACCCTCGGAACCACCGTGGGCGGCAACTCCCTGACGGCGACGTTGTCGGGCGTGACCCTTGCGGTCTTCAGCGCCACCGCGAGCGCCGCCGGCCCCACGCAAATCGTCAAGGTGTCCGGCGACTTGCAGACGAGCGTGGTCAATACCGCGGTGGGCACGGCGCCCCGCGTGCGCCTCACCGACCAGTTTGGGAACCCCGTCGCGGGAGCGAGCGTCACGTTCGCCGTGGCGTCGGGTGGGGGCGGCGTGACGGGTGCCACGCAAACGACCGACGCCGCGGGCATCGCGACGCTAGGCAGCTGGACGCTCGGCACCGCGACCGGCCCCAACTCAGTGACGGCGACTGCGGGAGCGCTCTCGGCTACCTTCGGGGCGACCGCGACGCCCGGGGCGCCGACGCAGATCGCGCACTTCGCCGGCAATCTCCAAACGGCGGTCGTGAATACCGTGCTGCCCACGGCTCCCGCGGTGGTCGTGCGCGATCAATTCAACAACACGGTGCCGGGCGTCGTCATCACGTTCACCGTCGACTCGGGCGGTGGAAGTGTCACCGGTGCGACGCCAGCCACGGATACCACGGGTAGAGCGAGCGTCGGCAGCTGGAGGCTCGGCACGCTGGCGGGCTCCAACGTCCTCTCGGCGACGGGAGGAGGCCTCACGACGACGTTCTCCGCGACGGGACTCGCCGGTGCGGCGACGCAGCTCATCAAGGTCGCGGGGGACGGCCTCAGCGCCGTCGTGGGCACGACGCTGGGTGCCTCGCCCGCCGTCCGGGCGCTCGATCAGTTCGGCAACGGCGTCGGGAATCTTGGCGTCACGTTCGCGGTGACGGGCGGGGCGGGAAGTGTTATTGGCGCGACGCCGACGACCAACGGTAGCGGCATCGCTGCCGTCGGGGCATGGATCCTCGACACGCTCGCCGGCGGGAACGCCCTCACCGCGAGCGCCGGCGCGCTCTCGGCCGGGTTCACCGCAACCGGCCTCGCCGCCGCGCCGAATCGGCTCCTAAAACTGTCGGGCGACGGGCAGACGGGCGTCGTGAACACCGCCCTGCCCGTGGCGCCCACCGTGCGGCTGACCGACCGCTACGGCAACGCCGTCGCCGGCGACACGATCGACTTCTTCATCTTCACTGACGGCGGATCGGTCGCGACCCCAAGCGTCGTGACCGACGCGGTCGGCGCGGGGAGCGCGGGGACGTGGATCATCGCCGACTTCCTGGCGCTCAACCGCCTGCAAGCCGTGGTCCGGGGCGTAGCCGCGGTTCCGGCGGTGCAATTCACCGCCCAGGGCACGCACGACGTGGCGTTCCAGATCCTGCGGGAGACGGTGGATACGCAGACCGCGATCGCTGGCAACGCCGTGAACGTGCCGCCGGCCGTGCGGGTCCGCGACCAGTTCTTCAATCCGGTTCCGGGAGTCACGGTGGCCTTCACCCTCACCGGAGCGTTGCTCGGGAGCGTGACGCCGGCGTCCGCGGTGACCGACTCGACGGGTCTCGCCCGGGTCACGACCTGGACCCTGGACGCGATCGCCGGGCTGAACACCCTCGACGCCTCGGTGCCGGGTCTCGCGGGGAGCCCGGTGACATTTAGCGCGAGCGGGGTGACGACGACCGCGACCACAATGGCCCTCGATAACGGGAACGGTCAGGTGGGTGTCGTCAACACCGTGCTCCCAACCGCGTACACGGTCCTGGTCACGGATGGCGTCAACCCCGTGCAGAACGTTCAGGTGCACTGGGCGGTTGGTCCGGCCGGCGGATTCATCAATCCATCCACTTCCCTGACCGACGTGAACGGCATTGCGAGCTCGACACGTACGCTCGGCATCGGTGTGGGGACGCAGACCGTCACCGCCAGTGTTGGCGGCCTGGCCAATTCTCCGGTGACGTTTACGGCGACGGCGCTCGCTGATACGGCGTTCCAGATCCTGCAGGTCGTCGGCGACAACCAGACGGTCACCATCAACGCCGCCGTACCGGTGCCTCCGTCGGTTCGGGTCACGGACACGTTCGGCAATCCGATCGCCGGGATCCCGGTCTCGTTCACTCCGGACGCGCTCGGTGGGATCGTGACGGGCGGCTCGCAGGTCACCGATACCGCGGGCGTCGCGACGGTCGGCAGCTGGACGTTGGGCGGCGTCGTCGGCACGCAATCGCTCACGGCGAGTGCGGGGAGTCTGACGCCCGTCGCGTTCACCGCCACCGCGACGGCGAGCGCTCCCGCGTCGCTCTCTATTGTCCAGGGGAATCTCCAGACCACAACCGTGAACACGGCCGTCCCGGTCCTCCCGGCGGTGGTGGTGCGCGACGCGAGCGGCAACCCCGTACCGGGCGTGCCGGTGACGTTCTCGGCCGGGGGGGGGGGCGCAAACGGCGCTGTGACCGGCGCGAGCCCAATGACAGACGCGTCGGGCGTCGCGACGGTGGGGACGTGGACCCTCGACAGGCTTGTGGGGGCCGACACGCTGATCGCGAGCGCCGCCGGCGTGCCGCCGGTCGCATTCACCGCGACCGGTGTCGCCGACGTTGCCGCACGGCTCTTGAAGCAGCTCGGCGACTCCCAGATCGGCGTCGTGAATACCGCCCTGCTGACGCGGCCAACCGCGCGCGTGACCGATCAGTACGGGAACCCGGTCGCGGGCCGGTCAGTCACGTGGGCGGTCGGATCGGGAGGCGGGGGTCTCGGCGTGCCCGCGACGGTATCGAGCGACGCGGCGGGAGTCGTCACTGCTCCGGCGTGGACTCTTGGCACCGCGGTGGGGCCCAACACCCTCACGGCGAGCGCGACGGGGCTGTCGGGCAGCCCGGTCAGCTTCACCGCCTTCGGCCTCGCCGGTGCCGCGACGCAGATGGCCGTCAGCGTTGGAAACGGTCAGAGCGCGGTCGTGGGAACGGTCGTGTCGAGCAAGCCCGCCGTGGTGCTGAAGGATCAGTTCAACAACCTGGTGGCCAATGTGCCGGTCACCTTCCTCGTGACGTCCGGCGGCGGCAGCGCCACAGGCACCAGCGCGCTCAGTAACGCCAACGGCGTTGCGACCGTGGGCAGCTGGACCCTTGGGAACATCGCGGGACCGAATACGCTGCGCGCGAGCGCACCGGGCGTGACCCCTCTGACGTTCATCGCGAGTGGCGTGGCGGGCGCGCCGGTCCAGCTCGCCTTCATGCCCGAACCCTCTCGTTCCCTGGCGGGTGACACGATCGCGCCTCCGGTGCGCGTGGCGATTCAGGACCAGTTCGGGAATACGGTCCTGCCCGTCACGGACGTCGTCCATCTCGACCTCGGCGCGATCGCGAGTCCGGGTGCGAAGCTCGTGGGCATCGTGGACGTCGCGGCCGTGAACGGTGTCGCGGTCTTCCCGGATCTGGCGATCGACTCCGCGGGGATCGGATACACCTTGCTGGCATCGACGCCGAAGATTGCCGGCAGCGTGGAGAGCGCCCGGTTCGATGTCGGTGGTGTGATCGCAACGTTCACCGGTGACCGGCTCCACCCCGTTGCAGCGGCCTTCAACCCCGCGAATGGGTTCGTGTACGTTCCCGGCGGCGACGGCGAAATACGGACCCTGGGCGTGCTTGATCCGAGCAAGGGGCTACTCACCTTGCTTCCGGTACTCCAGACCCAACCGTTCGGCGTGGCAGTCAACGCGCAGACGAATCGCATCTACGTCACCACGTTCGCGGTGCTGACCGGGGCTGTAGTGGTCATCGATGGACGTAACGACTCCCCGATTGGCTTGATCCCGCTGACGGGCGAGGCTCGGGGGATTGCCGTCGACGAGGCGACGGACCGCATCTTCGTGGCGGTCGCAGGGGATCCGGGGAAAGGCGAGCCCCCCGGTCTCGCCTTGATCGATGGAAAAGACAACCGGTTGATCACGACGATTCCGTTCCCCGAAGGCATGCCCGGTGGCGTCGGCGTGGCGTACAACCCGACCGATCGCCTGGTCTACGTAGCCATCCCGAACGTCGGCGTCGGCATCTTCGATCCCGAGCAAGCCAAGTTCGTTGACGCGATCTCGATTGTCGGTGAGAAGGGCGCGGCAGGCACGTACGGCGTGGCGATCGACACTCGGACGAACCTGCTGTTCGCCACGAACCGCGCCGAGAACACCGTTTCCGTCATCAACCTGGCGGACAACAAGGAGCTGACCAGGCTACAGGTGGGCCGCGAGCCCGAAGGAGTCGGCGTGGATGGGGATCGGGGCGCCGTGTACGTCGGGAACTCCGGGGAGAACACCGTCTCGTTCATCGACGTGGGCAAGCTGGAAGTCACTGCTACCCTGATCGTCGGTCCGACGCCGAAGGCCGCGGCGGTGAATCTCGGCACCGGCCAGTTCTTCGTGCCGACCTTCGGCGACGACCGGGTGCGGCTGGTACAGCCCTGAGGCTGTTTAGAGTCTCAACCGCAAGTTGATGTCCACCAGAATCCCGTCCGGCGTGTCCACGAACACGACGCGGTTCTCGACGCGCCGCACGACCATCTTCACGATCGGACCCTTCCCCTTGCCACGGCCCATGTTGCCGCGCCGGTAGTAGATCACCTGGTCGTTCCGGACCGTTTCGATCCGCACGACCTCGAACCCCTGGTGCACCAACACCTCGCGCGTGATCGAGATCGCGCGATTCGGGGCGACCACGAACTCCTTCTTCGGCCCACGACCCTGGGCTGCCAACGGCCAGGCCAGCAGGACGAGGGCCGGAACGATCCAGCGCAGACGTGACGTCATGGCGAGACCCCTCAATGAGGTGGAAGTGATACCCTCTTAAGAGCACGAAAGGGCGGCCCCGGTCACGGACCGCCCGTTGCCGCCCATTGCCGCCCGTTACCGCCTATTTCAGCAGCATCTTGGCGATCGTGTTCAGCTGCATGTTGCTCGTGCCCTCGTAGATCGTACCGATCTTGGCGTCACGGTAGAACTTCTCCACGGGGTACTCCTTGGTATAGCCGTAGCCCCCGAACAGCTCCACACACAGCGACGTGACGCGCTCGGCGACCTGCGAGGAGAACAGCTTCGCCATCGCCGCTTCCTTGGTGTACGGCTCGTGCGCGTCCTCGAGCCGAGCGGCGTGGTACACCATGAGTCGAGCCGCCTCGAGCTCCGTCGCCGCCTGGGCGAGCTGGAACTGCACCGCCTGGAACTCGGCGATGGGTTTGCCGAACTGCTGCCGCTCCTTCACGTACTTGAGCGTGGCGGCGAGCGCGCCGCGTGCCACGCCGATCATCTGTGCCCCGATGCCGATCCGCCCCGTGTTCAGCGTCTCGATCGCGACCTTGTAACCGACGCCCACCTCGCCCACCACGTTGGCCGCGGGCACCTCACACCGATCGAGGATCAGCTCCGTCGTCGAGGAGGCGCGGATGCCCAGCTTGTCTTCTTTCTTGCCGACGCTGAAGCCCTTGAAGCCGCGCTCGACGGCGAACGCGGTGATCCCCTTGTAGCCCTTGGCGAAATCGGTGTTCGCGAAGATGACGAAGAATCCCGCGTCCGCGCCGTTCGTGATCCACAGCTTGCGGCCGTCGAGGATCCAGGTGTCGCCCTGTTTGGTCGCTTTGGTCTGCAGGCCGAAGGCGTCCGAGCCCGAAGCGGCCTCGGAGAGGGCATAGGCGCCGACGAGATCGCCGGCGAGGCGGGGGAGGTAGCGGCGCTTCACGTCGTCCGACGCCCACTTCAGGAGCAGCGCGTTGACGAGCGTGTTCTGTACGTCGACAAAGATCGCCGCCGAGGCGTCGACAGCGGACAACTCCTCGACGGCGAGGACGGTCATGAAAAGAGATCCGCCGGCGCCGCCGTGCGCCTCGGGGATCTCAATCCCCATGAGTCCGAGCTCGAAGAACTTCGGGATGAGGGTGGGGTCGATCTTGGCGGCTTGCTCCATCGCCTGCACGCGGGGGCGGATCTCATGCTCCGCGAAATCACGGACCGCCCCCTGGAACATCCGTTCTTCCTCGGACAGCTGCGTCATCAGCCCTTCTTCTCCACCGTCCCCATCAGCATCTCGCGGATGCCGCCCAGCGAGCTCAGCACACCCGTGGCCTCGTAGGGCATGTACACGACCTTGTTGCCCTGTCCCGAAACCATCTCCTTCAGCGTCTCGAGGTAGCGGATGGCGATCAGGTAGCGCGCGGGATCGCCGCCCGTGCCCTTGATCGCGGCGGTGATGCGCTCGATCGCTTGCGCCTCGGCCTCGGCCACCTTGAGGCGCCACGCCGCCTCCGCTTCGGCGTGCAGGATCTTCGCCTGCTTGTCGCCCTCGGCGGTGTTGATCTCCGACTGCCGGATGCCCTCGGCCTGGAGGATGCGCGACTGCTTGTCGGCATCGGCCGTGATGATGGTCGCCCGCCGCTCCCGCTCGGCGCGCATCTGCTTTTCCATCGCGTCGCGGATGTCCCGCGGCGGATTGATGTCCTTCAGCTCCACGCGGCTGACCTTGGCGCCCCACTTGTGCGTCGCTTCGTCGAGAATCGCCCGCAGCTTGGCGTTGATGGTGTCGCGCGACGACAGCACGTGATCCAGCTCCATCTCGCCGATCACGTTTCGCAGCGTCGTCTGGGTCAGCTTCTCGATCGCGTCTGGAAGGTTGGCGATCTCGTACGTCGCACGCACTGGATCCGTGATCTGGGAGTAGATCAGCGCGTCGATCTCGACGACCACGTTGTCCTTCGTGATGACGTTCTGGCGCGGGAACACGTACACCGTCTCGCGCAGGTCGATCTTCTCGGTGCGGAACCGCCGCGAATAGCTGTCGCCTGCCGGCGTCACGAGTGTCTGATGCCAGTCCACTGCCCGCGGCTTATCGATCCACGGCATGATCAGGTTGATCCCGGACGTGAGCGTCTTGTGATACTTTCCGAACCGTTCGACGATCATCGTTTGGGCTTGCTGCACGATGCGGATGCCCTTGGCGATCGTGACCACCACGAGCAGCGCGACTGCTCCGACCAGCACGAGACCGGGACCCATCGTTCAACTCTCCTTTTCCACCACGAGGGTGGTGCCGTCCACCTGAATCACCGTGATCCGCGCACCGGCTTCGATGGGCGTGTCGTCGACCGAGACCCCGCGCCAATCCTCACCTTCCACCTTGACCCGCCCCAGCCGTGAGACGGGATCGATCCGCTCCAGCACTACCCCGCGCTTGCCGAGCAGGGCGTCGACTCCCATCCGCACTCCGCCGCCCGGACCCAGCTGGAAACGGCGCAGCATCAGGGGCCGCAGCCCGATCATGCTCGCCACGCTGGTGGCCGTAAACGCAATGGTTTGCAGCGCGAGCCCGGCGAACGGCACGAGACCGACCAGGCCTGCCGCCGCGCACCCCACCGCCAGGCAGGCAAGCCAGAGGCCGGGCGTGGCGATGAACATCTCCGCCACGACCAACCCGATCGCCGCCAGGAACCAGATCAGCCAGTCTTCCATGACGTCAAAGTTGCAACCCTGGCCCACGTTCCGCTATCCAACCAGGGAGTACCGAAACGGACGCCGCCCGCGTCTCGTATCGCCTTCAGCCATCCCTTCCGGAGATCCTATGACGACTCGCTGGTTGCCCCTCGCGTTCTGCGTCGTGTTCGCCACCTCCGGCGCCGCGCAGACAACTCGCTACGTGCTGAAAGGCGACTCCGTCGCCGTGTACAACCTGGTCGGTGAGCTGCGCGTCGAACCCGGCTCGGGCAGCGACGTGGCGGTGCAGGTGACGCGGGGCGGCGCCGACGCCGCGCGGCTCGACGTGCAGAGCGGTCCGCTGCGCGGCCGCGAAACCCTCCGGATCATCTATCCCGAAGACGTCATCAGCCTCCCCGACTGGGGGCGCGGCTGGAATACCACCCTGCGCGTCCGTGACGACGGAACCTTCGGCGACGGCGGGAGCTGGCGTCGCGACGGGCGCGAGGTGCGCATCACCGGGCGGGGCCGTGGACTCGAAGCGTATGCCGACCTGCGCGTCAGCGTCCCTGCGGGGAAACGCGTGGCGCTGCACCTGGGCGTCGGCAAAGCCTTCGTCAGCAACGTCGACGGCGTGATTGTGGTGGACGTCGCGTCTGCCGACGTCTCGGCCGAACGCACGCGCGGCACGCTCAAGATCGACACCGGCTCGGGCAACGTCGATGTGCGCGATGCGAGCGGCGACGTCTCGCTCGAGAGCGGCTCGGGCGACGTGACCGCCACCGGTCTGCACGGGAGCACCAAACGCGTCAGGCTGGCAACGGGATCGGGCAACATCACGGTGACGGGCGCCGAAGGGGCCGAGCTGCACGTGGAGACGGGATCGGGCGACATCACCGTCACCGGGGCGAAGGGCGACGAGCTGTCGTTCGAGACGGGGAGCGGCAATGTCGACGTGGCACTGACCGCGACGTTCAGCGCGCTTTCAATCCAGACCGGCTCGGGCGACGTCACGCTGCGAGTGCCGCCGACCATCGGCGCCGAAGTGGAGCTCGACACGGGCAGCGGGGAGTTCGACCTCGGCGGGCTGACGATTCAGGTGCGGCGCCTGCAGGAGGATCACATCACCGGCACGATCGGCGACGGGCGGGGACGGCTGTCGATCGAAACCGGCTCGGGCAATGTGCGTCTGGTGAAAGCTTCCTAAGGTTCCTCGAGCCGCTCGATCTCGCGGCGCTCTTTCTTGGTCGGCCGGCCCTTGCCTTGATAGGTGGGGGCCGGCGCGATTTTATGCTGCTCCGCGAGCCGTTCGCGCGCCGCGCGTCCGTCGGCCGCCTCCTCGTACAGCGCCTGCGCCGCCTTGGGGGGGCCGCGCCGCTCCGAGAGTCCGCGCACGGTGACGAGCCACTCGTACGGTCCCACCCGGACACGGAGGCCGTCTCCCACCTGTAGCTGCTTGGCGGGCTTCGCCCGAGTGCCGTTGACCTGCACCTTGCCTCCCGCGACGGCCGCGGCGGCGAGGGCGCGCGTCTTGAAAAAGCGCGCCGCCCACAGCCAGCGGTCGAGGCGCACCCTGTCGGAGGTCACGCTGAAAGGTATTATCAACCGCCATGAAATGGGTGCTGATCGTCGTCGCCGGACTCGTCGGACTCATCGCCCTCATGGCGCTCGTCGGTGCCTTCTTGCCGCGCGATCACCGCGCCACCAGCACGATCAGCGTGCGCCAGCCGCCGGACAGCGTTTGGAAGACGGTGCGCGACCTGGGCGGCATCACCGCGTGGTGGCACGAAGCGCAGGAGTCGGTCCGCCTTCCCGACAAAGACGGCCATGAAGCGTGGCGCCAGAAGGTCGGTGGGTTCGACATGCCCCTCGTCGTCCTCGAGTCCCAACCGCCGCGCCGGCTCGTGACCAAGATCGATTCGCCGCCGGGAGCGGCGTTCGGCGGGACCTGGACCTACGAGCTGACACCCGAAGGTGGCGGAACGCGGCTCAGCGTGACGGAAGCCGGGTGGATCGCCAACCCGATCTTCCGGTTCATGTCACGCTTTCTGTTCGGGTACTACGGCTCGCTCGACGGCTATCTCAAGGCCCTCGGCAAGCGGTACAACGAAACAGCGACGCCCGCGCACTCCTAGCGACTGCGCAGCTTACTCAGCAGCCTGAGAATCTCGAGGTACAACCACACCAGCGTCACGATCAGGCCGAACGCGGCGTACCACTCCGCCACCTTGGGGGCGCCCTGCTCGGCGCCTTTCTCGATGAAGTCGAAATCCAGCACCAAATTCAGTGCCGCGATGACGACCACGAACAGGCTGAACCCGATGCCGAGCCAGCTGCTCTCGTGCAGAAACGGGATGCGGATGCTGAAGAAGCTCAGCCCGATCGCGACGAGGTAGAAGATCGCGATCCCGCCTGTCGCCGCCACAACGCCCAGCCGGAAGTTCTCGGTCACTGGAATCAGGCCGGAGCGATACGCCACGAGGAGTGCGAACAGCACGCCGAAGGTGAGCGCCACCGCCTGGATGACGATCCCCGGAAAGCGTGCCTGGAAGTACGCGGAGATGGCGCCGAGGGCGAGGCCCTCGAGCAACGCGTAGATCGGCGCCGTCACGGGGGCCCACGTTGGCTTGAAGATCGTGACGAGCGCAGCGACGAACCCGCCCAGAAGGCCGCCCAACAGGTACCCGCCGATGGGGACTCCCGCGGACGTCTGCGACCA
>Ga0184618_10000370_pt1 | contig 10275 bp, 9 predicted proteins | sample PLM0_30_b1_FD_133159 | JGI IMG/M metagenome (GOLD analysis project Ga0184618, IMG submission 133159) | Groundwater sediment microbial communities from an aquifer in East River, Colorado, USA - PLM0_30_b1 | ecosystem: Environmental > Terrestrial > Soil > Riparian zone | place: USA: East River...
ACTCAGCTAACAATTTGTGATGTGGAAAACTGCCACAATTTGCACCATCTGGCAGTGAATCCTATATTGGCGCGGTTGGATGTCGGCCTAAATGGCGGCGGATGGTTCGCTGTCCCCTACACAACTCGGTTGCCCACCCGGGAGTTGCGCGCATGGCTCGGTCGAACGGCGGCAAGGCGAAGGCGTTCTTTCGCACTACCCCCTCAGGCGCATTCGACCAGTACCTGCAAGACATCCAAAAACTCCCGCTGATCAAAGACCCCGCCGAAGAACGCAGACTCGCACGTCGAGTGCAGCGCGGGGACGAAAAAGCCGCCGAACGCCTCGTGACCGCCAATCTTCGCTTCGTCATCTCCTACGTCAAAAAATATCAGGGTCACGGTCTAGACCTCTCCGAATTGGTGGCCATCGGCAACGAAGGCCTCCTCAAGGCCGTCAAGAAGTTCGATCCCGATCAGGGCGTGAAGTTCATTTCGTACGCTGTGTGGTGGGTTCGTCAGGCGGTGCTCAAGGCCCTCGCCGAGCAGACACGCAGCGTTCGGATCCCGCTGAACCAGAACTCCCAGCTCATCCGCATGAGCCGGACCGAGACGTACCTATCTCAAGAGCTGGGCCGGGAGCCGACCGACAACGAGATCGCGCAGGCCCTCGAAGACACGGTCGAGAACGTGCGCACGGCGCGCCGCATGACCGCCGCCGAGCTGTCGCTCGACGCGCCGGTCGATCGCTCCGATAAGGACGCGGCCACGCTGGGCGAGCGCTTCGCCGGACAGGAAGGCGGCGAGATCGAGGAGCGCACCGACGGCAAGCTGATGCGCGAATTCATCGATCGCATCTTCCAGAAGTATCTGACGCCGCGCGAGCGCAAGATCCTCTACCTCTACTACGGCCTCGAGGAAGGCAGCGAGGCGATGACGCTCGAAAAGATCGGCGCCCTGATGGGCGTGACCCGCGAGCGCATCCGTCAGATTCGCGAACGGGCATTCGAAAAACTGCGCGAGTCGCCCGACGGCAGGGCTCTCAAGGGGTTCTGGCGAGCAGCGTAGAAAGCCAGGCAGGTTGAGCAAATAGCGGGGCCAGGACAAGCTTCTCCTGGCCCCGCTATACTATTAGCCATGCTTCGGGAACTCCCCATTTTTCCGCTACCGCTTGTCCTCTTTCCGGGGGCTAGCCAGCCACTCCACATCTTCGAGCCTCGCTATCGCCAGCTGCTGTCGGATTGCTTGGAGGGCGATCGCCGTTTCGGCATCGCCTATGCCGCTCCCGATCAAACCGCCGATCCGGCCCCGGCTCCCGGCGACGTGGGCTGCGTGGCGCATATCCTGACGACTCAGTCTCTCCCCGACGGCCGCTCCGACATCCTGACGACCGGCGAGGAGCGCTTCGTCCTCCTCGAATGGGTGCCGACCGATCGCCCCTACCGCATCGCTCGCGTCGAGGAGTTCAGCGACGAACCCGTCGACGCAGCCGAAGCGGAGGGCATCAGCCAGGATGTCCGGCGCGACTTCCTGCGAGTGATGGAGGCGTTGGAGCAGGAGCCCCCCGAGCTCCCCGTGGACCCCGAGGCGCTGTCGTTCCGCGTCGCCGCGTCGCTCGAGCTCGAGGCGCCCAGCAAGCTCGCCCTCCTCGCGATCCGCAGCACCACCGTCCGCCTCCGCCGCCTCGCGGCTCTGCTGCAACCTCTCGCCGCCGACGCGGAGCGCCGCGCCTCGGTGCGCCACCGAGCCCGAAGTAACGGGAAAGGCGGCGCCCACCCGCAGATCGAGAAGGTCCCGTGAGCCGTCCGACCCTGACGGCCGCTTTGACCTCAATCGTGGGACCGCGGCACGTCCGCGTGGCCCTCGCCGAGCGCGCAACTTACGCCATGGACGGCCTGCCGACGCATCGGCGCCTCCCCGACGTCGTGGTGCTCCCGGGCACCCGCGAAGAGGTGATCGCCGTGATCCGCCTCCTCGCAGCGCTCGGCATCCCCTTCGTCCCCCGCGGCGCGGGAACGGGACTCTCGGGAGGCGCACTCGCGGACGAGGGCGCCGTGTTGGTCGTGCTGACCCGCCTGAACCGCATCCTGAGGATCGACCGCGCGAACCGCCTTGCCGTGGTCGAGCCGGGCGTCGTGAACGCGCGACTCTCGGCAGCCACCCGGCCACACGGCCTACACTACGCCCCCGACCCGTCGAGCCAGAGCGCCTGCACGATCGGCGGCAACGTCGCCGAGAACGCCGGCGGGCCCCATTGCCTCAAGTACGGCGTCACCGCGAACCACATTCTGGCGCTGGAGGTGGTGCTCGCGACCGGCGAGACCGTCGAGCTGGGCAGCCCCAGCGGCGAGCCGTGGGGGCCTGATCTCGTCGGTCTGTTCGTCGGCTCCGAGGGCAATTTCGGCGTCGCCACCCGCATCAGCGTGCGGCTCACGCCGATGCCCCGGGCCGTCCGTACCCTGCTCGCGGACTTCATGGCGCTGCGCGCTGCGGGTGAAGGCGTGTCGGCGATCATCGCGGCGGGCATCGTTCCTGCCGCATTGGAAATGATGGATCAATCATGTGTCCGGGCCGTCGAGGATTCGGTCTACGCGGCGGGATACCCGCGCGATGCCGCTGCCGTCCTGCTCGTCGAGCTGGACGGGCATGCCGAGGCCGCAGTGGCGGCCGAAGCTGACGCCGTGGCGGCTCTCTTGAAGCAAGCGGGCGCGCGCTCCATACGCACCGCCGCCGATGAGCGCGAGCGAGAGCGCCTGTGGCAGGGCCGCAAGAAAGCGTTCGGCGCCATGGGACGGCTGTCGCGCGACCTGGTGGTTCAGGACGCCGTCGTCCCCCGCTCCGCCCTCCCCGACGTGCTCGAGACGATCGCCGAGATCGCCGCGCGGTACGACCTCGTCGTCAGCAACGTCTTCCATGCGGGGGACGGCAACCTCCACCCCAACATTTCCTTCGACGCGACCGACGAACCGATGCGCCTCCGCGTCGAGCAGGCGAGCGCCGAGATCATGGGCGCGTGTATCGCCGCGGGCGGCACGATCACCGGCGAGCACGGCGTCGGCCTCGACAAGCTGCGCTACATGCCCCTCATCTTCGACGCCGAGTCTCTGGGGGCGATGCATGCGGTGCGGAGGGTGTTCGATCCGGATCAGCGCGTAAACCCAGGCAAGGTTGTCCCGCTACACGCCTGTCGGGAGTGGAGTGGTTGGACTGACCCCGGGCGCAAGCCCGGGGTGGACCAGCCCCGGGCTGTCGCCCGGGGTCAGCCGGTGCTCGCGCAATGACCATCTTGGAGAAGGTCACCGCCCTGCTTGGCGAAGGCGCCGTGCTCGAAGCCGGCACCGACCGCGTCCCCCGCATCGCCCCGGGGTCGCCCGATGCCGTCGCCCTGCTGCTCGGCACCGCGCATCAGGAGGGGTGGCGCGTGCGGGTCGAAGGCGCGGGCACCTGGCTCCCGAGCGACGCTCCCGCGGATCTGGCTCTGACCACGCGCAGGCTCGACCGCGTCCCCGCCGTCGAGCCCCAGGACCTGACCGCCACCGCCGAGGCGGGGATCGGGCTCGATCAATTGCGCCAGCAGCTCGCCGACCGCGGCGCCTGGCTCGCGGTCGATCCACCGGGACTGGCAGGGCGAACGCTCGGCTCGATCGTGGCGACGGCCACCGCAGGGCCGCTGCGCCAGGGATTCGGCCCCGTGAAAGACCACCTCCTCGGCGTCACGTTCGTGACCGGCGATGGACGGATGGTGCAGAGCGGCGGCCGCGTCATGAAGAACGTCGCCGGCTACGATCTCACGCGACTGCAAGCGGGCGGCTTCGGCGCCTTCGGCGTGATCGTGTTGGTGCACCTGCGGCTGCGGGCTCTGCCCCGGGCCGACGTGACGCACGTCCTCGAAGGCTCGCGCGACGAGCTGACGCAAATCGCAGAAGACATCGCCGCCGCCGGACTCACTCCCGCCGCGCTGGAGCTCGTCTCCCCTGCCCTGGCGCGCCGCGATCGCTGGGTGCTGGCGGTCCGGCTCGTCGGATCGCCCACGCTCGTCGGCTCCGATGAGCTCGGTCTCGGCGCCGCCACCGGTGGAGGCGGCCGCTTCACGGCCCTCCGCGCAGAAGAGGCCCATGGATTCTGGATGCGGTTGGCGGAAGGGTTCGCGGTCCGTCCCGTGACGTTCCGGATCGGCGGGGTGCCGGCGGCAAGCGATGAGCTGCTCGACCTGCTCCAACATCAGGTGGGCGACGAGTGGATTTCGGCCGCGCCCGCAGCCGGCGCGATCCGCTGGACTGGCGACACCACTGTCGATCGGTTGCAGCGGCTGCGACGCACCTTGGCTGCCCTCGAGGTGCCCCTGACGCTCGAGCGCGCGCCCTGGCCGGTGCGCACTGCCGTGGGCCACTTCGGCGCCTACCGCGAGGGAGCCGGTCCGCTCGTCGCGGGGCTGCGGCGCACATTCGATCCCGGCGGCGCGCTGGTCGTCGCGACCGACGGCGAATGATCCAGACGAAAGAACGAGGAGGCTTCGCCGGGCTCGACGCATGCGTGCACTGCGGTTTCTGTCTGCAGGCCTGTCCCACATTCCTCGCCACCGGAGACGAAGCCGATTCGCCGCGCGGCCGCATCGAGCTGATGCGCGCGCTCGAGCGCGGCGACCTGGCGGTCACCGACACCGCTCTCGCCTACCACCTCGATCGCTGCCTCGGCTGTCGCGCCTGCGAACCTGTGTGTCCATCGGGGGTGCGCTACGGCCAAGCCCTGGAAACCGCCCGCGAGCGCCTCGCCGACGGGGGGAGGGGCGTCCCGTGGCTCGCGCGGGCAGCGCTGTGGGCGCTCACGACGCCAGGAGTGTCAGAGGTGGTCTACCTGTTCGCCCGCCTGTTCAGAGCGACGGGAATCCCGCGACTGTTCGCTGGATGGGGACGGATCAGGTTCGCGATGGGGATGCTGGCGGCGACGAAACCCGAGGGCGGCAACAGACGGCAACGGACGGCAACGGACCGTGGCCGTCCGTTGCCGTCCTCTGCCGTCCTTCTTTTCCGTGGTTGCGTCATGCAAGGCCTCTTCCGTCACGTGCACGGCGCGACCATCCGGACCCTGCAAGTCAACGGCTACGACGTGCGCGAGGTCGCGGGACAGGTCTGCTGCGGTGCCCTGCACGCGCACGCTGGGCTGGGCGACGCCGCGCGGGCGCTGGCCCGCACCAACGCCCTCGCGTTCGGCGACGGCGAGGAGCCGATCGTCGTGAACAGCGCCGGGTGTGGGGCGTTCATGAAGGAGTGTGGGTTCGGTGCCAGGGTCAAAGACGTGACAGAACTCCTGGCCGCCAACGGCGGGCCCGTCCCCGGTGGGCCGCTCGACCTGCACGTCGCCTACGATCCGCCCTGCCACCTGCTCCACGCGCAACGGGTCGCCGAGCCACCGCTGCGCCTCTTTGCCGCGATACCGTTGCTCCGACTTGTCACGGTCGCCGGCGCGAACGACTGTTGCGGCAGCGCGGGGCTGTTCACCTTGGTCGAGCCGGAGATGTCGCGCACGGTGCTGCAAACGAAACTCGACGCGCTGGGCGAGGTCGCACCCCAGGTGGTCGCGACGGGCAATCCGGGGTGCGCGATGCAGCTCGGCGCGGGGCTCGCCGCCCGCGGGGTCCGCGCGCGGGTGCGCCATCCCGTGGAGCTGCTCGATGCCTCGTATCGGGCCGCGGGGCGCTACGAATGAGCACACGCCACCTGCCCGCGAACGACGGCGTCGATCTCGCCCTGCACCGGCTCCGCGCCTTCCGCGACGGCCGGCCCGCGGTCCTGCTCGTGCACGGGGCCTTCACGAACCACCGCGCCTTCCTGCACGGCCCTGGGGGGGGCTTGGCGCATTTCCTCGGCGCGCAGGGCTTCGACGTCTGGCTGGCCGACCTCCGTCACCACGGGGAAAGCGCCCGCGAGCCGCGGCCCCTGGCGTGGACGTTCGAAGATTGGGCGCTGCGCGACGCGCCGGCGTTCGTCGCCCGGGTGCACGAGGAGACCGACGGCGCGCCGCTCACCTGGATTGGTCATTCCGCCGGCGGGGCCGCGGGACTCTGCTGGATGGCGCGCGTCGCCGCTGCCGCACCCCTGGCCGCCATCGTCACCCTGGGGACGCCGGGCCCGCGGCGGCTCGGCCCTGTCCGCTGGTCTCTCGCTCGGGCGACGATCGGGCTGTCGCGTTTGTTGGGCCGCTTTCCCGCCCGTGCTCTGGGATTCGGCTCCGAGGACGAGGCCGCGGGCATTCTCGCCGAGTGGATGCGGTGGAACGCGCAAGGGAGTTGGGTCGGGACCGACAGCTTCGACTATTTCGCCGCGCTCACCGCGGTCCGTACGCCGTACCTCGCCGTCGTCGGCGGCTCCGACCGCATCTTTGCGCCCGCTGCCGCGTGCCAGCACGTGGTCGAACAGGTCGGGTCGGAGCGCAAGAGCCTCACCGTCGCGGCGGGGCTCTCGCATCGCGGCCTCGTCCTCGCGCCGCAGGCGCGGGACTCGTGTTGGCCGGCTGTCGCCGCCTGGCTCGAGGAGACCCTGGGTTGAGCGACACGTTCCCCACCGCGCCCGCGCCCGTCGTCACCCGGGTGAACCCCGGAGACGTGCCTGCCGAGGTGGTGGACCGGTTGCGGGCCGGCGCGATCGTCGCGCCCGCCGACGTGGCGGTGCTCGATCTCACCGGCCCGGGCGCGGTCGCGTCGTTCCAGGGACTGCTCACGAGTGACATCGAGCAACCCGGGGACGGTGCCTTCGTGTACGGCGCGTTGCTGACGCCCAAGGGGATGATCGTCGTCGACGGCTGGGCCGGTCGCCTCGGCGCGCGGGTCCGCTTCACCGTGCCCCGCGAGGGCCAAGAACGCGCCGCGGCGCTTCTGCATCGCTCCGTGCCACCGCGCCTCGCGCGCACCGTCGATCGGACCGCCGACTGCGCGGTCCTACGCGTGGCCGGGGCGCACGCCGTCGCCATCCTCGGCGCGGCCGGGCTGCCGGTCCCGCCGCACGCCGGCCACGCCGTCGAGGCGACGCTGGGGGAGGGCGACGTGCCGCTCGAAATCGCTCGTGCCACCGAGCTCGCGCCATTCACCTTCCAGATCACGGCCGCCGCCGAACACCAGGAGGTGTTGCTCGATCGCCTGGTGCGGGGTGGCGCCGCCGTCACGGACGCCGCCGCGCTCGAGCTGGCGCGGATTCTGGCCGGGTGGCCGCGCCTCGCCTCGGAGGTGGACGAAAAGACGATTCCCCAGGAGATCGGCTACGACGAGATCGGCGGCGTGTCGTACACGAAGGGGTGTTATACCGGGCAGGAGACCGTCAGCCGGCTGCACTTCCGCGGCCACCCCAATCGCCATCTGCGCGGGTTGCTGTTCGAAGTCGACACGCCGGCCCCTCCCGCGGAAGGCTGGAGCGCCGTGACCGAGGACGAGCGTGAGGTCGGCCGCGTCACGAGTATCGCCTGGGTCGCCGGCGCGGACCGCTGGATCGGACTCGCGGTCATCCGCCGCGAAGTGGCGATCGGTGCCGTGGTCCGCGCCGCCGGCCGCGAGGCACGCGTCGTCGCGCTCCCCTTCGACATACCGGCCGTCGGGCCGGCATGACGGTCCTCGTCACCGGGGGGCGAGGTCTCGTCGGGAGTCACGTGATCGAGGCTCTGCGCGCAGCTGGCGAGGATGTACGGACCTTCAACGGTGATGTATCGGACCCTGATGCATGGCGCCGAATGGGAGGCGGCATCAGTGGGATCGTGCACGCAGCGGCACGCGTCGCGCAGCGACTGCCCTTCGCGGAGTTCGAGCGCGTCAACGTGGGGGGGACGGGCCTCGCCGTCGAAACGGCACGGGCTACGGGCGCGCGGTTGGTGCACGTGTCTTCGGTCGCCGTCTTCGGACGGAGCGCCGCCTTCGCGGCGGGTGCGGGCGCTGTCGACGAAGACTTTCCCTTTGGGGCGATCCCCGAGCACGATTTCTACGCGCGCACGAAGCGTATGGCTGAGGCAGTGGTGCGTGACAGCGAACTCTCCGCCGCGGCGATCCGGCCCAATGTCATCTATGGCGAGCGCGACAAGCTGTTCACCGCGCGCGTGATCAAGGTCCTGCGGACCGGGATCATGCCGCGGATCGGGCCGGGGACGAATCATCTGTCGTGCGTGTATGTGGGCAACGTGGCGGCGGCGATCGTCGCCGCGCTGGGGAAACGCATCCCCGGCTTCCGCGCGTACAACATCACCGCCGATGCTCCTCCGGCCCTGACCGAGCGAGAGTTCATGGAGGCATTCGCCGAGGGGCTGGGGGTGCGGGTCCGCCGAATTCCCGTCCCTGTCTTCGTGGCGCGCGTAGGCGCCGGGCTGTGGGCCCGCTGGCTGCGATTGCGCGACCCCGTGGGCTATGCGGGGCTGGGAGCAGCGGCCGTCGGGTTCATCACGGGCGAGAACCCGTACACCGATGCGCGGGTGCATCGGGAGCTGGGCTGGACGCCGCCGTTCGATACGCGAACGGCGGTCCGTCGATCTGTGGCCGCCTTCTAGAAAAACGAAAGGCCCGGGCGACTTGCCCGGGCTTCGTCACATCGGTTCGCCGGCGCCGCTTAGTGCTTGGTGGTGTCGGGCGCCATCATGTGGGTCGAGTCACCGGCCATCTTCGTCGAGTCGGCCATCATCGCCGACGTGTCGGCCGCCGCCTGGCCGGACTGATCGGCCTTCTTGCAGCCGGTCGTGCCCAGGGCGACGAGCGCCAGGGCGAATACGAGACGCTTCATGCTCACTCCTGTTGAGAGTTCGGGTCCCCGGAAAACGTGGGGGAACCTATAAGACGGACCAGTCGAGTCAAGGCCGGGTATCTTTCTCGCCAGCTATGCCGTCATTCGACCGCCGCACCTTCGTAGGTTGGCTCGCGTCGCTGCCGCTGTGGCGGGGGCGCGGCAACGAGCCTCCGCCGCCCGCGGTCGAGGTCCGCCCCACCGCGCTCTACCAGCAACCCGACGGCCGCAAGAACCTGGTCCGCATCACCGTCGCCGGCCTCGGCGCCCCCGCCGCGCGCGCCCGCGTGACCGACCGCCGCGGCGCGCTGGTCGGCACCGCAGGACTCCTCCCCCTGGGGGGGGGCGCCGGACTGACGCTCACCGGCGAAGTGTGGGTCCCGCTCTCCGGACCCGCCGACTTCCAGGTGGATGTCGAGGTCGGGAAGGATCGCGCCGCGCGGCAGCGCGTCCGGCTGACGCCCCCGAAGCGGTGGACGTTGTACTGGCTGTCGTCGATCCACACCGACGTCGGCTACACCGATCTGCAAGAGAACGCGCTCGAGGTGCATCGCAAGAATCTCGACGCCGCTCTCGCCCGCCTTGCCACCCATCCCGACTTCCGGTTTACGGCGGAATGCGCGTTGCAGGTCCTCTCATACCTCGAGAATCGACCGCCCGAGGCCGGCGATGCCCTGGTACAGGCGCTGCAGGGCGGCAAGATCGGGTTCCAATCGTTGTTCGCGAACATGCTGACCGGACTCCTGGACCATGACACGCTCGCACGCGTGGTGTGGCCGGCGGGCCGGCTCGCGCGCGCGCGGGGGCTGACCTACGCGGCCGCGCAGATCACCGACGTCCCCGGCCAAGCCCTGACCTTCCCGATGGTGCTCGCGGCGAGCGGCGTGAAGTACCTGGCGAGCGGCGCGAACCCCGAGCGCGCGCTCCCGCTCCTCCCACCGCCCGACGGCTCGACGACCTACCCGCAGGTCTACTACTGGGAGGGGCCCGACGGCAGCCGCGTCCTCCATTGGCGCGCCTACCACTACGGCGACGCGACTCGCTTCGGGTTCGACTCGGGCGCCGCGGAAATGGGGCGGCGCCTCTCCGACTGGCTGCTCGGCCACCCGGTGTTCCTGTCGCGCGACTGGCCCTACGACGTAGCGCTCCTCTACGGAGCCGACTGGCAGGACAACGCCCCGATGAAAGAACAGCTCGTCGCCAACATGGAGGACTTCAACCGCCGCTACGCCTTTCCCCGCATCGTGCCGGGGCGGGCGGAGGACTTCTTCCGCGAGCTGGAGCGCCGCCACGGACCACGCATTCCCGTCAGGCGGGGCGACACCGGCCTCTACTGGGAGGACGGCGCGGCCTCGACGGCCGCCGAGCTGGCGGCGTTCCGCTCCGCTCAGCTCGCGGCGCGCGCCGCGGAAATCGTGGCGCTGTGGGAGACCCGGTTGGAGCCGCGCGACGATGAGACCCCGGCGCGTCTGCGACGCCGGGCGGAAGAGCGCTACACGATGTGGCGCGATCTGCTGCTCTTCGGAGAGCACACCTGGGGCGCCGAC
>Ga0184618_10000371_pt1 | contig 10249 bp, 10 predicted proteins | sample PLM0_30_b1_FD_133159 | JGI IMG/M metagenome (GOLD analysis project Ga0184618, IMG submission 133159) | Groundwater sediment microbial communities from an aquifer in East River, Colorado, USA - PLM0_30_b1 | ecosystem: Environmental > Terrestrial > Soil > Riparian zone | place: USA: East River...
GTGTGAGGACCCGCTTTTGTCCATAAACGACCAGCGTGTCCGGCTCAGGGTGTTCAATGCGAATACCCAGCGCGCGCAACGCATTAACCGTATGCATGCAAGCTTCGCTCGGGAGAAACCCACGGAGCGTGCACACACCGTTGGATAATGCCGCAATGATGACCGCGCGATGCGAGATACTTTTGTCACCCGGAACGGTGATTTCGATATCAATCCGAGGTGATCGTTTAACCCGTAATTCCATAGATGAATTGTGAAGTTTCCCGCGCAGACGCACGGGCCGCACCGCCTAGGCGCGCGGAAATGTCAGCATCGGATATAAGAGGCAGTTGTCCAGCGCCTCCGCATCGACAGAATGCGATTGGCAAGGCGCCTCCGTCAATTTGCTCGCGTGCGGCGAGCGTGCGCCCCAATTATGGGACGAGAAAGATTTTGTGCGTGTACGGATCCTTCACTTCTGTTCCCGGAGGGAATCCTTCCACATCGACGTATTTGCCCGGTGAAAAAGGACTCTCGACAAGGTGAGGTTTGCCCGGAACAGGAATTCCATACGGGTAATCTCCCTTGGCCACTTTTGTCGGTGCAGCGGTTGGAACAGGTGAAGCCGGGCCTTCTTCCCGAGGCGCGCTCTCCGCCTGAACGGGCCCATTCGGATTGAATGGTTGCTGCTGAGGCGGGTATGCCTCTGGCTGGCTTGGCGGATAACTGGCGGCGCGCTGACGGGTGCGTTGGGGCGGTGGCTCTTCACTACATGAAGCGACAAAAAAGGCGGTGAGCAAGGCGAGCGACAGTGAGAATTTCATAAGTGGAAATGCTGTCGCAAACTTATGCGCACTCCAACTGGTTGCCAATCACTAAATCGCTTTCTTTATCAAATCATTGCCTCTTTGGGCAAAGATCGACATCAATACAATGGCGAGCCGCATTTCATCCGAATCCAAAGAAAAGATGCCGGGCAAATCCAATCAACAGATTTTAGTCGTGGACGATGACGCCATGAGCCGCAAAATCCTCGTACAAATGCTGGCTTCCGCGGGTTACGAGTGCCGCGAATGCGAGGACGGAGACAAGGCGTTACAAATAATTCATGACAGGCAGCCTTCGCTTCTTCTCCTTGATTTCGACATGCCGGGACTAAACGGAGCCGAGGTGCTAAAGCGCCTTCGTTCGGACAGCAACCCGGCAGTCGCGCAAATTCCCGCGATTATGCTGACCGGGCATGGGAGTGAAGCGAGCGAAGTCCGCTGTTTGCAAGCTGGGGCGGACGATTTTGTGACCAAGCCGATCAATGCCGCAGTGTTGCGCGCGCGAATTGAGACTCAGCTTCGACTGCGCTCGATGCGGCGCCAGTTACAACGGCAAAACGATGAGCTCGAAGAATGGCGTCGCAATCTCGAGCGCGATCTGGCCGCGGCGCGCTTAACACAACAATCACTCATTCCACAAAAGCCGCCCACTCTGCCCGGATGGGACGTTGCCACGTATTACCGACCTGTCATTCAAGTGGGCGGGGACATCTACGGCTGGCTTCGCATGAAAGATCGCCGAATGTTGTTTTGGATTGCAGATGGGACCGGCCACGGGGCTGCTGCCGCGTTACTCACCACTCTGGCGAAACTTCTCTTTCATCATGGCAGTGTCGAGCACGATAACCCGGCGAAGATAATGGAAGCAGTGAACAGTGATTTTCGTAGCACTTTTGGCGCACGTTCTTTTATGACCGCGATGTGTGTCGCGGTCGATCTGTCGACCGGACAGACGAGCGTGGCGGGTGCGGGTCATCCTCCACTGCTGATCGCGCGCCAAAGCGGCGCGACTGAGTCGATTGCATCGATCGCACCTCCTTTGGGCTTGGTCGAACAACCGCAATTTACAGAGACGATTGTCGATCTTGAAGAGGGGGATGCTTTCCTCCTTTATACGGACGGCTTATTTGGCTGGGCGAAACGCGAACAAGACCGTCTGACGCCGAAGCGTCTCGCGAAGATGCTCGATCATTCCGCGCCGAATGCCGAGGTGCTGCTCCGGCGGATGTTGAATCAAGCAGTGCCCGATAACGGAAAAGCCGCTTTCCCGGACGATATGACGGCGTTGGCCGTCCGCCGAGTGGCCTAGCAATATTTTTTTCGTTTCGTCAAAATTAGTATTGCCCTCTTGCGAGCGAAGCGTTAATCAGCCTCTATGCCGAAAACCAAAAAGAAACCTTCCAAACGCAAACCAAATCCCGCCTTCATGAGACCAGTCCAACCTGACGATAAGCTCTCTGCTATCGTCGGGTCGCAGCCGCTGCCACGTTCCGAGCTTACCAAGAAGCTTTGGAACTACATCAAGAGACACGGTTGTCAGGACAAAAAGAAAAGAACCATGATCAACGCGGACGACTCCCTCAGGCCGGTATTTAACGGCAAGAGTCAGGTGAGCATGTTCGAGATGACAAAGCTCGTCTCGGGACATATTCGCTAGATTTCGCAATCCGCTTATAGCCCGGCGTTGCTGCGCCGGGCTATCGCGACCACTGCGCCAGATAATGCTCGCAGGGAACGGTAGATTTGCCGTTCTTGCGCAGGTCCATGCTTTCGTCGAAGTTAGACGCGTGAAAACTCATTGGCTGGTTCTCCTTGTTGCCGCAGTATTCACTTTCTTTATCCCGCCCTTGGCCAAGGCCGAGTCGGGCTGGCTCGACGATTACAAAAAAGCCCAACAGGAAGCCAAGGCCACCGACAAGTTTCTTCTCCTCGATTTCACCGGCTCAGACTGGTGTGGCTGGTGCAAGAAATTCGATAAGGAGATTCTCTCGCAATCACAGTTTAAAGACTACGCACAAGGGAATCTCGTGCTCTTGGAAGTTGATTTCCCTCGGGCGAAACCGCAAAGCGCCGAGCTACGAAAACAGAACCAAGAACTCGCACAGCAATACCAAGTCGAAGGATTTCCGACCATCGTCGTACTCAGCGGGGATGGACAAAAACTTTGGCGCTACGATGGGTACTTTCCGGACGGACCGGCGGCCTTCATCGCACAACTGGAAAAATTGCGCAAAGGTTGAGATGCGTTGCGCGAGGCGGATAACCTGCGCTGCAACGCGGAAAAGCGTTGCTGTTTGCTAATTCATTGCTCGGCAACGCGCCTTGCGTAACTAGCGGCCTCTGCTAGATACACGCATCCACGTTGCCATTCTCTCGCTCATGTCGGTTCCTCGTTTGCTATTGTTTTGTTTTGTCGCGCTCATGAGCGCGCATCACCTGCGCGCGGAACCCACGCCTGTCGCGCCAGATGCCGGAAAAAATGGCCGGCACGCTCCGGAGGACCCGAATGTCACATTCAGCTCGGTACATGTCGCAGGGCCCTACATCGCGGTGACTTTTGATGATGGCCCCAGCGACAAGCTGACTCCTAAATTGCTGGATCTCCTTGCCGCTTATCATATCAAGGCAACTTTTTTCGTGATTGGCGAAAACGTCGCGGAGCATCCCGAGATCGTTGAGCGCGCCGCGCGCGAAGGCCACGAAATTGGAAACCATAGTTGGTCGCATCCTTCCCTTACTAAGATTTCCGACGACGCTGTACGCCGTCAGCTCTGGCGCACCGATGATGCAATCAGAAATGCTACTGGCGCGCGACCGACTTTGCTGCGGCCACCATATGGGTCAATCACGGCGCGCCAAAAACGTTGGATTCACGATGAATTCGGATATCAGATCATTCTCTGGGACGTCGATCCGTACGATTGGAAACGGCCCGGGCCGTCTGTGGTTTGTAATCGCATTCTCAAAGAAACACGGCCCGGCTCGATTGTGTTATCCCACGATATTCACCCAGGCACGATTGAAGCCATGCCGTCGACTCTCGATCAGCTCCAGGCAAAAGGTTTTAAATTCGTGACTGTGTCGGAATTGATTCGCATGGCAGTCCCCCAACCGTCCCAACCATCGCCGGGAACACGCGTAAGCGTTCCGGCAACAATCAGTCCGTCTCCGTCAGCGATAATTCTCCTTCCGGCATCTTCGACAAGCCATTAAGTTAAGCTTCGCGCTGAAGAAGTTTCAACGGAAGATCGACCCTCTTGGCGCGCGCCGCCGATTAAGCCGACGAATCTCGGCTTACCGACTACTTCTTGGCCGCTCCTAAGCTTCGTTCAGTCAAACGCTGTTCCGTTTGGCGCCGCGCACTGACAAAGTGGTTGTTTTCGCCATAGCTCCGCCACGGCCCCGGAGGCACATCGCGCACTTCCACAAATTGCCAATCTGTCACATCGGTTGGGGACAGGCTCAGATAATCGCGAACGGCGGGAGAAACATCTAAACCGGCTCCACGGTTGAGATTCGGTTTCGGCCGCTCGCTTTGAAAAACGTACTGAAAGTGATCGGTACGAAATGGCCCGCAATCTTCCCATTGCGCGTAACAAGTGCGATTGCCTTTTCGAATAGCAATCCAGCGATCTTTGCAGACTGACTGACCCGGACCCGTGTACGCCTGCTTGAACCAGGGTATGACAAGCGCCGCTTCCGGTTTGAACTGACCATGCGTGACGTCGTTGTAGGGCAGCGCGCAGTAGAAGGGATTTTGGTGCGGTATGAAAGCCACCGGAATATAATTGCGCCGCGATGACGAATCCGGATCATCGAAGCCGCCGTAACTGCCTGTCCAATTGGCATCCCAAGAACTTTTGAAATTGGGCACTGGATTATTACCCCCTGCCTGTTCCCCGATCCAAAATACCGTGGTGACAATGTTCGTTCTCCAGGAAAACCGTTGCGCTGCAGGCCGCGAACTTGTTGGCACAAAAACTTGCGGCTCCACTTTAAGCAATGCCTGCTCCCGCAGCCTCATTGCATATTTGGCAAAATCCGCTGCCGTCGCGTAGGGCGAAGTGGATTGTTCATCGGCTTTAGCCGCGCTCATCATCACTAGGGTTAAACAACCCGCTAAAAGCCTCTTCATGCAGAAATTACCGCCACCCTTTTATGCGATGACCAGCATTTAGGCAAGGCGAATTTTCTGCGTGCAATGCTCGCCCGCGGTTTGTGGTCGCCCGCAAAAAATTCAGTCGCGGCTAAGCACGGTGTCGCGATTGAATCGCCGATCCTGCGCCTTAGGATAATCCAGCGTGTAATGCAGCCCACGGCTCTCTTTTCGACTCAACGCTGAATCGACAATCAAGGCTGCTACCGTCGCCAGATTACGCAGCTCCAGCAGATCCACGGATATTTTGAAATTCCAATAGAACTCACGAATCTCGCGCTGGAGATTTCGTAACCGCGCGCTCGCGCGCTGCAGCCGTTTGTCGGTGCGCACAATTCCTACGTAATCCCACATCAGGCGTCTGATCTCATCCCAATTGTGGTAAATCACGACCATTTCATCGACATCCTGCACATTTCCCGATTTCCATTCGGGCAACGAAATGTTCGGTTTTGAACCCGATCGAGCCTGCCCGCAGGCCGCTGCGGCACGATGAGCTACGACAAGGCCTTCCAGCAGCGAATTACTCGCGAGGCGATTTGCTCCGTGCAGTCCAGTACACGCGACTTCGCCGATCGCATATAGCCCTGTCAAACTTGTCGCACCGTTCACATCCGTTTTGATTCCGCCGCATTGATAATGCGCTGCCGGCACGACTGGGATGGGCTGCTTGGACATGTCAATGCCGAATCGCAGGCATGTCTCGTAAATGTGCGGGAAGCGCTCGCGAATAAATTCCGGCGATTTGTGTGTGATATCCAGAAACACACAGTTCGCGCCCGAGCGCTTGATCTCCGCGTCAATCGCTCGCGCCACAATATCGCGCGGAGCGAGCGAGCCCCGCACATCGTAGCGTTTCATAAAATCTTCGCCGCGATTATTGCGCAAAATTCCCCCTTCGCCTCGTACCGCTTCCGAAATGAGAAATGATTTCGCCTGGGCGTGGAAGAGACATGTCGGATGAAACTGGATGAACTCCATGTTTGCGATCACAGCGCCTACTCGCCACGCCATCGCCACGCCATCCCCGGTCGCGATATCCGGGTTCGTTGTGTACAAATAAACTTTCCCGCAACCGCCAGTCGCGAGGACGATTCGATCCGAACGAATCGTTTCTACTTCGCCCGTTTTTTCATCCAGAACGTAGACGCCGAGACAGCGATCTTCTGCCGCGAAGCCGAGCTTGGCCGCGGCGATCAAATCCACCGCCATGTGATTTTCGAAGAGCTGGACATGTGACTGCCGGCCGAGCTCGCGCAGTAAGGTCTCCTCGATTTCCTTCCCGGTCACGTCCCGCACATGCAGCACTCGCCGTTTCGAATGGCCACCCTCTTTGCCGAGATCAAGCTCACGATGTCCGGAGACTTCGCGCTCGTCGAATTGCAATCCGAGCTCCATCAGTTCACGGATACGCCCTGGACCTTCGGTTATGATCGTGCGGACGACTGCTTCGTCACACAAACCAGCACCAGCCTCTAGCGTGTCGCGCACATGCAACTCGAATGAATCTTCATCGCTGGTCACACACGCGATTCCGCCCTGTGCCCAGGCCGTGTTTGTGTCGGCGCTTCTCCGCTTGGTAATTACGGCAACCGAGCCTTGCTTGGCCACTTTCAGCGCAAAACTGAGACCGGCGATGCCGCTGCCGATCACAACAAAATCGTATTCCTTCACGAGAGCAAAATATTGTCGATCAAACGAGTTTTGCCGAAGAAAACAGCCAGCGCGAGCAGTGAATTTGGCCTGACGCCTTCGATCGGCTGCAAATTCTCCGCGTCAACAAGATCGACATAATCAATCCGGGCAAGCGGCGCTTCGCTGATCATCCCCTGCACAAGATCGGTAATTTCTTTAGCGGAGTCTTCGCGGGCTTTTACACCGGCGAGCAACGCCTTGTACAAAATCGCGGCCTGTTTTCGCTCCTCCGCGTTCAGATATTGATTGCGCGAACTGCACGCCAGCCCGTCCTCTTCGCGAACAGTCGGCGCAGCGACGATATCGATTTTGAAGTTGAGGTCGCGCACCATTCGGCGAATGATTGCGAGCTGTTGAAAATCCTTTTCCCCGAACACTGCCGCGTCCGGTTCAAGAATATTGAACAATTTCGCAACTACCGTGCAGACGCCGCCAAAATGACCGGGCCGCGATTTACCCTCAAGCGTGCTCGACAACGAAGTCTCCTCCACGAACGTCGATCGATCTTCGACATACATCTCCGACGGCGTCGGATGGAATAGAACATCGACACCGGCCTTCCGGCAAAACTCTTCATCGGCTTTTTCCGGACGCGGATATTGTTCGTAATCCCCTCCCGGCTCAAACTGGAGCGGATTCACAAAGATGCTGACCACCACCTCGCCATCTTTTCCAGCGTGCTCACGCGCAATCCGAATCAATTCGCCATGCGCCTTGTGCAAAGCCCCCATGGTTGGCACGAGCACCCGGCGTGGTTGCGATCTTTCTGACGGCCTGCTTCCGATCGTCGTCAAAATCCTCATTTGCTTACCAGATTAAATGTCGCTCTTTTTCCAACCAAATCGCCTGTCGCGCGAATCGGAATTTTTTGTGCTCGAAATTGTCCCAGCCAGCGCGTAGCGCGAGATCGCGCATTTCGGAAAATGAAAATGCACGCGCCGCTGAGAGTTGTGCGTCGTAACGGGTCATCGATTCGCGAAAAATCAGCGTGGTCAAAAGATACACGCCGCCAGTCGCAAGAAATCCGCGTCGCAAATCAGAAACCAAAACAAATTTTCGGGATAACTCGGCGCAGCGTCGCAGGATATTCACAGCGTCCTGGTCGCTGAAATGATGGAGCACGAGCGTGCAAAGTAAGATGTCGTAGGGTTCGACCGGAATCCATTCGAGAATGTTGGCTTCAACATAAGAAATCTCCGGGTAATTGACGCTTAGCTTTCTCGCGATTTCTAGTGTGGCGGATTGTCGATCTAATGCATCGAGCTCAATCTTCGCGCCGATTTTTCGCGCATAATTGACAATTAATCGCGGGATGTCGCCCGAGCCTGTGGCAAGATCGACAATCCGTATGTTGTCGCCCGGCTTAATCCAACGACGCACAAAGGAAGAAACAAGGCGATAACTGCCAAACCAGCGATTAAGCTGCCGAATACGCTGAAGATCGCACTCTAGCTCGGCTGAAACCGGCTGCGGCCGATCCATCATTTCCAGCACGGCCGGATCAAATTGCCGGTTCATTAAGCAAACTATACCGGCGGTCTCTCGCCGTCGCATTTTCGGCGCTCCGAGATCGCCGCTACAACGAAAGAAATTTCTGCCACGATTCCGGCAGTTCCGAAGTCTCGATTTCACTTGCGATGCGACCTTCGAACTCCGGGTGGAAAGTCGTGCTCGTCCCGTAAACCATAATCACATCCTCTGAGCCTTCAGCGCGAATCGCGTGCGCTACACCAGGAGGAATCACGATGCCGATGTTGTTGCTGCTGCGGTGATTATCACCATCGACAAAGAAACGCATGACACGCCGAGCAAAGCCGGCGCGAACATCGCATAGAATCATCTCAACACGACCCTGCAAAACAAACATTACATCCCACTGCTCGTCATCATAGCAACGCAGCGAATAGTTGTCCGGTTCATCGACAAAAACGCGGCGTAACCAATCCGCCGCTGTCGCGTTGTCGGGAATGCTGGGCGGATGGACGTGAAAACCTTTTGCAGTCTGCGCAAACATGCGCGCGGACGACCATTGCTTCGGCCAGAAGCCGATCTGCGCCAGAATGCCTTCGTCGCGCCGGACAAATTCCCCAAATGATCCGCGATGGCGTTGCGGATGAATTTTTCGCGCAAAAATCTCCACCCCGGGGATCCAACCCTCCTTTATCTCGCGCTTATTCCGGTCCACAGCGGTCAATTCGCTCGCGTCGACGCCGCGTTCTGAAAGTTCCTGCTCGAAAGATTCCACGCGGTAATTGCGGCTGCTCAATGCATTTCGCCCCCTGCCATCGATGCCCTGCCAGAGATCCTTTTCGCGCTTGCTCATTTTTTAATCCGAACGGTGGTTATTTGCCTAACGAGAAATCGGCGCGTACGCGAGAAAGATTTGGGTTGTAATAAGGATCGCGCTGCAAAACGTCGGCCCAGCGCTCGCGCATAATCGCGTCGCCCCGTGGGTCAATTTTATCCGGTTGCGGTTTATGCCAATAAAGTTTTGCAAAAGGAGTATAAACAATCAGATAACCCACCCGCCGCATTTTGAGGCAAAGATCGACATCGGCAAGAGATTCCGGAAGGCTTTCATCAAATCCGCCCACTTCTTGAAAAACTTCACGGCGCATCAACATGCACGCGCTCGACACTGCGCTGCAGTTGCGAGTCACTTGCAACTGGCGACTCGCTCCGGGATGCTCGGCCGGAAAACCTCGAAAAGCCGGCTGCGCAGTTCCATTGACACCAAGAACAATCCCGGCGTGCTCAATTGTGTCGTTTGGATTCACAAGTCGCGCGCCGACTGCACCAACCTCCGGCCGCTGAATGTGTTCAGCCATAATCGTCAACCAGTCGGTTTCAATCACTTCGAGGTGATCGTCTAGGAAAAGCAGCCATGTGCTGTCGGTCTCTTTGACCGCGAAATTTTTCACGGCGGGGCCATTGAATGCTCCTGAGAAATGCAGCGAGCGATGCGACGTAGGCGAGAAGTAACCGTGCGCGCCGGCGGATTGGCCGCCGCCTTGAACGACGACGATCTCGTAGCTGGGATAGCTAGTTTTGGTCGTTAAGGCTTCAATGCAGCACGTGGGCCGTTCCAACTCGTCGTGGCGTCCCGGAATGATGATTGAAATTCTCTTCGCCTCCAACAACTCTCGACTAACGCGGAAGGCATGCGTGCGCCAATCTACCGCGACACGAGCGGCCTCGCAGCGGCGCTTGAGGTAGTCTTCTATCGCGAGCCGCGAGGCTTCGAGTTGACCAGGTTTTTGGCGAACGCTGATAGCACTGGAGCTTGCGCTTCGCCGCCAATGATACAATACCCGCGGAATATGATGAATCTGACTGGTCTGCTCGACCAGACGAAGGAACAGATCGTAATCTTGCGCACTGTCGAACTCTCGGCGGAAGCCGCCGACTTTCTGGACAGTCTCGCGTCGCATCGCGGTTAAATGACCTATGTAATTGTAAGAAAGAAAAAGATCTGGCGACCAATCAGGCTTAAACAGAGGGGCGTCGCAGCCATTTTCGGTCAGTTTGTCTTCATCCGAGAAAATCAGGTCAGCATCGGGATGCGTCTGTAACAGCTTTACGACTTGAAAGA
>Ga0184618_10000374_pt1 | contig 10202 bp, 3 predicted proteins | sample PLM0_30_b1_FD_133159 | JGI IMG/M metagenome (GOLD analysis project Ga0184618, IMG submission 133159) | Groundwater sediment microbial communities from an aquifer in East River, Colorado, USA - PLM0_30_b1 | ecosystem: Environmental > Terrestrial > Soil > Riparian zone | place: USA: East River...
AACCAGATCGCGGAGTGCCGCGAGGCCAACAACACGATCTCGGCTTCGGCCCAGCCTGCCCTGACCGGAGGCATCGCCGTCGCAACCGATGCCTTAGCCTACGGTGCACTGGTGCCGGTCCGCATTGCGGCTACCGTTGTCAATACGAGCACCCTTCTCGCAACTTTCAGTGTCGCGGTACGTGTCGAGGACGCTGGCAGTGCGCTAGTCGTTGCTTTCCCGACGCATGCAGGTGTAACCCTTCCCGGCGGAGCCAGCACAGTCCTGAGCAATATCTGGAACACGGGCACGACGCTCGCTGGGGGCTACCGCGCCAAGGCCGAATTGCTCGACGACACGAAGCAGCCCTACACGGCGGCACTTTCTCCGTTCAATATCACGGCCGGCACGGCGACGGCTTCGGCGAAGGTAATCGTCGACAAACTCTCCTACTTCCCATCGGAGACCGTGCAGGTCACCAGCAGGGTGACGAACCCCACGCAAAACGAGCCGTTGAACGATGTCACTGTCGTCACCACGGTACTCAGTCCCGACAGAACGGCGCGCTTTACGCAAAGTGAGCTGATCCCGCAGTTGGTGCCGAGCGCGCTGAGGGATTTCAACTATGCGGTGCCCCTTGGGTTCGCGCCGGCCGGAAGCTACGGCGTCTCCTTGAGTGTGCGCGGCGAGCGCGGGATGGTCCTGGCATCGAGCACGACGAGCTTCACGGTGGAGTCGAGCGCAGTGAGCGGCGGCGGCCTCACAGGTACTGTGAATGCTATACCGAAACCAGTTCCGTTCGGCGACCCAATCACCTTTAACGCTGCAGTGAATAACCTGGGCAACGCCGACATTGCGGCTTTGGGAGCAAAGATTACGATCGTCGATCCGGCCGCGGAACGGGTGCTGTCAGAATTCCCGGTGACCCTTACTGTTATACGCGGGCAGTCGGCAGCGCTTTCGTTCACCTGGCCCGCCAATGCGACGGTGGGCGCGACCTATGTTGCGGTGCTTACGGCGACAGTCGGCACAGCGACCCTCACCCTGGCGCAGGACGCGTTCACGGTAGCCCCGCCCGTGACGCGGGTGACGGGAACGCTCGCGGCTATTCCGAAGCAAGTACCGCAGGGCGATGCGGTGGCTCTCAACCTCGCCGTGACGAATGTCGGCTTCGGGGCAATCACGGGTCTGCCGCTCTCGGTGACGGTGGTGAATTCGACCACGCAGCAGGGGATGGCGCAATTTGCAGACAGCGCCAACGTCGGATTACAGAGCATCTACCAGAAGGTATTCAGCTGGCCCGCGACCGGTGCGGTGGGCACGAGCTACACGGCGACACTCAGCGCCTCGGTGAACGGGACTGCTCAGACGCTCGCCCAGGACAGCTTCACGATCATCGCCCCACTGGTGCGACTAGATGTGGCGCTGGCGAAGCTCAAACAGGCGCGGGTGCTTGTGATGCTGTCATGCCAGCCGGACCACGACCACGAAGAGCAGGACGACGGCAGCACGTATGGCCGCGGGCGTGACAACGCCGACGGACGCTATCCCGGGCACGATGACGATTACGGCAACCACGCGCAGGACAAGAGCGACCTGTGCAGCGCGAAGCGGAAACTGTTCCTAGAGGACTACCTGAGCGACCTGGGCATCACGCATCTCATCACCACTTCGGAAGCACAGTTCAAGCGCGCCTTCCGCAGCGGCCAGTACAACACCTACTGGATTACGGGTGGGAGCGAGAAGCTGCACCACGACCTCGATGACGAGCTGCGCGAAGCGATCTACCGCGGTGATGCGCTCCTCCTCGATGGCGTGCACGACGAGCGCAACCACGAGTTCGACGCGATCGCTGGGGTGGATGTTCACGGGAAACTCAACCCCAGCGATCAAACGATCAATATTGTCAGCCCGATTTTCGCTACGGGGACGCTCCCCACGGTAGGAAGGCCGCTGAAGCTCGAGCTCGCCACCGGCGAGGCACAGGCGACTTTCCTCGCCTCTGCGAATAAACCCGCCATCGTTACGAACCAGTATGGCCTAGGCCGCGGGTTGCTGTTCGCCTACGACCTCGTTGGCACGCTGATGGCGCAGCCGTCGACTGCGCTCACCGACCTAGTTTCCGCGGGTATCGGCTGGGTCGTGCCGGAGGGTGCCGCGGTGTTCGCCGCACGCTCCTACACTGTGCTGCGCGGGCGGATCACCGACATTGGGGCGACGGCGGACCTTAGGGCGACCTTCACGCCGCCTGTCGGGGCAACTGTGCTCGCAACCGCGCCTGCGGCCGTGCCCGACGCAAGCGGCCGCCCGGTGTGGAGCTTCGCCCTTGACTCGGGGGCGACGAAGAACCTGGATATTGGGCTGCGGTTGCCTGCCGCGAGCGGGAGCTATGCGGCGAGCCTCGCCATCGATTCCGTACGCAACGGCGTGACCTCACACTACGGTAGCTTCGACACCACTCTCAGCGTGGGGTCGGCCGAGACCGACGCCCCGCGCCTTGCGAGTGAACTCGGGACCCTCGTCATCACCCAGAATGGCGACAGGTCCAATCGGAATGCTGCAGTCTCGAAGATCCAGGCGGCGAGCAGTTCGCTCGCCGCAGACCAGTACGAGGAGGCGATCGAGAACTTGCTCGAGGTTGCCGAGCGGCTCGCGAAGATCACGAGCGTGGACGTGAGGGCCTATCGCGTACAAGTCGACAGGCTCCTGCAAGAAGCCCAGGTGCGCTGGTTCCTCGCGCAGCCGCAGTGAGCCAATAGGTTCAAGGGAGCGATCGTGTTCAGATCGAAGAGGCTGCGACCCATAGCCGGTGTCGTCCTAGTCACGTTCACCGCGCTCACGTTGCAGCCTCTCACTGCGGTGGCGCAGCTGCCGTCGGCGTTTCCGCGCGCGCAGGCGTCGTCCGACTGGGGCGAAGAGCGCTTCTCGCGGACGCTCAACGAAATTCACGAAATCCTGAAGGAAGTGGTCCCGCAAGCGGCGATGCCGCATATGTTTCGTTCGACCGCGCCCACGGCACTAGGCAAACCCGAGAAGGTGCTGCAGGCAGTGGGGCCGAAGATGCACCTGGAGACCGACCGCGCGAAGCCGCTGCCCGGGGTGGACGTGGTGGCAAAGGTGAAGCAACTGCGCGGAAAATACAAGGAGCTGAAGAACCTGGAAGCTGAAGTGGATAAGGGCTTCAAGGCCACCGAGAAACACATCCGCGACAAGAACCTCCCGGCCGAGATCCTCACGCGGCACGAAGCCGCGGTGGCGGATTACGAGCGGCGCAAGGCGGAGTTCACCGCTCTTGTCCAGTCGGTGGAAGCGGCTCCTGACGGCAAGGGCGAGCTGCAGCCAGCGCTCGCGAACCTGGGCGAATTCATGGCGAAGTACCCCAACGCCAAGACCCACACGCCTACCGATCCGAACAATCTGCCTTGGGGTTCACCGAAACCGATCACCCGGGCGCCTTACACCAGCCCTGCGCAGTTCAAGACAAGCCAGCTGTTCGGGGAGCCAGTGAGGGTCGCGCTGGCGGGAAGCATTTACGGAGTCGGGTTACCTGATATCACACTTCCACTCACACCGACGCCGGCCGATACCGCACCGACCGAAGACGTGCAGATCACGCAGGCCATCAGGGATCTTGCCAGCTCGCTCGGCAACAAGCCCGTTCCCATCTACAACTGGGTGCGCAACAACATCCAGTTCATCCCGAGCTACGGCTCCATCCAGGGCTCGGACATGACTCTGCAAACCAAGCGCGGCAACGCGTTTGATACCGCGAGCCTGCTGATCGCGCTCCTCCGCGCGGCGAACATTCCGGCCCGCTACGTCTATGGCACCATCGAAGTGTCGGCGGACAAGGCGATGAACTGGGTGGGCGGGGTCATCGTGCCGCAGGCCGCGATCAGCCTGATGAGCCAGGGCGGAATACCTGTGGTAGGCATCGCCCAGGGCGGAGCGGTCAGCCGTTTGCGCTTCGAGCACGTGTGGGTGGAGGCATTCGTGGATTATGTACCCAGTCGTGGAGCGGTGAACCGCAAGCCCAACACCTGGGTGCCGCTGGATGCCTCGTTCAAGCAGTACCAGTTTACGCAAGGCATGGACATCAAGGCCAACGTCCCCTTAGATGCCAACAGCTTTATCAGCCAGATTCAGCAGGGCGCGACCATCAATGAAGCCGAAGGCTGGGTTCAGAACGTCAACCAGACGCTTGTTCAGCAGACGCTGACCAACTACCAAACGCAGGTGACGAACTACGTCAACGCACAGAAGCCCGACGCGACGGTGGGCGATGTGCTGGGCACGCAGACGATCATCCAAGAGAATCGTCCGATCCTATTGGGCACACTGCCCTACACGCGCATCACCACCGGAGCGAAGTTCCAGATGGTTCCCGACAACCTGCGCTGGAAGTTCCGGTACAACGTCTATGCGAACGACACCGACCGCGCCTTCGACAACCCGTTCATCAGCTACACGCAGAGCACACCGAGGCTTGCGGGGAAGAAGATCACATTGTCCTTCAGTCCGGCGAGCCAAGCCGATCAGAACACTATCAACAGTTTCCTGCCGCAGCCCCATGCGGATGGAAGTCCCATTCAACTGAATGAACTACCTCAAAGCCTGCCCGGGTATCTGATTAGACTCGTGCCCGAACTGCGGGTGGAAGGCCAGATCGCCGCAACCGGGCCCGCATTTACCATGGGCACGGAGTTGATTCAGAACGCTGCTTACTTCAATGCCACTTCGGGGCAATGGGAAACCGGGGACGACAACCGACCAGCGGTCGGGGAATACGTTGCAACAGGATTGGATCTTCAGGGCATTAGCCCTACCCAATTGATCACCTTGAAAACGACACTGGAATCCACCAAGGCCAAGCTCGATCAGTTCCAGTCCCACCCCAATAATCCAGCACCTATTCAGTCGCTGACCAAGGAGACTTTTGCTGGCGATCTGTTCTACAGTGCGGTCCTGTCCTACTTTGCTGCGATCGATATTGTGGCGCAGATCAGCGCCCACGCCGCCAAGGTGAACACCTTGCGCATGCCAAGCTTCGGCAACTTTGGCACCGCAGTCCAGGTACAGTTCTACTTCGGTTTTCCCCGAACAGTAGGCTTTCCTGCGCTTCAGATGGACATCGACCGGGTTATCGGCTCGGAGGTAGCCAAGGACGCGGACAACGCCACAGTCGGCGCCTTCCGTAGAGCCATCGGCAACCAATATTCAGCGCATGAGCATTTGACTCCTGAGACGATTTTCGCAGACCAGAACGATCCGAACCGGCCGCACGCGATCAGTGCGGTCAAAGCCATCGCGATTGCCGCGAATCAAGGACAGCGGGTCTACACGCTGAACTCACAGAACCAGGCGATTCACGCCAATACGATCGGCCAGCTTAATATCGATTCAGCAGTGAAGCAGGAAATCGCCAACGCGCTGGCGGAAGGCAGGGAAGTGACCGTCCATCAGGCCAACATCAGCAACGGCGGATTCAACGGCAGCGGGTTCATCATCGCTGATCCGGAAACAGGGGCCGCGGCCTATAAGATCAGTAGTGGGGCGAATGGGGCAAAGATCGTATTGTCTCTCGTGGGCTTGGTTCTATTCTTTACGCCACTGATTACAGGAACCGCGTTGGTGATCGCGCCGATTCTCCTAGTTCTACTTGGCATACTCTCAGTGTTCCTCGCGTTCTACTCGCTGCTGAACAATGCAATCGCTATCCTTGATCAAGGAGGACCTTGCGCCACGCGACTCGCGGAACAGTATCTCCAACTCTTCTTACCCATAACGATATTTGCGACAATAGTGAATCTTTTTGGAGGCCGATATACAGTTGAGGCCCTTATGTTAAGGCTAGCCGCAATCATGTATGGTGGGGATCTATACAAGGGGGTCGCTGGTTCGAGGGCTTGTCAGTGAACGACTACGTACTTCTTGGTATTTCGACAATTATGAGCACGTTCGTTGGCGTCATTATCTATGCGCGCTTGGGAAAACCCAATGTGCCCCTAACTTCGCGCATCGGAGCTGGGCTCGGAGGTGCTGCTGCAGGCAGCTTCGGAGGGATGATATTGTCGTCGGTGTACAACTTGGACCGGATCGCACCCGATGTCCCGTGGGTAGCAGTTCTTATTGGCACACTTATGGCGATTAGTTTCCAAAAGTATTTGAGTGACTCTTCGAATGAGTAGAAAGCTCGGATAAACTTCCACGCCTGTAAACCGCATCTTCCACACAACGGTAACCCACAATAGTCTCTGGTGACGATACGCACGCGCTCATTTGGCGTTAGACGACATGTGGCCGAAACTGGATTGTCCATGGTGCCGCAAAGACGTGAGGTCTCCTGGCAATCTGGGCGCCCGTCCAGCAGATAGCGGGACTAAGTGGTATCAGTTCACGTTGTCGGAACGCAGCGTTGTTCGCCCCGCTCCGGTGTGCCCTTATTGCAGTAACCCAGTAAAGACCAGTGCACAGTCTCAGCGCTGGATCCTGCTTTTTGTTCCATTCTTTGTCGCCTGGTTTGTTGAACTCATTACTTTTCCCGCCTCTTATGTTCCCGCCTGGACTATGTGGGCACTTGGCGTACTGGGTGTAATTGGAGGCATTCTCGCCAGGGCCACGATGCGCCTTGAGAAGGCAAATGTCCCCAAACTTTGCGTCGCACACAGACGCAGAGCCTCATTCGATCATGTGTGGGTGGCACCTCGACCTAACGCTCGAGGGTCTCCATGGCAGCGCCCGATCCTGGTGGACCCCCGGACTCGCTCGGGTCCTGAGCCGTACCCCCTGATTCTTCAAGCCCTTAGGGCCCAACCGTAGTTTTCCAGCCCCGGGAAGGTGGAAGTCTTCTTGTAGATAGCCGTCTACAAACTGTCGTGTTTACCCGGACATCACTTGTCGGACTTGCCTGACAGCAATTCCCGGTATCTCCTGATTAGATTCCCCTTCGGGCGCGACGCAAAGTCGGCCCGCGCCTCGTACACCGTGCGAGACGGAAACGCGGCCGGCCACGACGTCATCACGAAGGAAGTGATCGCGCGCCCAGTCACGGCTTTAGGCGCCGTGGTATTGGGGAGATCGTGACTGCTGAATCGTCGCAATCGTCTAGCAAGTTTCCCTTCCGGGTTTCCAGAGATATTCTTTCGGCGAATCGTCGCCGTGAGAGGAGGTCATCCGCCCTTTCAAATTGACTACTGAAGACCAGTGTTTAATGTAAATCGCGGTAATGGATCGAAGCGGATCTTCGCTTCTGCCGGTGCGCTGCGTATTTCACAAACTTAAACAGAGGGAACAATGAAAACGAATTTGACGAACCGACCCGTTGAACAGGTGATCGCCGCGATAAACGCGCTCGATCTTGAATCCGTGAAGATCAGGGTGATGGACCCCGAGCTGGGAGAAGGCTGGACGCGCGAGCACGCGGAGGGCATTGAACGCGGGTACAGGACCTATCTCACCATGCTCGCGAAATATCCGGACCACGCGGAAGACATTCTTTTGAGCAAGGACGTGGACGAGTTCTGGCATACGCATATCCTGCAGACGATCAAGTACACCGACGACTGTGAGGCGGTATTCGGAAAATATCTGCATCACGCTCCACACATTGGCGAAGTCACATCCGCAGTCAAAGAAAAAAGGATGGTCCTAGCGGAAAAGACCCGGCGTCTGTATCAGCAGGAGTTCGGAAACACACAAAATTACGCCGCGGCTTGGTCCGGGGACGCCATCGAGGCAGGAAACGCGGCATTTTCAGGCGCCGCGATCAAAGCGGCGAAGGCAGCGTTTTCGGGTGCGGCGATCAAGGCTGAAAGCGCAGCGTTTTCTGGTGCCGCCATCCGCGCCGAGCGTGCAGCATTTTCCGGTGCCGCGATCAAAGCCCAGAACGCAGCGTTTTCAGGTGCGGTGATCAAGGCTGAGAACGCGGCGTTTTCAGGTGCGGTGATCAAGGCTGAGAACGCAGCGTTTTCGGGCGCGACGATCAAGGCTGAGAATGCAGCGTTTTCAGGTGCGGTGATCAAGGCTGAGAACGCAGCATTTTCGGGCGCAACGATCAAGGCCGAAAGCGCAGCACAACGCGGCGCGGCTCTTGTCGCATGACGCCACAAAAGCTTTCTCCCTGGTCCGGGAGAAAGCTTTAACGTGCTGAAAGGCTGGAGCAATCCAGCCTTTCCCAATGAGCTGCCAGGAAGGACGATGAGGCCACGAACTTCGGTTAATGATTGTTGCATAATCGCCTAATGCACCTTCGGCTCGGGTAGTGAATGGGGATCATGACTGCAGCCACGGACAAGGCGCCTTCGCGCACACGGCATTGGATTGCGCTGCCTTGGGCGGCACTGGCGATCGGGATCCTGGCATCGATCCTGCTGTTCGCTGTGGTTCGGGAAGCTGTTGAGAACGTCGCGCGGCTGCGGTTTGAGCGTCAAGCGAGCGATGCACATTCCGTCATCGCGAGTCGCTTGCACTTTTACGCCGACGTTTTGTACGCCCTTAAAGCGTTGTTCGCCAGTCAAGATGAAGTTACGCGCTTGCGATTTCACCGCTTTGTCGAATCGCTCGATCTAAAGCATCGATATCCCGGATTCGATGCGGTGAATTTCGCGGCGTATGTTCCCGCCAAGGACAAGAAGCGTCTCGAGGAAGAGGTGCGCGCTGATGTGAGCCTCGATCCAAAGGGCTATCCCCGCTTTACGATCTTTCCGCCGGGCGAGCGTTCTGAATATTACGTACTGGTGTACCTTGAACCGCTAGTTGGTTACGAATTTGCTTTCGGTCGTGACCTAGGCGCGAATCCAGGGATCGTCGATCCACAGATCTTGGCAGCCACTATGCGTTCCGGCCGAGATTCTGGAAAACTCACTGCCTCCGGACTTCCGATCCGGATCAAGACTCCTGATAAGGAGTACACCGGTTTGGCGATGCGCCTCGCGGTGTACAAGAGCGACATGCCTAGTGATACGGTAGAACAACGACGCGCCGCCTACCTCGGATCCGTGGGCGCCGGTTTCAACGTCGATAACCTTATGAAAGGTGTGCTCGACGATGAGATATTGCGATATATACGGTTTACTGTTCATGACGCTGGACCTACTCCAGACCGCTCCGATTCCTCTTCTATTAGAGGTAAGCGGTTGCTCTTTGATAGCGCTAAGTTGATAAATAGCTCGGCAGTACAAGTTGCTTCAGATAGCGCAAGCCCTGAGTTCAATCACGTCCTACCGATAGAAATCGCCGGTCGAATCTGGGAAATCCAATACACAGCGCGCAAAGACGCCATCATGAGTCGTCTCGACACGGTCTGGCCCTCATGGGTACTAGCCGGCGGCGTGATCTCGAGCCTGCTCCTCTTCGGCATGCTTTATTCCACGTCACTGTCACGGAATCGAGCGCTCAAGCTGGCCGCCCAGATGACGAAGGACCTTCGCGAAACCGAAGAGCGCTTCCGTTTGATCGCCGAGAGCGCGTCCGACCTGATTATCCTGATCGACCTGCAGGGCCGGCGGATTTACGTGAACCCCGCCTACGCGCGGTTGTTCGGAGACAAAACTGATCTGGTAGGGACGGATGCGTTTCGGGAGATTCATCCCGAGGACAAGGAACAGGTCGAGAAGGCGTTCTTTGACACCGTCCGCGACGGCCAGAACCGGCACGTGGAGTTTCGGTTTCTGTTTCCGAACGGAGCGGTACGCTGGATCGAGAGCCATCGCAGCGCCGTGTTCGATTCGGACGGCCGTGTCGCGCATATCGTCGCGGTGGCGCACGACGTCACCGAGCGGCGCCAGACCGAGGAGGCCCTGCGTGCGCGCGACGTTCAGCTCCAGGAGGCGCAGGCGCTCGCCAATCTCGGCAGCTGGGAATGGGACGTGCGGACCAGTTCGCGCAGATGGTCGGACCAGCTCACCAGGATCTTCGGCCTGCGCCACGACCAGGTCCCGTCGACCTTCGACGGCTTTTATCCGCTCGTCCATCCGGAGGACCGCGAGCGTACGGCGAGGATCGCGAACGAGGCGCTGCGCAGCGGCACCGAGTATGAAAACCAGTTCCGCATCGTGCGCCCGGACGGTGTCGTCCGCACGGTGCACAATCAGGCGCGCGTGGACCGCGACGAATCGGGCAGGCCGGTGCGGGTGATCGGCGTCTGCCAGGACATCACCGAGAGGAAGCTGGCCGAAGAGCAGGTACGCGCGAGCCAGGAGCGCTTCCGCATGATGGTGGAGAAC
>Ga0184618_10000377_pt1 | contig 10169 bp, 8 predicted proteins | sample PLM0_30_b1_FD_133159 | JGI IMG/M metagenome (GOLD analysis project Ga0184618, IMG submission 133159) | Groundwater sediment microbial communities from an aquifer in East River, Colorado, USA - PLM0_30_b1 | ecosystem: Environmental > Terrestrial > Soil > Riparian zone | place: USA: East River...
GCAATGACTTCGCGGCGGTACGCCCGGTAGCCGCCTTCGAGGGTCGCCGCCTCCCAGCCGACCTGGCGCAGCACGTAGGCCATCGCCGTGGAGCGTTGCCCGCCGCGCCAGCAGTAGACGAGGGGACGCCAGCCGTACCCGTGCCCGCGGAAATGCTCTTCGATGTGCCGCGCGATGTTCTTCGCAACGAGCGCCGCGCCGATTTTTTTTGCGTCGAACGGGGAGATCTGTTTGTAGAGCGTGCCCACCTGGGCACGCTCGGCATCGTCCAGCACCGGGCAGCTCACGGCCGCCGGCACGTGGTCGAGCGCGAATTCCGCGGGCGAGCGCACGTCGATCACCTCGTCAAAGGCATCGAGCTGTGCTACCGTAACAGCGTCCAGGCGTTTCAGCTCCATCCCTAATTTTATCCATGAACGCCCCCGCCGATCTCATCCGCCTGACGCAGTTCTCCCACGGGGGCGGCTGCGGCTGCAAGATCGCGCCTGCGGTCCTCTCCGAGATCCTCGCCAAGACCCCGATCCGCGGGCTCCCGAAGGACCTGCTCGTGGGGATCGAATCGAGCGACGACGCGGCGGTGTACCGGCTGAACGACGAGCAGGCGATCGTCGCCACCACCGATTTCTTCACGCCCATCGTCGACGATCCCCACGACTTCGGCCGCATCGCCGCGACCAACGCCCTCTCGGATGTCTATGCGATGGGCGGAAAGCCGATTTTCGCGCTCGCCATCGTCGGCATGCCGCTCGAAAAAATGCCGGTCGAGGTGATCCAGAGAATCATCTCCGGAGGAGAGTCGGTGTGCGCGCAGGCCGGGATTCCGATTGCGGGTGGCCATTCCATCGACACGCTGGAACCGATCTACGGCCTCGTGGCCCTCGGCCTCGTGCACCCGAAGAAGGTGAAGAGGAACGACCGGGCGCGCTCGGGCGACGTTCTCATACTCGGCAAGCCGCTCGGCGTGGGCATCCTTTCCGCCGCGCTCAAAAAAGGCAAGCTCTCCGCTTCAGGCTACAAGCAGATGTTGGAGATCACCACGCAACTCAACACCCCCGGCACCGCGCTCGCCGAGTTGGAAGACGTCCACGCGCTCACCGACGTCACCGGCTTTGGCCTCGCGGGGCATCTCCTAGAGATCTGCCGCGGATCGAAGCTCGGCGCCGAAATCCGCTTCGACGATCTGCCGGTATTGTCCGAAGCGCTCGAATGGGTGAAGGAGGGCACGGCAACCGGGGCGTCGGACCGCAACTGGAAAGGCTACGGGCACGAAGTACGCATGCCCGTCGGTGCGATCGACTGGAAGCGTAAGCTCATCAGCGATCCGCAGACGAGCGGCGGGTTGCTCGTCGCGTGTTCCCCTGCCGCCGAAAAGCGCGTGCTCGAGGAATTTCGCAAGCAGGGTTTCCCGCTCGCTCGCCGCATCGGATCGATGCGGGCGGGCGACTCGGCCCTTGCGGTCACTTAGGCGGCGCGATCACCATCGCGGCAAGCCGCCGCCACACGTTTTCCAGGAGGATAGGCTGCGCCTCGGCGACCAGGTGCAGGTTGTCCGCCTGAAACATCTCGCGCTCGTTGGGCACGCCCTCCAGCAGGAAGGGCACGAGCGGGACGCGCTCGTCGCGGGCGACGTCGTGGAAGACCGCGCGAAACGCGTTCACGTATTGCGCGCCGTAGTTCGGCGGAAGCAGCATGCCGACGAGGATCACGCGCGCGCCCTGGCGCTTCGCCGCCTGGACGATCGCAGCCAGATTGGCCTTCATCTGCGCGATGGGCAGCCCCCGCAGGCCGTCGTTCGCGCCGAGCTCGACGATCACGATCGCGGGTTTGGTCTTAGCGAGCGCCGCGCCGATGCGCGCTGCGCCGCCGGCCGAGGTTTCGCCGCTGATGCTCGCGTTGACCACGGTATAATTTGAGTTTCTTTGCTTGAGTCGCTCGCCGAGCAAGGCTACCCAGCCGGCGTTCTGGGGGATCCCGTAGGCGGCGGAGAGGCTGTCCCCGTATACGAGGATGGTCGGCGCGGCGAGCCCCGTCCCGCTGCAGGCGAGCAGGACTGTAAACAGAATCGATCTCATGCCTGATTTTTCCCAACCCATCGTCTTGGCCACCAGGCTTTCCAAAGTCGTCCGCGTCGCGAACGACACGCCGGGTGCCAACGAGTTGGTTATTCTGCAGGACATTTCGCTTGAGGTCATGCCGGGCGAGGCGGTGGCTATCCTCGGCGCCTCGGGCTCCGGCAAATCGACCCTTCTTGGCCTGCTGGCCGGACTGGATACGCCGAGCTCGGGCTCCGTGCGGCTCGACGGCGCGGATCTCTTCGGGCTCGACGAGGACGGGCGCGCAGCGCTCCGCGCGAGGCTGCTCGGCTTCGTGTTCCAGTCGTTCCAGCTGCTCCCGGCGCTGAACGCACTGGAGAACGTGATGTTGCCCCTGGAGCTCGCGGGCGAAGCGGGTGCGGAGGACCGGGCGGCGAAAATGCTGGCGCGCGTGGGCCTCGCCGAGCGGCTGCGCCATTACCCTAAGACGCTCTCGGGAGGCGAGCAGCAGCGAGTGGCGCTGGCGCGTGCCTTCGTCACTCAGCCGAAGCTCCTCCTTGCCGACGAGCCCACCGGGAATCTCGACGCCGCGACCGGCGCAGGCGTGATCGAGCTCATGTTCGAGATGAATGCGGAAGCGCGCACGACGCTCGTGCTGGTGACTCACGACGAGGCGATCGCCGGCCGCTGCCGCCGGAAGGTCCGGCTCGTCGCCGGCCGGATAGACGGGGAGGGCTGAAGCGATGTTGCGTCTCGCCCTCCGCATGCTCCTGCGCGACTGGCGCGCCGGGGAGCTGCGCGTACTCGCGCTCGGACTCGTGCTTGCAGTCGGCGGCGTGGCCAGCGTCGCCTTCTTCGCCGACCGCGTGCGGCAGGCGCTTACGCGCGAAGCGCATCAGGTGCTGGGTGCCGATGTGCTGATGACGGCCGACCATGCCTGGACCCAGGAGTTTCGCGACGAGATCGCGAGGCGCGGGTTGAGGTGCGCCGAAAGCATGAACTTCGTCAGCATGGCGCGTGCGGGCGAGGAGACGCTCCTCGCGGCAGTTAAGGCGGTGTCGCCGGGCTATCCCCTGCGCGGCAAGCTGCGCATCGCCCCCGGGCTGAATGTACCGGATGCGGACACCGATGCGGTTCCGTCGCAGGGCACGGTCTGGCTCGACGAGAGGATGATGGCGGCGCTCAAAATCCGCCAGGGCGACGCGATCGAAGTCGGCCGGGCGCGCTTTCGCGTCGGCGCCGTGCTGACGCTCGAGCCCGACCGCGGTGTCTCCTTCATGAACTTCGCGCCGCGCCTGATGATGCGCCTGGAGGATCTGCCCGCGACGGGCCTGGTGCAGCCAGGAAGCCGCATCAACTATCAGCTGCTCGCCGCGGGCGCGCGCGAAGCGATCCGGCAGTTCGAGCAATGGGCGAGGGCGCGCCTAGGCCGGGGCGAGCGCATCGACAGCCTGGAGAACGCGCGGCCCGAGGTGCGCGCGGGTCTGGACCGCGCCCAGAGCTTCCTCGGGCTCACCGCGATGCTCGCGGTCGTGTTGTCCGCGGTGGCGATCGCGCTCGGTACGCGGCGCTACACGCAGCGGCATCTCGACGGTTATGCCGTGATGCGCTGCATGGGCGCTTCGCAGTCGCAGCTCTTCGCCCTGTTCACCTGGGAGTTTCTGTTGCTCGCGCTCGGGGCGTCGGCTGCAGGCTGTGCGCTCGGGTTCCTCGTGCAGAGCCTCGTCGCCTGGTGGCTCGCGGCCCTGGTACCGGGCACCTTGCCGCCGCCAGGCCTCTCGCCCGTTTTGCAGGGCGCGGCGACGGGACTCGTGCTCTTGCTTGGGTTTGCCTTGCCGCCTCTGCTCCAGCTCAAGGAAGTGCCGGCTCTGCGCGTGATCCGGCGCGATGTCGGCCCTCCGAGGCAAGGGGCGCTCGCTGTATACATAGTGGGACTGGCTGCGGTGTTCGGGCTGCTTCTCTGGCATGCGGGTGAGCTGAAGCTCGCAGGCTACGTGTCCGGCGGTTTTGCGGCTGCCTTCGGCCTTTTCGCGGCGATCGCCTACGGAGCGTTGCGGCTGATCGGCCGGTTCGGCCGGGCCGGCAGCGTCTCCTGGCGTTACGGCCTTGCGAACCTCCTGCGGCGCCCGCGTGCCAACGCCGTGCAGATCGTGGCGATCGCAGTGGGACTCACCGCGATCCTGCTCCTCACCATGATCCGGGGCGACCTGCTCGACGCTTGGCGCGGGCGGCTCCCGCCGGACGCGCCCGACCGGTTTCTCGTCAACATCCAGCCCGAGCAACGACAGCCTCTTGCCGAATTCCTCGAGCGCAACGACGTGAAGCGCCTGCAGACCTTTCCCATGGTGCGCGCTCGGCTGGTCGCCATCAACGGAAAGCCGGTCGGTGCGGAGGATTATTCGGAGGAGCGCGCGAAGCGCCAGATCGAGCGCGAGTTCAACGTGACCTACCTGTCCGCCTTGCCGACCGAAAACAAGCTCACCGAGGGCGCCTGGTTCGGTGCGAAGGATCTCGCGCGTGGCGCAGTATCGATCGAGCACTGGATCGCCGAGCGCTTCGGCATCCGGATCGGCGATACGCTCGAATTTCTCTCCGCGGGCCGCAGCTTTTCCGCGCCGGTCACGAGCGTGCGCAAGCTCGAATGGGACTCGATGCGCCCGAATTTCTTCTTCATCACCACCCCGGCATTGCTCGAAAGTTTCCCGGCGAGCTACATCGCGAGCTTTCATGCGCCGGCAGGCGACGCGCTCCTGACCTTGCGCCTGTCGCAGGCGTTTCCCAACCTCACAGTGATCGACGTGAGCGTAATCCTGCGACAGTTGCAGTTCGTGATGGACCAGCTGATCGGCGCGGTGCAGCTGGTATTCCTGTTCGCGCTCGGCGCTGGCGTGCTGGTGCTGTACGCGGCGCTGCTCGCGACCCAGGACGAGCGAACGCACGAGGCGGCGGTGATGCGCGCGCTGGGGGCGAGCCGCGCCCAGGTGCTCGCGGCGCAGCGCGCCGAGTTCGCTGTGATCGGCGCGATCGCAGGGCTCCTCGGCTCGCTCGGCGCGACTGCGATCGGCTGGACGCTCGCGACGCGCGTGTTCCAGCTCGATTTCATCTGGAACGGCTGGGTCTGGCTAGCCGGCCCCGCGCTCGGGCTCGCGTGCATCGTGTTGAACGCCTGGGTGGGGGCCCGCGCGGCACTAAGCCGACCGCCGATGGCGGCGCTGCGGGAAGGAGCATGACCGCAAGGCCTATACAATGCTTTCTTCAAGACCGCAGACCGGGTGCGTAGTCGGGAAGCTCGATGATCGAAACGCTGGTCATTGTTCTTGTACTGCTTGCAGTTGCGATCATCGTGCTGCAGTTCGTTCTGCGTTCGCCCAGTCAGCCGGGCGCATCCTTGGAAGATTTCGAGCGGCTTGAGCGCGAGCTGCGCAGCGGAATAACCGATGGGCGCAGGGAAGCCCAGGAAGCCGCAAAGATGAACCGTACTGAGCTATCCGGAAATATCAATCAATTTTCGCAAACGTTGCTTGCCCAGATAGGGGCGCTCACCGAGGCGAACGAACGGCGGCTGGGCGAAGTGCGAGACACACTTGAGCGCAAATTGAAAGATCTACAGAGCGATAATGCTTCCAAGCTGGACGAAATACGAAAAACTGTGGATGAAAGGCTGCACGCAACGTTAGAAAAACGCCTAGGTGATTCGTTTAAGCTCGTGAGCGAAAGGCTTGAGGCTGTACACAAAGGTCTTGGTGAAATGCAATCGCTTGCCGCTGGTGTAGGCGACTTGAAGCGTGTTCTGACGAATGTGAAGACCCGTGGTATATGGGGCGAGGTGCAGCTTGGCACGTTGTTAGAGCAGATGCTGACATTGGATCAGTATGCTAAGAATGTGGCTACGCGGCCCGGATCAAATGAACGTGTCGAGTTCGCAATCAAGCTTCCGGGACTTGGTGGACCCGGGCCCATGTGGCTGCCCATTGACTCGAAGTTTCCGATGGTAGATTACGAGAAATTGCTCTCGGCTCAGGAGCGTGCCGACCCGCAGGGTGCTGAAGAAGCGGGCAGGGCACTTGAGACTCGTATCAGGCTCGAAGCAAAAAGCATCCGCGAGAAATACATCGATCCACCTCACACGACCGACTTTGCTTTTCTGTTCTTGCCGACCGAGGGATTGTACGCAGAGGTGGTTCGACGGCCAGGCCTTGCTGATTCCTTGCAGCGAGAGTATCGGGTTACGGTCGCAGGGCCTTACAATCTCTCGGCAACTCTAAACGCGCTACAGATGGGGTTTCGCACGCTAGCCATTGAGAAGCGTTCTTCCGAAGTGTGGGAAGTGTTGGGTGCAGTAAAAACGGAGTTCAGCAAATTTGGCGAAGCCCTCGCGGGCGTCAAGAAGACCCTTGAGACGGCCGCGAATAAGATTGGAGAGGCAGAGACGCGCACCCGCCAGATCTCACGCAAGCTCAAGGACGTCGAGGTGCTTCCGTTGGCCAAAGCGACAAAACTGCTCGGGGAACCTGAGGCGACGGAAGAAGATGATGAGCCCTTCTAGGGGTGTGCTTGCCAGAAGAGAGGTCGAATGACTGGAAAAACTTTCCAAAGCCATGAGGCGGAGTCGCGCGAGCGCTGCAAGGCGCTGCTCGAAATCATGCGCAACCGGCTGACGACGCGCCAGTTCCATCCGGGTTGCATCGTACCGCGCGACCACTATGATCTGATCCTCGAAGCCGCGCGCCATGCGCCTTCGGGCGCGAATGCGCAGCCCTGGCATTACATCATCGTCACCGATCCGGAAACCAAGAAAAAGATCGCCGACTATTTCGTCGAAGAGCAACGGCGCCGCGCCAAGCTCAAGATGAAGTTTCCCACTCCGAACTACCGCGGGTTGGAAACCGCTCCCGGGTTGATCGTGGTGGTCGCGGACTTTCGCTTCACCCGGGCTTTTCCGGTGCTCATGGACGGCAGCGATCTCGACCGCCAGTACCACGAGAACGCCGAACGCATCCTGCTGCAGAGCGTGGCCGCTTCGACGATGTCCGCGCATCTCGCCGCCGCGGCCCTTGGCTACAACGTCTGGTGGGTGACGGCGATCGGCCAGGAGACGGCGCAGAAGGCCATGCGCCCGCTGCTCGGCGTGCCGGAGGAGCTCTCGATCATCGACATATTCTGCTTCGGCCCGGCGGCGAAGACGCCTTACAAGCGCTGGAAGAAGAAGCTCGACGAGATCCGCAGCTGGGACCGCTTCGACTTGAAGCAATTCAAGACTCTCGATCAGATCGACGACTGGATCAAGGAGACGCGGCACAAGGTGATGTACCGCGACGAGTCGAAGATCGACTAGCTCACGCGCAATCGTCGATCGAATCTAGCGCTCATCAACGCTGCCATTTCCTTTCTCCGCAACACCAGTAACGCCTGGGGACTTGCCGCGAAACTGTTTCACTGGCTGAGCGCGGTGCTGATACTTTTTCTGGTCGGATACGGATGGTGGATGACCCGCCTCGCCGAACGCGCCGGCCGCCTGACCCACTACCAGCTGCACAGCCTCATCGGCTGGTACGTTTTACTTCTCCTCGCGCTGAGGCTTCTGTGGCGCGCGTTCAACCCCCCTCCGCCCCTGCCCGTGCACATTCCCCGCTGGGAACGGGGGACGGCGTACGCCGCCCACTGGACGCTCTATGCGCTAATGTTTTTCGTCTCGATCTCGGGCTGGATGGTCGCGGACACGTTCCGGCAGCCGATCGAAGCGAAGCTGTTCGGCTTGATTTCAGTCCCGCACCTCGTCGACGTGTCATACCGCCCTTACCGCGGCGCGATCGAGGCCACGCACCTCGTGTCGTCCTACGTGCTGCTCGCGCTAGTCGCGGTTCACATCGCGGCAGCGCTGCGGCATCATTGGTTCAGGAAAGACGACGTGCTTCGTCGCATGGGGTGGGGCGCCTGAGCGGCTGACGAAAAAATGCCCGCAACCTTCGTTGCGGGCATTGTGCGATTGCTGCTTTCGGCTAGTCAATCATCGTCATCGCGTGTGCGCGAGATCTTCCATATCGTGCCGGTACCCGGTATCTGCACCAGCGGCGCATTGGCCGGATTGACAAACCGCGAATCCGGATCGGAACCGCCCGGATCGCGCACCGCACCGTAGTCCACGAGGTAGGCCGCGCCGTCCGGCCCGAAACGGATGGTGGTCGGGCGATTGATGCCACGCATCCTGCTGACAAACGCCTGCTCGGTTTCGCCTGTGCATTTCGGCGTGCCGTCCGGGTCATGGCCCTGATCGCCCTGCCTGCAATTGAAGGCGAAGCGGGAGAGCTGCAGCTCGCTCGAGCTCTTGCCGGTGAAGTTGACGAGCTCGACGTCATGGCCGGCTTCCGGCGTGCCGTTTGCTTGCGAGAAGCCGAAATCGCCTTCGCGCGACACCAGCGCCGCATTCTTCTTCACCACGCCGCCGACGAACGAGCTGGGCACGAAATCGAGGCCCACGGCGGCCACGTCCGCCGGCTCGAGCGCTATAGGCGCCACCGGCTGCTGCGGGAAAAAGGCGAGCACGGGGAGCACCGGCTTATTCGCCGTCGCCGGGTCGTCATCCCCGCCGCTGCCTTTAGGATTGAAGACCGATTGCGTCGCATCGAGGAAGCCGAAGCGATCCGGCCAGCCGTGCCATTCCGGCGTGCCGTCCGGATTCTGGCGTGCGATCGCCAGCCGGTCGGGCGAGTTGTTGGTCGGCCGCGCGCCGCGTTCGTCCTCGCCGTTCTCCGTGATCATCAGCTCGCCCTGCAGCGGATGGTCGGCCGGAGAGAAGCGGATGCCGTACGGGTTGCGGAATCCCCAGGCGACGGGCTCGATGCTGTTCTGCGGATTCGACATCTTCGCCCGCAGGATCGCGCCCGTGCACATGCCCTTGCTCGTCGCGCCTTCGAATGCCGGCACTGTTGCGCCGCGCCGGACTACGCCATGGTTGGAGTAGCCGCTGGTCTGATGGCCGTCGGAGACTGCACTCCAAACGTTCTGGCTGAGCGTGATCCGCTGGCAGGCGATGTCGTGCTGGTTGCCGCCGGCGCCGTTGTCGTGGCCGGTGACCCCGGAGTTCGTCGCGGAGCCCTGCGACCAGTAGAGCCAACCGTCCTTGACCAGGATCTGCTCGGTCGGGTGGTCGCCAGTCGGCAAGCCGACGATCAAAGGCGTGATTGTCCCGCCCGGCAGATTGACCCTCAGGACGCGCGAAGTATTGTTGCCCTTGCCTGGCGCGCCGCGCGCACCCTGGTTGGAATCGGTGGCGAACAGCGCACCGCCTTGGAAGTTGTGTTCGAAGGAGAGACCGATCGCCGGACCGTCGGGCTGGAACCCGCCGCCCCCGGCTGTGGGTTTGCCGAGCGGACCGCCGATTTTGCGACCGTCGCTATTGAAAATCAGAATACCCGGCGTGAACGGGTTGTTCGCGCCAAACGTGCCGCCGGGGATCGGCGCATTGGTATTGCATTTGCCCGGCAAGCCGGTCCCCGACTCCAGCACATAGACCTTGAAGTCGTCCTTGCCGCCGACGAAAGCGACGTCGGTCGGGAAATTCAGCCCCTTGGCGAACACTTCGACCTTGAAGCCGCGCGGCACGACGATGTCCTCGCCGTTCCCGGGGTTGTAGAACACGCTTTCCTCGGGGCAATTCGGGTTAACACCGTCGGCCAAGGCCGCCACCGGAGCGGCGGCGACGCCGACGAAGAGCAGCGCGGCGGCAAGCGCGTCCTTTCCTCGTCGGCGGGGCGAACCCCATGCAGCGCTGCAGGGGGACAAGCAGGATGAGTGTGGCTTCGATGAAACGATCCCCTTCATAGAGCCTCCTTTTGGAATCGTGCCGCCCGTGGGCCGCGCGAATCAGTAGCACAGGTTGAAATGGAACGTCGATTTTTCGTTGCAAGGCGAACTGCGGTCCACCCGCTTCTGGAAGAAATTTCAAACGGGCGGACGCATAGATTTTACCGCCGGGAAAGCTTGAAACGCCATACCGAAATCATGACAATGAAAATATGAACTCTAAAGCACGCGTCACGAAGCGGTGACGCGTTGCACAAACGGCCGGCACCCGCTGCGATCCGGTTGATTTAGAATGCCTCCTCCTAAATAACCACATGCGAGCAATGTTTATGA
>Ga0184618_10000378_pt1 | contig 10165 bp, 6 predicted proteins | sample PLM0_30_b1_FD_133159 | JGI IMG/M metagenome (GOLD analysis project Ga0184618, IMG submission 133159) | Groundwater sediment microbial communities from an aquifer in East River, Colorado, USA - PLM0_30_b1 | ecosystem: Environmental > Terrestrial > Soil > Riparian zone | place: USA: East River...
CGACACCAGCATCGTGAACGTGGCGATTCCCCACATGATGGGGAACCTGGGCGCGACCCTCGACCAGATCGCCTGGGTCTCGACCGGCTACATCGTCGCCAACGTCATCGTCCTGCCGATCACAGGCTGGCTGTCGGCCTTCTTCGGGCGGCGGCGTTACTTCGCGGGCTCGATCGCCCTGTTCACGATCGCGTCGTTCCTGTGCGGCAATGCCGGGTCGCTCGAGGCGCTCGTCTTCTGGCGCATCGTCCAGGGGTTGGGGGGGGGCGCGTTGCTCTCCACCTCGCAGGCGATCCTGTACGAGGAGTTCCCACGCGAAGAGTACGGGACCGCGATGGCGATCTTCGGCGTTGGCGTGATGGTCGGGCCCACCCTCGGCCCGACCGTCGGTGGCTTTATCACCGATGCCTACGGCTGGCCGTGGATCTTCTACATCAATATCCCCTTCGGGATGCTGGCGCTCGCCCTGACGTTGTCGTTCATCCAAGACTCGCGCCACCAGGAAAAGGTGTCGCGGATCGACTACCCCGGACTGCTGCTCCTCGCGGCCGGTGTAGGAGCGCTGCAGATGATGCTCGAGCGCGGGGAGCGGCTCGACTGGTTCGCCTCGAGCGAGGTGCGCTTGCTCGCCACCGTCAGCGCGCTTTCGCTCATCACGTTCATCTGGCACGAGCTGCGGACGGATCAGCCCGTCGTGGACCTGCGCATCCTCAAGAGCCGCCAGCTCGCGGTGGGCGTCGTGTTCGGGTTGGTGCTGGGCGTGTGCCTCTACGCGACGGTGTTCGTGCTGCCCGTGTACCTGCAGAACGTGCAGCATTTCACCGCCAATCAAACGGGGCTGGTGATTCTGCCCGGCGCGCTGGCGAGCGCGGTCACGATGGCGTTCATGGGCCGGTTGCAGGGAAAGTTCGACGGCCGCCTCTCGATCCTGGCGGGGGTGGCGGTGTTCGCCCTGTCGATGTGGAAGCACGCCCACTTCACGACCGAGAGCGGCATGGCCGACTTCTTCTGGCCGCTCGTGTTCCGCGGCGTGGGACTGGGCCTGATCTTCGTGCCGCTCACGAACCTCGCCCTCGCCGACCTCCCCATGTCCCGCATTCCGAACGGGACCGGGCTCTTCAACCTGATGCGGCAGCTCGGCGGCAGCGTGGGGATCGCGCTCTCGGCGACGCTGCTGCAGCGCTTCACCGCGATTCACAAAGCCGACCTGGCGGCCAACGTGACGGCGTACGCCGCGGCGACGCAGGAGCGCCTCGCGGCGATCAGCAACGCGCTCATCGCCCGGGGCGACCTGCCGGCCGTGGCGCAGACCAAAGCCATCGGCGTTCTGAGCGGTGTCGTCACCCAGCAGGCGCTGATGTTGTCGTTCGAGCAGCTCTTCCTGCTCTTCGGGGCGTGCTTCGTCCTGTCGCTGCCGCTGTTGCTCCTGATGCACACGAACAAGGGCGTACCGGCTGGAGGAGGGGGGGGGGCTCATTGAAGAAGCTGAGCGTGGGTGACCGTGCGCCGGACTTTACACTGCCCGATCAGTCGGGGCGGCCGGTGCGGCTGCGCGATCTAATGGGAAAAAAGAACGTCGTCCTCTACTTCTATCCCAAGGACGCGACGCCGGGGTGCACCGCTGAGGCGCGCGCGTTCCGCGACGCCTACGACGCTTTCACCGAAGCCGACACCGAGGTGATTGGCGTGAGCTCGGACTCCGTCAAGTCCCACGAGCGGTTCGCGGCGAAGCACGCCCTGCCGTTCACCCTCCTCAGCGATCGGGACGGGAAAGTGCGGGAGTTGTACGGCGTCGAGCGGACCCTGGGGATTCTGCCGGGCCGGGTGACCTACGTGATCGATCGGGGTGGCGTCGTGCGCCACGTGTACTCGTCCCAGTTCGCCGCCACGCGGCACGTGCGGGAAGCGCGGCACGCTCTGACAGACCTGACCCCATGACCGCGCGACAGCTGGCGGCGCGGCTCGGCATCGTGGGCGGCCTCTGGACGCTGCTCAATGTCTACGTGGGCGGGCACGTGCTGGGCCCGGCGGCGCTGGTCGGCGTGCCGCGCGGACTCGCCTGGGGTGCCGTGTTACTGGTGGCCTGGCTCCCGCTCGTCGCGCTCGTCGCCGCCCGGCGGGGCGGCCGCGGTCCGTTCATACGTGTATTGGACTGGGTGGCGTACACGGCGATGGGTCTCTCGTCGCTGTTGATCGTCTTTTTCGCCGCGGCCGACCTCCTGCACCTGCGCTCGTTCGGCGCCACGGCCGTTACCCTGACCGTCGTTAGCGCGGCCGCGCTCTTCACGTTCGCGGGCATGGTGCTGGCGCGGCGCCCCCGCGTCGTCCGCGTGTCCGTGCCGATCGCCGACCTCCCGAGCGACCTCGCTGGCTTTCGCATCGTCCAGCTGAGCGACCTGCACGTCGGGCCGACGATCCGGCGCCGCTTCGTGGAGGCCGTGGTGGACCGCGCGAACGCTCTGCGCCCCGACCTCGTCGCGGTAACGGGCGACGTCGCCGACGGGCTCGTTCCCGACCTGCGCGAGCACGTGGCCCCACTCGGCCGGCTGCGCGCGCCGCATGGCGCGTTCTTCGTGACCGGGAACCACGAGTACTACTGGGATGTGCGCGGGTGGACCCGTGAGCTCGAGCGCCTCGGCATCGAGGTACTCGACAACCAGCACCGGCTGCTCGTGCGGGGCAATGGCCGGATGGTAGTCGCCGGCGTCACCGATCTCTCGGCCGATTCCGACCCCGCGGCGGCCGTCGCCGGCGCGCCGCCGAGCGACGTGCGCGTGTTGCTGGCTCACCAGCCGCGCAGCGCCTTCGCCGCGCAGGTGGCGGGCTACGACCTGCAACTCTCAGGGCACACCCACGGCGGGCAGTATTTCCCCTTCAACCTGCTGGTGCGGTTGTTCCAGCCGTTCGTGGCGGGCCTGCACCGGCTCGAGCGGATGTGGCTGTACGTGAGTCGCGGGACGGGGTACTGGGGCCCGCCGCTGCGGTTCGGCGCGCCGCCCGAGATCACTCTGCTGGAGCTGGTGCCCGTGTAGACGACGCGTGTGTTCCTCGCGGCTCGTCCACTGCGCCGGCCGCGAGCAGGAATCCCTCTGCAGGTCTATAGCTGCGATTTGGTGTTGCGGCGGTGCCACACGGCGCCAAGAACATTGGTCGCGTCGCGGGGTTGCAACTCACCAACCGGCGCCCAACATTTCCAGAACTAGGAGTGATGGGGTCGTCGACGCGATGCGTATGACCGTTCCCGTTGTCGCCGCCGCAATCTTCGGTTGTTTGAGCAGCACGGATCAGGGCGCGGCCCACCCTGCCGGGCTGTTTTGGGGCTCGGGCGCCAGCGCGGCTTTCGTGGCAGATACGGTCTCCCTCGTCGTGTTCTATGCGGATTCCGCTGGGCGCCCGATCGGCGCCCCCCGGCCGGTCGTGACTTGGCAGTCGTCGGACTCGACGGTGGTCCGGATTCTGACCGATACTCTCGCTCTTGCCGTCGACACGGGACTCGCGACGCTGACGGCGCGCACTCGCCGGGGTACCGCATTCAATCTCTCCCAATCGATCGCTGTAGTGGCACCGCTCGACGGACGTATGGTGTGGGTTCGACAACTCCCCGAAGGCGGGGGCCTTCGGTTGGCGAGGCGAGAGTTTCCAAGAGGGGATGTCGTGCCCTTCCCACCGTTCGGGGGCGAGGGGGATGCCCATGGCCGTGTCAGCGTGGCCCAGGATCGGCGTCGAGCGGTGTCCTATGGGGCTCGGCCGCCCTCGGCGGTCGCGGATCAAGCGCTCTACTTGCTCGATCTCGAGACGGGTACGAGCCGCATCCTGCTGGACACGATGCTTGGGCACCAAATCTGGCCGCTGTGGCTGCCTGGTGACACCCTGATTGCGTTCCTGGCGAACCGCAGTGGTGCCTGGGAAGTCTGGACGGTGCGACCCGACGGCACCGGCGCACAGCGGCGCACGAATCTGCGCTCGCCCTATCCGCCATTCTTTGGCGCCACACCCGACGGTAACCTCGTCCTGACGCTGTATGAGCCCAACGGGGCGAGCGACCTCTGGGAGCTGACATTGGCGGGTGACACCGTGCGACGCCTTACCCAGTCACCGAACTACGAGGGGTCGCCTGCGGTGAGTCCGGACGGCAACACCATCGCATACGTGGCCGGAACCGTGGATGTCCCGGCGCTAGGCTCGCTGGGCCAAGTGTGGCTGGCCGATCGAGACGGATCTAACAGGCGCCGGCTAGTGGCTGCCCACGGCGTCGTGGTCATCCCCGATCTTACGCCGTCGATCACGGTGGCATCGACATCGTCCCCATCCTGGAGCTCTGATGGCGCCTATGTCCTTGTGGCTTGGAACGTTGACCCCGCCTTATTGCATGACGGGTTCTCCTATTACGCGACGCTCGGAGAGATCTACGCCGTGCGGGTCAGCGATGGGCGAGCAATCCGCCTGACACGCTGGCCGCTCATTGATGCACAAGCGGCTCTCAGGTAGGACGCGTCCCTCAGTACGTTGGGAAGGAGATTGTCATGAGCATCCTCAGGAAGGCTTTATACGTCACGTTGACCGCAGCAGTTCTCCCTGGTGCGACGCAAGGGCAGCAGCTAGGGCGACCGACGTTCCGTCCCTCGGACGGCCCTTCGCGAGCCGCTCGTATCGTGCAAGGGCTAACGACGCTGAACGCCGATCTGCGGGCGTTGCGGCGAGTATTCGTCGACTCCTCTGTCGGCCTCGCCGACTGGGTGGAGTTCGAGGCAAGCGCCCTGGGGCGTGTCTCGTCGGGGAATACGCCTGAAGGGGCGGTGGTCGACTTTCTTGCGCGCTATGGCGGGCTTATCTACGGCCTTGACGCGCAGAGTGCGGGACTAGCCCTCGTCGCTCGGTACGATGACGGCGCGTTCACGCACTTTCGATACGCCCAGCAAAGTCAGGGACGGCAAGTGCTGGGAGGCGACCTTCTGGTGCATGTAGCGCGCGTCGGAAATCGGTACGCCGTGCAATCCGTGAACGGCCGCGTCTATCCGGGAATTGATGTGTCGCCTTTGCCCTCGCTGAGTTACGCGCAAGCCCGGGAAGCCGCCCTCGCCGGCCTCATGGGCGCGGCGTTAACAGCAGAGTCAGACAGCATGCTCACGATCGTACCGGACGGAACGGCATTTCGTCTCACGTACATCGTCGGCATCAGGCATGCGTCCCGTGGCCTCTTGATGAGGTACGTCGACGCCCACACTGGTACCGTGTTCGGGGAGGCCTCCGGCGCCATTTCCTTGAGAGGCGACGTCGCAGGATGGGGAAATGACGAATTGAGAGGCGACGTCGCAGGATGGGGAAATGACGAAATGCCGCTAGGGCACGGGGAAAGCTCGGGTGCCCTGTCAGGTTACGTGGCGGCCTTCGGTCCAGATGCATTCGGCAACGTGCAGCATTTCCACGTATGGATGTATTCCGCCAGCGATTTTGCCCTAGCTAGTAACGACAACGTTCCGGGGGTCACGGAGGTGAGAATCGCGGACTTCCGCGGAGCGGACATCGGCGGAACTGCGTGTTCCACTCAACAGCCCATCGTGCGAAACACCGTGACAACATGGGATCCCGACTCCGTTCATCGGAGAGAAGAGGTGAGCGGTGTGTGGAACGTGAGCGAAACTATCAGATTCTACAACACCAAGTTTGGCCGACTCGGCATGAAGCAGCCGCCCACCTCAGTCACGGCCTGTGTTCACGGAGTTTCAGACGGATTCAACGCAATCTACTACGTAAGCACGAGAATGCTCGGGTTTCGGAGGGACACGGATCCTGACAAGGCATCTGTAGCGGGTCAGGACGTGGTTACGCATGAGTTCGAGCACGGTGTCATTCACGCCGATGTCGCGTTCAACGGAGACAACGAGAACGACGCTCTAAACGAAGGCCTGGCGGATTACTTCGGCACCCGTCACCGCGGCTCCTCTTGCGTTGCGCAGGGCGTCTACCTGTCGGATCCGAACAACCCGTGTCTCCGTCAGATCGATAGCGATTCAACATTTGCACAGCGGACCCTAGTGTGCGGGGGAGACTTCCACTGCCTCGGTGTCACGTTTTCGTCTGCCGTTTGGCGGGTGGCGTCCACAACACCCTGGGGGCCCGACACAGACTGGGGTGTTTACAATGGCGTCCGCTACTACATGAGTTCTACGGTGCAGTTCGTCACCGGGCGCGAAGCGGTGGTGCGAGCGGTCAAAGATCGGGCGCACAACAATCAAGGAACCGACATCACGCTGGTGTTGGAGCCAGAATTCTACAACCGTGGGATCGGCCCCGCACCGGTGTCGGTCGGCCTCGCGAGGGGACCATGCTCCGAGTGGGCGCCCCGGGTGGCGGGCGCTGATGCGCGAACGTTCGCCCTCCGATTCGAAGCAGGATCAAGCTACAACGCTGACGGGAGTGCCGACTTGGTCACGTACGGGATCAACCTCGGTACGTACACGGCGTCGTCCCTCCCCATCTTCCAGGCGTCTCAGGTGGCAGGACACGCAGGGAACGACGGGCACAGTCACTCGTTTCGGTTCCGCTTCACAGACGTAGGGACGAAGGTTGGATTCCTCGACTACTATGCTGGCGACGCGGGCTGTGGGATCCAGACCGTGATAGCCGCTCACGATACAGGCGTGGTCCTGGCGGCTCCGAGGGAATTCGCCGTGCGACAGGCGGTGCAGACCCCAACGGGTGTTCTGTCCGCGCGCGTGGCAGGCCCTCGGGCACTTACATCCGCTGCGGTCGATTCTCGCGCAGGAGCCTCGGTCGGAGCACAGGTTCGGGCGTTCGGGATCACGGCGTTGGAAATCGACGTCCCCAACCAGCTTGCCGGCAAGCGGATCGACCTCGCGATCTACGACCTTCAGGGCCGGTCGGTGCGACATATGACGGAGGATGGGCTCGCGGCGGGTGTGCGAACCATCACCTGGGATCAACTCACCAATGGCGGCGCGCGTGCGCCCGCCGGCGTGTACGTCGTCGTCGTAAGGTACGGTGACATCGTGCGGCGCACGCGCTTCGTGGTCCCCGCCGGGCGGTGAGGTGGGCTGCGCGGCGACACTGACCGCCTTGGTCCTTCAAGGGGCCTCCGGTGTCTTCCCCGCCGGCCCCTTGCCGCCGCTCGTTACGGCCAGCGGCGGCGCGGTGGTCGCTTCAGGACGGACGGGTGCCATCCAACTCAACCCTGCGAGTGCCGCATGGGCGCGTGGGGTCGAACTAAGCCTCGTGTCCCATCCTCGCACAGACTTGGAGGGGTTCAGTGCCGTCCTGTCCACCGGCGCGCGTATCGGGCTCGTTGCCAGTATCTGGTCATACGCTTTGAAGGACATCTTCGATTCGGATCTGGTCGCTCTCGATCCTTCGCTCGCAGGCGAAGGTGCAACGAGCGCGGGAGTGAGCCTCGGCGCGTCATGGCGAATGGGACCCGCGGGGTTTGGTCTCGTCGCTGATCATCGAATGCAATCGATCCTCGACCATCAGGCGAGTGCATCTGCTGTTTCTGTCGGCGCGCGGCTCGATCTTAAGGCCGTCGAGTTGGGTGTTGCCTTCCTCGACGTACCTTTGGGATCTCCTCACAACAATGTGTCGCCGCGTCGAACCGCATTGGCGGGTGTCGCCACGACGGTGCGGGCGCTTCGAGGCGTGCGAGTCCGTGCGGAGATCGACGCCCATGCCACCGAGGGCGACTTCTCGCGGGCGTCGTACAGAGCAGCATCTACCGTCGCTCTGCGTCAGGTCGAGGTGACGGGTGGATACTCGTCCTGGGGCTGGTCGGCGGGTGCAGCGGCAACCTATGAGCGGTGGCGGCTGGAGGTGGCGAGCAACTTCGTCTCTTCAGATCGGCTCGATCAGCGTGTGGCGTTCAGCATTATCTACCGATGAGCCTCAGCGCACCTCAGCCATCGCAGCCGTAACGAGCAGCGCGCGCACGACCCCCAACGCTCCATCGAGGTTCTCGTACCACTCCGTCGGCAGGTGCGCGTCGCCGGCCTTGCCACCGGCGCCGAGCGCGATCGCCGGCACGCCGAGGGCGATCGGTACGTTGGCGTCGGTCGACGCGCACGCCAGCTCGTGCGGCCGGCCCAGCACGCGGGTCGCGGCGATCGCGGCCTGGACCAGCGGATGCGCCCGCGGCGTCAGTCCCGACGGGCGGTCGCCCACGCGGCGGACATCGAGGTGCAGCGGGGGAGTGCCGGGGGCGCGGCGGCGGTTCTCCTCGGCCGACGCGTCGGCCAGCGCCGCCTGCACGGTGTCGTCGAGCTGGCTCAGCGCGCGCGGGTCCTCGCTCCGCAGGTCGAGATCGAGCCACGCTTCCTGCGGGATCGAGTTGAGGCCCGTCCCGCCTCCAAGGCGGACGACTGCGCAGGTAGTGCGGGGTGAGTGTGGTACTGGGAGATCTGCCAGCAGAGCGGTGGCGCGGCCGACGGCGTTGGCGGGGTTCGCGACGCCGAACGCGGCCCACGAATGGCCGCCGGGCCCGCGGTAGGTCACGCGGTAGCGGCGCGAGCCGAGTGCCCGGTGCACGATGCGCTCGAGGCCCGCGCCTTCCAGGGCGATGAAGGCATGCGGCCGAGTTCCGTTTCCGAACAAGTGCTTCACGCCGCGCAAATCGCCCGAGCCTTCCTCTCCCACCGTGGCCGCGAACAGCACCGGGCGCGCCGTGGCGACGCGCGCCCGCACCAGCGCTTCCGCCACCGCAACGAGCGCGGCGAGCCCGCGCGCGTTGTCGGAGATCCCGGGGCCCTCGAGCCGGCTCGTGCCCGGTTCTCCCACGCGGTCCACCGACACGTCGAGCTCGGGACCGAAGACGGTGTCGAGGTGCGCGCTCAGCACCACGGCGTCGTCGCGTCCGGTGCCCAGCCATCCGGTGATATTCCCCACTTCGTCCGCCGCCACGTCCACGAGGCCCGCTTCGCGGAACAACTCCGCCAGCCGCGCGCCGCGCGCGCCTTCCGCACCGGTCGGGGCGGGGATCGCCGACAGCATCGCCTGGCGCGCGAGTGTGACTTCGTCCGAACGCTCGATGTGGTGGCGCGCCGCGCGCACGCGCTCGTGCGCCGCCAGGGCGTCGATCGAAACGGAGGGGTCCATCGCCCGCAAACTACGCCGCCGTTTCATGGTCCGGCAACCGGGTGCTTGACCTTGGGGGGCCACCGGGCAACACTAGTCCCATGGAGGAGCGCGAGCTGATCTACGACTGGAATGGGGCGGGCGGAGATGGCCGCTTCGAATGGACCCAGGCGCGGGTGGACCTGAACGACGAGACCCTGCGCGACGGGCTCCAGTCGCCCTCCGTCACCGACCCATCCTTGGACGTCAAGAAGCAGCTGCTGCATCTCATGGCTGATCTCGGCATCGTGGCCGCGGACATCGGGCTGCCGGGCGCCGGGCCGCGGGTGGTGGAGCAGGTCCGCGCGCTCGCCCGGGAGATCCGGGATCACAAGCTGCCGATCTTCCCGAACTGCGCCGCGCGCACGGTGATCGCGGACATCGAGCCCATCGTGCGCGTCGCGGACGAGGTGGGGATCAAGATCGAGGCCGCCACGTTCATCGGGTCCTCCCCCATCCGCCAGTACGCCGAGGACTGGACGCTGGAGCGCATCCTCAAGGCCAGCGAGGAGGCGGTGACCTACGCCGTGCGGCACGGGCTGCCGGTCATGTACGTCACCGAGGATACGACGCGGGCGCGGCCCGAGACGTTGAAGGCGCTGTACGGCGCGGCGATCGCCTGTGGGGCGACGCGCCTCTGCCTCGCGGATACGGTGGGACACGCAACACCTGACGGCGTAAAGGCGTTGGTCGAATTCGTCAAGAAAGAAATCGTCAAACAGCAAGACGTGAAGATCGACTGGCACGGCCACCGCGACCGCGGGATGGGGCTCATCAACTGCCTCGCCGCGATCGAAGCGGGCGTGGACCGCGTGCACGCGACGGCGCTCGGCGTGGGCGAGCGGGTGGGCAACGCGGAAATGGATCTGCTGATCGTGAACCTCAAGCTGCTGGGTGCGCACCGCCACGACATCCGCCGGCTGCCCGAGTACTGCCGGCTCGTCGCGGACGCCGTGGGCGTCCCGATCCCCGTGAACTACCCGGTGCTCGGCACGGACGCGTTTCGCACCGGGACCGGCGTACATGCCGCGGCGATCATCAAGGCCAA
>Ga0184618_10000380_pt1 | contig 10147 bp, 6 predicted proteins | sample PLM0_30_b1_FD_133159 | JGI IMG/M metagenome (GOLD analysis project Ga0184618, IMG submission 133159) | Groundwater sediment microbial communities from an aquifer in East River, Colorado, USA - PLM0_30_b1 | ecosystem: Environmental > Terrestrial > Soil > Riparian zone | place: USA: East River...
GCCAGTAACACTTCTCCGGGACCGCGACTGGCGCGCAACGTCTGAAAGAAAAACTTCTCCCCCGTCAGGAACTTCCGCGACAGGGCTCCGAGAAAGCCGCCTTCCATCTTGCTTTCAATGTCGATGGTCGGTGAACAAGCCACCATCGCGCCCGACTCGGCTTTGATGTTCTCACCAGCCGCCAATTCCACCCGCACCATGGGAAACGCACCTGGATAGAGTATCTCGCTTTTCATCTATTGAACCTCCTAACTGACGTAACACCTCACCCCTTACGCCTGACGCCTCACGGCATTTATCCCACCACCCATCCGTAGGCTTTGCGGCTCGGCTCCGGTCCTTCTTCCAGATAGCTCATCCTGAGTTGCCCCAGAACGTCTTGCTGCAGCTCATTCCGCTTCGCTTTGGCATCGACGCCAAACACACGCGCCGCGTTCAGTCCGAAGATCCGTTCCTTTACCTGGTGCGTGAGCGGCTGGTAGCGATGCTGCTCGATCAGCTGATCTGGAATCTGGAACCGCCGAAAGGCTTCGATTTGCCATTGTGGCGAACCATACCAAATCGAGTCTGTCCCCCATAGCACGTGATCGACGCCGAACGCGTTGATGATCTGCCCAAGCAGATGCGCGCAGACCGCCGGATGGGTCGTGACGAGCTGCGCAAAGGTCGAGCCGAGCTCCATGTAGATATTCTTAATCCCAGGCTGCGCCTGCTTCATGCGGCAGAACTCGGTGGTCCAGGGAATTTCGCCTGTCTTCGCAAACACCGTATCCACCATCGAGGTGCTCTTGAGCCCCGAGTGATAGACCAGGAAATCGATGTCCGGAAAATCTCTTGCGGCCTTGATCAAATCCTTGGGGTGGTTGTAGTCCAGCACCGGCCCAAGGGGCAGTCCTTTGTGGACACAGACTCGCTTAATGTTGAGCTTCTGTGCTTGCTCCAGCATCGGATAGGCGATCGTCTCATCGTCCATCCACCAGCCACGATCGAACCCCTTCGGACAAGAGCCGGTGTAACACTTCCACGCGTCGACCTTGAGCGTCTCCGCCTGCATCGCCATGAAGTCCAAATCGGCCGCTCCCAGTTGGGGCGTAGCCAATCCATGTGCGAGCATTCGTTGAGATTGCGCGAGGCGATTGATCTCGTCACGGATATGGGCCATCTCGTTCGGCGGCACGACCGCTTCTTGCGGATAGGGTCCCGGAGGCGTACTGATGAGGCCGACGGTGGTCTCGCTGTCGAGGAACACTTCTTTCACAAAATTCTTCCACGAAAGATCGTCGATGGTGCCTCGATCGCCCACAAGCTTCTGGTTGAGCCCTGATTCCTTTATCCATCGCCTGAGCGACAGCAGCGCCTGCTTGGAGACGGCGCCCTTTCGATTGACTTCGGCATCGGTCGGATCAAAATGCGAGCCGACGTAATGTGTCTGCACATCGAAGATAAAATAGGGCGCGCCCTGCTGCTCGGCATAGGCTGCCGTTTCAAACAGTTCGATCTCTCCAATGTCAAAGAACTTTCCAAAGACCGAGTTCATGGCCAGCAACGCGGCTGCCATCCCGCCTGTCGTCTTGAGAAAGTCCCGACGCGTGAAACCTCCTCGAACTGCGGTCAGTTCTACGAGGGCGGTGGCGAGCTGTTCAACACGAGCCTGAGCTACGGTCCGGCCGAAGGGGTCGAATTCTTCGTTCGACACGATCTGCGTCGGAATGGCGGATTGAAATGTGGTCCCTTTCCTAGCCGAGGGAAGGTGTGGAAATGGTGATGGTGAGGACGCCATGGTGCCTATTTGTATGAAAGGTGTGCGGTGATTCTGTGGAATACGACCGGCAGTGTCAAGCAACCAGCCCGCATTATTCATGAAGATTCGTCGCGAAAGCGTGCAGACGCGAAGCGAGACGGGCACTCGGAGGCGTGAAGCACTGAGGCATACTCGTGCAGTATGTCGAAGGACTGAACGGCGAGACTGCCCGTCACAGCCGCGTATCCACGCTTGCAGCAGGAGCTTCATGATTAATGCAGGCTAGAGCGGGCAAAGCAGTCAGAAATCTTTGACCACGGAGGGGACCGGTGGATTACTTGGACCGGGGTGGGGACACGGAGCGGCGGCTCTCAAGCACGACCGATTGAGTCTTGGGAATTGTTACGACTACATCGAGCAGGGGATCACCTTCTTGATCTTTGCCGTCTTGCCCGACACTATACATCACACCCTTCCGCTGATCGACCAGCATCGGAAGACCGGTAAAGGGATCGTAGTGGGCCTGTCCTGCCTTTGCGAGGCGCGTGAGCACATTTCCCTCTTGTGCCCCTCGTCTCATCCAGACTTGCAGGCTCGCCAGACGAAGCCGTGCATCGGTCTCCACCATACGCCCAACATAGGGATCCCATGAGGGAAGTGGCTCGATTCCGATGATGTGCTCGATCGGATTCGCCACGTAGTCCACCACGCTGACAGCGGGAGTCCGAATGAAGCTGGACGGTTTCGGCAAATTGGTGTAGCGCCCTTCCGCCACAGCTTTGCTCGCTGCCTCGTAATAGTCCGCATAGGCATTGGATCGCCGCTGCACGGGAAGGGGCATCGCCGCCGCCAGGGTAACGTAAAGAGGACGGTCATTGGTCTTGTCGTTCTTCAGGCTCGTAGGCGTGGCCTTAGTCGCCCACAACAGATGGCTCTGCATCGGCCATCGGAGGGACAGCTCAAGCTGATCGAAGGGACGAACGATCGTGCCGAGCCCGCCGATCGTTGTCCCATCGAGGTCCTGACGGGTCAAGAGCCCGGATGCGATTGCGGCATCGTCTTGGACTGCCGTCGCTGCCAGCATCTTTACCATCAACGTCTTCGACTGCCCCAGCACAACGCGCCAAGATCCCATGTCGGTCTCAAGTCGACCGAGGCCGGTGCTGAGATCCTGCGCAAACCCTTCTGCAAGGTACAACCGATGGGCCAGCAGAATATGGGTACAGTTCGGGCTCAAGATTTGTCCGTATCCCACATCTTCGAACGGCATTGAAAGCCATTGTTGGTAGCGCCTGAGGGCAACCGATTCTTGAGCTGCCCATGATCGTACTGCTGCAGCCTGCGGCTTCAGCTGTGCCACCGGGTCGGCACTGGTGAACCATCCACGGACCACATCGGTGGAGGCCCCTGTCGTCGTCCTTTTCCCCTCATCACCAAGCATGCAGGCGCTTGCAGCTTGGAGATCGCTCCCTGTCACCTTGCGCTCATAACCCGCTTGGAGCGGATCCTGTTCCGCAGAAGCGTCGAAGCCGAGCAGCAAGAAATACCCGTTTTTTCTTGAATCAGTGAGTGCCTGTGGAGGACTTGCTGTCAGGTTGTGATAGACCGGCGACGGGGAAGCTTCCATCACTATCCAGGCCAATCCAATCGCCCCGATGCCGACCGCCACGAGCACGACGCCGAAGAACGCCAACCCCAAACACAACAAGGCAATTGATCGCGTCGTCGAAAAACAGGACCCGATAAACGACGAGATGCCAATGCGGACCCGCGCCACTTTGGCGGTAAACCGAGGACGCGGTCTTCGCGACGCCAAACGATCCTGCGTGCGAACCTGGCTTTTCTCTCCCGTTGAGTGAAAAAGAACATCAACAGCCAACGCAGCGACCGAGGGCGCAGGTTCTGGCTTCGAGTGAGTGGATTCGATGCGGGAATCCTGCCACGTTGCGGAAGACGGTGGACTGGGATGCACAAACGTGATCGATTCACTCGCCCGAACCCATTCGGGTTTCGTATCTTCCTGAAGAACAACCTTTTCCACGACGGGGGCTACAGGGGCTACCGTCTCCGAGGGAGCCGGTTCCCATCCACCACTACGCGACAGCTCGGCGACCGATTCAGGAGATTCCTCAACCAGCGGTAACGGAGTCGGCGGAACGACTGAAGCCTCCCCCTTCTTCTTGCCCCATTTTCGTTTCTTTTCAGACGGACGATGTGGCTGAACCCCGACTTCGCCCGTGCGCCAATGCGACAATGTATCCATCGAGGCAGGAGATGCCGATGGCGCATTACTCGACGCTGCAGGGAGCGGAGGAGCCTCGGCTGTCTGGAACAGTGTGATGGGTGTTTCATGGTGCTCTGTGGAAACCGGTTCAGGCGCAGGTGGTGCTTTCGGAATTACCGTTGCGCATGAAGACTCTGGAGCGGAGACTTCCTGAAGTGACGCCACGGGCTGCGGCTCGATAAGAGCCGGGAACGAAACTGGTTCAGATTCACGAACGGGTTCGACCGGCTCTGACAGAGGCGGCACCGGAAGGTCCACCGTGAAGGAGCTTGGGATGGCGCTCAAAAAAGTCGGTGGCTCCTCTGGCCGCAAGGGTTCTTTCGAGAGTAGAACCGCAGTTGGCTGTGGCAGATCGGACTCTCTGATCACATCTATTTCTGCAATCGATTCACTCACTTCATTCAAGCTCAAAGGATGAGCCGGTGGCAACGGTTCAGGATCGCTGAATGAGACGGGCGGTTCTGGAGTTGATGTAATGGATGGGGCAGAAAGCTCTGGGTCTGGCACTGATTCTGGTTGAACTGATTCTAAGTCCCTCGCATCCTGTGAAATCGCATCCGGCCTGGAGACTGCGGCAGGCGAACTCGACGACAAAGTTCCTGCGGCAAACTTCCATGCGCCGTCGAAGACGGTGTTCCATGAAAATGGGACCGTGGACGAGGAATCAGCGGCGGACGGGGTTGGGACTTCGGGCTCTGGAAGCACCGCGGGAATCGTTGACGGCTCCACCGCAAAGACCGACTCACTAGGCTCCGTCAGATCTGGCACAGGAGCAGGACTCGACAACTGATCTGATACAAATTCAGGCTGAGTGGTAGCGGACGGAGCAAGAACGGATTCACCACCCAATAGGGGTGTTCCCTCCGATTGAGCTAACGGAGTCGACGACGGGGCCGCTTCCTCAATCCTGATGGTCGAGTTCTCTATCTGCTCCCAGGGCATGGGAGAAGATAATCCCAGCGATCCGACGGAAGAGGTGATGCCTCTCCCGACGTCCGCAGTTCGCTCCTCTGATGGCAACATATCCTGATCGAGGCGATTGGCCTCCTGGATTGGCCCAGTAGATTCGGACGGCGGAACCTCCAGTTCCTGTAGAGCTAAACCGACCGGTGCCGGGTCTATCAAGACGTCGGGAACATCAAGCGATTCGATGACGGGATTCGACGAAGTGGGTGGCGGAGTTTCGTGACTCGGGGGAGCCCCATCAAACTGTTCCCACGGCATCACATCAGAAGCCCTAGATTCTTCAGTGGTGGGGAGGATTTTGTCCTGGGATTGCGAGGCATCGATTTTTAATGACGTCCCTGCGGCAGGAGCCAGCGGATGAGGCACAAGAAGCTCACCTGTTTGTATGTCGAAGAGAGAGGAAAACTGAAAGGCCACAGAGCTGGCCGGAGCAAGTTCTCTCACTTTGGCATAGAGCTGAGAAGGTTTCTTGGAATTTTCGGAGTCTGGGCTCTCGATGAGAATGTCAATTGCCTTGCCCAATTCGGCCACCGCGGCCATGGCATCCCCCTTTTCCTCGTATACATGGGCCAAGAGTTCGAGGAACGGGACGCAACGAGGTCCGGCAGCCAAGTATTCGCGCAACAAGGATTCGGCCAGCCAGAAGTCTTGTCGCCCGATTGCTTCATTGGCGAGGGACTCAAATGCTTGCCGAGCCGTGGCAAGACTGCCTAGTCGTAGATGCAGCGTGGCAAAGAGCCGTCGAGCTTCCGTGTTGTGAGGATCAAGTGAGAGCAGATCTTTCAACGCAGCGGACGACCGGCCGTACTTGCCGGTGTTCATGTGGGTGATGGCTTCCTCGAGAAGCGCGCTTTTCTTGCTGTAGCCGACAATACCCCGTTTGTGCACCCGGGAGGGAGTCTTTTGGTCAGCTTTTTGAGGGTGTTTCTTGTCGGTCCGCACGTTACAACCTTAGCAGATCATTGAAAAATGCGACGTAGCTCCCCTGGCCACTTTGCACCAGATTTCGCTTCCGTTCGGGCTCTCACGATCTTGAGGGAAGGCAAACTGGACCGAGGAGTGCAATCCTGGTGCCATTATGGTCTTCACAGTGGATTGAACACCCTTGATTATTAAGGTGTTAGACAAGCCCCGCCCTCCTTTCCCCAATCCTTTTTCAAAAATGGACAAGCCCGTCAAGAGTCGACGTCGAGAGGGCCTTCCCTCGGAGCACTACGGGGAGACTCCATGTAATGGGCTGGTCCTTTCTGCGGGAGCCTGCGAAGCACGAGCCAGGGTTGAGTAGGCAGGGGGCATCCCTAACCCGCATTATTCATGAGCACTTCTGCTGCAATCGCCGATCCGCTGCTACGACGAACCTTCGGCCAGCGGGCTCGCCCTTCGGACCCTCACCGTACTGCACGAGTACGCATCGGGTCCTCACGGCTCCGCGCGCCGGTCTCGCGACGCGGCTCATCGATTTCGCAACGAACCGTCATGAATAATGCGGGCTAAACAGGATGTCGAGCCACCAAGCGGCAAGTCCATCCGGCTGATCGCGGAAATCTTGCGCTAATCGGTGGTTGCAGTAGCAGCTCTCATGCAACAGAACACTGTGTGGTTGTGTCGATGACGAGCCTATGGTACCGTTCGCTATTCCCATTTCCATGCTCGACGTGGCCCGTGGGATAATCGGGCTCTCCGCGTACATTCCTTGGGAATCATGGATTTTTTCTCTTTCGGACATTTGAGGTGGATCAGGCAGGCCTCTCTCGTCTGTCTGCTGGCAGTGCTGAGTGGATTGCTGCTTCCCCTCACCCCGCGGGCTGAATCTGGAGCAAGCGCTTCCGGACGCGTCTCCCTCGACTTCAACGATGTCGAACTCTCTGTTTTTGTTCGCTTCATCAGCGAGTTGACCGGTAAGAACTTCGTCTTGGACGAAGTCGTCAAGAAGGCCGGGGGGAAAATCAGCGTGTATTCCCCTACCAAGGTCACGCACGACCAAGCGTACAGCATGTTCGTGGCGGCACTTGAAGTCAGTCGTCTGGCTGTCATCACGAAAGGAAATGTTCATCAAATTGTGGCGATGGGGGACCTTCCTCCGGAACGAGGGGTATTCGTCTACAAACTCAAAAACGGCAATGCGACTGACCTTGCCGCCATCCTGACCAATCTCGTCGCCCGATCTCAGACAGTCGCACAGACGGCACCGGGCACACGACCACTATTTAGGCCCTTGAGTGAATTCGAAGCCCCCGTCCAGGTCTTTGCGGACAAGGCCACGAACTCGATCATCATCAGTTCGACAAAAAGCGCCTACACAAAGTTGCAGTCCGTCATTCGAGACTTGGATACGCGTCGGAATCAGGTCTTTGTCGAAGCCGTCATCTTGGAGGTGCAGGTCGATCGGCTCAGACAGATCGGGAGCGACCCTCTTCAGGTAATAGGTTCGGGCAAGAGTGGTTCACTGCAAGGCATTGCTGGATTCAATACCGCACCAGAAAATTTGGCAACCATCGCACAGTCCATTGGTGGAGGCGCTGCGGGCGCTGCTGCAACTGGAGGAGTGTCGCTCCTGAACACTGTCAACGTGCGCGCATTCTTACAACTGTTGCTCAGCCTCACGGACACGAATGTCCTGTCGACCCCCCAAGTGCTCGCCGCAGATAACCAAAAGGCCAAGATCGTCGTGGGTGAAAATCGTCCGTTCCCCACGGGTCAAGCCCAAGGGATCACGGGCGGGACTCTCGTCACGATCGAGCGAAAAGATGTCGGCGTGACACTGGAAATCACCCCGCAGGTCCTAGAGAACGACCTGATCCGATTAGAAATCAAGCAGGAGCTTACCGCGATTGCGGAGAATGTCGCACAAACGATCGGGAGCGGCACGGCTAGCATCCCGGTCGGACCCACCACGACCAAACGGTCGATGGAGACGACCACCATCGCGAAAGATCAACAAACGATCGTCATCGGCGGACTCGTGCGGGATAACATCACCATCAGCGAGCGAAAAGTTCCGCTCTTGGGCGATATCCCGTTCTTGGGTTGGCTGTTCAGATTCCAAAGCCGACAGATCGAGAAGCTCAATCTGCTCGTATTCCTGACCCCAACCTTAGTCAGGGATGAGATAGACATGGTGGAGTTGAATGCGCGCAAATCAGCGGAATTGGGGACACTGCAGCGCGAAAATCGGATTGAGGAACCGACGAGGCTCAAGCAAGATGTCTTAGAAAAACTCGAACGCCAGAATGGAACTCCCCGCCCCCTTCCGAATACAGTAGATCCATCCGTTCCGCTCCAGCCGCCCGTTCGACCTGAGTAATCTCTGATCAAGAGCGTCGGCGATCTCTGCCTTGGCCCACATTATTCACGGGGGATCGTGACGAAACCGCCGAGACGGCAAGCGAGACGGGCGCACGGAGCCGTGAGGGAGGGGAGGGAGGCATATTCGGAGTCGAGGGTGTGTGTGCGACTCAATCACAAGATTCTCGCCTCAAAATCCTAGCCTCTCACCCACCGCACGACCGCGGCAGGCACCTGCCGGGTTGCTCATGGAGCGGTCCCGACAGCCTCATTAGAGGGAGAGCTTGGGCCGGCATTATTGTAGGCTCTGACTACGAAATAATACCTCGTATTTGGCTGCAACTCTCGCACCGTATATACCTGGACAGACCTAGCAGGCACAGGGCCTGTATCGATCACTGAATCGTACGGTCCTCCCTGCGTCGTGCCGTAGAAGATCTTATAGCCACGGACAGGTGGCGGTGGTGCGTCCCAACTCAACGTTAAACTACCTGACGGGGTTTTCGTATCGGAGCTTGATGAAGCCGCTGATAGGCTTCCCAATCCCATCAATAGACAGGCAGAAAGACACCCGGAGATAACGATTTGTTTGGCCATAACGTCACTCCCTTTATTACTGGTTCGGTCTCCCTCCAGGAGGCCCCCGGACTCACCCTCGTACTTGGGGCAATCGTCTCTCGCTGAATAATCTCCACGGCAAACGCTTGCCTTCTCGACCCCCGCGCCACCAACCGCAGAGTTCCATTAGCCACTGATAAACTCTGGTTCTAGGACTCACCGAGAGGGAGGGTGCCTAGCCCCCTGGACCGATAAAAATCACATTTCCGAGAAATCCTGCGCCACCGCACATAGTGGAGCAATTCCTCGTTGGAGGGGTGTGAGGGAAACGGTGAGCCTGGAGCGAGCTAGGGGGATGGGTGGAGAAAATGGACGTATTACACAACGGACGAGAACTCGTCACCGTCGCCACTCCCACGGTGGTACCGGCTGCGGATCGGCCCACAAGCCTCTCTTGCTCCCTCGCGCTTCCTTCTCCAACCCTTCCAGCACCGTATCACTGGCGCATATTTCCGATACCACCAGCACCAGCCCTCTTTGACCAGCATGTGATTGACGTTCTTTCCGTCGGGCAGGAGGACATCCGCAAGGGTGCGTCCGTTCTTGTCGAGGCCGTGGGATTGGATGGTCACTTTCTTACTGAAGGCCGGTCTTGGGCTGGAGTAGTGCGCCAACGGCACCAAAGCTTTCTGAAACGCTTACTGATTCTACACAGGTGAGTGAGAGGAGCTCTCGGAATCCCTCAATCGGTCCCTCAATGACAGATCCGTACAGCAGTGGTACTCTTGAAAGAGATGGGAAAGAAGAACGCACGTATTCAGACGTTGGATGAAGCGGTGCGTGGTCCTCTCCTGCCGAAGATTGATTGGGTCAATAATCCAGGCAAATAATCATGACCTGTTTACTGTCTTTAATGTTTGCCATGAGTCTCCTGACACCGTGCGAGACATCGGTCCGCACAGGCCTGGAGCGTCCGTATGCGTTCACAGACACCCCTATCATCCGTCCGCTCAGTAGTGCGTTTGAACAAGACACCCGGGCCTATGTGAAGCAAGATAGGTATGAACTATCCCTCGACTTGTGGCGGATGCCGAGTGCCGGGAACCAGCGTCCTGCAACGGGCATCGACTTGTGGTCACTCATGATTGGGATGGACTTCTGATGACCGACCTCAACTGTAATCCTCTCTGACTGGGCCTTTAGATGTCTCACCTCTTCGTCTAGTAGCTGAAGCTGTTTAACCCAGTAACGTTGGCCCTGAACGACGGACTTGAGCTATTGTATGGGACCGTCAATCTGACACGAATCGGTAA
>Ga0184618_10000381_pt1 | contig 10136 bp, 10 predicted proteins | sample PLM0_30_b1_FD_133159 | JGI IMG/M metagenome (GOLD analysis project Ga0184618, IMG submission 133159) | Groundwater sediment microbial communities from an aquifer in East River, Colorado, USA - PLM0_30_b1 | ecosystem: Environmental > Terrestrial > Soil > Riparian zone | place: USA: East River...
CGATGCAGAAGCTGATGATGTCCCTGCCCTGGCGCGCGAGCGCATTCACCTCGGCGAGCACGACGAAGGCGTTCTCGGTCCCCAGGCTCAGGGCCCGGCGGCTGATTTCCGGCATGAGAGGTCCCGAAAAAGTGCTTATTATGCCGCCCCATGCTCGTCAACTGCGTGGCGTACGAGGACGGCCGCAAGCTCGCGGAGATCGACAAGCGCGAGGTCCGCGGCTATCTCGCACGCCCCGGCTGCTTCGTGTGGGTGGCGCTCAAGGACGCCACCGAGGCCGAGCTCGCCGAGATGCAGGAGGAGTTCGACCTGCACCCGCTCGCCGTCGAGGACGCCGGCCACGGCCACCAGCGGCCGAAGCTCGAGGAGTACGGCCATTCGCTGTTCGTGGTGCTCAACACCGTCGAAGTGATGGGCGACGAGCTGCGTGCCGGCGAGCTGGATATCTTCGTCGGCCGCAACTACGTGCTCTCGGTTCGCCGCGGCACCGAGCACGGCTTCCAGGACGTGCGCACGCGCTGCGAGCGCGAGCCGGAGCTGCTGCGCAACGGCTCCGGGTATGTGCTCTACGCGCTGATGGACGCGGTGGTGGACCGCTACTTCCCGGTGCTCGACGCGGTCGAGCTGGAACTCGAGAACATCGAAGACAAGCTGTTCAGCGGATCGGCGCCGCGCCTGAACATCGAGCGGCTCTATTACGTGAAGCAGAAGCTCACCACGCTCAAGCACGTGACGGCGCCTTCGATGGAGTACGCGGGCAAGCTGTTCGGCGGCCGCGTGCCGGGCGTGTGCTCGGGGCTCGGCGAATACTTCCGCGACGTCTACGACCACCTGGTGCGGCTCAACCAGTCGATCGACTCGGAACGCGACACGGTCAACACCGCGATCCAGGTGAATGTCGCCATGATCACCTACGGCGAGACCGAGGTCACCAAGCGCCTCGCGGCATGGGCAGCGCTGATCGCGGTGCCCACGTTCATCGCCAGCCTGTACGGCATGAACTTCAAGCACATGCCCGAGCTGGATTGGTCCTTCGGCTATCCGCTGGTCCTCGCGGCGATGGCGGGGCTCGACTCTTACTTCTGGTATCGCTTCAGGAAGGCGGGCTGGATCTAGAGGCGCAGCTCGGCGCGCACCACGTCCCAGGCGACGGCCACTTCGCCTGCTTGCCTCTCGATCAATCCCAGCTCGATCAGCCTGGACACGTCCGTATGCACATTCTTGTAGTCGCGGCGCAGCCGCTTTGCCAGCTCATAGATGGAAGTCGGACTGGAGCTGCGCAGGGCCTCCATCAACGCCCAGCGCGCCGGCGTCAGGGTGCGCAGGAGAAGCGGCAGGTCCCGCAGCGTCAGCACGCGCAGCGGCGCGAGCTTTCGCCCTTCGGCGACGCGGTTCCAGGCCGCTTCGAAGCGATCGAGCGCGTCGCCCGCCGCCGCGACCCGCAGCTCGAGCGTCCTAGCCAAGGCGACCGCCCGCCGCCTCGACGTCGCGCTCGAAGTCGTAGCGCAGCTGCTCGACCGACCTGAACTCGTACGCAGTGCTGCGGCCGCGCAGCCTGCGGCGGCCGTTCTGGTGCTCGACCAGAGCGCCGTAGCGCAGCCGGTAGCGCAGATCGTCGTGCAGCTCGACTTCGAGCAGGTCATCGCCGAGCAGCACTTTCTCGGACAGCAGCAACATATGGCTTAGCATACCATAGGCCGAGTGCGCTAAAATGACCGGCAAATGCCTTCCCGGGACGATTTCTTCAACCTGTACCGCCACGGTTTCGCCCGCATGGCGGTGGCGACGCCGCTGGTGCGCATCGGCGATCCGCGGCACAACGTCGACGCAACGCTCGAGCTCATGCAGCAGGCCGCGCGCGACAAGGCACTGCTCGCCGTCTTTCCCGAGCTCGGCCTTTCCGCGTACAGCTGCGAGGACCTTTTTCACCAGCGCGCCCTGCTCGACGCCGCGGAAAGCGCGCTCGCGCAGCTCCTTGCGCGAACGCGCAGCCTGCCGCTCGCCGCGCTGGTCGGCCTGCCGGTCGCGGTCGACGGCCGCCTCTACAACTGCGCGGCGCTCGTCTGCCGGGGGCGGCTGGTCGGCGTCGTGCCGAAGACCTACCTGCCGAACTACCGCGAGTTCTACGAGGCGCGCCAGTTCACGCCCGGCGACAGCAGCCCGCGCGCCGCGATCACGCTGGCCGGGCAGGACGCCGCCTTCGGCACGAACCTGCTGTTCCGGCTCGCCGAGATGCCGGGCTTCGTGCTGCACGTCGAGATCTGCGAGGACCTGTGGGTGCCCGCGCCGCCGTCCTCCTTCGCGGCGCTCGCCGGCGCCACCGTGTTCGGCAACCTCTCGGCATCGAACATCATCATCGGCAAGGAGGGCTACCGCCATCAGCTGGTCTCCAACCAGTCGGCGCGCTGCATTGCGGCCTACCTGTACAGCGCGGCCGGTTTCGGCGAGTCCACCACCGATCTTGCCTGGGACGGCCACGCGATGATCTACGAGAACGGCACGCTGCTCGCCGAGTCGCAGCGCTTCGCCGCCGCCCCGCAACTCACGCTCGCCGACGTCGATCTCGACCGGCTGCTGGCCGACCGCATGCGGCAGAACACCTTTGCCGAAGGCGCGCGCCGCCACCCGGCCGAGGTGGCGCGGTTCCGCAGCGTGGAGTTCTCGCTGCCCCTCCCCAGGGGGCGCCTGCCGCTCGAGCGCCGCATCGGCCGCTTCCCTTACGTGCCGGGGGACGCGGCGAGCCGCGACCTGCGCTGCGAAGAGGTGTACCGCATCCAGGTGCAGGGCCTCGTCACCCGCATGCAGGCGACAGGCACCAGGAAGCTCGTCATCGGCGTCTCCGGCGGGCTGGATTCCACCCAGGCGCTCCTCGTCTGCGCGCGCGCGCTCGACGAGCTGAAGCTGCCCAGGCGCAACATCCTCGCCTATACCATGCCCGGCTTCGCTACCAGCAGCCGCACGCGCAACCAGGCGTGGCAGCTGATGCGCGCGGTCGGCGCGAGCGCCGAGGAAATCGACATCCGGCCGTCGTGCATGCAGATGCTGAAGGACATCGGCCATCCGTACGCCAAGGGCAGGAAGGTCTACGACATCAGCTTCGAGAACGTGCAGGCCGGCGAGCGCACGAGCCACCTGTTCCGCCTGGCCAACCTGCACGGCGGCTTCGTGGTCGGCACGGGCGATCTCTCCGAGCTGGCGCTCGGCTGGTGCACCTACGGGGTCGGCGACCACATGTCGCATTACAACGTGAACGCGAGCGTGCCGAAGACCCTGATCCAGTACCTCGTCGGCTGGGTGGCCGAGTCCGACGAGTTCGGCGCCGACGTGAAGCGTGCCTTGAAACGGGTCCTGGACACCGAGATCAGCCCGGAGCTCATTCCCGGCAAGCAGAGCACCGAGGCGATCATCGGCCCCTACGAGCTGCAGGATTTCAACCTCTACTACACCCTGCGCTTCGGCTATGCGCCCGCGAAAGTGGCCTTCCTCGCCTGGAACGCGTGGAAGGGCGAATACCGGCTGCGGGAGATCCGCAAGTGGCTGGGGGTGTTCCTCAAGCGCTTCTTCCAGATGAGCCAGTACAAGCGCAGCGCGATGCCCAATGCACCCAAGGTCGGCTCGGGCGGCTCCCTCTCCCCCCGCGGCGACTGGCGCGCCCCCGCCGACGGCAACGCCTCCGCCTGGCTCGCCGACCTCGCCCGCGTCCCGACGCAGGACTGAGAATCGGGGTCAGAGCCCGATTTCTTGAAGGACTGTCATAGTCCCTAAGGCACTGTCAAAACGTGATCCGCGTCAATTCCCTGTAACGCGATCCGAGTATCTTGGCTGGGCAATGGCTACCGGACCCTTCTTCGGCGTGATGGCGATCCTCAACATGGCGGCGAGCGCGTTCGCTGCCGGGGATACGGCGCTCGCCGGCGTGTTCCCCAAGCACCGGATCACGACGCTCTCGGGCCTGCGTAGAGAAGTGGTCCGCTGGGGCGATCAATCCAGCCCCAAACTCTCCCGGAAAGACGTCGACGCCCTGGTCGACTGGCTGAACAAGAACTTCTACAAGCTCGACAAGTAAAGCCAGGAAATCGGCGTCAGCGGTCGAGGTCCGCCTGCTGATGAAGATTTTCAGATTTTTGCGAGTGTAACGGCCTGCGCTCCCCCAAAATGCCTTCGTGGAACGCTGGATACTGCTGGTCAGTGCTGAGCTCGCCTATCAGGTGCTCGGCCCGTACACTTCCGAGCTCGATCGGCTGCATGCGCTGGGAAAGCTGAATGGAAGCCAGAGCGGCAACGTTCTCGTCCTGGATGTCGAGCGCGGCAAGTACCCGGTCATCAGGTGCGTGACAACCCGGGGTCTCTCCGGCAGGCAGAATACGCGCAACGAGAGCAGTGACAGGCTTGCAACGGCTTCCCCGGATACACGCATCGACGAGCTGCACCTGAAGCCCAAAGCCCTGCGCATCTTTCTCGACAATGGGCTCAAGACGCTGCGCGACCTTGCCGTCCTTCCGGAGGCCAAGCTGTGGGCTCAGCACGGCATCGGGCAGGTCACGGTGGAAAAGCTGCGATCGATCCTGCATTCCGCCGGCCTGAGGTTTGCGCCGCCCTCCGACCCGGTCGCCAGGCTGCATTGGGAAAACCGCCAGCGCCGCGCGGAGATCCGCAAGCCTGCAGCCAGCGTACCCGATGACGCGGGAATCTCCGCTCTCGGGCTGCTTCCCGCCGCGCTGACCGCGGTGACGCGACGCGGCCTGAAAACCGTCTCCGATCTGGTCAGCTACACGCCGCTCGAGCTGTCCGGAATCATGTCGAGACGCGCTGTCCGCGACACCATCGAGCGGCTGGCGCTCTTTGGCCGATCGCTGCGGCCGGAATCGCCGAGGCGACTGAATGGCTTCGGCCTGATCGAGCGCTCGGAGTACCTGAACAGCCTGTCGGTGCGCACGCCGGTCAAAGAGCTGCGGCAGCTGCTGGGGAAACGGGCCACTTCAGCGCTGCGAGCCGCCGGATTCGTGGCTGCGGGCGACATCCTCAGCCGCAGCCTGCCGGAGAAGCTGTCCGAGCGTGATCGAGCGCGCGTCGACCGCTTCGCTCTCGAGCTCAGGACGTCCCTGGAAACTCGCCGGGCGTAGACCGCGTCAGCGGCCGAGCGCCGCGGAGGCGAGCTTCGGCACGTTGAATCCCTCGCAGTCGCCGCCGCAGCCGTATTCCTTGCCCGCGGCGAGCGCGCGCTTGTAGTAGGTGCTGGCGGCTTCCCTGAGGCCGAGGCCCCTGGCGGCTTCGGCGAGCATGAAGTAGGAGAGGTCGCCCAGGTAGCCGACCTGCAGCACGGAGACGGCCAGGTCGCGCCACTGTTTCCTGTCGTGCAGCTTCTTCCAGTCGGCCGTCCTGCGCGAGTAGCTGAAAGCGCATTGCGCGCGGCAGTCGAACACCGTCTCGCCGCGCTTGAACTTCTCGAACGGCTCGGCGAGGAAGCTCATGGTCGTCGGCTCGTTGGCGACGCGCGCGGCGAACTCCTCGCGCGTCGGCGCGCCCGGCCGCGTGACGACGCGCTCGTTGACCGCCTCGTTCGAGCTGAGGAAGCTCGGCGCGTCGCCCGGGCTGGCGGATTTCGCGGCGAGGTAGATCGGCTGCATCCTGGCGCCTAGCGCCTGCAGGGTCTCCTTGCGGTGCTCGGGCGACGGGTGGGTGGAGAGGAATTCGGGCGGAGTACCGCCGCCGAGCTTGCCCATCTTGTCCCACAGCGACACCGCGGCGGCAGGATCGTAGCCGGCGCGCGCCGCGAGCTCGATGCCGATCTGGTCGGCTTCCGATTCGCTCTCGCGGCTGTTGGGCAGCTGGATGGCGACCACGGCGGCCTGCTGCATCAGGGCCGCAGTCTGGTCCCGCGCCCCGAGCGCGATGGCGGCGAGCTGCGTGCCGATGCTCGTGCTGTAGGCGATCGACATGCGCTCCTGCGTGTGGTTGGCGAGCGCGTGGCCGATCTCGTGGCCCATCACCTGCGCGACCTCGTCGTCGGTGGCCTTCAGCTTTTCCCACATGCCGCTGTAGATCGCCATCTTGCCGCCCGCCATGCAGAACGCGTTGACGGTCTTCGGGTCGTTGATCACCTGCACTTCCCAGTTCCATTTGGCCGAGTCGGGACGGAAGCGCACCGCCTGCGCGATCAGGCGGTCGGTGATGTGGCGCACCCTCTCGGCGCGCGGCGAGTCCACCTCGACTTTCTTTTTCTTGCCGAGATCGCCCATCATCGAGTTGTAGGCCGCGGCGGACTGGCCGATCGCCATGTCCTCGGACACCACCATGAACTGGCTGCGCCCGGTGATCGGATTGGTGGAGCAGCCGACGAGCGCGCCGAGCGCCAGCGGCGCGAGCCAGTGCATGTGCTTGAAAGAACGCTTCATTGCCTATCGGATTTTACGTCCGGCGGCGCGGCGTAGCTGTAACGAAATGTTTGGCTTAGACTACGTTCGCCCAAGCAAGTCCCCATGCCCTCCCCAGCCCTACCGCCGAAGCCCGACAAAGAGCCCGTGTTCGAGCATCCACCGGTCTGGATCCACGAGTCGGTGGCCGCGAAGTGCTTCATGGCGGCCGCCAGGCTGCCCGCCGCCCTCGCCCGCCAGGTGAAGCGCGTCCTGCGCGAGTCGATCCGCGGCAAATAGAGAGGAAATGCCCGTGCGCTCGAAGCGTGAAGTCAGGCGTCGTGCGTTGCTGGAGCTGCTCGACCGCATCCCGCTGCCGCCCCGGCAGGACAGCGCCGCAGGAAATCGGGCTCTGACCCCGATTTCGCCTAAGCCGCCCTCTTCGCGGCCGCCTTCGGCAGCTCGCCGATCGCGGTCCTGACCGCCTCCTCGACTCTCTCGAGGAACACGAACTCGAGCTTGCGGCGCGCCTCCGCGGGCACGTCCTCGAGGTCCTTTTCGTTCCTCTTCGGCAGCATCACGGTCTTGATGCCGGCGCGCAGAGCGGCGAGCGTCTTCTCCTTGACGCCGCCGATCGGCAGCACCAGGCCGCGCAGCGAGATCTCGCCGGTCATGGCGACATCCGGGCGCACCGGCAGCCCGGCGTGCAGCGACACCAGCGCGAGGAACATCGCCACGCCCGCGCTCGGGCCGTCCTTCGGCGTGGCGCCGGCGGGCACGTGGATGTGGATGTCCACCTTGTCGAGGGGCTCGCCGAGGAAGCTCTTGGCGAGGGTCAGCGCGGCCTGCGCCGACTCCTTCATGACGTCGCCGAGCTGCCCGGTGAGGATCAGCCTGCCCGTGCCGGGCACCTGCGAGGCCTCGATGAACAGGATGTCGCCGCCCACCGGCGTCCAGGCCAGGCCCGTCGCGACCCCGGGGACGGCGGTCCTCTCCGCGACTTCGCTTTCAAATTTTCTCGCTCCCAGGATCGCGTGCAGGTCCTTCGGCTCGATGACGACTTTCTGCGCCTTGCCCTCGGCGATCTGCATCGCCGCGGAGCGCAGCGCCGCGCCGATCTCGCGCTCGAGGTTGCGCACGCCGGCTTCGCGCGTGTAGTCGGAGATGATCGTGCGAATGGCGTCTTCGGTAATACTCGCCTGCTCCGAGGTCAAGCCATTGGCCTCGAGCTGTCTCCTGACCAGGTAGCGCTTGGCGATCTCGAGCTTCTCCTCCTCGGTGTAGCCGGGGAGCTGGATGATCTCCATCCTGTCGCGCAGCGGCCCGGGGATCGTGTCGAGCACGTTCGCGGTGGTGATGAACAGCACCCTCGACAGGTCGAAGTCGACGCCGAGGTAGTTGTCGCGGAAGCGCGCGTTCTGCTCCGGGTCGAGCACTTCGAGCAGCGCCGAGGACGGGTCGCCGTGGAAGCCGCCCATGCCCAGCTTGTCGATCTCGTCGAACATGATCACCGCCGCGCGCGACTCGGCGCGGCGGATCGCCTGGATGATGCTGCCCGGCAGCGCGCCGATGTAGGTGCGGCGGTGGCCGCGGATTTCCGCCTCGTCGTGCACCCCACCGAGCGAGACGCGCTGGAACTTGCGCCCGGTGGCGCGCGCGATCGACTGGCCGAGCGAGGTCTTGCCCACCCCCGGCGGCCCGACGAAGCACAGGATCGGGCTCTTGCCGTTCGGGTTCAGCTTCTTCACCGCGAGGTACTCGAGGATGCGGCGCTTGATCTTCTCCAGGTCGTAGTGGTCCTCGTCGAGCACCTTGCGCGCTTCCGCGATATCGATGGGCTTGAGCTCGGCATCGCGCCACGGCAGCTCCGCGAGCCATTCCAGGTAGGTGCGCAGCATCGAGGACTCGGCGCTGTTTTCCCCCATCCGCTGCAGGCGCTTCAGCTCCTTGGCGGCGTGCTTGTGCACGTCCTCCGGCATGCCGGCGTCGTCGATCGCCTTCTTCAGCTCGGCGAGCTCGGCCGCCCCTTCCTCGCCCTCGCCCAGCTCCTTCTGGATCTGGCGCATCTGCTCGCGCAGCACGTGCTCGCGCTGGCGCTCGTCGAACTCCTTCTTCGTCCTGTCGCCGATCTCCTTCGAGATGCGCAGCACGCCGAGGCGCTCGGCGAGCAGCTCCAGCACCTTGTCCAGGCGCCGCTTGAGCTCGAAGGTCTCGAGCAGGTCCTGCTTGTCCTCGTTCCTCACGTCGAGGAGGTTCGCCACCATGTCGGCGAGCAGGCCCGGCGAGCCCACCTGCTGCACCACCACCGCCAGCTCCTCCGGGGCGTTGGCGAGCAACTGGATCGCCTCGACCGCGCGCTCCTTCAGCTGCAGGAAGCGCGCCTCGATCTCGGGCGTCATCTCGTCCCTGGTCTCGACGTACTGCACGCGCGCGACGAGGAACGGCCAGCCCTCGAGGAACTCGAGCACGCGGAAGCGGCTCGTGCCCTGCACCACGAGGTGATGCGCGCCTTCCGGGCCGGTGATGTAGCGCACCACCTGGCCGGCGGTGCCGACCCAGTAGAGGTCGTCGGGCCTGAGGTCGTCCTTCTTGGCGTCGCGCTGCAGGAGGAAGCCGATCTTCTTCTCGCTCCTTACCGCTTCCTGCGCGGCCGCCACCGAAGACTTGCGGCCGACCGTGATCGGCGAGATCACCCCGGGGAACAGCACCGTGTTGCGCATCGGGACGACGATCAGGGCGTCGTCGGGCAGCGGCCGGCTCGAGGCTGCCTTTGCACTCTGCGAGGCTGCCGGTGCAGCGTTCAGCTTTTCCTCGTTCGAAAGGACCTTCTGCTGCTCGCTCATCGGCCTTCCTTCTTCCAGAATATCAGGGTGAGCACGCCGTCGGCGAGCGTCTTGCGAGCCAGCTCGAGCGCAGCGTACGGGTCGTCGAGCGGCAGCTGCAGCCGGCGCTCGAAGCGGCCGTAGGGAATCTCGATGCGATGCAGGTACGCGCCGTCTTCGCGGCAGGGAAAATCGCGCAACGCCGACACCGTGACCCCGCCGGGCTCGACGGCGACGCGAATCGCGTCGGCGGAGACGCCGGGCAGCGCGATCTGCACGCGCACTTCGTCGCCCGTCTCGATGACGTCCACGGGCGGCTCCCAGGCGTGTACCTGCTCGGCGCCGCTGGCGCGCAGAAACTGCCGGTGCAGGCGGTCGGCCTGCTCGAGGAGCGACAGCGCCTCGGTCCACATCCGGCTCGAAAAATCGCGCGATCTCACGGGCGTTAAATGGCGGCGCCGGAAACGGTTATCAAGTGCCGCAAAAAACAGACCTGGCTCATGTATTTACCGCCTGCTCGAGCAGCCACTTGCGAAACGCCGCCACCGCCGGGCGCTCGGCAATAACCTCGGGGCATACCAGGAAATACGCCGACTGCGGTTTCAGCTCCACCTTGAACGGGGCGCACAGCTTTCCCGATGCGATATCGTCGTTGACCAGGGGTTTCAAAGCAAGCGCCACCCCCAGCTTCTGCGACGCCGCCTCGAGCGACAGGATGTTGGAGGAAAAATGCGGCCCGCGGCTGCCGTCGACGCGATCCGCGACGCCGGCCGCCTCCAGCCACTTCTGCCACGCGTTGCCGTGCGCGACGAGGTCCATCGCCTCGTCGTGCAGGAGCACGTGGTGCGCCAGGTCGGCGGGCTCGCGCAGGCCGGGATGGTTGCGCGCGAGCTCCGGGCTCGCGACCGCGATGGTGGCGACGTCGAACAGGTGATCGGCGCGGTAGCCGGGATAGTTGCCG
>Ga0184618_10000383_pt1 | contig 10132 bp, 7 predicted proteins | sample PLM0_30_b1_FD_133159 | JGI IMG/M metagenome (GOLD analysis project Ga0184618, IMG submission 133159) | Groundwater sediment microbial communities from an aquifer in East River, Colorado, USA - PLM0_30_b1 | ecosystem: Environmental > Terrestrial > Soil > Riparian zone | place: USA: East River...
TCGCTCGTGATGGGCGTCCCGGCGCGGGTGACGCGGGCCGTCGACGACGGGTTACGCGCGCGCATCCGGGGCACCTGGCAGCACTATGTGGTGGAGGCGGAGCGGCACCGCGGAGGCGCGTTCCCGCTCGAACGACCAAGTTTGTGATGTGAATTGTCAATGGCCTTGTTGCATGGGGCTTTCGCGTGCGGCTTGCTCCGCCCCGCCGCCGCGCCTACCTTGACCCTCCACGTCCCGATTAACTTCAATGATTGACGTATTGAGCAGTGAGACCGCTCTCACCGCAGAGGGATGAGCCAGCATGAGTGCTTCCACCCCGGCCCGCAAACTCGATCTGAACGCCAACGCGCTCACGGTCCTCGAGCGCCGTTACCTGGTCAAAGACGATCACGGCAAGCCGGCGGAGAGCCCCGAAGACCTATTCTGGCGCGTGGCCCGCAACGTCGCGGCGCCCGACCGGACCTACGGCGCCTCCGACCGCGCGGTGGCGACCCTCGCCGAGACGTTCTTCGAGCTGATGGCGACCCGGGTGTGGATGCCGAACTCGCCGACCCTCATGAACGCCGGCCGCCCGCTGGGGCAGCTCTCGGCCTGCTTCGTCCTGCCCGTCGAGGACGCCCTCTCGAACGGCCGTTCCGGCATTTACGACACCCTGCGGGCCATGGCCCTGGTGCACCAGTCGGGGGGCGGGACCGGTTTTTCGTTTTCCCGCCTGCGGCCCAAGAACGACGTCGTGCGCTCCACCATGGGCGTCGCGTCGGGTCCCGTCTCGTTCATGAAGTTGTACGATGCCTCGACCGACGTCGTGAAGCAGGGGGGGACGCGGCGCGGTGCCAACATGGGCATCCTGCGCGTGGACCACCCCGACGTGCTCGAGTTCATCAGCTGCAAGGATGACCTCACGCAGGTGACGAACTTCAACATCTCGGTGGCGGTCACGGACGCGTTCATGACCGCTCTCGAAGCGGGGACGGCGTACGACCTGATCCACCCCAAGACCGGCAAGGTCGTCGGCCACCTCGACGCCCGCGAGGTGTTCCGCAAGATTATCCACGGCGCCTGGAAGACCGGCGAGCCGGGCGTGTTCTTTATCGACCGCGCGAACCAGTACAACCCCGTGCCGCATCTCGGCAGCTACGAGGCGACGAATCCGTGCGGTGAGCAGCCCTTGCTCCCCTACGACGTCTGCAACCTCGGGTCGATCAACGTCGGCCTGTTCGTGAAGGATGGCGCCGTAGACTGGGAGCGGCTGCGCACCGCCGTGCACCTGTGCACGCATTTCCTCGACAACGTCATCGACGCGAACAAGTACCCGCTGCCCGAGATCGACGACCTGGCGAAGCGGATCCGCCGCATCGGCCTCGGGATCATGGGCTGGGCGGACCTGCTGGTCGAGCTCGGCATTCCCTACAACTCCGATGAGGGTGTCGCGCTGGGGCGCCGCCTCATGGAGTTCGTGGACGAGGAGTCGAAGGTCGCGTCCGAGAAGTTGGCGGAGCAGCGCGGGACCTTCGCCGAGTGGGAGCGCTCGATCTGGGGGCCGGACGCGAGCGCCGCCCGAGACGCCACGGGCGCGCGCATCCGCCCGATGCGGCGCCTGCGCAACTGCAACCTCACGACCGTGGCACCGACCGGCACGATTTCGATCATCGCCGGTTGCTCCTCGGGGATCGAGCCGCTGTTTGCCGTCGCGTTCATGCGGAATCAGGCGGGCGTACTCATGCCCGACGTGAACGAAGAGTTCGTCAAGATCGCGAAGCGGGAGGGCTGGTACTCCGAGGCGCTGGTGCAGCAGATCGCCGAGGCGGGGAACATTCACTTCGATGCCGTGCCGGCCAAGTGGCAGCGCGTCTTCGTCACCGCGCACGACGTGACGCCCGAGTGGCACATCCGGATGCAGGCCGCGTTCCAGGACTTCACCGACTCGGCGATCTCCAAGACCTGCAATTTCCCGAACGCCGCCACCGAGGAGGACGTCGAGCAGATCTACCGTATGGCGTTCCGCCTCGGCTGCAAGGGCGTGACCGTGTACCGCGACGGTGCCCGGGAGAACCAGGTGCTGTCGACGGGCACCACGGCGAAGAAAGTCACCGCGACACCCCAGGACGCCCAAGTCGCCCTCGCCGAAGCCCTCGGCCGCATGGCCGAGCTCGACACCGAGCTCGCCCGGACGCGGACGCAGTTGCACGACGTCGAGGCCGAGAACCTGCAGCGCCGCGCCAAGCGCTCGCGCCCCGACCTCCTCAAGGGTTCGACCCGGCGGGTCGAGTCGCCCTTGGGCACGATGTACGTGACGATCACCGAGGACGACAAGGGCCAGCCGTTCGAGATCTTCATGTCGCTCGGCAAAGCGGGCGGTGCGTTGATGGCCGACGTCGAGGCGATCGGTCGGCTGAGTTCGCTCGCGCTGCGCTCGGGGATCCCGTTGAAGGAGATCTACCGCCAGCTGCGCGGCATTTCGTCGGACCGCGCCGTGGGCCTCGGCCCCAGCAAGGTCCTGTCGGTGCCCGATGCGATCGGCATCGCCATCGAGAAGTGGATGCAGGAGAAGCAGGGGGTGCAGCAGGACCTGCTGGCGGGCGGGGGGGGCCCCACCGTGCCAGCCCAGGAGGTCGTGGCGGGGGAGGCTAGGGAGGCGATCCTGCGGGCCCGTCGTCCAGACCAGGACTTCATCGGGGCGTGCCCCGATTGCGGCTCACAGCTCGCGTTCATCGAAGGCTGCGCCAAATGCCACGTGTGCGGGTTCTCGGAATGTGGTTGAGTCTCCCGTGAGGTAACAGACTGTAGTGGACGATTCACGGCATCGTGAGCATGACTCGGCGAGTTCTGGAAGACCGATAGCAACGGTGTCGTCGGCGACCGCCTACCACGTCTTCTGCGACGAGTCGTACACGAGCGGCGGATCGACCAATCGGTTTCGGATTCAGGCTGGTATTTGGGTACGGGATACGACCCTCCCTCCTCTCCGCACTGAGCTATCGAATCTTCGCGCGAAGTACCCTCGCAACGGCGAAGTGAAATGGAACAAGCTCCGCGGCTCTAGAATGCCGCGGATTGTCTCCGGGCTCATCGACGTGTTCTTCTCGAGTTCGGTTGCGGCCCAGCTCCGTTTTGCCTGTCTCGCCGTTCGCGAGTCGGACGATCCTACGGCCGGTCAGGCGGCAGCAACGCGGGATCTGGGCCAATTCAAAGCGTACCACCTCTTGCTGAGTCATCGACTAGAGGCTGGTACGGCTGCCCACCTCGTTCTCGATGGACGGCCAAATATCCGACCGGGCGCCGAAGCAGAACTCCAGAGTTGTCTCAATGCGTCCGGCAGACGGCGCGACCCACCATTTGCGGTGTTGTCTTGTCGTTCAGTTGACTCTGCACAGGAAGACATGATTCAGCTTGTGGACGTTCTCGGTGGGGCAGTTGGGTGGGCCTGGAATGACAGGCCGTCGCGCGCCGGTGCCAAGAGAGACGTGCACGACGCGATCTGCAAGGCTCTGGGATGGCGCACTCTCGCCCGCGAGACCGGCCCCTGGGAAAGAAAGTTTGGAGTCTGGCCCTATCGGCCCCGGGTCGCGGCGCCTGGAATCGCAGCGCGCGGATACAGCAACTTAGGGTGAGCTGGCACCACCAGGATCTCCTGATGACCGCAGCAGGCGTGCACGTGGTTCTCCCCAGAACGTCTCCCTCAGAGGTACCTACGAGGGGGTAACATGTTATTCGTGACGGCCGCGCTGGCACTCTCAGTTGCGAGCGTGCCTCAATCAGCGACCGACACCGCCGTATCGGTGGACGGCTGCGCGACGCTGTACGGCAGGCGCGTGGCTCTCGACACGGTGGAGATCGAAATCCGAGGCGAGCCAGGGTGCGGTCCCCTCACGCTCGAGCTCGTGACCCCGGTACGTATGCCGCTGCCGCGGCTGCGCGCCGGCGAGACAGGCGACTACGTGTCGATCGCCTTGCGGGCCACCAACCGAAGTCGAGAGACGCTCCGAGCGCCGCTCTACCTCTACGCTAGCGACGATCTACAGGGGACCGTGCGCGGCCGTCCAATCGCTGCTTGGCGGATGCGCGCGTTTGCTACGCTCCACACGACGTACCGAAACCTCTGGAATCGCGAGCGGGGCGACCTCCCGCCCACGAACACTCCGAGCAACCAGCGCCTCTCCCTCCTGCCCGGCGTTTCCTCCCTCAAGAGCGAACTGGACAGCGTCATGCCGGGCGGTGTATCCGGTACGGACACGCTGATCTTCTCGGTCGCGCCGGATCTGGAGAACTGGAGTCAACCGCTTACCGTTCGGGCGCTCCGGGCAGCCCCGCTGATCCCGGCCCACCCTCCGGAGACGTTCCCCGACAGCCTGGTCGCGCCGAGCCGGGTCATCACGGTCGACAGCGTGCCCGGGCCATTCGCGCGCGATCTCATTCGCGTTCGCTTCGGTAACGACGTGCCGCAAGCAGTTCGCCAACGATTCGTGGACCGGACCCGGGGCCATGTGGTCGGCGGTTGGGGAGGGGACTACATCCTTCAGGTGCCCGATAGCCGGGACGGGCGCGGCGTGTTCGACGCCTGGCGCGCTCTCGGGGCAGGGGCGGGACGCCTAGTGACCCGGCGTGGTGTCGTCTTCGCGAACGCGGACTCCGTGGTGTTTGGCGGGTGGCTTCGGCGCGCTCCCGCCAGTGACAACCCATGGTCGCTCCCCGGGGTCCACGTGGCTTTCGCCGACGATGCGGATTCACTCGAGCGCGCTGCCACCTTGGCCCGCGTGGGGGCGCGGGTACGCGCGTGGGGCGGGGACCTCAGGGATGCGCTCGTCGTGGTGGGAGCCGACTCGAGCCCAGCCGGGCTCGCGACCCTCGCCCGGCGCCTCACGTACATTTCGACTGTCGAGGGTGCTTTCGCCTGGAGCCGCTCGCGCGAGGGGTCGGAGAGGATACGCATCGGTGCGGGGCCACCGCCCGGGGACTCCGGGCAAGCCGCGTCCGATCCCAACATCCGCCGTTTTGTCGAGGCGCTCGGATTGCCTTCGGTGCATGCCGTGCGGGACGTCGTCTTCCTGCGCTCGCAGCGCCTCCTGTTTTTCACCGTGGTCTATGGACAGGCGATGGACGTGTATCCATCGATCGTCGGCGTGCGTCATGGCCGACGCATCGGCCTCTTGCTGCGCGCAGCGGAACGCCCCGGTCAAGTCGCCGATACCACCAGGACCTGGCCCCGATTCACGTTGCATCGAGACGACATGGTCCTCTCGGACTCAGCGGTGCTCGACACCCTTGACGCGCTCGAACCAGGCCGGACGTTGTACGGATATGTCGTGCTCCCGTTGCTCGTCGACGATTCATTGGTCCCGCCAGCGGTGCTTCACCGCTGTGTGTGGCGGGTCTATCGCAACGAGGTGGGGTGTTCGGGCTCCCGCGTGGCGCTGGCAGCGACTCGGATCAAGGATCTCGTCACGCTGACCCAGCTCAGTTTCCTGTCCGGCAAGTGGGGTGGCGAAGGAGAGGCGATCCAGCCGGCCCGCGAGGGGCTGCGGCGGTTCGCCCCGGCGATCTTGGCCGACCGGCACCCCCCGCGTGCAACGCTATTCGCGTTGGCTCAGGCCGTCGCCCCCGGACCCCGGGACTCCGCGTTCGTCGAGCGCTTAATCGCCCACCCTGCGGTCCAGCGCGATGCGGGTGTCCTAGCCTTGCTTGCCGACGACCGTCCTCGGGTGCTGCGTCAGCTCCTCACCTTCCTGCCTGGCGGGACGGAAGTCCACACTGTTATCTCGTCCCTGTTCCTGCCTCCACGGGGCGCCGATCGAGACGGCGTCGCGGCCCTGCTTGCCGATCCGTTACTGGGTGCAGATCGACGCATCCTCGCCACGATCGCCAACGCCCCGCTGTGGGCCTTCCCCGCGGCCAGTGCGGAGGCGGGGCGGCGGCTCACGGGCGGTGAGTTTCGACGGGGCGCGTATCTGTCAGAACCGCCTGCGGTGCCGTGACGTGAGGCGACCGCGCAACGTGTGAGCGCAGTCACGACGCCGTCTTCCCCGGCCCCTTAAGCTTAGAGCTATGGATCTACGCCCTATCACGCCGACGCGCCTGCAGGTGAAGGGGTGGGCCCGGGTCGGGCCCGCCGGCGCCCATACGCTGCGTCGCGGCGCGTGGTATCCGGTCGTCCGTATCTCCTCGAGCAACATCGTGGTCCTCGACGTGAACCGGCACAACGTGCCGGTGGACCGTCGCTTCCTCGAGATCCGCTACCATCCTCCGGAGCGCTGGACGATCGTGAAGTGCGAGCCGCGCGTGATGGAGAAACTCGGTCGCGTCATTCCTCTCACCTACGCCGTCTGCCCGGCCTGCCGCCACCGCCAGGGGTTCCAGGCGGGGAGCGATGAGATGACGTGCGCCCGCTGTAAGAAGAGCGCGGGTCTGGCGTGGGATGAACTGTCCTAAGGACTAGGCGGTCTAGCTTTTGCAGGTCCTAGAGTAGTACGAGTTGATCTCCCACTTGAACCGTACCCGATCCCTCACCGACGCAGTAAAACCCCCTCGTTCCCCCGTCCAAAAACTGGAGATGCGATTTCAGCACCTCCGCCTCGACCCGTCCGCCCGACGCCCACCCCGTAAACGGCCGGCAGGGGTGCGCCACCTGGAGCACTCGCAAACGCACGCGCTCGGGGCCATCGCTCGCGACGATCGCGATGCCTCCCGCGAGATCGTCATACGTGAACGTCCGGTCGGCCGCGACGATGATGTTCTCTCCGGCGCAGCCGACCACGATCCGCTCGCCGAAGCGGTCGCGCATCGCGGCGTAGTGCGACGTGAAGCCGACGGAGACGCCGTGCAGGCCGTCCTCGTTCTTGGTCTCGGGGTGCCCCCGATGATGGACGTCCACGAGCCAGCCGCCTTCGGCGCCCGCGCCCAGAACGCCATCGGGCGTCACCGTCAGACGGGGGACGGGGAGCAGGGGAGTGGGGTCGTACACGCGATTCGGCTTCTCGCCCGTCTTGAGCGAGGAGCGTTGGATCTGCAGCCGGGTGACGGTTCCGATCGTGCGCATAACGGAATTTAATCAGATGTGCTAGATTGGCGCCCTCCATGTCTCGCCACATCGGCTGGGCCCGATGCCTCGATAACGTGGCGGACGTCCTCCGCCGGGGGGCCTGGTATCCCATCCTCGAAGAGACCGCCGACGGCAAAGTTGTGATCGAGGTGCGCCAGAAGCCGGTGCGCCTGTCGCGCGTGGACGTCCGAGTCCGGGAGGGGCCGCCCGACCGCTGGAGCGTGGTCCTACGGACCGGCGTGCTGCGGCCGACGTTGGGGGGTGGGCAGGACGTGGTGACGACCTATGCCGTTTGCCCCAATTGCCAGGAGCGCCAAGACTTCACCGGACACCCCGAGAAGTTGAAGTGCACCCGCTGCGCCCGCCTGTCGCCTATGGATTGGTCGGAGACCTGCTAGCCGCCGATCTCCGCCGCCGGATCGGAGCGCTCGAACACCCGCCCCAGCCACACGACGGCCAGCCGCGCCTCAAACGCCAGTGTCACCGCGACCGCGACGGCACCCGGCACGGCCAGCCACACGCCCGTGACCCCCGCCAGTCCGCCGATCGCGATCGCCACCGAGGCCATGACCAGCGCGGGGATCAACGCGACCACCAGCAGCACCTGACTGCCGACCATCGTGACGAGGCGCTGACCGATCATCTCGACGCCGGCTGCCCGCGCCGGCCCGACCGTGATCCAGGCTGGGAAGAACAGGACGGCCGCGTTCTGGATGAGCGTGGTGACGCACAGGAGGGCGGGTGCCGCGATCGCCGCGGCGAGGAGCGCGGCGACACGCTCGGACACCGAGAAGCCGGGCATGTCGAACCCGAGGGACACGAAGAACCCGGCGAGGAAAGACGCCCACGCAATCGCCGTCAGGACGGTGACGGGGCCCAGCGCTTCCCCGGCGACCAGGTCCGCGCCCCGCAGTGGATAGCTCTTGAGCAGGTCCCACAGCTGCAAGTCGGACCGCAGGTCGTTGCGCAGCCCGTACGGCCCGAAGACGACCGCCATCGCTCCGACCATGAGGAACAACATGGCGAGGACCTGGAGCCCCGTGCCTGCCTCTTCCCCCAGACTCGCGACCCAGGCCACGACGATCACCCCGATGCCGATGAGCACCGGGAGCCGCACGCCCGAGCCGCGCCACTCGGCCTGCACGTTCTTCCACGCGATGGCGCGCACGGGGCTGCCGGTGGCCGCGAGCCGGGTGAGGGGTGGTCGGGCGCGCTTCGCGGCCCCTGCGGCCGGTGGAGGCCGTCTGCCGCTACGCCACGCGGCGATGCGGCGGGCCATGCGCTCCGCGGACTCCACCGCGACCTCCTCGAACGCGACCGACGAGCGCACCAGCCAGACGTAATGCACCGCCACGACCAGCAGTGCGGCGGGGAGGCGCGCGGCGAACGCGGCGAGGTCCGGCGCCAGCGCCGGACGCACCAGGGCCGCGAGGGGCCACGTGAGGACGCCGAGCACTCCGCGGTGCAGCAGGGTGCTGAGGGCTTCGAACCCGGATGCCGGACCGGCCATGAAAGCCGCCTGCACCCCGGCGAATTGCCCCCCCCCCCGCAGGGCGAACGCGGCCGCCCCCACAATGCCGGCCAGCAGCACGAACGCTCCCAGCCGCCGGCGCACCGCGGTCACGCCATGCTCCTCGAGGCTCTGGCGCACGAGGGCCGTGACCCCCGAGTGCATCTGCAGCGTGGCGAAGACGAGCCACAGGCCGAGGACGCGCAGGATCCGGGTCGCGGGGAAGTGGCCCCCGGAAAACAGCAGCACCGACAACAGCGACGAGAGACCCAGGGCGAGCTGCGAGCGGAGCAGCTTGAAGTTCAAGACCTGATGGCGGGTGAGCGGTGCCGTGAACAAGAAATGCGTTTCGGCCGGCGTGAACACCAACGGGCTGCGCGAGCTGCCGAACAGCCACCCCATCGCGACGAGCGCGCCCAGCCCCAGGATCGCGACGACTTCGGCCGCCGAGCGGGGCAGGGTTCCTCCGCCGACCTGCCCGCGCGGGCGGATGAACAACCAGTAGTAGTACAGCAGACCGACCGCGAAGCCGACCATGTACTTCGGCTGACGCAGCCGCTTCAGCCGGCGGCGGATCCCGTTCACCAGCGAGTGGCGGGCCAGGTACAGGGCGGAGCCGATCACGTGCCCGTCAGCGCGAGGAAGATCTCCTCCAGGCTGCGCCCCTGGAGGTCTGGCCGCGACGCGACGATCTCCGCGATCGTGCCGATCGCCACCAGCCGCCCGCGATGGATCACCAACACGCGGGTGCACACCTCTTCGACCAGTTGCAGCAGATGAGAGCTCAGAATGACTGCGGCCCCCTGCCGCGCCCGCTCGACGATGGTCTGCTTCATCCGCCGCATCCCGGCGGGATCGAGTCCCGTCAGCGGCTCGTCGAACAGCAGGGCCGTGGGTTCGTGGAGCAGGCCGCAGGCGATGGCGAGTTTCTGCTTCATGCCCCGGGACAGCTCGTCGGGCAGCGCCCCCGTCTTCTCGGCGAGTTCCAGTTCGCGCAGCAGGGCAGGGATGCGCCCCTCGGCGTCCTGGATGCCGTAGAGCCGCGCGGTAAGGCGGAGGTGCTCTTCCACGGTCAGGTACTCGAACAACCGGGGCTCGTCCGGCATGAAGGCGAGGTGACGCTTGGCTTCGACCGGGTCGGTGTCCAGGTCATGGCCACCGATGCGGATCGAGCCCCGGGTCGGCCGGATGATCCCCACGAGGCTGCGCAGGGTCGTGGTCTTTCCCGCGCCGTTTGGACCGACCAGTCCGAGGACCTCGCCGGGGGCGACCGAGAACGACAGGTCGTCCACAGCGACGAGGCTGCCGTACAGCTTGGTGAGACCCTGAACCTCGATCATGGCCCAGCAATCTAGGGGTTGCGCGAGGCTGGTATCTTATTAATATGTTGACGGTCAACATATTAACTACTTCCCTTGTCGCGGGAGCGCTGTGAGCGATCGCTCCGAACTGGCCCTGCAGCTGACCGACGCGGTCGCCGGCACCCACCAGGCGATTCAGCGGTCGGGTGACCGTGCCTTTCGCAGTTTTGGATTATCGCATCGCGCCCACGCCGCCCTCTCGGCGGTAGACCAAGGCGGCCCCGA
>Ga0184618_10000385_pt1 | contig 10126 bp, 8 predicted proteins | sample PLM0_30_b1_FD_133159 | JGI IMG/M metagenome (GOLD analysis project Ga0184618, IMG submission 133159) | Groundwater sediment microbial communities from an aquifer in East River, Colorado, USA - PLM0_30_b1 | ecosystem: Environmental > Terrestrial > Soil > Riparian zone | place: USA: East River...
AATCCGAAGCCTTCGTACAGTGACGGAAACAGGAGGACGTCGGCGGTGCGATAGGCGCGCCGCAGCGTGGTCTCGTCGGCGGACGCGACGCTGCGCACGGCCCGACGCAAATCGAGCCGCTCGATCAGCTGCTCCTGTTCGGGTGTGAACCGCCCCCCCACGTGCAACAGATGGACGTCGGCCTGCTGGCGTAGCCGCGCCACCGTGTTGATGACGAGCGGCACGTTCTTGCGGTCCACCGTGCTGCCGACGTGCAGCACGACGAACGCGTCTTCGGGGATGCGCCAGTCGTGCCGCCCGCGCTCCCGCGCGCTCGCCGACTCGCCGAAGAACGCGCGGTCCACGCCGAACGGCACGACGCGGATGCGGCGCTCGTCGCCCAGCCACGTCGCCAGCTCGCGCTTCAACCACTCGCTTCCCACGATGAACGCATCGGCCTGGCGCAGAGCTTTCAGTGCCGTTCTGAGGAACCGATTGCGCACCCCCTCGCGCCACCCGTCGGTCGGGGAGCGCAGCACGATCACCGGCATCAAGTCGTGCACTGTCACGACCACGGGGCGCCGCCGGGCACTGGGGAGCATGTGGGCGTAATGGTGATCGAGAATGTGGACCAGGTCGGCGCGCCGCGCTTCGCGCTTCACGCGCCACGGGTAGAAGAAATGGCGCGCGGCGTACTGCTGGGGACCCCGCAGCGGGCCGGGGAGGATGACGCGCGTGGGATCGACCGGCTGCGTCCACCAGCGCACGAATCCCCCCGAGCTGCGTCCATCCTGCATTTCCCGCGTCAGCGCCCCGATGTGCGCCGCGAGCCGCACTTCGAACCCCGGATCACTGCTCTCGAGCCAGTCGTGGAGGCGATGGGCGTACTTGTCCATGGATGGCCACCGTTCGAGGGGTAGATCCGGGACAAGCAAAACTCGAGACACTAGAACACTCCGGCGTCTTTGGCGTCTTGGCGTCTCCTAGCGACGCCGTGCTACCCGATTAGTTGCTTCCAGAACTCCAGCGTTCGCTCGGCGACGGCATCGTCCGAATACAGCCGCATCGCCCTGGCCCGTCCGGCCGCCGCCAGCGCCCTTCGCACCCCTCCGTCCGCCAGGCGCAGCAGCTGCGCCGCGAGCGCGGGCACGTCGCCCGCCGGGATCACGGCGCCCGCGTCGGCGATGATCTCGGGAATGACGCCGCTGTCCGAGCCGACCACCGCCACCTCGTGTGCCATCGCTTCGATCAGGACGTGACCGTTGGGCTCGCGCCAGTCGGGGAGCGCGCGCGAGGGCTGCACCAGCACGTCCAGCTCGGGCCAGAGGCGCGTGAGCTGGTCGGCCGGAAGGCCGCCGGTCCAGCGAATGCGCGCCGCGAGCCGCAGCTCGCTCGCCAGCGCCTCGAGCCGCTCGCGGTCGGGGCCGTCCCCCACGATCGTGAGGTGCCACGGCGCGCCGCGGTTCAGCGCCAGCGCCTGCAGCAAGTTATCGAGTCCCTTGCGGGCCACCAAGCGCCCGACGCAGCCGATCGCCAGTCCCTCGTGGGGGGCGTGCAGCGGGTCGTGCGGCACCCCGGCGCCGAGCTGGGGGATGATCGCGACGGGGAGACTGTTGACCTCGCGCTGCACCAGGGCGGCCGCCGCCTCGCTCCCCGCCACCAGGCCTTTGAGGCGGCGCAGGGTGCGGCGCCGGCCCCAGCGCTGAAAGAGCGGCAGCCGGGGGTCGACGTTCTGGCGCGTGAACAGCACAATGGGGATGCTGAGGTGGCGGGCCGCGGCGATCACCTGCCGCGCCGCCTCGGTGGTGGGCTCCTCTTCGATCTGGACCAGGTCGGGGCGCTTGTCGCGCAGCAGGGCGCCGAGGGCGCGGCGGGCGAAGCGGTGGCGCGCGGGGTCGCCGCTGCCGCGCGCCGGGATGGGGAAGACTTCGAGGCCGCTCTGGCGCTCCCACGCGCTCTCGATCTGCTCGCCCATGGCGGGGTCGCGCCAGCGTTGCGGGACGCCGACCGTCACCTCCAGGCCCCGCGCCGCGAGCGCGCGCAGCTTGCCGCGGTGCGCGGGCTGCACGTAGGTATGGGAGATGACGAGAACTCGGTGCATGGCTATATTTGTCGCCGCGTCGGGGCCCTTAGCTCAGCGGTTAGAGCAGCGGACTCATAATCCGTAGGTCCCAGGTTCAAATCCTGGAGGGCCCACCAAACAACGGGTGGCTAGCTCAGCTGGTTAGAGCGCCGGTCTCACATACCGGAGGTCACAGGTTCGAGTCCTGTGCCGCCCATTAGAGCAAGCCTTCCCGTCGCAACTTACCCAGCTGATCGTAGTACTGCTCGTGCATCCCCAACACCTCGGCCGGCGAAACCGTTGCGACGCCGGCTTTGCCGACCTCGATTCCCGCGGCGAAGTTGGCGACGTGGGCCGCCTCGCGCACCGTCGCCCCGGCAGCGAGTGCGACCCCCACCCATGCCGTCACCGTATCGCCGGCTCCCGAGACGTCGAACACCTCGCGCGCCATCGTGGGAATCCGGCTGACCTCCCCGTCCTTGGTCACGAGCATCATCCCCTCGGCGCCGAGGGTGAGGAGCAGGTTGTCCACCGCGAGCTTGCCGAGGGCGCTGGGGAGGGCGTCGGGATGGGCGAGATCCAGGGCCGCGCCCATCGCCTGCTCCAACTCTCGCCGGTTCGGCTTGAACACGGTGGCACCGCGGTAGGCGAAGAAATTCTTGTACTTCGGGTCCACCACGACGGGGACGCCGCGCTTCTTCGCGAGCGCGAGGCCGCGCTCGATCACCTGGGGGACGAGCGTCCCCTTGTTGTAGTCCTCGATCAGCAGAGCATCGGCGTCCTTCATCGCGCGCTCCAGCTCGGTCCCCACGTGTTCCATCGTGCGCGCGGAGATCGGCGCCTCGACCTCTTCGTCGATACGCAGCATCTGCTGCCCGCGTGCCACCACGCGCGTCTTGGAGGTGGTGGGTCGCGCCGCCGCGACGGTGAGGTAGCCGTCCACGAGCCGCGTCTGGGCCAGCTCGGCGCGCACCGAGTCGCCGCGCGGGTCGTCGCCGATCACCGCCACGAGCCGGCCCTCGGCGCCGATCGCCGCGACGTTCGCCGCGACGTTCGCCGCGCCCCCCAGCGCATGGCGTCGAGACTGCACCGTCACTACCGGCACCGGCGCCTCGGGCGAGACGCGCTCCACCTCGCCGTGGAGATAGACGTCGAGCATCGCGTCGCCGAGCACGACGATGCGCGTGCTCGCCATCTTGCGGAGCAGGACCTCGATTTGGTCGCGGGTCATGGGAGGTCGTTCACCCCGGGGTGAACGAACTCGACGTTCATGGAATCAAACTCTCCCACCGATACCGCCATTGGAGCTCCAGCCTCCCCACCCACCGTGTGTCGTTCACGCCGTTCACGTGCCCCGCATTGTGGATCAAATGCACCCCACCGTCTCCGGCGACGCTCCACGCCCCCACTGACAGCTGATAGCCGACAGCCAACCTCACCGTTCTCTCCACTACCCCTGACAGGAACGCGGGCGTGGAATCATACGCGGTGACGGGCGGGTAGGGGAGGCGGAAGTCGCCCTCGCCCTGGCGCAACAACGTGACTTCTGGGGTGAGCAGTGCGCGGTGCGCGGTCAGCAGGGAAGCGCGCAGGGTTAGTTGGTCGTAATCGGAAAAGTTGCGCGCGAGGCCTACGCCGCGGCGCATCACGGCCTCGGCGGGGTTCGTGGTGCGGTAGGTGAGGTTCGCGATCCGCGTGTAGAACGCCGTCCAGGCAACGCCCGCGACCCCACCCTGGGCACCAAGCGTGGCGCCGTACTGCGGCGGCTCCCGGTCGGTTGCGACCGAGCGGTCCACCTGGATGTCGTCGATCAGCAGCGACCCGAAGACGCGCGCGGACCCGACGCGCGACGTCACGTCGAGCCCGAGCAGGTTGTTCACCTGGCCTGCCTGATCGTACTGCGCGACCAGGCCGAGGGTGAAGATATTCGCGAACCAGGGCTCGAGCTGGCGGCCGGGCCCGGCGAGGAGCGAGCCTTCCCACAGGGCCAGCGTGGTGCGGCCGGGAGGGCGGAGCACGAGCCGGTGGGCGATGAGGTAGCGATGGTTCGCAACGCCGCCGGTGTCGATGTCGTCGAGCTGCGTGATCACCCCTTCGAGCCGCACACCGGGGGTGCCGAGCGTCACGCCGAAATGGTCGTAGCTATAGGGGCTGGGGGAGAGCAGTAACCCCTCGAGCGCCGGCGGTCCCCAGTTGCGGTCCAGCGCGCCGAAGAAAACGTCGCCGTAGCGCCACTGTCCCGTGACGTACGCCTCGGCGGCGCGACCCGCGATCACGCGGTCCTTCTTGCCGAAGTAATCCGGATCCCACTTGAGCCGCGTGTCGAAATAGGGATGGGTGACGACGGCGACGGGACCGAAGAACAGCGTGAGCGCCGCGCCGCCCGACGCGGTGCCGTGGCCGGGTCCTGCTTCCCGCAACGGATCGCGCCGGGCATGCGACCGCGCCGCGACGCCCGCGTGCAGCTCGAGCCGCGCCGCGGGCCCGCGCTCGCGGCGGTCCAGCTCCGCCACCACGCGCCGCACGACGCCCCGTTCGGCGGCGCTGAGGCGCGCGCTGTCGGTCGCCTGTAGCGCGCGCAGCAGGTCGGCCTCGCGTAACGGCCGCGTGAGGGGCGTGGGATCGGTGAGGCGGCCGCGGGCGATGAGATGCTCGACGTACGGCATCGCCCAATGATTGAGGGGGACGTAGGGGGAGGCGTCCTGGGCGAGGGCGAGCGACGGGAGCAAGAGAAGGAAGAGGATGGCGCGCATTGAGTCGAGCAATTTGAGGTGGACTGACCCCGGGCGACAGCCCGGGGATCACCAAAACCCGAGGCTGGTAACCCCAACCGTCGCCGGGAGAGGTCGGTTTCCCCGGGCTTGCGCCCGAGGTCAGTCGAACCTCAATCTTCCCCGCCCATGTCTCCCCTCGTCGTCCTCATCGTCGCGGTTTTGGCGACTACCTATGCCGGCCCCATCGTGCGCCTTGCCGCCGCGCCGGCGTTGGCGATCGCGTTTTGGCGCCTGACGCTCGTCTTGCCGGTGACGGGTGGATTGGCGGTGCGGGAACGGCGTGGGGCGTGGGACGTGGGGCGTGTCGAGCTGGGATTGATGGCGCTCGGGGGCCTCCTCCTCGCGGCACATTTCTGGACCTGGATCGCTTCGCTGCGCTTCACGACCGTCGCCAGCTCGGTGGTGCTGGTCTCGCTCAAGCCTATCTTCGTGTGGGCGCTCGCGGCGCTGTGGCTGCACGAGCATCCCAGCCGGCGCGAGGCGTGGGGGATCGGCGTCGCGGTGCTCGGGGCGACACTGATCGGCATCGGCGACGCACGGCTGTCGCTCGGCGCGCTCGGCGGTGATCTGCTCGCGCTGGCGGGTGCGTTGACGGGCGCGGGCTACTACGTGATCGGGCGGCGGGTGCGCGCCACCGTCGACGTGTGGACCTACGCTACCGTGGTATACGCCGTCGCGGCGACCCTGCTCGCCGCCGTCGCCCTGCTGCGCGGCGTGCCGCTGATCGGGTTCGCGGGGCGCGATTGGGCGGTGTTCGGCGCCCTCGCCGCGGGACCGATGCTCGTCGGGCACACGGGCATGAACTACGCACTCAAGCACTTTCGAGCCACGACCGTCAACGTCGCCGCGCTGGGCGAGCCGGTGGGGGCGACGGTGATCGCGTGGCTTGCGCTGCATGAGGTCCCGCCGCTGCTGGCGCTGATCGGCGGTGCGGTGGTCGTGGCGGGGATCGGACTCACCCTCACGTCGAGGAGCACGGAGCAGTGATCGTCGAGCTGCGGCGCGGCGGCGGGGTCGAGTCTCGCCATCACGTTCACGTGGCGGTCGTGGATGGGGAAGGCGCGCTCGTCGCCCACGCCGGCGATCCCGATCTCGTCACGTTCTGGCGCTCGGCGGCGAAGCCGTTCCAGGCACTGCCGCTCGTCGCCGATGGTGCGGCCGAGCGATTCCATCTGTCGGGAGAAGACCTGGCGCTCATCTGCGCGTCGCATTCGAGCGAGCCGGCCCAGGTGGCGCGTGCGCGCGAGCTACTCCAGAAGATCGGCGGCTCGGAGCGCGACCTGTTGTGCGGGCCCCACCGACCCCTCTCGGAGTCCGTCGCCAAGGACTACGAGACGCGCGGCGTGCGGCTCACGGCGGTGTACTCGAACTGCTCGGGGAAGCACGCGGGGATGCTGGCGCTCGCGAAACATCACGGCTGGCCGACCGAATTCTATACGCGGATCGAGCACCCCGTGCAGCAGCGCTGCCTCGCGGAGGTGAGTCGCTGGACGGACGTGCCGGTGGAGCGGATCGGGGTGGCGGTGGACGGGTGTGGGGTGGCGTGTTTTGCCCTCCCCCTACGGAGCATGGCGTTGGCGTACGCGAGACTGGGGGCTGGGGACTGGGGGTTGGGGCCTGGGGCAACCCCAAGCCCCAGGCCCCAGGCCCTGATTGTCGAGGCCATGCTCCACCACCCGGACCTGATCGCCGGTGAGGGCCGCCCCTGTACCGACATGATGCGCGCGCACCCGGGGCGAGTCGTGACGAAGATCGGGGCGGAAGGCGTGTACAGCGCGCTGCTCGTGCGCGAGCGGCTCGGTGTCGCTCTGAAGGTCGAGGACGGCCACAGCGTGGCGTCGGCGCTCGCGATGGCTGCGGTGCTCGCCGAGCTGGGCCTGCGGCCGCAGCCGGAGTCATTAGTCTCCAAGCCGACCACGAATTCGCGTGGCGAGCGGGTGGGAGAGATGCGGATAAATGGGGGATTGGCGAGATGAAAGGATGGGGGAGAAGGGAGATGGGAGAGGTACTATGAGTCCGGGTGGGCGAACCCCGGGGCCACGCCCCGGGGCAAACACGACCGTCGGCCTCGACGCACCGACGCTTGCCCTGGTCCGCATCGCGACCGCGACGGCGACGGGGAGCGAAGTGAACCTGCGCGAGCGGATGATCGCCGCGCGCGCCGCCGGCGTGCCGGGCCTGTGGGTCGAGGAGGTGTTGCTGCAGAGCTTCCTCAACGTCGGCTACCCGCTCGCCCTCGTGGCGTTCGGGATCTGGCGGGAGGTCGCGGGGCCGCCGCGAGAGACCGGAGAATCGATCGCGCACCCGGAATGGGAGCGGTGGACGGAGCGCGGGACGGAGGCGTGCGCCGCGGTGTATGGGCGCACCTTTCACAAGTTGCTCTTGAACCTGCGCGCGCTGCATCCCGCCATCGAGCCGCTGGTGGTGGTGGACGCGTACGGCAAGATCCTCAGCCGACCGGGGCTGGATACAAAACGGCGCGAGCTGTGCACGCTGGCCGCGATCGCGATGCTGGATGCGCCGAGGCAGCTGCATGCGCACCTACGGGGAGCCCTGAATACCGGGTCTACGCGGGAAGAGGTGGATGCGGTGCTGGCCATTGTGGAGGCCGATCTAGGGGCGGAGCGCGCGCTGAAGATGTGGGAGTTGTGGGCGGATGTGAGAGGACGCACCCTCGATGGAAGGTGAGGAGTTGAGAGGTAGTCATCCCCGGGCTGTCGCCCGGGGTCAGCCCACCCTCGCGCGGAGCCTAGCTGACCCCGGGCGCAAGCCCGGGGAACACGGAAGAGGGATGTGTCGCCGATGTTCATAGACCGCGCCGTCGTCCGCGTCGTCGCCGGCGCCGGCGGTTCAGGGGCGTCGTCCTTTCGCCGCGAGAAATTCGTCCCCAAGGGCGGCCCGGATGGCGGTGATGGCGGATTGGGCGGAAGCGTATTTGTGCGAGCCGACCCCAACCTCGCCACGCTCCTCGACTACCGCTACCACACCGCGTGGAAGGCCGAGCGCGCTCAGCACGGCAAAGGGAAGAACATGACGGGCAAGTCGGGCGCCGACGTCTACCTCCCCGTGCCTCCGGGCACCGAGGTGCGCGACGCCGATACCGGCGAGCTGCTGGGCGAGCTGCTCGAGCCGGGCCAGACGCTCCTGGTGGCACGGGGCGGGCGCGGCGGGCGGGGCAACCAGCACTTCGCGACCCCCACGCACCAGGCGCCGCGCGAGTGGGAGCCGGGCGAGGTCGGCGTGGAGCGCAACATCGAGCTGCTGCTCAAACTCATCGCCGACGTGGGGCTCCTGGGCGAGCCCAACGCCGGCAAGAGCACGCTGCTCACCGTGATCTCGGCCGCGCGCCCCAAGGTCGCCGACTATCCCTTCACCACGCTCGAGCCCCACCTCGGCGTCGTGGGGCTCTCGGGGCACCGCTCCTTCGTCGTCGCCGACATCCCGGGCATCATCGAGGGGGCGCACGCCGGGAAGGGGCTCGGCCTCCGGTTCCTGCAGCACGTGGAGCGCACGCGCATGCTTGCGATCCTCGTGCCGGCGGACAGCGCCGATCCGCAGGCGACCTACGACCTGCTGCGCCGCGAAGCGGCGCTGTACTCGCCCGATCTGGCGGCGAAGCCGCACGTGGTGGTGCTGACGAAGGCGGACCTGCTGGCAACCGGCAACCGGCAACCGGATCTCCGTACCGACGCGGGCGCACCGGTTCTCGCCATCTCAGCCGTCAGCCGTCAGGGGCTACCGGAACTCCTTGAGGTTTTGTGGCGGACCCTGAAGTCGTAGCCACGCTCACCCTGGCGCTCGTGCCGGGCGTCGGGTCGCAGCGCCTGCGGCTGCTGGTCGGCGCGTTCGGCAGCGCCGAGGCGGCGCTCCGGGCTCCACAGGCGCGGCTCGCGGCCGTGCACGGCATCAGTCAGGCGGCCGCCGCCGCGATTCGCGCCGCCTCCACCGCCGACGGGGAACGGGTGCTGGCGCAGCTCGCGGACCTCGGCAACGCGCGCGCGCTGCTCCCCGCCGACCCCGATTACCCGGTGCAGCTCGTCGACATCCGCGATCCGCCGGCGGTGCTGCATGCCTGGGGCGACGTGTCGCTGCTCGCGCGGCCCGCGGTCGCGATCGTGGGGAGCCGCAACCACACGAGCTATGGAGCCGAAGCGGTGCGGCTGCTTGCCGGCGCCGTCGCCCGCCGCGCCGTGGTCGTGAGCGGGATGGCGCGCGGGATCGACGCGCTGGCGCACACCGCCGCGCTCGATGCCGGCGGCGCGAGCGTGGGCGTGCTGGGCAACGGCTTCGGGGTGATCTATCCTGCCGCGAACGGTGCGCTATACCGGCGGATGATTCGCCACGGATGCCTGGTGACTGAGCATCCGCCGGGGGAGCGGCCGCACGCCGGCTCGTTCTCGCGGCGCAATCGGCTGATCTCGGGCCTCGCGCGCGCCGTCGTCGTGATCGAGGCCGCCGCGCAGTCCGGCGCGATCGTCACCGCCGACGCGGGGCTCGAGCAGAACCGCTCGATCCTCGCCGTCCCGGGCCCGATCACGAGTCCCACGTCCGTCGGCTGCAACAAGCTGATCCAGCAGGGGGCGAAGGCCGCGCTGTGCGCCGCCGACATCCTCGAGGAGCTGGGCCTCCCCACCGGCCTGCACGAGACTGCGGTTGCCCTTGCGACACCGGCGCCGCGCGTGCCGCCGCCCGATCTCTCGGGCCTGCAGCTGGCGTTGTGGAACCGGCTCACGGCGGAGCCGCAGCACGTCGACGCGCTGGTCGCGGCGGCGCGCACCGGCGCGGCGGACGTGCTGGGGGCGCTGACGGAACTGGAGCTGCGGGGGTTGGTGCGGCAGGTGCCGGGAATGGTGTTTGGGCTGACCTAGGTGGTTCGACGGAGAGTGGCGGTGGCTTTGGGCGGTGGGCGGCGCAGCGGTGAGTGGAGGTCGCCCCGGGGCATCGCCCCGGGGTCAACCTACCCGGGCCGGTTCCGGATCTGAGGTGACTCACGGCTCACAGAGCAAGCGGGCTTTACGCGCACGTCACCTGGCATACCTATCGGCGCATGAAGGCGATTCGCAAGTACGACGTCCCTGCGATCGTCGACGCGGTGCTGGAGGCAGGACGGCATACGGGGGTGCGCGTGCACGCGCAGGCGGTGCTTCGGGATCACGTCCATGTGCTGGTGAGTTACCTACCCACCGCCACGCTCGCGTCGTTTATGCGGCACGCGAAGTCTGAATCCTGCAGGCGAGTGAACGTGTCACGGAAGGACGCCCAGCGGCTTCAATGGTCGCGGGGCTACTACGTCGGCTCGCTGTCGCGGGAC
>Ga0184618_10000386_pt1 | contig 10118 bp, 7 predicted proteins | sample PLM0_30_b1_FD_133159 | JGI IMG/M metagenome (GOLD analysis project Ga0184618, IMG submission 133159) | Groundwater sediment microbial communities from an aquifer in East River, Colorado, USA - PLM0_30_b1 | ecosystem: Environmental > Terrestrial > Soil > Riparian zone | place: USA: East River...
CCAGGATCTCCGCGATCAGCGAATCTCCAGGCTCGGCCCCGCGGACGGCCACCGGGCCCGTCGCGCCGTTGATCCGCTCAAGGTCGATCTCGGTGACGAGGTCGTCCTCACTGCGGATCTGGCCCGTAAAGCAGTCGTTGGTCTCGAAGGTCACCGTTTCGCCGGGCTCCACCTCGAGCGCCGGCTCGAGGTCGGGCCCGAACGACCAGATCACCTCGTCCCGGGAGAGCCGGTGCGCGGCCGTGACGGCCACCTACGAGATCCTCCTCTGTCGGTTCCCACTTCGGGTCGAGTCTTGCGCATGGGCTTCGCGTGGCGCAACCGCCGCCCGGCTACAATGGCCGACCCCGGGGGTGTGCCCGAGCGGCCAAAGGGAACGGGCTGTAAACCCGTCGGCTCAGCCTACGGAGGTTCGAATCCTCCCGCCCCCACTGTCGAACGCCGCGATGCTCGAGCAGACCTGGCGCATGCGGCCGGAAGTAAACGACTAGATCTCAGTCCCTACTAGTACGCGCGGCGTGCGCGGGCGAGTGCCGGGATCGTTTGCAGCATCAGCCGCAGGTCGCCCCACAGGCTCCAGCTCGTGACGTAGACGTAGTCCAGCCGCGTCATCTCGTCGAACGGGATCTCGCTTGCGCCGAGGACCTGCCAGAGACCCGTGACTCCGGGCTTCAGCTCGAGTCGTTTCCGCGCCCACGCAACGACGTGCTGATCCTCTGCGAGCACCAGCGGGCGTGGCCCGACCAGAGACATCTGGCCGAGGAGAACGTTGGAGAGTTGAGGGAGCTCGTCGAGCGAGAAGCGCCTCAGGACATGACCGACGCGGGTGACGCGCGGGTCGTTCGGAATCTTGAACATCCGGGCGTCGTCGCCGTTGTGCATGTTCAGGTGGGAGAGCGACGACTTCACGTCGTCGGCGCCGTCACGCATCGTCCGGAACTTCAGGATCTGGAACGTCCTGTCACCACTCCCCATCCGCGTCTGGCGGAAGAACACTGGGCCCCGTGAGTCGAGCTTGATCATCAGCGCGACAGCGGCGAGCAACGGGCCCAACAAGATCAGCGCCAACGACGCGAGAACGACGTCGACCGCTCTCTTGAGGAGGCGCGACGACCGCGCGAGCCGAACCGGGGGCATGCCGAGGAGCGGCAAGCCCTCGACCATGTGCACGCACACGTTCGTGCCGAGAATCTCGAAGAATCGCGGGACGATGTCAACCTGAACGTCGAAATCCTTCAGCGCGCGAAGAACCCGCAGCGTCTCCTCGTGAGGCTCTCGCGAGAATGCGATCACGACGCGCTCGATGCTCAGGTCTCTGATGAGGTCGGGGAGCACGTCCGCGCCGCCGAGGACGGGGAGCCCCTCGATCGGGTCGTCCCCCGTCACCGGATCCGAATCGACGAACCCGACGAGGTTGATGCCGTACTCCCGGTGGCCGAGAAGCTTTCGCGCGACGACGCGTCCGACCGAGCCTGCCCCGACGACGACCGTGTTCTGAACGTACGTCTGCGTGCGGCGCGCGCAGGCTCGCGCAATCGCACGGGCGACGGTGACGAGGACGACGGCGAGGACGCCGAACACCAGCAGCTTGCTCGCCTCGGGCGCAGCCCAACGCGTCGCCCAGCCGGCGGCCAGCAGCACCCACGTGCCGAGTGCCACCAGGTGGAGAACCCCGACGAGGTCGTCTGCCGTCGTCTGCGCCGCGCGCTCCTCGTCGCCGTCGTACAGACCGTGCAGCTTCGCCACGACCACCCAGACCGGCAGCGTCAGAACGAAGAGGATGATCTCGCCGTTGATGCGGATGTGGTCGGCAGTCTTCGATCCCGGCATCGCCCACTCCACGAGTGCGAAGGAACACGTGAGCGCCGTGAGGTCTGCGACGAGGAGCGCCCGACGAAGCAGCCAGCCGCGCCTCCGCTTGCCCCTCGTGCTGCCGGTCGATCCGGCCGCCGCGGCTTTCGCCGCGACAACCCGCGCCACCAAGTCGTCGACGACCGACTCCCCCGCCGCTTCCGCTCGCTGCAACGAGCTAGCCGGGCTCGGTGTCTCGCGCCGCAGCGGCCACACCATCGAGCCTCCTGGTTCCTCTCCCTTAGGTCGCAAGTATCCACCACGTGGCCGACTAAACCTCCACCTTCGGCAGCCCGGCCGCGTCCTGTTGGTGGTGACGCTTATTCTCTGGTAACGGTGGCTTCGTGACCACACCGGCCGGCACTGATGCAACCTACGAGTTGGCGCACTACCTGCGGCCACTTCGACGCCGGTGGCCGTACGTGCTCGCCGGGATCGCCGTCGGGATCGCGTGCGGCGCCGCCGCCGTCGGCGCCATCGGGCGCACGTACACGTCGACCGCGGTCGTCCTCGTCACGCCCACCGGAGTCGAGACGACGACCGACAGCGTCACCGGCCGCACGCGCGGTGAAATCAACGTCGACACCGAGGCGCAGCTAGTCAAATCGCTCGTCGTCGCGGAAAGGGCACGGCGGCTGCTCGGAACGCATGAATCCGCCGCACGTCTGCTTGGGCGTGCCTCGGTGTCGGTGCCGGCAAACACAACCGTGTTGCGGATCTCGTATCGCGCGGCATCGCGGGGGCGCGCGGCGGCAGGCGCCGACGCCTTCGCTCGCGCCTACCTCGCGAACCGCGCAGCGTCGGCCACGTCTGTCCTCCGCGGGCAGGCGGCTGCGGTCACGAAAGAGATCCGCGCACTCACGACACAGTCGCCCCGCCCGCAGCCCGTTACGGTACGCAGGGCGCTGCTCGCGACACTCCAGAAGAGGCTCGCGTCGATTGCGACGACCGTCGTCACGCCGGGGCAGGTCATCGGTGCTGCGCAGGTACAGGAGGCGCGCGGCTCACCGCATCCCGTGCTGCTTTTGCTGAGCGCCGCGATGCTCGGGCTCTTGTTGGGCATCGGCGCTGCCATCGGCCGCGACCGGACGGACGGACGGCTCCGCAGTACGGCGAAGCTCGACGAGCTCGGAATTCCGATTCTCTCGTCGCTCCCCCGACGCCACGAAGACGCGGCGGCTGCATACCTCCGCCTGTGTAACGCGATCCTGATGGTGAGCGACGGAGCCGCGAGAGCAATCGTTGTCGCCGATGTCTCACCTGGGCAGTGGGATGTCGGCGTGGCGAACCGGCTTGCGGATGCACTTGCCGCGTCCGGCCGTAGCGTGTCGGTCGCCCGAGTCGAGGCCGGCGCCGGATCCCTCCACGCGGAGCCGTTGGGCGAAGAAGAGGCCGAGCGAGCTCGCACGGCCGAGCGGCGAGGCGACCAGGCCTTCCTCGCAGACGAACGTGCCGGAGGAGCAACGGTCCGCATGGAGGAAGCGCTCGAGGAGGTACAGCCCTCGCCCGACATCGTGCTCGTCGAGGCGGGCGCATTGGCCGTCGCGCCATTGACACCTGCCGTCGCACGATCGTGCGACGGCGTCGTCCTCGTAGTCGAGGTCGACCGGACGCGCGTGCCCGACCTGATCGGCGTGGTCGAGCACGCAGAGCTCATGGGCACCCGAATCCTGGGTGCGGCAGTCCACCACGCGTGACGACCACCCACGTCGGCGCTGCCGCTACGCCGGCCACGATCGGAAGATCGGGCGTCGACTACCCGCGCCTACTCAAGCCGGGATGGCCGCTGACGGCGCTGCTCGCTCTTTACCCGCTCTGGTGGGTGCTCGGGATCGGGGCATTCGCCTTCCTCCTGTTCTCCCTGCCGATGGCGTCGTACCTGTTCCGCCACCGCCCTGTGCGAGCACCGGCTGGGTTCGGCCTCTGGCTGTTGTTCCTGCTCTGGAGCTGCGGCAGCTTGTTGATGTTTCCCTTCAACCCTCCGCAGGCAGCCGCCGGGACGACGGCCGGTCGGCTCCTCGGCATCGGCCTGAACGAAGCGAGCTACATCGCGGCGACGATCGTGCTGCTCTACCTGGTGAACCTGCCGACGTACGTCCTCCCTCAGCGGCGACTGCTCCTTCTCTTGAGCTGGCTGTTCGCCACGACCGTCGCCGGCGGCATCCTCGGTGTCGTCGCGCCGCATTTCGAGTTCACCGCGCCCGTCGAACGGCTGCTGCCCGGCGTACTCCGAACGAACGACTACGTGCGGGCGCTCGTCCACCCGGTGGCTGCGCAGATTCAGGATGTCCTTGGGTCGCAGAGACCGCGGCCGGCCGCCCCGTTCGGCTACGCGAACTTCTGGGGCAACAACCTCTCGATTCTGCTCGTGTGGTGGATCGCGTTCATGTGGCCGGGGCAGTTGATTCGGCGACGGGTGCTTGGTATCGGCGTGTGCGTCGTCGCGCTCGTTCCTGTCGTCCATTCGCTCGACCGGGCGCTGTGGCTGGGCCTCGTGCTGTCGTTCGTCTACCTGGTGCTGCGCGTCGGGCCACGGCATCGCCGGGCCGGTACCGCACTCGTCCTCGTGGCGGCGTGCGCGGCGAGCATCGTTGCGGTCTCACCGCTCGGATCGCTGGTGGCGCGCCGAGCGGCACACGGTGAGAGCGACGACCTGCGCATCTACCTCACCAAAGCCGCCTTCGAGGACGTTCGGCATTCGCCGATTCTCGGCTACGGCGGGACCCGGAAGACGCTCGGCAGCAATCGCTCCATTGCCGTCGGCCCAAGCGCGAACTGTTCGCAGTGCGGCAGCTTCGGGATCGGGAGCAACGGGCAGTTCTGGCTGGTCCTGTTCTCACAGGGTTTCGTCGGGGCCCTCCTCTACACGCTCTTCTTTCTCGCGGCGGTCGTCCGGCACTGGCCGGATGCGAGTGCCGTGGGAGTCGCCGGCACGTTGGCGCTCGTCCTGTCGCTCGCGTACATGTTCTTCTACACCGCGTTACCGTCGGCGTTGATCCTGACGATGATCTCGCTGGGCGCGCTCGTGCGGAACACGAGCGGGGGCCGTCACTCGTCGAGGCGCTCCGGACAGTAATGGCGCAATGACAGCGCGCGCGGGACGCCTGCCGCAGCGGATCTGGCGATCAACGCGCCGGCGTACGGCATGTCGTCGAGGACGTATCGGCGGAACAAGCGTCGCGGCTCACCGGCGAGGCGATGCAACCATTCGAGTCCCGACGCCTGCATCCACCGCGGCGCGCGTGGCACCACCCCCGCGGCGAAGTCGAGAGCGGCGCCGCAGCCGACGAACCAGGCGCCCGGCAACGCGGGTCGGAGTCGTGCGATCACCCATTCCTGTTTCGGGAACCCGAACCCGCAGAAGACGATCTGCGGCGCTGCAGCGATCACGGCTCGCAGCGACCGCGTCACCTCGGCGGGATCGTCTTCGAAGCCCATCGGCGGACTGTCGGCACCGGCGACCCGCAACCGCGGGTACTGTCCAACGAGCGCCGCGGCTGCCAGCCCCGCGACTCCAGGCGGACCGCCGAGGAGGTACACCGACAGCTGCCCTTCGGCGGCAGCGCTGAGCGACCACACTAGGGACGATCCCGCGACCCGCTCCGGTACGGGCGTACGTTGCAACCGAGCCGCCCAAACGAGCGGCATCCCGTCGGCGACGACGACCGTCGCCCGGCCGACCAGCAGCCTCGCTGCGGGGTCGCGCCGTAACCGGCGAAGGATGTCGACGTTGACGGTCACCACCCAGCCGCCGCAGCCCGCTCGCGCATCCGCGACGACGGCCTCCACGAGCTGCCGCTCCGTCGGGGTGTCGAGCAGGACGCCGTCGAGGTCCACACGCGGCCACCGACGAGGTACTCGCTCCGCTGCCGCCACAGCTCGAGGATAACGTGCAGCAGATGAGGCGCTCCGTGCCTGCGGGCAGCCGTTTCCCGGCCGAGTCATCCGTGCGCCGGCCGATCGCCCGCGGTCGCCTCACATCGGTCACTGAGGCCGACTGCAGTGCCAGCGCTCGCCGGGCGCGCGGGCGGTGACTCGCGTCCTCTTCCTCGCCGGCCTGGGCCGCAGCGGGACGACGTTGCTCGAGCGCGCGCTTGCGGAGCTCCCGGGCGTCCAGCCGCTCGGCGAGGTCATCCACCTCTGGGAGCGAAGCGTCCAGGGCGACGAGCTGTGCGGGTGTGGCGAGGCTTTCTCGCGCTGTCCGTTCTGGCGTGCCGTCGGCGAGAGCGCCTTCGGCGGGTGGGGAAGCGTCGACGTCGGCGCGATAATTCGGGCGCGCGCCCGCGCCGACCGCCTTCGCCGAATTCCCGAGCTATTGCTCGGACGGCGAACGGGAACGACCCGAGCGGCTCGACTGCTCGCGGCGAAGCACCGGCAGGTCTACGACGCCGCGGCCGCGGTGACGCGTGCCGACGTCGTCGTCGACTCGAGCAAGCACCCGTCGCTCGCCCATTGTCTGCGTTTTGACCCCGCGATCGATCTCCGCGTAATCCATATGGTTCGCGACAGTCGAGGCGTCGCGTACTCGTGGACAAAGACGGTCGAGCGGCCGGAAGCGCGCGACCCGTCGCGTCGCTGGATGACCCGCTACACCCCGGCGCAGTCGGCCTTCCTCTGGTCGTTGCACAACGCCGCGGTCGCGGTGCTCGCGCGGACCGGGACACCTGTCATGGTCGTCCGGTACGAGTCGTTCGTGCGCGATCCGCGGTCGGTTCTCGCCGCGGTTGCGCGTTTCGCAGACCTCGCGATCCGCGGCGCGGACCTGAGCTTTGCCTCGGCGACGACGCTCCAGCTGACGCAGGCGCACACGGCCGCCGGCAATCCGCTTCGGTTCGCGATCGGCACGCTGCCGTTGAAGCTCGACGAAGCGTGGCGAAGACTGCTGCCCGTTCGGCACCGCCTCGCCGTGGCCGCCCTGACGTATCCGCAACTCGTGCGGTACGGCTATGTGCCTCGCCCGCGGGCACAACCGTGAGCGACCACGCCTCGTGGCCGTCCGTCGGCGTCGTCGTCCCGACGCGGCGCCGGCCGGAGCAGCTTCGGCGGGCGCTGGTGAGCATTCTGAGCCAGGACTACACGGGGCCGATGACGCTGGTCGTGGTCTTCGACGGAACGGAACCAGATGCGTCGTTGACCGACGCCAACGTTCGCGCGATTCCGAACTCGCGCACGCCGGGGCTCGCGGGAGCGCGGAACACGGGCATCCTCGCGCTCGACACCGATCTCGTCGCGTTCTGCGACGACGACGACGAATGGCTGCCCACGAAGCTCCAGACGCAGGTGGAGCTGCTGAGGCGATCCGGCGCGGATTTCGTCGCCTCGGGCGTCGTCTTTGCCTACGGCGACTCGGCGACCGCGCGCGTCGCGGGCACCGTCGTAACGCACGACCAGCTGCTGCGGTCCCGCATGGCGATGCTCCATTCATCGACCTTCGTCATCCGGCGCGTCGCATTGCTGCACCAGATCGGGCTCGTCGACGAGACCATTCCGGGCGGCCAGGGCGAGGACTGGGACCTTCTGCTGCGAGCCTCCGAAACGGCACCGATCAGGTGCGCCAACCTCCCGCTCGTGCGCGTCTCGTGGAGCCGCGATTCGTACTTCGGCCGCCGCTGGGACACGAAGGTGGCGTCGCTCCGCTGGATGCTCGAGCACCATCGCGGCCTCGTCGGCGACCGTCGAGCCGCTGCTCGTCTATACGGACAGCTGGCGTTCGCACATGCTGCGCGTGGCAGCCGTGCAGAAGCGCTGTTCTGGAGCGGCAAGGCGTTCGCGCGGCGCCCGCTTGAGCCCCGAACGTATCTCGCTGTCGCGGTCGTCGCGCGCATTACCTCGGCCGACGCGGTGCTGGATTGGCTGCACCGCCGCGGCCATGGCGTGTGAGCTGAGAGGGGACGCGATGGGGCTCGACGTGCGAACGCGCGGCCCCAACACGTACATCAACCACGAGATGCTCGTGCAAGGGCCACCGCCCGGTACGTTGGGGCGCCGGCGGCGCGGATCACACACAGCACGTCACTCGAGCCGACGGCCGACGACGAAGTCGAGGTGTAGGCGCCGCCGCATCCACCAGAGCTGCAAGGCGTAGCCGGCCGCGCCCGCAGCGACGGCGACGGCGATCGCCCGCGAGTCGTCCCCGAACGCGATCAGCGCTGCCCCCGGCACCGCTGCGAAGGCCACGGCGGCAGAGGCTGCGACATCGACTGACAGCCTACTCAGCGGGCGGAACCCGAAGCGGCTGCTCACCTGAACCAACGCCGCGACATTGCGCACGACGATCGCGAGCGCCCAGCCGATCGCGGCGCCGGTGATGCCGAACCGTGGGATCAGCAAGAGGTCCACGCCGACGTTGACGACGAACGCGAGCAGCGTGTCGAGGAGATTCCAGGTCGTCTTCCCGACGGTGATCAGGACGACGTCAACGAGGCCGCAGGCGCTCGAGAGCAGCATCGCGAGTGCGAGTAGGACCATCACGGTCCCGCCCGAGTGATAGCCGCGCCCCAGCATCCGCAGAATGAGCGGCGCCGCGACGGCGGCGACGAGGAACAACGGCCATGTGAGTGCGATGATCCACGCCGTCGAGATCCGGTACAGACGGCGCGCGGCCTCCAGCTCGTCGTTCGCAACGAGGCCCGCGAGGCGTGGCTGAACCGCGTACCACACCGCCTGGTTACCGAGCTGTCCGGCGACGACGAATCTGGTTGCCGCCGTGTAGATCGCAGCCGCAGCGGCGCCACGGATTGCTCCCACCAACAGGATGTCCAGACGTTGCAACGCGATCTGCAACACGCCGGCAAACGCCCGCGGGAGCGTGAACCGCCAGAAGCGACCGCCATCGACACGATCGGCGGTGGCCGGCACCGACCGATCCACGACAGGCTTCGGAATCCGGTGGCGGAGCGCCACAACGGCGAGCGCCGCGACGAACGGGTACGGCACGATGAAGGCGCAGACAACGGCGAACGCGCCGCCGCCTGCGAGAACCGCGCCGAGGACGAGCACTGCCTGCAACGCCGGTCTCGCGAGGCGCTCGAGCACAACGGTGGGCTTCATCGTGTCGAGGCCGCGCGTAGCGGCGATGACGACGTCGTAGCCGGCGGCGATCGGTACCGCTGCGGCGAGAACGGCGATCAGCGCCCGAGCGTGAGGAACCTCTGTGTCTCCCACGATGAGCGTGAGCACCGCCGGCGCGGCGAGCGCAAGTGCTGCACCCGCCGCCGAGGCGACCACCAGCACAGGCTTCAGCGCGAGACGCAGGTACTCCGTGATGTCGTTCGGCCGGCCCCGAGCAGACGCCTGTGCGATGAAGTGAACGATGCTCGTGTCGGTTCCGAGTCGCGCGCCTGTCTCGGCGAGGAGGAACAACGACGTCGTTGCGAAGACGACACCGGCCTCAGGCGTCGGCAGCCCGCGCGCGACGACGACGACGAGCAGAAGGTTCGCGGCTGCGCTCGCAATCGCCCCGGCGAGGTTCGCGAATCCGCCACGCGCGACGCCGCGAAAGCTGCCGGCGGAGGCTGGCGCCGTTGCCCGGTCGTGCGCAATCAACGACGGCGGTGCGGCGGCCTGCCGGACGCGGCGGAACGCCGGGCCGCGGCGTCGACGGCACCGTCCGTGACGGCGAGCACCTCGTGAAGTGTTGCGCGCTCGAACGCCTCGCGTGCACGGCGGATCATTGCGACCGCACCGACCGGATCCATGCCGACGGCGGTTTCCGCAGCGAGGACCAACCCGTGGACGCCGTCGAGGAGCGTGTTCGCGATGTCGTTCGCCTCCGCAACGGTCGGCGTTCGGCTCGTCACCATCGACTCGAGCAGGTTCGTGGCGACGTACGCGGGCTTGCACCAGCGATTCGCGCGGCGCACGATCGCCTTCTGGCAGTACGGCACATGCTCGATCGGGACCTCGCGCGAGAGGTCGCCGCGGTCGATCAGGATGCTGTCGGCGGCGTGGATGATCTCGTCCATGTTCCGGATCCCGGCGCGGCTCTCGATCTTCGCGATGATGTGCGCGCCGTCGCCGGCGAGCTCGCGAAGCAGTTGAACGTCCTTCGCCGTACTCGCAAAGGAGAGCGCGTAGTGCGTGATCTCGTGCCGAACGCCGATCGCGACCGCCGCTACGTCCTTGTCCGAGAGCGACGGGAGCGTCGGCTGCGGATGCACGCTCACCGCCTTGTTCGATCGCACGCGTCCTCCTTCGACGACTTCGCCGATCACGTCGTTGCCGTTCGTCGCGACAACCCGGACCGCCGCCCCGTCGAAATCGATCTC